>Ga0308157_10000091_pt1 | contig 376842 bp, 270 predicted proteins | sample PhyBR1_FD_201035 | JGI IMG/M metagenome (GOLD analysis project Ga0308157, IMG submission 201035) | Phyllosphere microbial communities from UC Gill Tract Community Farm, Albany, California, United States - DLSLB.R1 | ecosystem: Host-associated > Plants > Phyllosphere > Unclassified | place...
GCTATAGGTTGCTGTTACACCATCTCCTGCCAAGAAGCCTGTTAATGTGCCGCTGAACGATGGATCTGCATCACCATAGGTTTTACTCGATGCATTCGGTGTTACACTCGCTGCTTTCGCATTGATTATAAAGGTTTGATCAACATTTGATGCAGCATTATAATTTGTATCTCCAACTTGTGACGCACGCACTATTACAGAACCTGCACCCGTAATATGTAGCAGATTACCAGAAACAATAGTCGCTGGCCCACTTTGCACTGTATAAGTTACTGTTAATCCAGACGAAGCAGAAGCACCCAAATTAAAGTCAGCATCGCCGTATGTTTTTGTCCCTGGATTGATAAAAGTTATTGTTTGATTAACCTTATTATAAGTAAAGCCATTATTTAAACTACCTGTCCCATTATTTCCTGTACCTGATCCCGTAACAGTGACTGAAACTATTACAGATCCTGAAACATGGGCTGGCGTAGTACAAGTCAGCACACTATTACTTATTCTTTGTACATTTGTTGCTGCTATACCATCAAATGATACCGTAATAGTACCATTATTTACAAATCCCGCCCCATTAATAGTAACATTAGTACCTCCTGTAGTCTGTCCAGTATTAGGTGATACGCTTGATATAGTTGGCGCATCCGTAAAAAACACTTCATAAGTAAATCCCGATGCTGAACCTAGAGCTCCGAGCATCAAATCAGCGCCTAATTCACAATCATTTACATACCAGGAAGCTGTAAAATTACCATTTTCATCAGCCACAGTAGTCCATAATTCATGTGGTTGTGGATTTACCGATCCGCAATCTACATTGGGATTAGTGAGATTATCTACTTCAAGTGCTACAGTCTCACCTGGCTGCCAACCGGAACCGGTAATATGTACTGTTTCTCCCGGAGCATAATCCAAATCAACCTGATCAAGTGTTACGATCTGTCCAAAAACAACATTCGTAAAAAATAAATTTGCAATCAAAAAAACAAAAGCAAAAAATCTGGAGCGGAGTAGAATTGTTTTCATACGCAATGGATTAAAATAAACAATGTATACTGAATTACAATAATTGAAATCAATAGAAGGAGGTTTCTATTTGTCTGAAAAACAATGCTGTTTTTAACTGGATTTTAACTAATTCATTACTAATTTATAGAATTAGAAATACAATGTTTCACTTATCCGATGAAAGTGTATAAAAAAACTACGAACTACATATACACCTATTTTTTAATCAATTAAGAGAAATTTTAGAAAACAATCGTAAAAGTAGCCCCTTTATTTGCTCCTTCACTGCTGGCAACAAGTATTCCTTCATTTCTTTCTATAATTTGCCTGCTCAGATACAAGCCTATTCCTGTTGAAGCTTCTTTATTAGTTCCCAATCTGCTCATTTTGGTAAATTTAGAGAACATTTTTTCACTGTCGCCATTATCAAATCCTATCCCCTGATCGATTACCTGAATGTGTGTGTTTTTCTTATCGCTAAAAATATTTAGGTGAATTTCGGTATCCGAAAAAGAAAATTTAATAGCATTGCTTATCAAATTAAAAATCACCCGGGTCAATAATTCCTGATCTATTTTTAAATGTACCGTTGCAGTTTCTATATTTTTAACCAACTTAATTTTTTTAGAACTTACAGCAAGATTTACCTGATTTTCTATTACCTCAACGATCTTATCCAGAGCAATAATTTTATTTTCTAAACTCATGTTCAGCATCTCATCCTGCTCTTTCAACATTTTAATAAAGTTTTCTATGTATTGAAACTGCTCAGTTGATGATTGACAAATCATTTCGGCTAATTCTTTTACTTCATTTGATGGATTGGTTTCCAGAATCATTGTTGCTAACGATTTGGGATTTCCTGCAAAAGTCCTTAAATCATGGGAAAGTAAATAAATCAAATCCTGTTTTTCAGTGATAAACTTCTCACTCTTCAAAATAGAATCATTGATATTATTTAGCAATAAACCTGCTTCATCGGTATAATTTAGGGGTAAACTTGTAAGCTTTCTGCTTGATTTGTATTCTTTCAAAGCTTTTGAAGCTAACTCTATAGGTTCAATTAATTTTTTTAGCACAATTAAAGTCACTACAGTAGCTATCAAGGTCATCACTAAAGAGAAAATGAATAAGCTTGTGGTAGTAAAATTTGTTTTAGAAAAAAGTACAAAAAACAAAATCCCTATCAATGGAATATGGATACCTATGAAAGCAACAAAAAGAAACTTAAATACATAACTATTTCTAAGGAACCCAATAGACGATAATTTTTGATAAAACTGCATAAACAATTTAGATTTAATGGCGAATTCAAATGTAATAAAAATAACACTTTTCTTATAGGGAAATATTTTTCTAATAAAAATTACTTTAGAATAACTTCAAAATAATTTTGCTAGCTTTGTTTTTTAAGATTCATAATATCAAAAATAGTTTAATGAATGGAAGCGCAACAATGCAGGACTGGCCTTATTTAGCAAAATACCGACAAGAAAATGCTAAACTTCCGCTTCCGGAATCCGGTGAAAACCGGGTAGTATTTTTAGGTGATTCGATAACTGAATTTTGGAGCAACGAACAGCCTTTATTTTTTCAAAATAAAACCTATATCAATCGGGGAATTAGTGGTCAAACCACCCCGCAAATGTTACTTCGTTTCAGAGCTGACGTCATTAATTTAAAACCTAAAATAGTAGTTATTCTTGCCGGTGGAAATGATATTGCAGGAAATACAGGAGTTACCACTATCGAAATGATTACTGACAACATTTTTTCGATGATTGAACTCGCTCATGTTCATCATATCAAAGTTATTCTTTGCTCCGTTTTACCAGCTAATTTTTTCTATTGGAATCCAAAAGAAAAACCTGCTGACCGAATTATAGAACTTAATTTCAATTTAAAAAAGTATGCACTTTCGAACGGCATTCTATTTGTTGACTATTTTTCGCCAATGGCAGACGAAGAAAAAGGCTTAAAAACGGAGTTTTCAGAAGACCGGGTACATCCCAATGCGGCTGGCTACCAAATCATGAGTCCGCTTATCGAAGCAGCAATTCAACTTACAATAAATAATTTATAAAACATAAAAAATGAACTATCGTAAACTAGGAAAAACAAACTTTGAAATATCCGAAATCGCTCTTGGCACCTGGCAGGTGGGTGGAAAATGGGGTTCGCCTTTTAATGATAAAACTGCTGACGAACTGTTGAATACAGCCATTGACAAAGGTATCAACTTTATTGACACTGCCGATGTCTACGAAAATGGATTGAGCGAAAAAGCGGTGGGCAGACTGGTTCGTTCGCGTTCAGAGCGCATTTATGTGGCTACTAAATGTGGCCGTCATATCAATCCGCATGTTAGCGAAGGCTACCAACCTAAAGTTTTACAAAAATATGTAGAAGACAGTTTACAAAGATTAGGATTGGAAACACTGGATTTGATTCAATTGCACTGCCCTCCTACTGAAGTTTTCTATCGTCCGGAAATTTTTGAACTTTTTAACAAACTAAAACAAGAAGGGAAAATTCAGAATTTGGGTGTCAGCGTAGAAAAAGTAGAAGAAGGACTGAAAGCAATGGAATATGAGAATGTAACTTCGATTCAGATTATTTTTAATCTTTTCAGACAACGTCCTTCGGAATTACTTTTTGAACAAGCAAAGAAAAAAGATGTGGGAATCATTGCCCGTGTTCCTTTGGCAAGTGGACTTTTGACGGGAAAATTCTCTGAGAAATCAATTTTCGACAGCAAAGACCATCGCTTTTTTAACCGTGAAGGCGCTGCTTTTGACAAAGGGGAAACCTTCTCCGGAATTAACTACGAATTGGGTTTAATTGCAGTAAACGAACTTAAGAAATTGTTCCCTGAAGTTCAAAATTTAGCTCCTATTGCCCTGCAATGGATTTTGAATTTTAAAGAAGTAAGCTGTATTATTCCGGGAGCTTCAACTGAAAGTCATGTAGTATCTAATCTTTCTACTTTAGATTTACCAGCATTAACTCCTGAAAAAATTGCTGCGATGAATGAAATTTATAATCATTACATCAAAAAAGAAGTACACAATTTGTGGTAATTTAATTCCCATCAATACTAAAATTCAACATAGGTAATAACAATTGTCTATGTTGAATTTTTATTTTTAGCTTTCTAAAAAAAATATCTATTTAATACTTGCTCTCGTAATTTGGACATCCAAAACATTTGACTCCGAAATCAAATTGATAGGTTAAAGACAACTCATAAATCCCTCCTGTTTTTCCCATTTTAGAAGTAGTAAAATCATGGGAAATACCAAATTTTAGATTTTCATATTGCAAACCTCCGTAAACATTAACAGAGCTCACCAAATGGCTATCCTGTGCTTTTGCTAAAGGATTCATAGCGGTAGACACTCCTAAAAAAAGTGTTCTGAACATAATGGAAGAGCCTAAATCCAATCGGTTAAATTCTCCCTGATTCATATAATTGGCTGACACCATAAACTTAGTTTCATAAGGAAAACTAACCACATCTAAATAATCAACCACTAAAAATTCATAGCCTACACTTGCTGAAAAAAACATATTTAATGGTAGATTTTTTTCATCAACCAGAGAAATATTCGGCTTATTAATATGCTTTAATGACAATCCAAACCAGGCTTCGTCACTATTGAACAACATTCCGGCTGAAAAATCAAAAAAAGTAAATTTATCATGAAAATTGGAAGGATCATTAGTCACGGGATTAATGGTTCCTGAATCAATATCAATCTGGTCTCCCAAAACTAAATTTTTGAATCCAAAAGATTTTGTCCCAAAACCAATTTCTATTGCCGGTCTAAAACTCCATCTGTCATTTAAAGTTACTTTGTATGCATAATTAAGATTCAATTGGGTAAAATTATAATGTGTATAATTCTCTCTGTGACTTAAAATACTCCCTCCTATACCGCTGTTCATATTCTCACTCCAGGTATTGAGAAAAGCATAATCCGTATCAACTTTTAAATCTAAATCAGGCCATTGGGAACGATGGATAATACCCACAGAAGTAGTTTCCTGAAAACCGGAATAAGCCGGATTTAATGTTGTGGGCACAATAAAATACTGAGTAAATATGGGATCTTGTGCAGTAACTTTTGAGAAAAAGAAACAAATACATATTGTAAATACTATTCTAAATTTCATCTTTATTATTTTATAAGTACAAATGCACCCTGATCTTTAATAGTGGCTCCATAAAATGTTTTGGCAGTAACTTTAAAATAATAATTACCATTTTCGGCATTCTGATCCTTTATTTTTCCATCCCACCCCTTGATGGTTTCGCCTGTTTCTGAATAAATCAATCCGCCCCAGGTATCATAAACATCAAATACAATTGTAGTCAAACCTTTAAAAACGGGTGCAAAATAATCGTTTACCCCATCATTATTGGGTGTAAAAGCATTTGGAGAAATTAAATTATATCCTTTTTTAATTTCCAGTTTTAGCGTGTAATTATAAGCACAGCCCAAAGGATAAGTCACTCTTTGAGTTATAATATAGCTTCCTTCTTTTTTAAAAATATGAACCGGATTAATTTCATCCGACAAAGAACCATCACCAAAATCCCATGAAACAGCTATAAATCCATCCGTTGCCGTATTGGTAAATTGAACAGGATCTTCAATAGAATAAAAACCATAGGTAGTAAAACCATAAGAATTCGTTGTAAACGAAGGATTTCCTAATTTTGGAATAGCTACATTAAAACTATAATTGGCTTTACAGCCTAAAGCATCCGTAACATTTAGTACAATAGTCCCGTTTTGACTGGTGCTCATTATTTCATTATTCGCTCCGCTTACAGCACCACTGGACCAACTTAACTGGTATGGAGGAAGTCCTCCTGAAACCTGGGCTGTAAAGTTTTGTTTTACCTCTTTGGTATCACAATTAACATCTGTTTTTGTAGTAACACCAATAACAATCGGCGGCGGTCTGTTTATCGAATATTGAGCTGTTTTTACACAACCTCTGGCGTCAGTTACAGTTACCAAATAATTTCCGGCCGGCACATTGCTTAAATCTTCAGTTGTTGCACCGTTTGACCATGAATACGTAAATGGAATCGTTCCTCCTGAAACCAAAAGATTGATTGCCCCACTATTAGTGTTATCACAATCAAAAGCATTAGTAATATTAGCAGAAAGTACCAATGGCTGTGGCTCCTGAATTACAAATGTCCGAACAATTTGGCAAGGAGTTCCATCTGAAATAGTAGCGGTATAAGTTCCCGCTCCTAAATTATTTCTTGTCAATCCTGAAGTACTGCCATCACTCCAAACCAATGTAACTGGTGCTTTTCCTCCAACCAAATTCAAAGCGACACTTCCATCATGAGCACCAAAACAACTGATGTCTTTTTTTACCGGATTGACCGTAAAAATAGGTGCGTCAGGAATAGTAATAGTTTGTGACTTTTTACATCCTGCATTATCAGTTACCAGAATAGTATAATCTCCGGCTGATAAATTCGTCTGATTCAAAGTAGTGGCTAAGTTACTCCAGGTATATTGATATGGCGGAATTCCTCCTGAAATAGCGGCTGTAATAGAAGCATTGTTAGCTCCATAACACAATATAGGTGTCGTACTGTAAGTAACTTTAATTTCGGTTGATTGTGAAATGGTAACGGTCAGATTTTTAGAACAAGATTGACTATCGGTTACAACTAAATTGTAGGTTCCAGCCACAATATTTGTTAAATTTTGAGTATTACTACTGAATCCATTAGGTCCTGTCCATGCAAAATTATATCCGGAAGCCAAAGGCAATCCTCCCGAAACATTCACGTTAATGGCTCCTGTTGCATCTCCAAAACAAACAACATCCTTTTTATTAACTAAGCTCACAACCAGAAGTGGTGGCTCTGTTATAGTAAAAGAAGCCGTTTTAGGACCGCAATTATTAGCATCTCTAACAGCAACCTGATAATTCCCCGGAGCTAAATTTGATATATCTTGTGTTGTAGCAAAAGGAGTTCCATTTTTTGTCCAGGCATAAGTATAATTTCCTGTTCCTCCTGTTACGCTAATATCTACACTACCATTATTACTACCCAAACAGCTAATGTCTTTTTTACTAATTACTGAAATAACAATATCAGTGGGTTCAGTAATTGTGTAGGTTTTAAAAAAAGGACAATTCCCGTTATCAGTAACCGTTAAATCATAATTTCCAGGTTGCAAATTGGAAATAGTTGTTGCCGAAGAAGTAAAACTATTTGGCCCTGACCAAGAGATAGTATAAGGAGCACCTGATGTAAATGGAATTCCCCCGGTAATATTAGTCGAAATGGAAGCAGTATTGGTTCCAAAACAACTATTATCATTGATACCTACATTGGCATTAATAGCAGGATTTACAGTTACTTTTACTGTAAAAGGGCTTCCAACACAAGTTCCTGACTTAGGAGTAACTGTATATGTCACTACAGCAGGATTTACAGATGTATTGATTAATGTCTGACTAATATTTGTTTGTGGAGTTGATTGCGCACTTGCCCCGGTAATAGTTCCAGATGGACTAATTGTTGGGTTGGTCCAGGTATAAGTTGTCCCTGCCGGAATAATATTCCCTCCCGAATTAGCAGGAGTAACTATAAATGTGGCCGAGCTACAGATAGTAGTACTTTCAGCGGCAATACTTGGTTTCTCATTGACAACCACAGCAGTCGGATTAGTAGTTACAACAGAACAACCACCAGATAAAGATGGAAAAGTAATTACACAATAATAATACACTGTTCCGGCAACTGTAGCAGGAGGCAAATAAGTAGCATTCGTTTGTCCTGCTATAATAGTTCCGCCTGTATTTGAATTTGTAATATTAAAGTACCATTGATAAGTAGGTGTTCCTACTCCGTTACTCACGGTAAAAGATAAGGTTGTTGGAATCCCTCCTACGCAAACCGTACTTGAAACTGGCTGTGCTGTTATTGCCGGCGACACACTTACCTGTACTGTGGCTATGTTACTCGTAACACTACAACCCGCCCCGCTTTGTGACAATAAACAATAATAATATTGAGTCCCTGCAGTAGTTGTTAATGGCGTATAAGTTGCATTCGTTTCACCTGAAATAGGCGCGCCTGAGCTTGTATTATTCGCACTGTTCTTATACCATTGGTATGAAAACGTAGCATTTCCTCCGGCACCTGCCACTACCAACTGAGCTGGAGTGTCTCCCTGACACAATACCTGATTAGCTATTGGCTGTGTAGTTATTGTAGGCTTGTCCAAAACTCTTACTTGTGCCACATTACTTATAACAGAACCACAACCGCTACCGCTGATGCTAACCTCAACATAGTAATAATAATCGCCTGCAACAGTATAAACTGGCGGTGTATAACTATTAGTTGTAGCAGTCGAGATTAAACTTCCTCCTGAATTAGAATTAACCGTATTCGAATACCATTTATATGTTGGAGTTCCCGTCCCTCCGGAAGGAGAAACCGACAAAGGAGTACTAATTGTTGCCCCGGTACATAATGTTTGTGATGCTACCAGCGATGATATCGTTGGCTGGGGTGTTACCGTTACTGTAGCGATAGCCGAAGTCAAATTAGAACATCCTCCAGACGATAAGGTCACTACATTATAATAATATACAGTTCCGATAGCAGTGGTCGGAGGATTGAAAGTCGTATTGGTTTCACCCGAAATTGCAGTTCCGGTTGTAGTATTACTAACAGTATTCTGATACCATTGATAGGTTGGTGTTCCGGTACTACCACTTATGGCAACAGCCAACTGAGTAGCTGTTCCTCCTTGACAAACACTACTGGAAACAGGCTGCGTAGTAAAAACAGGCGCCGGATTAACATTGATTACAAAATTTACCGGTGTACCTGTACATGTCCCTATTTTAGGTGTTACTGTATAAGTAATTGTTCCTGCCGAAGCATTAGTAGTCGTTATAACTTTTGCTGCTATAGTAGTACCATTCCCTGAAGGTGTATAACCCGAAATTCCTGCTGTTGCCGAAGCCGTCCAGGAAAATGTTGTTGAAGCAACGTCTGACGTTATATTAATTGCTGCAGATGATGTCCCTGAACAAATCGTTTGACTTAAATCGGTATTGGTAATTGTTGGAGTTTTGTTAACCGAAAAAGTTTGAGTTGCAGTAGCCGAAGCACCACATTCATTAGTAACCACTAATGAAACGGTATAAGTACCTGTTGTACTATAAGTGATTGTTCCGGGATTAGCTGTATTTGCTGTTGTAGGTATTCCTCCGGGAAAATTCCAGGCATAAGTTAACGTACTCGATGCCGGGGCGCAGCTGTTAATTGTTGCTATTGTTGGATTTATCGATGCCGTACCACAGCTATTTGGAATTGCAGCAATAGTAGCTGTCGGTGGTTTTTTAACTTCAACCGTTTGTGCACTACTCACCACACTTCCACAGCTATTAGTTGCAGTCAATTTAATAGAGTAAGTTCCGGGCATCGTAAAATTATAGCTAGCATCTTTTAAGTTTTGAGCAGGAATACTTACCGTCGTACCACAATTGGTCGCTGTATATGTTACAGCCCACGAATAAGTTGGTGTTGGACAAGAATTTGTTTCTACTGTTGTATTGGTAGCTTTAACTACTAATGGAGCACAACCTGAAGTATTATCTAAAGTAAATTGTGGGACTAATGGGGCTTCAATACAAATTTGTTTTTGTAAAGTTACTACTTGACTACATCTATTAGCTGTCTTAATCGTAATCGTATAAGTTCCCGCTTGTGAAAATTTCAAACATAAAGGACTTGAACCTGACAACCATAAATTAGGATCTGTACTCCCAAAATCATTTCCAAGAGATCCACTCACAACAGTATACCCTATAGATGGTGAAATTGTCCATATAATTTTTGGACTAGATTGACAAACATTTCCATTTATTTCAAAACCTCCTGTAGTTCTATTACTAACACAAATAGTACTATTTAAACAGCCATTAGCAGGAATTGTAAAATCAGCAACTGGTGGCGTTGAAACATATATTGGAACAACGCCTACAGCGGAAGTTCCACAAGGATTTTGTGCTACTATATTAGCTCTAAATGAATTTGGATATGAATTAGAACCATCTGAACTAGTAACCCCACAAGAAGATTTTAAAAAAGTATGAGATATAGTAGACGGAGGTGGATGATTATATACAATAGGTGGAGAGCCATCATTAAATGTTACAGTATAAGTTGTCCCAGAAGGATTATTTTCCGTTCCCGTAATCGGGAAAGTCAATTGTTCAGAATTACAAATATTTGTATTTCCAGGATTTCCTAAAGAAACCGCTGGATTAGATCCAAAAAATACAACATATTTCTTTGATATTGGACAACCATTATTACTTTGAATTGTATAAACTAAATTCCAATAACCTACAGCATATGTATGCGCAGTTGAAGTCCAATTAGACGAATTAAAATTTGGACTACCGTCACCCCAATCTATTGTATAACTTGTATTTAAGGTTGATGTTGTCGAAGATGTATTAGTAAAAGTAAACAAAGATGAAGAATTACTACAAATTGTAAAAGCTGGTAAACCATTAAAAGTTGTTCCAGAACCTGTACCTCCTAAAGAAGCGTCAGGTTGTGCCGTTACCGTTACCGTTGCCGTCCCCGATTGAGTCATTTCGTCCACAGGAGTCGTTGCATCGTGAACACTCACTAAAGTATAAGTAAATGTCCCTGCCAAAGAAGTGTCAACCGCTAGAGTTACAAAATTATCTGTTCCTGAAGTGGAAATTGTCTGCGGGCTACCTCCATTTAATGTATAGGTGAAAGTATAAGGTGCTGTTCCTCCTGCACCCGTAAAAGTAATTACCGAACTTGTTCCTCCCTGACAAACTGATGTTGTTCCTGATATCGTTGCAGTTACTGAAGCTAAATCAGCAGCTTTTTTATATTCAACATTATGATTTGGATTAAAAAAAGGGATTTTATTTCCGGCATTTAATTTAGTTATCGAAGTAAATAAAATTGAAAATAAAATAATCGTGTAGAGTTGTTTCATAATGCTTCTTTTAAATTTCTTGGGGAAAAATTTTTAAAGTCCACAAATATACTCTATATCCTTTTCAGTGCTTTATTATTTCAAATAATTATATCGTTAAAAAACCATTTTTAAATCTTTTATAGCCCAAATTAATATTAAATTCTTATCCTTTTCAAATAAAGTCTATCAATAATTAAAACATTACAACATCACTTTCTTGAACAAATCCTTGATTAAATTCAGCTCTTTTTCATAAGCCGTATTTTTCCTGTTAGCGAAATAAAGAGTGTTTTTTAGCTTTTTATGCCCTTCCCAAAGCACTTTTACGGTGCCGTTTTCAATCTCTTTTTGACACAAAAAATCAGGAATAACAGCCAGTCCATTGGCATTGCTTAAACAACGCACAATCGAATTAATATTCGGGACAATATAATTAGGCCTAAAATCAGGAAAATTACCAAAATTCAATTGCCAAAAACGGAAAAGATGCTCCATATCTCCGGTGGTTCCATACCACTTTTGGGCTTTCAGATAATGTTCTACCTCAGCATATTTTTTTTGTTTTACCAATAGCTGAAGCTTTGTATCATCCACTTTACTGCCTCCTACTAAAACAATGGTTTCCGATGAAAAAGCTTCGTAAGCAATATTAGAAGAACTTCCTTTTTGTGGCGAAATAATCAAATCTAAAATTCCTTTATCCAAATTTTCGAGCATTTCGGGATATTCACCAAAACGGATAATCACATTAAACGGCAAACTCGAAATGTATTGCTCTAAGGTAATTTGAAAAGTTTCAAAACACATCCCGATACTAATGGTAGGTGTGTGTTTCTCGGTACTTCGTTGAAAATTTTTCTCGGCATCTTCCAGAATTTTCAGCCCTTCAGCAATAGCATTGTATAAAATTTTTCCTCTTTCAGTTGGAATCATTTTGCGTCCGGTTCGGTCAAAAAGTTTGTAACCCACATAACTTTCTAACGAACTCAAATGCAGACTCACCCCGGGCTGGGAAATAAACAAAGCATCGGCAGCACTGGTGAGTGTTCCCGTTTTATAAATAGCTTTAAAAGTACGATACCATTCCAGATTAACCATAACAAACTATTAAAATTATAATACAAAAGTATAAATTATATTATTTTAATAATACAAATATCCACTATAACTTTGTAACAACAAAAAAGAAAACAACTTATGAAAAAGATATTTATCATTAATGCAGGACAAAATTTTGGCCATTCAGGTGGTTTATTTAACAACACCATTACCGAAACAACTCAAAAATTCTTTGGTCAATCCAATGATGTTATTGTGCAAACTACAACCATCGAAAATGGTTATTCTGCTGAAGAAGAAGTCAGCAAATTTGCCTGGGCCGATATGATCATCTACCATACTCCGGTTTGGTGGTTTCAGATACCGCACAATTTTAAAAAATACATTGACGAAGTTTTTACCGCTGGGCACAATAAGGGAATTTATCGCAGCGATGGCAGAAAAGCCGACAACCCAAATATCAATTACGGAACCGGCGGATTGATGCAGGGCAAAAAATACATGCTCACTACTACCTGGAACGCACCAGCAACCGCTTTTACACTTCCGGGAGAATTTTTCGATCAAAAATCAGTTGACGAAGGGGCTTTCTTTGGTTTTCACAGAATGAACGCTTTTACCGGAATGACACCTTTAAAAAGTTATCATTTTCATGATGTAGAAAAAAATGCCAACATCGAAAAAGACATGAAAGCATACAATGAGCATTTGGAAGAAACATTCGCTGATTGTCTGGTTGCTTTGAATTAAAAAACAAAATCCGTCCCGATTCCGAAAGCTATCGGAAATCGGGACGGATTTTTTATGAAATTTTATTTCTTTATTTCCTCAAAAACAAATTCAGGATCAGAATAATCAATTGGATCTCCTTTTAAAAACGAAGGAATTCCCATGTAAACCGAAATCACCCCTTTACCCAGGAGCAATTTGTTTTTTCGTTTCAACAGTGCAATAGGATATCGTTTCAAAACGCCACCGCCATAAGGATGATAATAAAAACTACCTTTAATGGTATCGCCCGAAATAATGCCTCTTACTTCACCTGAATCTTTTTGGGATTGCCCGTACTGAATTTCATACTGTCCAAAAAAGCTGTTATCTCCTAATTGGGTAAACTGAAGCAAAGCGGTAGCTTTATCGTTAATCGCCCGATAAGAGAATTGTTTCCCTTGTTTATTGGCATCAGCACAGCTAAAAACCACAGCAGCAAAAACCACACAAAAACCAACAAAGCTTTTACTCTTTTTTAATACCACATTCATTATTTTATCGCTTTAGCAGCAAAGATAAAATTTCTATTTTTAGAAATAACGTTCATCTTTTACGATTAATTTTTATTTTAGAGGCTCAACAGTCCTTAGCTTCTGCAGTCGAGTGTCAAATGTTTGAAGAATGCGTAAAAAGAAAAGCTGTTTGAGCGAAGCAAGTTCTTTTCTTTTAGTATTCGAAAACTAATTTGACCGACGAAGAAGCGTAAGACTTGAAATCGAAGATTCATGAATACCGAAAAAACAATATTAAAGCATGAATATTTTTTTGTTTCTTTTTTGATCAAGCAAAAAAGAAAATTTATCATCAAAAACGGTTTTTCAATTCATTTATATCATCCAATAATTCTTTCATTATATTTGAAATTCAAAAAACCAATCAGCAGAGCTAATGAACAAATTAATCGCCTTTCTATTTTTAAGCACAATTCTCAGTTATTCTGCTTATGGACAAAAAATAAATAAGGAAAAAATTGACCAGTTTCTTGATGTACTTGCTTCACAAAACTTAGCAATGGGCAGTTTGAGCATTTCTCAAAATGGAAAAGTGTGCTATCAAAAGGCAATTGGCTTCACTTCTATTGACAATGATAAAAAAACAGCCGCAACCATTGCAACACAATACCGAATTGGTTCCACAACCAAAATGTTTACAGCTGTCCTGATATTTCAACTTATAGAAGAAGGAAAAATCAAACTGGAACAAAAATTAAGTGATTTCTATCCCCAACTTCCTAAAGCCAATAAAATTACCATCGCCGATATGCTTTACCATCGAAGCGGTTTGCATAATTACACTATGGACACCGACTTTTCAGATTGGATGGACAAGCCAAAAACACATGACGAACTTCTGGAGATTATAAAAGAAAAAGGCAGTGATTTTGAACCCGGAACAAAAAACGATTATTCCAATAGTAACTATCTTTTATTGGGTTATATCATCGAAAGAAGCTTCAAAATGCCTTATGCTAATGTGGTTAAGAAAAGAATTACTTCCAAACTCAAACTAAAAGACACTTATTACGGAAGCATTTCAAACTTAAAAAACGACAGTGTCAGTTCTTATAAATATTCCGAAAACAAATGGAATCCGGTTGCCAAAACTAATTTGGATATGCACGGAGGAGCCGGCGCGCTTATCTCAACACCAACAGATATGGTTCGGTTTATTGATGCTTTATTTTCTAATAAATTGGTCAATAAATCCAGCTTATCTAAAATGAAAACCATCATTAATGAATACGGCATGGGACTGTTTTCAAACAAATACGGTAGCGAAACCAGCTTTGGACACAACGGAAGAGTCGAAGAATTTTACACCGCAGTCTGGCATTTTCCAAAACAAAAATTGTCATTGGTCTATTGCACTAACGGAATCGCTTATCCAAGAGTCGATTTGATTGAAGGGATTCTTAAAATAGCTTTCAACCAGGAATTCACCATTCCTTTTTCTAAAAATACCAATTTAAAAACAGAGGATCTGGACAAATACCTTGGTCGCTATTCTTCCGGCCAAATAGTCGTGAATTGCACTAAAAACAATACTAAATTATTGATTGAATCAAAAGGGAAAACATTCGAAACCGAAGCCATCGCTGATAATTATTTCATGAATAAAGACTTAGGTTATTTTTTTGAGTTTAATCCCGAAAAAAGAAGCCTAAAAATTAAAGAAACTGACAATATTTATTTCCTAAAAAAGGTAAATTAACCTTAACTCCAATATTAAAAATCCGCTTTATGCCAACAGCAACAGCCTATACTTTTACAACAACCATTGAAATTATAGGTATCAATCCTTTTGTTTTTGTACCCGAAGAAATATTGCACCACATCTTTGAAAAAGCAGCGAAATCCAAAGGTCCCATTCCTGTAAAAGGCACTGTAAATGCTGTTCTTTACACCCAAACTTTAATGAAATTTAAAGGCGAATGGCGGCTGTACATCAATACTAAAATGCTTAAAAATTCCCCGAAACGAATTGGTGAGCAAATAACAATAAGCATTGACTACGATGCTGAAAAAAGAAGCATTCCCATTCACCCGAAACTTTTACAAGCTTTAAACGACGACAAAGCAGCCAACAGCATTTTTCAAAATTTACGACCTTCGTTACAGCATGAAATCATCCGTTACATTGCCCACTTAAAAACCGAAGAAAGCATCGATAAAAATGTTCTAAAAGCGATTGACTTTTTATTGGGAAAAGGAAAATTTGTGGGGAGGGAAAAGCCTTAAATCACTTTTTGTAAGAATATTTTAATATATTTGAAAAAACATAAGAAACCTAAAACTAGATATTCACCGTGGATTTAATAAAAATTAAGAGAATCACATTAAATATAAAACTAGCTAGGTTCAATTAAAATGACTCATTGTGATAATAATATCAAAAGTAAATATTGAATATTTTAGATCTCTTAAAAAGACATCTATAAAAGACTTAAATCATTTAAATGTATTCTCTGGAAAAAATGACATTGGAAAAAGTAATGTATTAAAAGCTTTAGATACTTTTTTTAACAAAAGTCAAATTGATTTTATTGATGATTTTAACAAAGAGAGATTAACTGAAGTTAGACAAGAAAGCATTAAAGGAAAACAATTTATAAAAATCACATTAGAATTTGTAAATCCCGGAGGGTACAAAACATTACCAGATCATTTTACTATTTCTAAATCATGGGATAGACAAGGTAAACTAATTGAAGGACACAAAGATAATTTTGATGCTCTAGTTAGAAGAAAAAAAATCAAACTAGAAGATTTAAAAAAAGCACGAACTTCTTTAACCAAATTCCTAAATAAAATTAGATATACATATGTTCCAGCAATCAGAGATGAAAAGTTCTTTTCATTTCTTCTCAATAAATTACAAGAAACAATATTTGAAGTTGAAGAACGAAAAAGAAACCAAACATTTCAAACTAATATTTCAAACTTTAATGAGACAATTGGAAATCTTACAATTGCATTGAATGAAGAATTTCAAAGAGTTTCTGGCATTTCTTCTACATTGAGCTTTCCAACGAATGTTTCGGAAATTTTTCAACGTTTGATAATTGATACTTCATCAGGTAATCACAGTATTCCATTACGTCTCAGAGGTGATGGAATTAGGTTACGATATATACCTACAATTTTAAATTATATATCAGAAAATTCGAAATATTTTGAATGTTGGGGATTTGACGAACCCGAAAACTCCTGTGAATACTCTCTTTCTGAAACGATTGCTCATCAATTTTCTACTGAATATTCGAATAAAACCCAAATTTTTGTAGCTAGTCATTCCTTCCATTTTATCTCCCTAAATGACAAAAATACTACCAAATATCGGGTTTACAGAGAAAATGGAAACTTAACTACAGAAGTTGTAAAATTAGATGATTTAAATTCTAATGTCTTGTCGGATGAACTAGGCGTACTTACAATAAATAAAAAACTAGCCAAACTGTATGCAGAATTAACTTCAGAAATGCAACAAATTTCCTCAACAAAACTAGCTTTAAAAGAAGCTCTATTACCTTATCTTATCTTTGAAGGAAAAACTGACAACAAATTATTTTCTACTGCATACCAGCAACTTACAAGTAAAGCAATTGAAACAGACTTTAAGCTTTGTGAACACCTTACAACTGAAAATGGAAGTACTATTGGTTCAGGAGCTAAATTTATAAATGAATTTTTACATAACCATATTTCTAAAACCCCTATCAACAACAAAGTGATAGCTATCTTTGATTTGGATAAAATGGGTATAGATGAAATCAAATGCTTAAAAAATACTTACAATAGACTTGATCATATTAGTAATGATCCTTATTTTAAATTTCAACATAAAACAAAAACTAATATTTATGCAATAACACTAGTTGCTCCCAATCACAGAATGCAATTTTTTACCAAGACAAAATCTGAATATTGCTATATATCTACTGAGCTATTGTTACAAGATACTGAGATTAATATCAATAACCGTCATTGGCCATCTTTATATGACAAAACCGTTTTTGGATTCACTGGTGACAAAAATGCCTTTGCTAATAAAATTGAACAAAATAAAAACATAGTTGACTTTAGCGGATTTAAACCAACATTAGATTTAATCAAACAAATTTTAGACAACTAATATTTATCCTCTTAATTTCTACAAAACCCAGTTCACAATTAGATAAATCTATACAAAACTTATAAAGAATTACATTGCATGCTCGCAAAATTGAAATCCACATAATTGTAATTGTCATAAAAAACGACACTTTTCAAAAATATTTGCCAAATTGAATTTATAAAAGCGTACAAAAACTTATTTTTGCGCCATGGGTAGAAAAAATACAGACAAAGTTGTCTTTCATCAGATAAAAGTCCTTGATGCAGGTGCAAAAGGCGTTTCGGTAGCAAAGGCTCCCGATGGTAAAGTAGTGTTTATTCCGAATGTGGTTCCGGGTGATGTGGTGGATGTACAAACATTCAAGAAACGCAAAGCGTATTATGAAGGAAAAGCCGTTAAATTTCATGAGTTATCAGAGCATCGTGTGGATCCTATTTGCGAGCATTTTGGGGTTTGCGGCGGTTGCAAATGGCAAAACATGAACTACGACCAGCAATTGTTTTACAAACACAATGAGGTAAAAAATCACCTGCAACGCATTGGAAAAATTGAATTACCTGATTTTGAACCGATTTTAGGTTCGGAGAAAAAGTTTTTCTACAGAAATAAAATGGAATTTTCGTTTTCTAACAGCCGTTGGTTAACCGAAGCTGAAATTGGAAGCGATGAAGATTTAGGAAACAGAAATGCTCTTGGTTTCCATATTCCAAAAATGTGGGACAAAATCCTGGACATCAAAAAATGTCATTTACAGGAAGATCCTTCCAACGCGATTAGAAATGAAATTCGTGATTTTGCTAATGCAAACGGACTTACTTTCTTCAACCCTAGAGAACATTCCGGTTTGTTAAGAACGGTGATGTTGCGTACCGCATCGACGGGAGAAATCATGCTTTTGATTCAGTTTTTCGAAAATGATAAAGCGAACAGAGAATTGTTACTCGATCACATGTATGCTAAATTCCCGCAAATTACTTCGTTACAATATGTGGTGAATAATAAGGCAAATGATACGCTTTACGATCAGGATATTAAATTATACAAAGGGCGTGATTATATTCTGGAAGAAATGGAAGGTTTGAAATTTAGCATCAATGCGAAATCATTTTACCAAACCAACTCCGATCAGGCTTACGAATTATACAAAATCACCAGAGATTTTGCCGGATTAACCGGAAACGAAACCGTTTATGATTTATATACCGGAACGGGAACTATTGCGCAGTTTGTTTCTAAAAAAGCTAAAAAGGTAATTGGTGTAGAAAGCGTTCCTGACGCAATTAAGGATGCCAAAGCCAATGCTGAACGCAATAACATTGACAATTGTGAGTTTTTTGTTGGTGATATGAAAGTAGTTTTCAACGATGCTTTTATTGCACAACACGGACAACCGGACGTAATTATCACCGATCCACCACGTGACGGAATGCACAAAGACGTGATTGAACAAATCCTGAAAATTGCTCCTGAAAAAGTAGTTTATGTAAGCTGTAATTCGGCTACACAGGCTCGTGATTTGGCTTTAATGGACGAAAAATATAAGGTGACCAAAGTGCGTCCTGTAGATATGTTTCCGCAAACGCATCATGTGGAGAATGTGGTGCTTTTAGAAAAGAGATAATTAGTACTTAGCACCTAGTCCTTAGCCGTTTTACGTAAGCAACTAAGGACTAAGCACTAAGGACTAACAACTAAAAAACATGAAAAAAATACTTTTATTACTCTTTGTACTTAGCCTCTCCTTCTCCGGTTGTGAGAAAGACGACATCTGTGATGGCAATACACTGACCACGCCCCGAATGGTGATTACGTTTTACGACATCAATAACCCTTCGGTTGAAAAAAGTGTAACCAATCTAAGCATTTTTGCTGACGGCAAGGAAAATGCTGTTCCTTATAGTGGTAATACTTTAATTAACGGTAGCACTGTTTCAATTCCGCTAAAAGTAGATGCTAATGTGAGTAAATTTCATTTTATTTTGAATTATGGTAGTACCAATACAGCATTGGTAAACGAAGACATCTTGACACTTAATTACAAACCAGAAAATATTTTTGTATCCCGTGCCTGCGGATTCAAAACGAATTTTACCTTAGATGCTTTTGTTCCATTTGTTCATACCGATGCAGCAACACCCGATTTAAAATGGATTCAATATATTGCAGTAGAAAAATATAGTATAGCTAACGAAAATGAAACACACCTTAAAATATATTTTTAGCAGCTGTCTTATTTTGTCTTTGTTTTTTGCAAATGCACAAAATACCAAAGCTCCAACAGCAAAGCCGGTAAAAGATACTGTCTCAACGGGAATTATTCCTGAAAAAGCCGCTGTAGCTACTAAAGCGACTGTAACTTCTAAAACGGCTGTAGCTGCCAAAACTGATGCTACAGCTAAAAAAGATTCTGTTCCTCCGGTTATTAAAACCAATCGTTACGGAGTGCGTGTTGGAGTTGATTTATTCAAATTAAGTCGTTCTTTTTATGACAAAGACTATAAAGGAATAGAATTAGTAGGTGATTATCGTTGGGATAAAAAACACTATATCGCCGCCGAAGTAGGAAACGAAAACAAAACTACCGATGACGAGCGATTGAATTTCACTACCAAAGGTTCCTACCTAAAAGTAGGTTTTGACTATAATGGTTACGAAAACTGGCTTGATATGGAAAACATTATTTCGATAGGTTTGCGTTACGGTTTTAGTACTTTCAACCAACAATTAAATAATTACAAAATATACAACACCAATCCTTATTTCGGTGAAGTTCCCCCCATTGCTTCCGGACAAAAATTTAATGGTTTAACAGCAAGCTGGATTGAAGTGGTAGCAGGAATGAAAGCCAAAATGTTCAATAATGTTTTTGTGGGATTCAGTATCCGTTTGAACCGATTGATGACCAACAAACAACCTGATAATTTTGAAAACTTATATATCCCAGGATTTAACAGAACTTATAATGGTAGTTTTGGTGTGGGATTCAATTATACGGTAACTTATTTTGTCCCAATTTTCAAGAAGAAAGTAGTTCCTGTAGAAAAGAAGAAAACAGAGAAAAAGTAAGCAGTTTTGAAGTCTTCAGAAAGCAGATTTTAGAACGCAGCCTTGAGATGAAAACAAAAACCGCAAATTCGCAAATTATATAATTTGCGAATTTGCGGTTTTTTTTATTATATAGCTTTGCAAGCTTAGTGCAAACCTTTTAATCTTTAGGTTAAACCAAAACTAACCGATTTCTTTCACATCCTTAAAGAAAATCCATTTCATAAACAACTTCTCATCGTCTTTAGTTCGAATGGCTTTAAATTGTGGAGATACTAAAGTACCAATTGCAAAAGCAACAAATGGAACCCAAAGACCCGTTAAACCAGAATATCTTTCCAACAAGAAGCGAAATAAAATAAATAATATAGCAAAACAACCTAGTTGGTATAAAAAAGCGCGTAATTGTAATTTAGTCATGATTTTTTAGTTTATGCTTTGGAGTTTGTTACTCCTAACCTCTTTTTTCTATTTTCTGAAATCTGCCTTCTAATTTCTCTCTTGAAACTTCGTTCTCTTACTTCCCTCGTACATTTCGTATTTTACCAAACGTGCTTCAAGACCGGCGTTGAATAATTTGATTTTTCGCGATGGACGCAAACCAACAAATTTCAATGCTTCCAAATTTCCTGTAATAAACCAGGCATTGGTTCCCGGATAACTTTGCTTTAAAGTGTCTCCGATATTTTTATAAAATTCCTCCATGTGAATATCCAAACGCTCATCATAAGGCGGATTAAATACAATATGCAATTTTCCTTCTGATGTTTTTTCGGTATCAAAGAAATTATTGCCTTCAATAGTTACATATTCTTCCAAATTTGCATTTCTGATATTCTCCTTCGCCTTACTTACCGCCGACGGTGCTTTGTCATAACCTTTAATTGTATGATGAAACTCACGAACTTTTCCTAGCAAACTGTCGGTGATTTTGTCAAACAAATCATTATCCCAGTCTTTCCATTTTTCGAAAGCAAATTCCTTACGGTTGATATTTGCAGGAATATTGCAGGCAATCATTGCTGCTTCTGCCAAAAATGTTCCCGAACCACACATTGGATCTAAGAAATCAGTTTGTCCATCCCAGCCTGAAAGCAATAAAATCCCCGCTGCTAAGACTTCATTAATTGGTGCAATATTAGTAGAAGTTCTGTAACCACGCTGATTCAAAGCATTTCCTGAAGTGTCTAAGGCTACCGAAACCTGGTCTTTGTCAATATGAATGTTGATTCTTAAATCGGGATGTACTTTATCAATACTTGGACGTTGCCCGGTTCTTTCTCTAAACTGATCCACAATAGCATCTTTACATTTTTGAGAAATAAATTCGGAATGAGTAAAATATTCTGAATGTGCTGTTGTATCAATTACAAAAGTCTGATTGGCATTGATAAACTTAGACCAGTTAACACCTGAAATACCTTTGTACAAAGCTTTTTCATTATTGGCTCTAAAAGAATAAATGGGTTTTAAGATTTTTAAAGCAGTTCGTAAAGACAAATTGGCTTTGTACATAAAACCTTTGTCTCCTTTGAAACTTACCATTCTTACCCCCTGCTCTACATCTTGTGCTCCTAAATTTTTCAATTCGGTTGCTAATATTTCTTCAAAACCAAAAAAGGTTTTGGCAATCATCTTAAAATTTTCTTCCATCTTTTATGTCTATTCAAACAGATTGCTTTGCAGGAAATACAATCTGTAATAAAATTTATCTTTTTTCACCAATTGAATCGTTTTGTATCGACTCTGTTTGGCTATTTTTCCGCAAAAATACACTAAATTTGCGGGATAGAATTAATTGAACAACATAAATGTCCGCAGCACAAAAAACAACTATACCAAATCAAGACCAAACAAACGAAACATGGTTCAGCTCTTGGTTTGACACTCCTTATTATCACATTCTTTACAAAGAACGCAATGACAAAGAAGCACAGCTTTTCATGGATAATTTAACGCATTACTTAAATTTGCCTGAAAATGCTAAGGTATTGGATTTGTGCTGTGGCAAAGGGCGTCACGCAATTTATCTGAACCAATTGGGGTTTGATGTCATCGGTGCTGATTTATCTGAAAACAGCATTGCCGAAGCCAGCAAAAATGCAAATGAAACCCTGCATTTTAAAGTCCACGACATGCGTGAGTCTTTCGAAGAAAAATACGATGCTATTTTTAATTTGTTTACCAGTTTTGGTTATTTCGAAAATGACAATGACAATCTTACAACATTAAAAGCCATCAAAAACAGCCTGTCCGACTATGGATTTGCGGTTATTGACTTTATGAATGTGCATCAAGTAATCGAAACATTGGTTCCTGAAGAAGTAAAAACCGTGGACGGAATTGATTTTCACCTAAAACGTTATGTAGCCGACGGACATATTTTTAAAGAAATTGATTTTGAAGATAAAGGTCAGCAATTCCATTTTACCGAAAAAGTAAAAGCCCTGACTTTACAGGATTTTGAAACTATGATGGAAGAAGCAGGAATCTATCTTTTAGACATCTTTGGCGATTATAAACTGAAAAAATTCCATAAGACCGAAAGCGAACGACTCATCCTTATTTTTAAATAATGAACTACCTCTTACCCTTACTTTCTGTACTCTTAGGCTACCTGATTGCATTGGTTTTAAAGCCCAAAAATAAAAGCAATCTCAAACTGCTATTGGCTTTTAGTGGTTCGTTTTTGCTTTCGTTAACCGTAATGCATTTATTGCCTGAAATCTATGAAAGTCACGAACATGTCATAGGGGAAAGTCATGAGCACAATGCAGGAATTTTTATCATGCTGGGGATTTTGTTCCAAATTATACTGGAATTTTTCTCTAAAGGTGCCGAGCACGGACACGTTCACGGACATCCAAATATGTCACATATTCCGTGGTTGTTGTTCATTAGCCTTTGTATTCACGCGTTTCTGGAAGGATTTCCTGTAGGTCACAATCACGATAATTTAGCACTGGGAATTGCCATTCATCACCTTCCTATTGCGATTATTTTGACCACTTTTTTCATCAATTCACATTTGAACAAACAGGCTATTTTTGCCTTCATGCTTACTTTTGCCTTGATGACACCGCTGGGAACCTTCGCTTCTGATTATCTTACCGGATTAAATGAATACCACAGCGAAATTACTGCTATCGTTATCGGGATATTATTTCATATTTCTTCGACTATTATTTTCGAAAGCAGCGAAGGACATAAATTTAATATTGCCAAAGTTTCAATGATTGTTTTAGGAATCGCTCTGGCTTATTTTTTATAAATTTAAATCTGTGAATTTGATTATTTGTTAATGTAATTTTCGAAAATCAAATCCACAAATAACCAAATAAAACTCTCAAAATGACCTTCATAAAAACCACCGAACAATCTTCAAAATACGAACATCTGGAAAAAATGTCAGTTACTGACCTGCTTTCAAATATTAATAGCGAAGACAAAACCGTTCCGCTTGCTGTAGAAAAAGCCTTGCCTCAAATAGAAAATTTGGTAAACCAAATTGTTGCTAAAATGAAACTGGGCGGACGTTTATTTTACATAGGCGCCGGAACTTCGGGACGTTTAGGTGTGGTGGATGCTTCGGAATGTCCTCCTACTTTTGGAGTTCCTTTTGACTTGGTTGTGGGAATCATTGCCGGTGGCGATAAAGCCATCCGCAAAGCGGTGGAAAATGCCGAAGACAATGCTACTCAAGCCTGGATTGATTTGCAGGAATTCAACATTAACGAAAATGATGTGGTGGTAGGAATTGCTGCTTCGGGAACAACTCCTTATGTTATTGGCGGATTAGAAGCCTGTAATAAAAACAATATTATCACGGGAAGTATTTCCTGCAATGCGGCGAGTCCGCTTTCACAAACAGCGCAATTTCCAATTGATGTAGTTGTAGGACCTGAATTTGTTACCGGAAGTTCCAGAATGAAGGCAGGAACGGCTCAAAAACTGGTGCTAAACATGATTTCGACCGCTACAATGATTCAATTAGGAAAAGTTAAAGGTAACAAAATGGTCGATATGCAATTGAGTAACAACAAACTGGTTGACCGCGGAACTAAAATGATTATGGGCGAAATTCCTGTAAGCTACGAAGAAGCAGCTCAATTGTTGAAAGAACACGGGAGTGTACGTAAAGCAGTTGATTTTTATAATTCGAAATAGTCCTCGGCAGAAAGTCTTTTAGTCCTTAGTTGGACACCCGAAAGACTAAGGACTATGGACTCATCACTAAGTACTAAAAAAAACATGTCTACAAACAAAGAATTATTATCCAAAGGCGTAAAATACTTAGCGGGTGCCTTGCCCTTGCTTTTTATAGGACCTTCATTCATTCACAATGCTTTTATGAACCAACAAAATGTGTGGCATTATTTAGTTTTGGGATTCGGAATTGCATTTTGTATTACTGCTGTCATTTTAGCTTTTAAAGGACTGCAATTTATCATGAAAGCTTTATTCAACGATTAAATGGAAGACCTCATTCATATTCAAAAAACATTTGAAAAAGTAGTTTTTATCAATAAAAAAGTCAGCAATCGCGAGTTTGAAGATTGCGTTTTTAAAAACTGTGATTTCTCTAACAGCGATTTCTCCAACAATACTTTTATGGATTGTGAGTTCATCAACTGCAATCTTTCGATGACTTCTTTAGGCGGAACAAGCTTAAAAACCGTGCATTTTTCGAATTGTAAATTATTGGGAATTCAATTTAACAGCTGTGCCGATTTTATGTTTGCGGTGAGTTTCAATGACTGTATTTTGGATTATGCTTCTTTTTCGAACAAAAAAATGCCAAAAACCAAGTTTCATTCCTGTTCAATGAAAGAAGTGAGTTTTATTGGAACCCATCTTTCTAATTCGGTGTTTGATAATTGTAATTTGGATAACGCCGTTTTTAATGATACTGAATTAAAAGAAGCGAACTTCCTGACGGCTTACAATTATAAAATTGATCCTGAATTCAACCCCATGCGAAAAGCAAAATTTTCAATGCAGGGAATTCCAGGGCTTTTAGATAAATACGATATTAAAATTCAATAAATAACACGCCCTACCCCCTCTGAGAGAGGGGAATCTAAACTGATAAATCAAATGAAAAAAATCATACTAATTCCACTACTGTTGCTTTTAATTTCCTGCTATCAAGCCGAACACAATTGCAAAGATTTTAAAACCGGTAAATTTCGTTTTGAATATGACGTAAACGGTGAAAAAAAAGTAACGCTGTTTGAACGCAACGACAGCATCGAAATTGAAACTTTTGAAGGAAAAACGGATACAGCTTCAATCCGTTGGGTCAACGATTGCGAGTACATCCTTAAAAAACTACATCCAAAAAATATGGCCGAAGAAAAATCAATTAATATGAAAATCTTGACGACTTCGGGAAATTCCTACACCTTTGAATTCGGTATTGTAGGTGCTGATGAAAAACAAAAAGGCACTGTAACTAAAATTGGTGAATTATAAAATTCGCACTCATTCTTTTAATCTTAACTTAATACTATGGAAGTATTTTTAAATCCTGATGCCTGGATTGCTTTATTAACATTAACTTTTCTGGAAATTGTACTGGGAATTGACAACATCATTTTTATATCGATAGCCACAGGGAAATTACCAAAAGAAAGCCGTAAAAGAGCAACCAAAATTGGGATGTTTTTAGCGATGTTCATGCGTATCATTCTTCTTTTTGGAATTACTGTTTTAATTGCAATGAAAGAGCCTTGGTTTACTTTTAATTTTAGTTGGTTACACGCAGAAGTTTCCGGACAAAGTATCATTCTTTTATTAGGAGGATTATTCCTGATTTACAAAAGCACTAACGAAATTAGAGAAAAAGTAGATCATAAAGGTGAAGAAGAACAAGAAATTAAAAAGTCGGCGACCAAGTCGTTCAGCAGCGTTATCGTACAAATTATTTTAATTGATATCGTATTCTCATTCGACAGTATTTTGACCGCAGTGGGTATGACTAATGGTGTAACAGGCGCTTTGTACATAATGATTGCTGCGGTAATTGTTTCGGTTTTAATCATGATGCAATTTGCAGTTCCTGTTGGAACTTTTGTTAACAAACATCCTTCTATCCAAATTTTAGGATTGTCTTTTCTTATTCTAATTGGATTAATGTTATTGACCGAAAGTGCGCATTTATCGAATGCACTAATTTTTGGCAGTCATGTTACGCCAATACCTAAAGGCTATTTGTATTTTGCCATTTCATTCTCGTTACTGGTAGAAGCATTGAACATGAAAGTTTCGAAAAAGAAATAAATTCTATAAATAATATCAAAGAAGCTCCTTAATTAGGGGCTTTTTTGCTTTATAGAACATAAAAATTAATAAATTAGCGTACTAAGAAAACTAGCCATTAGTTTTCTTTTCTCAAACAGATACCAATATCGCTTAAAATATTTTTTAATGAAAAACACCATTTCGCAAAGGGTAGCCGACTTTTTAAAAAACTTCCCTCCTTTCAATTTTTTAGATCAACATGACATCGAACTACTTTCAGAACAGGTTTCGATAATATACAAAGATAAAGGAGCTGTAATTTTCACTGAAAATGAAGAAACCCATGATTCTTTTTATGTAGTTCACAAAGGTGCGGTTGAATTGCTGAAAAATCAAAAAAATGATATTTTAGATATGTGTGACGAAGGTGATATCTTTGGTTTACGTCCGTTGATTGCACATGAAAATTATAAAATGGAAGCCAGAACGCACGAAGAAACGATTCTATATGCGATTCCAATCGACATTTTCAAACCTTATGCAATTAAAAATTCAAATGTTGGAAGCTTTATAATTGAGAGTTTTGCTTCTAATACGCAAAATCCTTATTCTAAAAGTCATAGTGGAAAACTCTATGGCAATACTTTTGACGACGAAAACAGTGCCAATGAAGTAATCGATACCGACAATAAAATACTCGATTTACAACCTATTAAATATTCGAAAAAAATAATTACCTGCTCGAGAGCTACCACTGCCAAAGAAATTGCAGTAACAATGACTAAAAAAAATGTGGGAGCCATGCTGGTAGTTGAAGACATGCTGCCAATAGGGATTATTACAGATAAAGATTTAAGAAATAAAATTGTAACCGGAGAACATTCCATTAATACTACGGCCGATGTCATTATGAATTCTCCGGTAATTACATATTCTAAAAAAATGACCATCACCCAGGCGCAAATGGCGATGATGAAAAGTAATATCAGCCATTTATGTCTGACAAAAGACGGAACTGCTAATACCAAGGCTATCGGAATTCTTTCGAAGCATGATGTTATGGTGGCACTTGGAAATAATCCTGCAGTACTTATCAAAGCGTTGAAAAGGGTAAAAAAAACAAAGGCAATCAAACCGATTCGTACCAAAATAATGCAATTATTACAAGGCTATTTAGACCAAAATATTCCTATTACGTTGACCTCAAAAATCATTACAGAACTTAATGATGCCTGCATCCAAAGAGTAATCGAATTATCATTGGACAAGATGAAAACGCCTCCTCCTGTAAAATTTTCCTGGTTGGCATTAGGTAGTCAGGGGCGCAGTGAGCAATTGTTGCATACTGATCAGGACAACGCTTTAATTTATGAAGATGTTCCTGAAGAATTACAGGAAAAAACCAGCAAGTATTTTCTGGAGTTAGCAGCAGAAGTCAACAAAGGCCTTTTCGAAATTGGTTATGATTATTGTCCTGCCGAGATGATGGCTTCAAATCCTAGTTGGTGTTTAAGTTTGAAACAATGGAAAGAATTGGTTCACAACTGGATTAGTAAACCAGGAAAAGATGAAGTCTTACTTTCTTTTATATTTTTTGACTATAGCCTCTCTTATGGCGACAGAGAATTGGCTAATCAGCTATCTGATTATATTTTTGGGGATATTGATGCTAATCCTATTTTTTATGTACATCTGGTTAGTGGTGCTTTGCAAAGCCCATCTCCTACTGGTTTTTTCAGACAATTTCTAGTAGAACAAGATGGTGCCCATAAAGATTTCTTTGATATAAAAAGACGTGCTTTGATGCCTCTGGCCGATGCCGCAAGGGTTTTAATCCTTTCGCATTCGGTTAAAGGAATCAGCAATACTTATGAACGATTTGAAAAATTAGCCGAACTGGAACCTCAAAACAAGGAACTTTATTTGTCTTGTTCTTATTCCTACAAAGCCTTACTAAAATTCCGAACCAAACAAGGTCTTCTGCATCATGATTCAGGACAGTTCATCGAATTAGAATCGCTTTCAAAACTGGAAAAAGTAAAACTTAAACGAACTTTTAAAACCATCAAGGAACTACAGGAAGTAATTTCGATGCGTTTTAATCCTGGAAAAATTGCATTATAATGACTATCAAAGACAAAATCATTGAGTCACTCCAAATTTTAGGCATCCTTAAGGAACCTATTGAGGAAAGTTTGAACATTCCTGTCGAATCGGCACGTTTTGTGGTTTTAGATACCGAAACCACCGGTTTTGATTATAATACAGACCGTATTCTTTGTATTGGAGCGTTGGTCTTACAAAATGGGACTATCAATTTACAAGACAGTTTTGAACATTATATCGATCAGGAGCATTTTGATAAATCCAGTGTAGAAATACACGGAATTATAAGACGTGACGTATTGAATCACAAATCAGAAATTGAAGTATTACAATTGTTTTTGGACTATCTGGGCGATTCAATTATTATAGCACACCACACCCGGTTTGATGTAACCATGATTAATACTGCTTTGGAAAGAAACGGATTGGATAAACTAAAGAATAAAACCTTAGACACTGCTGTTTTATATAAAAGAACACTCATTAAATCCAATTTGCTTCAATATAAAGATCATTACACCTTAGATGACTTAGCCGACAAATTTGATATCTCTAAAAAAGACCGTCATACCGCCATTGGCGATGCTTATATTACCGCAATAGCTTTCCTTAAAATCATACGAAAATTAAAAGAAAAGCATGAAATTATGCTGTATCATCTTTTTAGATAAATAAAAATACCCCAAAAGAATAACTTCCTTTTGAGGTAATTCAACAATAATATTTTTTTGATTATTAGTTAGCTGCTATTTTTCTTTCTAATTCTAAATTCACAATCGGCTGATATACGATAGGGATTTCTTCAATTTCGACATCACTTTTATCCAATCCAAAAGCTCTTATATCCGAAAGTGACCAATTTTTAAGCATATAATAAGAATTCATTAAAAGAGCATCTTTAACCGTAAATTCATTTTCAACAGATAGGAATTTTTCTAAAATAACAAATTTGAAATCAGGTTCAGGATTGTATTTTGTAGATCCGTCCGGACGAATATGTAAATTCAACTCTTTTTTATTTACCAAATCCTGAACAATTTTTTTGAAATACAATTCTACTTTAGGCTGAATTCTAAACCCAATGTTCAAAACAATTTTAATTACTTTATCGTCTAATAATTCTATAACTTCATAATTCAATGTAAAAGGTTCATTGGTTCTATTGATATGAAAAAACCAGTAAACATCAGCTCTTTTTGGCTTTTTCGAAAAAATAGATTTTAATATTTTTTCTTCAATTTCATAGTTTCTATCCGCTTTGGACAAATAAATCAAATGGGTAGCATATTTTGGAATACTGTCATCATTACTCAATTCCTGAAATTGCTGTGTGTGCTCCACAAGATTGGTGAATTTTAAAAATTTATTATTGATTTTTCTGGAAAAGAACCACACATACATGGTCATAAAAATAAACAGCTCAAAGAACAAAAACATCCATCTTTCTTTAATTTTAACAATGTTGGCAACAAAAAAAGCAATTTCAATAACAGCAAAAACTGTTATAATACCGGCAATCAAAATTCGGTTTAACTTTTTGATGTAAATCAGATAATAATTTAAAAGCACCGTTGTCATCAGCATGGCTATAGTTATCGAGAATCCGTAAGCCGCTTCCATGTGAGTTGAATTTTTAAAATACAAAATCATTAAAATACAGCCTATCCAAAGAATAGTGTTGACCGACGGAATATAGATTTGCCCTTTAAGATTGGTCGGATTTCGCATGGAAACTCTTGGCCAGAAATTAAGCGATACTGCTTCATTTATCAATGTATAAGAGCCACTAATCAATGCCTGAGATGCAATAATTGCTGCCAAAGTTGCGATAATAATACCCGAAAAGAGGAACCAATGAGGCATAATCTGGTAAAATGGATTCCTGTCTTCGAGAAATAATTTTCCTTGCGTCATTAACCAGGCCGCCTGTCCCAAATAATTAACCACCAATGCGGTTTTGACAAAAATCCAGGTAATTCGAATGTTCTTTTTACCACAATGTCCCAAATCCGAATACAAGGCTTCTGCCCCTGTTGTACAAAGGAAAACACCTCCCAATAACCAGAATCCATGTGGATATTCAACTAATAATTCATAAGCATACATTGGATTCAACGCTTTTAAAATGGAAGGATGCTCTAAAATTTGTACAAATCCCAATATGAAAAGCATCGAAAACCAAACAACCATTGCGGGACCAAAAAAAGAACCGACTTTTTGCGTTCCAAAACGTTGAAAAAAGAATAATGCTGATAGAATTACGATTACAATGGGTAAAGTTGGGATGTGCGGAAAAACAACTTCGATACCTTCTACGGCCGAAGCTACTGAAATAGGTGGTGTAATAATACCATCTGCCAACAGTGTAGTTGCACCAAGAATCGTAGGAATTACTAATCTCCCCTTTCCAAAACGTTTTACTAATGCATAAAGTGAAAAAACACCTCCTTCGCCATGATTATCAGCCGAAAGTGTTAAAAAGATATACTTAATTGTCGTTTGAAATGTAAGTGTCCAAAAAACACAGGAAATCCCTCCATACACCAGCAATTCTGATATTTCTTTGGTGCCTATTATTGATTTCATAACATATAACGGACTCGTTCCGATATCGCCATAAATGATACCCAGAGCCACCAAAAGCGAGGCAGCCGTTATTTTTTCTATTACAGATTTATTCATTTTTATTATAATTTTCAATTTAAAATAAGTTCCTTTTTGAGCATAAACAGCCTCATCGCAATAACAAAAGTTCTCGCAATACAATTTTTTTAGCTATTTCTTTTTAGATTTTAGCCCGTATTAAATCGGTATCCAACACCTGATTCTGTAATGATAAATTTGGGATGATTGGAATCTGCTTCGATTTTTTTGCGAAGCTGTGCAACAAAAACGCGTAAATACTGCGTTTGATCAGAATAGCTATTTCCCCAAACTTCTTTGAGTAAATATTGGTGTGTAAGCACCCTGCCTTCATTTTTTACCAAAATAGAAAGCAAATTATATTCGGTAGTAGTTAATTTTAAAATCTCGTCTTTTTGCTTAACAATCCTGGAAGTAAAATCAATTGAAATGTCACCAAATTCAATAATTGGTTCAATTGTACTCTCATTTGTATTTCTTAATGCAGTGCGGATTCTGGCTAATAATTCCTGAGTTCTAAACGGTTTTGTCAAATAATCATTAGCTCCATTATCAAGAGCTTTTACGATTTCTTCTTCAGTATTTTTAACCGTTAAAATGATAATCGGTTTTTTATACCATTCTCTTAATCGTTTTAAAACCAGCTGTCCATCTTCATCGGGCAAACCTAAATCTAAAATAATTAAATCAGGCTGATGATTAGCAGCAAGAGATAATCCTTCTTTGGCATTTACTGCAAAAAAAGTTTTGTACCCATTGGAATCCAAAGTAATTTCCAGCAATTTTCTGATTTGGACTTCATCATCTATGATTAATATTTCTAATGGATTACTCATTTGAAATTTCTTTAGGATTCATTACTAATGCCGGAAAAGATAATTTAAAAACAGAACCACCCTCTTCTTTATTTTCCAGAGTTACTTTTCCGTTTTGAGCCTCAACAAAACCTTTTACGATAGACAATCCAAGCCCTGTCCCTCCGGTTTTTGAATTATGAAGTCGGTAAAATTTATCAAAAACCTGATCGATTTCTTCTTCAGGAAATCCCAAACCATCATCAGAAACGGTTATAACACAGGATTCCAATTTATCTGAATTATAATCAAAATCCACATCGGGATTATAAACGGCACTCAATTCTATCTTGGCTCCTTTGGGTGTATATTGAGAGGCATTAAAAACCAAATTGTAAATAATTTGCTCCATCAAACCATAATCTAATTTAAAAAGCGGCAAATTCTCATCAGTACTGACCTTAACTTTATGAAATTTCAAATCTTCTTTGAGATTATCCAAAACATTATAAAACAACTCGTTTATATCGCACCAATCCATCTTAGGTTCAACAACCCCCGATTCTAATCGGGACATATTGAGTAAATTTTCTACCTGATGATTGAGTCGTAAAGAAGCTTTCTCAATTTCTGAATACAATTGTAATTTATTCTCTTCAGAAATAGTTACATTTTGACTCTGAATCGTATCAATTGCCCCCATAATTGCAGAAATAGGTGTTCGCAATTCATGAGACAATGAATCCAATAATGCGTTATACAACTTCATTGTAGTAGAACGAATTTGTTTAGTTTGGAGCATTTTCTCTGTCTTTCTAATTTTATGAGTCAAAACGCCATTGAGAAAAGCAATCACAAAAAATAAAACAAACAACAAAGTATCTTCGGCATTACTAATATGAAAGGTATAATAAGGCTTGATGAATAAGAAATTCAAAATCAGTGCGCTCAGAAAAGCACTCAGTAAAACCGGCAAAATGTCTAAAAACATGGCCAATAATGACACCACTACAAGCAATATATAGGCTGCAATTTTATAGTCTAAATACTCCCTTGTAAATAAACACAATACTGACACAATACTTACAGAACATAAGCTTATCAAGTATTGATTTTTGATCTTTATTTGTCTTAAAATACTTTTCATTTTATTACCTGATTATTTACAAGACAAAGTTAAATGATATGTTATAAGTATTTTATAATAAAAACAAACTGGATATAAAGATTTTATAAAGATTGTAATGACTGGCTGTAAAACCAGCACAATCATTACAATTTCCCCTAAAAGACAGGGATTTTTTTATTCTAAAACAAGACCTATTTGCCCATCATCTTCCAGTTGAATAGCACTGTCATCGGCATTCAGTTCGCCTCTTACTTCCAGTGATTCGGCAATAATTTCTTCCGGTTCCTCATAAGGTAAAGGTTCCAAATTATTAACTTGTTTTAATTTATCAGTAGTCAATTGATTTCCTAGTGCTTTAAATCCTTTTACGGCAATAAAACTCTCGACATCAACCGTTATCGACTCTTTTTGTACTCCTTTAATTTTTGGAAAAACCAATTCCACCACAGGACGATAATCGGTAGAAACTAATTCCAGTTGCGAATTAGGATGTTCGGAAATAAAACTGTCTTCCTTGCCTTCATTCTCTACTAAAAATCGTTTCAAATAGTAACGTTCTTTTTCTCCATCGAAATAAATAGCCGAAATCGGTTTTTTAGGAATCCATTTTTCTAAAACAATCATATCAGGCTCAAAATGAGTTGTTAATTCAGGAATAATAACTTTTAATTTACCGCTTTGTTGGATAATTAAAATTTTATCACTTGGCCTGAATTCGCCTAATAATTCTCCTCTTGCATCAACATTCAAACGTTGAACGGTATCATCATACCAAATTTTCCTTGGCAACAAAGTAGAAATTCCTTTCTCCTTAATTTCGATTTTCTTAATTGGATATTTAGTCACCAAATTTCCTTTGGAAGCACGACCTTTAATAGCCAATTTAGCAAAATCCAAATCGAATTTTAATTTCTTAATACTGCTTATTTGACGTAAAAGGATGGTAATTACCTCAGCTTCACCATTTGGATTACAGGTAAAATACAAGACTTGCGAGCCTTTGGTTCCATTGGTCAAATCATACAATTTATCTCTGGTAACCCCGGAAACATTAAATCGTTTGATATAAGATGGTCCTGATTTTCCGTCGCGATACACCATGTTATAGATGGTGCGTTTATCACTTTTGTCAAAAACAGCAATATGAATAATGTCTTTTCCAACGAAAGTTTTAGCATCCACTTTGGTCACCATCATACTTCCATCACGCAGAAAAACAATGACATCATCAATATCCGAACAATCTGTAACATATTCGTCTTTTTTCAAGCTGGTTCCTACGAAACCTTCTGCTCTGTCCACATACAATTTGGTATTTCGCAACACCACTTTTGTTGCTTCAATATCATCAAAAATACGTAGCTCAGTTTGGCGTTCGCGTCCTTTACCGTATTTCTCTTTTAGCTTAGTAAAATAAGTAATAGCGAAATCAATAATATGTTCCAAATTATATTCTACCTCCTTCATTTCGTCTTCCAACTTCGCGATAAATTCATCGGCTTTGTCCGAATCAAAACGGGTAATACGAATCATCGGAATTTGTGTCAATCGCTGTAAATCGTCGTCATTGATTTCTCTGACAAAGGATTTCTTGAAAGGCTCAAATCTGTCGTACATGTATTGGAACAAAGATTCCTTATCATGATACAATTTGAAATCGATGTACATTTCTTCACGAATGAAGATTTTTTCTAAGGTCGAAAAATGCCATTTATTTTTTAATTCCTCTAAATGAATCTCCAATTCCTGACGAAGTAAATCGACTGTTCTGTTAGTCGAAATTTTCAGCATTGCCGAAACTCCAATAAACAAAGGTTTATTGTCTTCAATCACACAGCCCAAAGGCGCTACCGAAGTTTCACAGGCAGTGAAAGCAAACAATGCATCAATGGTTTTATCCGGAGAAACTCCAGGATATAAATGAATTAAAATCTCAACATCGGCAGCGGTATTGTCTTCTATTTTCTTGATTTTGATTTTGCCTTTATCATTGGCTTTCAAAATACTATCAATCAAAGTCGAAGTATTGGTCGAAAACGGAATTTGAGTAATTGCCAGCGTATTTTTGTCAATCTGAGCAATTTTAGCACGCACACGCACACGCCCGCCACGCATACCGTCATTATAATTAGAAACGTCAGCAATACCTGCCGTCATAAAATCAGGATACAGCGTAAACGGTTTCCCTTTTAATATTTTAATCGAAGCATCAATTAATTCGTTGAAGTTATGTGGCAACACTTTAGTCGAAAGTCCCACAGCAATTCCTTCTGCTCCCTGTGCTAAAAGCAATGGAAATTTTACCGGAAGATTGTTAGGTTCAGCACGACGACCATCATAAGAAACACCCCAATCGGTTATTTTTGGTGAATACAAAACTTCCAAAGCAAATTTTGACAAACGTGCTTCGATATAACGGGAAGCCGCAGCCCCATCGCCTGTTAAAATATTACCCCAGTTTCCCTGGCAGTCAATCAGTAAATCTTTTTGACCTATTTGCACCATCGCATCACCAATACTGGCATCTCCATGCGGATGATACTGCATCGTATGACCTACAACATTGGCCACTTTATTATAACGTCCATCGTCCAACTCTTTCAAAGAGTGCATAATTCGGCGTTGAACCGGTTTAAATCCGTCCTCAATTGCCGGAACAGCACGCTCTAAAATTACATAAGAAGCATAATCCAAAAACCAGTCTTTATACATACCGGTAACCTTGGTAATGGTATCATTTGCATCTTCTTCTTCATTATCGTAAAAATGCTCCCCTTCAAAATGTTTAGCCTCTACGTCAATAATTTCTTCAGCCTCTTCTCCATCCTGATTTTCATCAATAGGATTCTCTTCTGAATTATTTTCTTCGTTATCTGGAATGATGTTATCGTCTTCTTCGTCTTTCATTTATGCTGAATTTATTTCAGTTTTTTCTTTTATAAAAAGTTTTACCAACTCTTTCAATATGCTCTATTAAACTTTGAGATTTTAAATCCTTATAAATGGATATGTCAAATTTATAAGGGATAAAACTATCATCTAATTTGTGCCATAATTTGTTTAAATCTTCTTTTGTCACTTCCCCTTTTAACGTAATATCAATGTCCGAACCTTCTCTATAATTTCCCTTGGCTCTGGAACCATAGATAATTACCTCATCAATAGAAAGGCAATTTTCAAAAATCACCAAAATTTCATCATAGCTTTTAGGATAAATTCCAAACATTATAAAAGGCTTTTCATTTTATTTTCAAAATCGATGAAAACAGGAAAATAATCATTCAAAATGATTTCTAAAATGGCCAAAACCTCTTTTTCATCATAAATATGAGAAGTAAGATTTCTGCTTTTAATCATATCTAACCAAATATCTCCTTTAGAAATAAGTCCTACATTAAAAGCTTCTTTGACTGCATTTTTACTACCAAACAAATCTGTTTTTCCTTGTTCTTCCAAGAAATCTTTCATTACTTTCCAAGATAATTCCTGAGAAACTTCAAATGCCTGAATTACTCCTTGAAGTTCTAATTCGGTAAAGTCTCGTTCTTCTTTAAGTTGTTTAGCATTTTTTAATTGCTTAAAAGCATTTACAAAATGTTCAAACCTTTGTTTCCAACGAATATCCTGATTCTCCATAATTTCAAATTACGAAATTAATTTTATCAAATCTTCCTTACTTGGAAGTACTGTTTTGTATTTACTGGCAAAAATTTGCTCGTTATTTTCTGGTAAAGTATATTTTACAACTAAATCACTTTTATTTTGACAAAGCACAATTCCTATAGTTTTATTTTCGTCTTCCAAACGCATTTCTCTATCATAATAGTTCACATACATTTGCATTTGTCCTAAATCCTGATGTTTCAATTCTCCTATTTTAAGATCTATCAAAACAAAACATTTCAAAATTCTATTATAGAAAACCAAATCAATTCTAAAATGTTTATCATCGAAAGTGATTCTTTCCTGTCGAGCAACAAATGTAAATCCGTGACCTAATTCTAGCAGAAAATGTTCCAGCTTACTGATAATTTCTGCTTCTAATTCTGTTTCAGAATATTGATGCAATTCTGGTAATCCAAGAAATTCTAAAATATAAGGATCTTTAATGATATCTTTGGGTTTCTCAACAATTTGACCTTCTTCAGAAAGTTTTAAAATTCCTTCTTTATCTCGGCTTAAAGCCAATCTTGCATAAAGTGCCGAATCGTATTGTCGTTTTAACTCACGAACGCTCCAATTATATTTTTCAGATTCTATTTCGTAAAAACGTCTTTCTTTCTCATCATCTATTCGCATTAAGAACACATAATGTGTCCAAGTTAGTTTGAAAAACGAAATCAATGACTGCGATTTTTGATTTTCAGAAACCCCAGTCAGTGACTGGGATTTTTGAATTTGTAAATTCGTCATCATTGATGACGAAATTGAATATGTTTGATAAAACTTTCTCATGTTCTCTAAATTAACTAAAGAAAACCCTTTTCCAAACTCATTAGTTAAGTCTTTTGAAAGTCCTTTTAGAATCTGTTTCCCATATTCCGCCCTGTCTTTTCCACTTTGTTCCTCTTCTACAATCATTCTTCCAATTTCGAAATACGTGTAAGCCATTGTTGAATTTACAGTACGTAAAACTTGTTGTCGGGCATTTTGTAATAGCTCAACAACTTGTTGGAATAAAATTTTATTTTGAAGATCTTTTGTCAACTTCTCTTTTTATACAATTACTAACTTTCCTCAATCGTATCCAACTCTACCTTCAAATTCTTGATGATAAACTCTTGTCTGTCCGGAGTATTTTTACCCATATAAAAAGACAACAATTGCTCTACCGAAGTATGTTTGTCCATCATAACAGGATCCAATCGAATATCTTCACCTATGAAAAACTGAAATTCATTTGGCGAAATCTCTCCCAAACCTTTAAATCGCGTGATTTCCGGTTTTGGCTTTAATTTTTCTATGGCTGCTTTTCGTTCTTCTTCCGAATAGCAATAAATCGTTTCTTTTTTATTTCGGACTCTAAAAAGTGGCGTTTGCAAAATATACAAATGCCCTTCTTTGATTAGTTCAGGAAAAAATTGCAGAAAAAAAGTAATTAACAATAATCTAATGTGCATTCCATCGACATCGGCATCGGTTGCGATAACAATGTTGTTGTAACGCAGGTTTTCCATATCATCCTCGATATCCAAAGCTGCCTGTAACAAGTTGAATTCCTCATTTTCATAAACAATTTTCTTGCTCATACCGTAGGAATTCAAAGGCTTTCCTCGCAAACTAAAAACCGCCTGTGTATTCACATCGCGCGACTTGGTGATCGATCCGGAAGCCGAATCTCCCTCGGTAATAAAAAGCGTGCTTTCTAAATAACGTGGATTTTTAATATCCGGTAAATGCACACGACAGTCACGCAGCTTTTTATTATGCAAACTGGCTTTCTTGGCTCTGTCTTTGGCTAATTTTCGAATGCCTGAAAGTTCTTTACGTTCTCTTTCGGCCTGCAAAATTTTGCGCAAAAGCAAATCGGCAGTTTCAGGATTTTTATGCAGATAATTGTCTAAATTATTTTTGACAAAATCATTGACAAAAGTTCGTACCGATGGCATTCCGGGATCAGACCCCATATCAGTAGAACCTAATTTAGTCTTGGTTTGTGATTCGAAAACAGGTTCCATCACTTTGATACTTACCGCACCAACAATGGATTTTCGAATATCTGAAGGTTCAAAACCTTTATTGTAAAATTCTCTAACCGTTTTTACAATTGCCTCACGAAAAGCAACCAAGTGGGTACCTCCCTGAGTAGTATTTTGACCGTTTACAAACGAATGGTATTCCTCACTGTATTGGGATTTACTGTGGGTCATCGCAATTTCAATATCATCCCCCTTTAAGTGAATGATATCGTAAACTTTGTCTTCTTCGGCAATATTTTCATTTAATAAATCTTTTAATCCGTAGTCTGAAAAGAATTTTTCTCCATTGTAAATAATCGTTAATCCGGTATTCAGATAACAATAATTTTTAAGCATTTTCACTACATATTCATTACGGAATTTATAGTTTTTAAAAATAGCTTCGTCAGGCGTAAAGGTTACTTTAGTTCCTTTTCTTTTGGTTGTTTCAATGATATCTTCTTCAAGAACCAAATTTCCGGCAGAAAACTCAGCCGCTTTTTGTTTGTCTTCTCTCACCGATTCAACACGGAAATAATTAGACAAAGCATTCACCGCCTTGGTACCCACACCATTCAAACCAACCGATTTCTTAAATGCCAGCGAGTCGTATTTACCTCCGGTATTCATTTTAGAAACCACATCAACCACTTTTCCTAATGGAATTCCACGACCGTAATCGCGTACCGCCACTGTTTTATCCTTGATAGTCACTTCGATAGTTTTTCCTGAGCCCATAACAAACTCATCGATACAGTTATCGAGTACTTCTTTCAATAAAATATAGATACCATCATCAGGTGAAGAACCGTCACCTAATTTCCCGATATACATACCGGGACGCATACGAATATGCTCTTTCCAGTCCAGCGACCGAATATTATCTTCGGTATATTTACTTTGATCTGACATTAAATTTTGTGGATTTTTTGCTAATATAGCATATATCACCCTATTTTAAAAGGGCTAAGAGCCAAAGTTATCAAAAATGATATTGACAATAAAAAAATAAAATATAGAGACTGCACTTTATAAATTTCCGTTCTCAACTAATTTTTCTATCATTTCGATTTTTAACGGCTTTGTAAAATAATCAATAACAACATCAAAATTCATCGCTCTTTTAATATCGTTCGGATTATCTGACGAACTAAGCATAACCACAGTGTATTTTTTATCAACGGTTTGAGGAAACTTAATTATTTCATCCAGAAATCCAAATCCATCCATAATAGGCATCGAAATATCTAAAAAAATTAAATCCGGAAACATCTCAAAATCGATCTTTATTGTGTTCAGATACTCTAATGCCTCCACAGCCGATTTTTTAACAGTAATCTTATCTGCTATTTTACTTTTACGAATAATATGATTGTTTACATAGTTATCGATATCATTGTCATCTATCAGGAGAACATTTTTGACTTTCATAAAAAATTAATTTAAATTATTAATTTGATTCGGAATTTCAATAATAAACTTAGTTCCTTTATCCTGTTCAGATTCCACACTAATTGTTCCTCCTAATTTTTCCAGAGCTTCTTTTACAATATACAAACCAAGACCTGAACCCGAAGAAAGTGTGGTTGCTCGATAAAACATTTCAAATATTTTCTCTTTGTCATTATTAGCAATTCCTACTCCATTATCTTCAACAACAATAATTGCATTGGTTTTATCACTACGAATAATAATATTCACAAAAGACTTTTCTTTAGAAATATCTCTATATTTCAAAGCATTAGAAAGAAGATTATTCAAAACTACAATTAATCTCCTATAATCAGAAACAAATAATCCGGTCGAATTTATCTCTACATGAAATTGTACTCCTTTTATTCCTTCTATAAATTTATGACTCCCTTTAATTTCTTCGATTATTTTTTCAAAATTAATTTCATCTTTATCTAACTCCATTCGGGCATTTCTGGAATAATGAAGTATATCTTCAATAAAATCATCCAATTTCCCCACACTATTATTAAGCATTGCCAGCCTTTCATGTAACTCACTATCTTCCGGATCAGCACATTCTTTAGTCACATAAATAAGACCTAACATCGATTTTAAGGGTGCACGCAAATCATGAGAGGCACTGTAAACAAAACGATCTAATTCGGCATTTGTTTTTTTCAATTCTAAATTATAGCGAATTAATTCATTTTCAAATATTTTGTTATCAGTAACATCTCTATAATTTAGAATGATAGCTTTAACACTTTCATTTTCTAATAAATTAATAGCCGTTCCTTCAATCCAGATTTCATGTCCTTTTTTATGATTAATCCTAAACTGATTTTGTTTAGGCATATTAGGATTTTCTAAAATTTCTTTCAAAAAAAGCTGCCCACGAAACAACTCATCTAACACTAGAAATTCGGTAAAACTTTTTTCTTTGACATCTTCAAAACTATGCCCAGATATTCGCTCAGCAGAAGGACTTTGATACAAAATTTTGCCTTCATTATCTAAAAGTAAAATCGCATCACTTATATTTTCGGTCAAAACGCGATGTTTTTCCTCACTTTGTTTTAATTTCTCTTCGGCTTTGATTTGATTTGTAACATCATTAGCCAGAGACAATATTGCTTTTCTATTATTGTAATCAATTTTATGAGAAGCAATTTCCATAATCATTTCTTCTCCATTCTTCTTATAATGCGACCAATTTCTTGTTACAATTGGTTCATCATGTACCGACATATATTTTGCAAATTCTTCCATTTTAGGATAATCTTCTTTTGGGCGATAATCCAAGACTGACATTCTTGACCACTCTTCTTTACTATAGCCATACTTACACAATACAGCATTATTAATTTCTAAAACTTCCAGTGTTTCTAAATCCCAAATTATAATATAAGCAGGATTATTATCAAACAAATACCGATACTTTTCTTCTGATTTTTTTATTACTTCTTCAGCATTATTTCGATCAGTAACATCTCGTAGAATAGCAAAAAAACCTTTTCCATCCATCAATCTATTACTAATTTCTGTCTGAATAAAAGAACCATCTTTCCTTTTTATTTTTCTAGTTATTTGTGCAAATTTGTTCTTTCTTATTAAAGCAACATCTTCTATTTGTTTTTCAATTTCGTCGGAAGGCACTAATTCAGAAATATTAATATTAAGTAATTCTTCCCTTGTGTAACCAAACAAAGTGCAAGCTGCTTCATTCAAATCAATAATTTCCGTCTCTTCATTAAGAATTAAAATAGCTTCTCCGGCATATTCAATTAAGTTGCGATAATTCTTCTCGGTAAGAAACAATTTAGCGTTATTTAATTTTAAATTATTTACAATAACACTATTTTTCTTTATCAGGTAATACAAAAACGGAACTGCAAATCCAAAAGCAATTAGTATAATCCAAACAATTTCAGAAGTATAGATTTTATAATTACTATCATTATTTTGATTAATTGCTTCGCCAATTTTAACTTGCAACCGAAGTAAATTACTCACTTCAATAATAACCAAATTCAAATTGGGATATAACTCATTTTTAAGAATAGAGTCAAGTAAATTAGCATCCTCTTTTTTCAATGCTATTTTTAATTTTTCAATAATCCTATCTGATTTATCAATCTGTATTTTGGCATCTAAAACCAATTGTTTTTCTTGATCTGTGAGATAACTCTTTTGATAGTTTTTCCAGTTTATTTTGACACTATCTTGTGATTGAACAATCTTTCGCAAAGCATCATTATAGGCAATTTTTTTCCCATCAATTTGATGAGCAGTTGCAATAATATTAGAAGTATAAAAACGAATATCCGCCAATTGATCCATTGGCAATATTCTATCAGAATATAGTTCTTTTGAACTGTTATTGGATTCCCTAATTTTTAAAACACCAAAAATTCCGACCCCAATAATAAACAGAGACATGATAAACACCAACAAAGTCAGTTCTAAAGATGATTGCTTGATTTATCCATTAGCTAAATCAATATTTAGACTATTTGCTATATTAAAAAACTATAAAAACTGACCGATAGCAAATATAAAAATTATCCATTCTAAACCTAAAACTATCCGATAGAAACATTAAATTAATTAATACCTATAATCTACATTTTAACTTCCCAGACTCTTAACAATCTCCTTCAACTGATTATCAAATTCCGCATTAGCTATTTTGCCGTTTTCAACATCAAAATTATCATTGAAACTTGGCAGAGAAAAGAATGCTTTAATTTCGGCTCCATAACGTGGAAAAGCATTCTTAGCAATTTCTAATACCGATGCTCCACCTCTGGCTCCCGGCGAAGTAGCTAAAAGCAACATTGGTTTATCCTGGAAAACTTTGCCCATGATTCGGGAACACCAGTCGTATAAATTTTTAAAAGCTGCCGAATAATTCCCATTGTTTTCAGCCATAGAAACCACCAAAAAATCAGCTGATTCTATTTTTGCCAAAAAGGCTTTGGCTAATTCATGCTGACCAATTTCGGCTTCAATATCAACACTAAACAAAGGCATTTGATAATCATTTAAATCCAGGATTTCAACGTCTCCATTTTCGAACAAACTGCTGGCATAAGTGGCTAATTTTTTATTAATAGAGTTTTTACTGGGGCTTCCGCCAAAAGCGATTATTTTCATATTTTTTTTATTTCATTATTTTTTTACTTCAAAAATTTCTTTTTTTATCCTCACAGAGTAATCATTGGGAGCAATTTCCCCTCCATAGGATTTGGCATATACTTTTGTAAATTCAGCTCCAAAATACAAAATTATCGCTGAATAATACACCCACACTAATATAACAATAATCGAACCCGCTGCACCATAAACACCCGCTACACTTGAATTTCCTAAATAAAACCCAATACAAAACTTACCAATCATAAAAAGAACCGCTGTACAAGAAGCTCCTATAAAAGCATCTTTCCATTTTATAGCCCCATCCGGCAATGTTCTGAATATAATTGCAAACAACAAAGTAATACTTACAAAAACAATTACTAAATTGATAACATAAAAAAGATATACCGTAGCATCGGGTAAATATAATTTCAGTCTGTCATTTAAAATGTCTAAAGTAGCATTTAACATCAAGCTAACTAACATTAAAAACCCAACAGAAACTATCATCGAAAAAGACATAATTCGGTTTTGAATAAATTTTTTCAAACCCTTATTTGGTTTTGCCCTGAGTCCCCAGATAAAGTTTATGGAACTTTGAATTTCAGCAAAAACACCCGAAGCACCTACAAGCAACATCACAACTCCAAAAACAGTAACAAAAAGACCACTATCAGATAGTTGCACATTTTTTATAGCTTCCTGAATTTGAACAGCTGCATCATTACCTACCAATCTGTTTATCTGTCCGTAAAGCTGTCCCGTTACTGCTTCTTCACCAAAAAAGAATCCGCATATGGTAATAATTATTATCAGCAAAGGCGGCAACGCAAATATAGTATAATACGACAATGACGCACTTAATTTTACTGCATTATCATCATTGAATTCTACAAAAGTATCTTTTAGTAAATTCCAATATTTTAAAAATTTATTACCGCTTATCATCAGACTTAATTTTTGGCTAATCCAATCAAATTTAAGCAATAACCCGAAAATTTATATTTCGATATTTAAGCTAAAAGTTATCATATTCCCATATTCTTCTTCTTAAACTGTAATAAAATTCAAATTGTTTAACCAATCAACTAGTTTCATATATCAAATTTTCAATTTTATTACTTTACCTTAGAACTCTCTTATAATATCGTTCTCCTTCAAGTTTATTTAAATTTAAAATTCGTTTAAACTCATTTCTAGAAGGTTTACTAATAAATGTAGAAGAATCAATCATTATTGTCTTAATTTTTGTCAACGAATCTATTCTTTTCAAATCTTCTTTTGAATAGTAATGTACTATTTTAAGAATATTCTTTTCTAAACAAATCGATTTAACTTTCCAATAAATAGAATCCTTGTAACTAAGCACCAACTTACCATCAATCTTTTTTGCTTTCTGCATATCTGAAAAAACAAAAAAAGTATCTATCTGTTTATTCGAAAATTCTATGGAATCACCAATATATCTATAATCAAAAACATCTTTATTTAATTTTGAAACATATTGATTCCCTACAAAATCAAATTCACTTTTTATAGAGTCCAATACTTTTTTATGAAATTTATACTTGTTATAATATTCTCTTAAAACTATATCATTTTTAATATTTATATACAATGAATCAGAGTCCATAAAAAGCCCCTCGAATTTATTTGGAATTTTAGATAACTCAGAATCATTAATAGGCTGTGGATTTTCAAAATACAAATTGAACCCAAATTCCTCCACTGGAGCCTCTGCTCTCTTACAAGAAAAAGCTAATAATAATCCTAGAATTAAAAAATACTTTTTCATTTGATTTAAAATATGTTTCTCCAAATAACTTATTGTAATTTGCTGTTTAAATTTTCAAAACTAATTCCCCTAACAAATTCATTATCAATTTCATATTTTACTAAAATACCCAAAAAGTCGCATGTTTAACTCTTTAGGATTAAAAGGTTTAATAATATATTCATTAAATCCTATTTCTTTTTTTTCTTCTAAAAAATTATCTGATACAGTTGCAGTTAAGGCTACAATAGGGATTTTTTTGTTATTTTGTCTTATAATTTTAGTAGCCTCATAACCATCCATCACAGGCATTGACAAATCCATCAAAATCACATCATATTGATTCGAATTGTATTTATCAACCGCAATTTGACCATTTTCGGCAACATCAATACTCACTTCCCACTGACTGATAATTTTACAGGCAATCTTAACATTAATCAAATTATCTTCGACTAAAAGAACTTTTAAGCCCGTCATTTTTTTCACTTCATAATCACTGTCATAAATTGCATTATTTACACCTAATGCTTTATCCTCAAGCGGAACTTTTAAAATAAAACTAAAATTAGATCCTTTTCCTATGTCGCTTTTTAATTCTATATCAGAACCCAATAACTGAAGTAATTTTTTAGTTATTACAAGTCCTAAACCAGTACCTCCATATTCTCTTGATGTTTTGGTTTCAGCCTGAGTGAATCTTTCGAAAATCAAATTAAATTTATCAATATCAATCCCAATTCCGCTATCCTGCACCTGAACCTTAAAAGTCGAAATCCCATCAATAACCGAAATCTGGTCTACCTGAATTTTAATAACTCCGTTTTTTGTGAATTTGATAGCATTTGAAATCAAATTATTCATAATCTGGCTCAATCGCAATGGGTCGCTAATTATATTCGAAATGAATTTATCATCAAATTGCACTTCAATTTTATTCAAATTTTCAGATGCTTTCAATTCTGAAGACTTGCCAATTTGATATATAAAATCTTTAAAATTAAAAGCTGTTTTTTCAATATTGATTTTCCCGGCTTCAATTTTGTTGAAATCCAGAATATTATTAATTAGCAAAAACAGATTATTCGAAGAGTATTTCAATACATCTATATTTTCACGGAAACTCTCAATTGTCCCTTCTTTTTCCATTATATAAATCAGGCCTATGATTGCATTAAGCGGAGTCCTGATTTCATGGCTCATTATAGATAAAAAGTCCGACTTAGCCTCATTTGCCTTTTCAGCTGCAGCTTTGGCTAACAAAAGTTGGTCTTGATACTTTTTCTTAAATTTAATTTCTTCATTTAACAAATAAATCAAACTTAAAATATCTTTTTTACTAACCAACTGAATATCGACACCACTAAGAGCATATATGGAATCTATAATTTGCTTTTGATAAAATTCTTTTTGAGCTAACTCTTTTTTTACCTTATCGTTAATTTCCATAAACTCTTTATCATTGAGTTTAGCAGACTGTTCAAACAACTCAGCATCTTTTTCATAATTTAAATAGGTTTGATTTACCACATTGATAAATTCCTTTAACTGACTATTATTTTCAATAAGTTCACCAGATAAAAACTTATCTATCTGTCTTTTAAGATTCCTATTTAAATTTAAAGTATCCATAATCAATCTTCTGAAATAATGGTTATGGTCATTGTTTGATTGTGAAGTTCACAGGAAACATTTTCTAATGTTGGTGATATTTCGCCATAGGAATAAAAACCACCTATAATAGTGTTTTGATTGAGTAAATCTTTAACTACTTCAATTTCTTCTTCGATTCGGTTTCCTAATACAATTTTTCTACCAACACAACTTATCATTAATGCAAATTGTGGATTAGTAGATTTTCGAATTGCAATTTTAGAAGCTGCATCATAAGACGCATCGATAAGCTTATCTAAATTCCCTTTCATAAACCGAACAAAGGAACCTTCAGGAATATTTCCGGCAAAAGTCATCGATTTTTTTTCCTCATCAATAGCTAATATGGTTCTAACAATAGGCTTAGAATCGGCATTTTCCTTCATTGAAAGAGGAAAATACAATGATGACCCCGGCAATTCTTCGGCATATTTGCCTAAATATTCTTTGTATAAATCTAAAGCTAATTTATCTCCAATTTTGTATAAGACGTTCTTATCAGACGAAGTAACTTCTCTTTCAGGTCCAAAATCGCTCCAGCCACCTTCACTACCAAAACCGAAAAGAACATTATCTCCATAAAAACCAATAGCTACAATTTTACCTTGTTCAGGCTCGGCATTCAAGCCTACAATTGTTTTTTCAAAATTGTATTCATCACCCGCTAGTCCTCCAAAAATTGGTACACTGGCATCAGTTTGTTTGATCAATTCATTAATCAATTCGGTTCCGTTTACAAAACTGCCTTCTGATAAAATCAAAATCGACTTCAAATCATCAGTAAATAAATTTTCTTTTATTTTTTGTCCTAAAACAACAATATCATCTTTAAGAATATCAACTTCAACTGCTTTTAAATTGGTTTTTTCAAATTCCAAAGCAGTAACAACTACATTTTTATCAACGATTAAATCATTATTAGAGATTTGTCCCGAAGTAGAACAAATAACAACAATTGCATTAGGATAACGATTTTTGAGAATGGAATAATAGGAAGATTGCTCAAGAGTAGTGCGCTCAGCAAAAGCCAAGACTAAATGTGCTTTGCTATTATCAAAACCTTCAGTAGCAACTAGAGTATTAACTTCATTAGTGCCTTCAAACAATACTTGTTGAATTTTCATAATGTAGGTTATTTAACATGATTCAGGGTTATAAATTTAAACAAAAAACCATTCCCTAAAACAAAAAGACCTGTAAATTAAATTTTACAGGTCTTTTTAATATTTTAAATCAGAATCTCTAATTACACATTAAATCTAAAGTGCATTACATCGCCATCTTTAACCACATATTCTTTTCCTTCCACTTTGAATTTACCAGCTTCTTTTGCTTTTGATTCCGAACCATAAGTAACATAATCCTCATACGAAATTACTTCGGCACGGATAAATCCTTTTTCAAAATCGGTATGGATTACTCCGGCAGCCTGTGGTGCTGTGGCTCCAATATTAATAGTCCAGGCACGAACTTCTTTAACACCAGCCGTGAAATAAGTTTGTTGTTTTAATAATTTGTAAGCGGCACGAATTAAAACAGAAGCTCCCGGCTCTTCTAATCCCATATCTTCTAAGAAAACCTGACGCTCTTCATAACTTTCCAATTCAGTAATATCAGCTTCGGCACCAACAGAAAGAATAATTACTTCTGCCTCTTCGTCTTTTACTAATTCGCGAACCTGATCCACATATTTATTCCCGTTTACAGCAGAACTTTCATCCACATTACAAACATATAAAACCGGTTTTGCTGTAATTAACTGGAAACTTTCTAATAAAACTTCTTCGTCATTACTTTGTGGAAGAATAGTACGAGCTGACTTAGCCTGTAATAATGCTTCTCTAATTCTATCTAAAAGTGCTTTTTCAGTTTGCGCTTCTTTATTTCCTGTTTTAGCCGCACGATTTACTTTTTCCAAACGTTTTTCAACAGTTTCCAAGTCTTTCAACTGCAACTCAATATCAATTGTTTCTTTATCACGGATAGGATTCACATTTCCGTCAACGTGCACAATATTATCATTATCAAAACAACGCAACACGTGAATAATTGCGTTACATTCTCTAATATTTCCAAGAAATTGATTTCCAAGTCCCTCTCCTTTACTTGCTCCTTTTACTAAACCTGCAATATCAACGATATCAACAGTTGCCATTTGAACACGTTCCGGTTTTACCAATTCTTCTAATTTATTGATACGAGGATCCGGTACGTTTACCACACCAATATTTGGTTCGATAGTACAAAACGGAAAGTTGGCACTTTGCGCCTTAGCATTAGACAAACAATTAAATAAAGTTGATTTCCCTACATTTGGTAATCCTACAATTCCTGCTTTCATGATAATATTGTTTAGAGCCAGCCAATTATAGCTAAAGCCTTTTTAGTTTTTAAATTAAACGGTTGCAAATATAAGATATAAAAATCTATAGATAGCATATTTACAAAATTAATACAGCACTACTTTTAAGCCTACAAAACTCGCCAGCCGACTTCATTTTCTTATCGCTTTTTTCCAATTCTAAACCGGTAATTTTTCTATATTTTAAGAATTCTAAAACCAATGCTTTCAGCAAAAAACCTTATCTTGCAGTTGATAAATTAAAGTGACCAACAATATAATTGTATAATTATGACTAGTCTTTATCCTGATGAAATGGCCGAAATATATGATGCCATGTACCAAAGCTTCATAGACTACGACAAAGAATACACTTTTTACAACAGCTTACTGCAAAAAAGCAAGCCTAAAAGCATTTTAGAAATAGGCAGCGGAACAGGAAATCTAGCCCAACGTTTCATCAAAAACAAACAAAACTATACCGGCCTTGATTACAGCAAAAGCATGATTAACATTTCCAAAAAAAGAAATCCCGGCTGTCATTTTATTCATGCTGATATGCGTGATTTTAATCTCGAAAAAAAAGTAGATGCTATAATCATCACCAGTCGCTCGACGAGTTATCTCATTTCAAACAACGATATCAACGACACTTTTAGCTGCCTGCACAACAATCTTAATACCGATGGCATTATTATTTTTGATTTCATAGACGCTAACCGATTCATTCCTTACATCAAAGAAAACCCAGCCATTGTTCATACAGCCCAACACAAAAGCGTTAATTATAGCAGAAAAAGCAGTTGGGAAGTAAGCCTGCACGATAATTTTTTACTCGAATGGACCGCTAAATATTACAGTGATGAAATAGATGACACTAAAACAATTGCAAATGACTACGCTACTGTGCGTGTTTTTACCCTAAACGAAATGCAATTATTCCTCTATCTAAATCATTTTGAAATTATCGAAATTATTGACCGAAAAACCTATGCTTACGACACTTTTGTAATTGTAGCACAAAAAAAATCCTGAGCTATTCACTCAGGATTTTTTTAAATTGAAATTATATATAATCAACTATTCATTATGCAAGAAAGCTTGTCTGTTCAACAAGGTTTCTTCATCTTCTACATGATTATCATCAGGAACACAACAATCAACAGGACATACTGCAGCACATTGAGGCTCATCATGAAACCCTTTACACTCCGTACATTTTCCTGGAACAATATAATAGATATCGTCCGAAATAGGAGTTTGAGCTTCTTCAGCATCCACTTCAGTTCCGTCAGGAAGTACTACTTTTCCACTTAATTTTGTACCATCTTTATATCTCCAATCGTCAGCTCCTTCATAGATTGCTGTATTTGGACATTCTGGTTCACATGCACCACAGTTGATACATTCGTCTGTTATGATAATTGCCATTTTATTCTGTATTTATTTTTTATAAGCTAAAATCTTAATAACCAAAAAAACATTTGATATAAGACTTTTGACTTTCGACTTATTAAATCTTACTTTTGTGCAAAATTACAATCAAAACATTTCATAAACAAACATTATGACATTAGAAACTAAAAAAAATGCGTTTATCGAATTAGGAAAATTCCTGAGTCAGTTTTCTGAAGCCGAAAATCGTCCTCAAAATGACGTTTTAGGCAATGCTGTTTTTTTTGATTCCTTTGTTGATTTAATTCACTTATCTCAATCTCATAATGGATGGTACACTCCTGAGCAGGTGTATTATGCAGTTCAATCCTGGGCAAATGCCCTGACTGAAGAAAACCTGAACAGCTGGTTAAAGGCTTATGATTTTACAAATGTAAAACCGAAAAAAATTGCACTGATATTAGCCGGAAACATTCCGCTGGTTGGATTTCATGATTTCCTGTCGGTATTAATTGCCGGACATGATGTTTTAGTAAAAACATCTTCGAATGACCAACATTTATTACCTTTTTTAGCCAAATACCTGATTCATATCGAACCGGAATTAGCCAATAAAATCACTTTTACCGAAGGAAAATTAGAAAATTTTGATGCTGTAATTGCTACCGGAAGCAACAATACGGCCCGCTATTTTGAATATTATTTTAAAGACAAACCGTCCATTATTCGCAAAAGCCGTAACTCTGTTGCTATTTTAAATGGCGAAGAAACCAAAGAACAATTAGTTGCTTTAGGCGAGGATATTTTTAGGTATTTTGGCTTAGGATGCCGCAATGTATCTAAACTTTTTGTTCCAAAAGGATATAATTTTGACGCTTTTTTCGAAGCCATGTTTGAACATCAGGATGTAATTAAATATGAAAAATACGCTAATAATTACGATTACAACAAAGCCGTTTTCCTGATGAGTAATTTCAAATTATTAGACAATGGTTTTTTAACTATCAAGGAAGACAATAGCCATGCCTCTCCTATTTCGAGTGTTTTTTATGAATATTACGAAAATCTTGCTGACTTAGAAAAAAGACTGGACTCAGAAGCCGACAATATCCAGTGTATTGTGAGCAATAATTTAGTAAAAAACAGCGTCGCATTCGGACAGACACAACAGCCTAAATTATGGGATTATGCCGATAACATCGATACTATATCGTTTTTGTTAATAACATAGAAAAATTTTTAATAATTATTATGAATAATTTAATGTTTATTCAACTCCTATTACCGAAATTTGCATTTTAATTTTTTGGACTTAAATACACCATGAAAAAACACAACTACAGCGCAGGACCATCTATCTTACCACAGGAAGTTTTTGAAAAATCAGCACAAGCTATTTTAGACTTCAATAATTCAGGATTATCTATCTTAGAAATTTCGCACCGCAGCAAAGACTTTGTTGCTGTTATGGACGAAGCCAGAGCTTTAGCTCTTGAATTACTAGGATTAGAAGGAAAAGGATACAAAGCTCTTTTTCTTGGAGGTGGAGCAAGCCTTGAATTTTTAATGGTTCCTTACAACTTGATGAAAGAAAATGGGAAAGCCGCTTATTTAGATTCAGGAACTTGGGCTACTGCAGCTATTAAAGAAGCTAAATTCTTTGGAGAAACTGTAATTGTTGCTTCATCAAAAGAAGACAACTATACTTATGTTCCTAAAGGATATGAAATTCCTGCTGATGCAGATTATTTCCACTGTACTTCTAACAATACCATTTTTGGTACACAAATGAAATCATTCCCTAAAACTAATGTACCATTAGTTTGCGATATGAGTTCAGATATCTTCTCTAGAGTAATCGATTTTTCTCAATTTGACATTATCTATGCCGGAGCTCAAAAAAACATGGGACCTGCAGGAACTACTTTAGTAGTTGTTAAAGAAGAAATTTTAGGTAAAAACGGTCGTGCTATTCCAAGTATGTTAGACTATGCTAAACATATTAAAGCTGACAGTATGTACAATACACCACCAGTTTTCCCAGTTTACGCTTCTTTATTAACCATGAAGTGGATCAAAGAAAAAGGCGGAGTTGCAGCTGTTGAAAAATTAAACAACGCAAAAGCGGAATTGCTTTACGGAGAAATCGACAGAAACCCATTATTTAAAGGTGCTGCTGTTGTTGAAGACCGTTCTAACATGAATGTTACTTTCTTACTAACTAACCCGGAGCACACTGAAACATTTGACAAAATGTGGAAAGAAGCCGGAATATCTGGATTACCTGGACACCGTTCAGTAGGTGGTTACAGAGCTTCTATCTACAATGCTATGCCAATTGAAAGCGTACAAGTGTTAGTAGATGTAATGCAAGCTTTAGAAAAAAACGTTTAAAAACGAAACATATAAATAAAGGGAACGATTAAAGGTTAAAACTTTTAATCGTTCTTTATTTCAACTAAAAAAAGAATTCGAATCTTTAAATAAAAAAAGAATGAAAGTATTAGCAAACGACGGGATTTCAAAAAGTGGAATCTTAGCTTTAGAAAAAGGTGGTTTTGAAGTAATCACTACAAAAGTAGCTCAGGAACAAGTAGCTAACTTTGTAAACGAAAACAACGTAAGCGTAGTTTTAGTAAGAAGTGCAACTAAAGTTCGTAAAGATATTATTGACGCTTGTCCTGGTATCAAAATCATCGGTCGTGGTGGTGTAGGTATGGACAACATTGATGTGGATTATGCTAAAAGCAAAGGAATTCACGTAATCAATACTCCTGCTTCTTCATCAGAATCTGTAGCTGAATTAGTTTTTGCTCATTTATTGTCTGGTGTTCGTTTCTTACACGATTCTAACAGAAACATGCCTTTAGAAGGAGACACTAAATTCAACGACTTGAAAAAAGCTTATGCTAACGGAGTTGAATTAAGAGGTAAAACTTTAGGAATTGTTGGTATTGGTCGTATTGGTCAGGCTACTGCAAAAATGGCTCTTGGTTTAGGTATGAAAGTTATCGCTGCAGATAGTTTTATTCCACAAGTTGACATTAAAGTTGAATTCTTTGATGGACAATCAATCACTACAACTGTTGTTTCTCAATCATTAGAATCTTTATTTAAAGAAGCTGATTTCATTACACTACACGTTCCTGCTCAAAACGGTTACATTGTAACTGAAAAAGAGTTTGCAACTATGAAAGACGGTGTAGGTATTGTAAACTGTGCTCGTGGTGGTGTTATTAACGAAGTAGATTTAGTAAATGCTTTAGACAGCGGAAAAGTAGCTTTTGCAGGTTTAGACGTTTTTGAAAACGAACCAACTCCAGCTACTCAATTGTTAATGCATTCTAAAATCTCTTTGACTCCACATATTGGAGCTGCAACCGGAGAAGCTCAGGACAGAATTGGAACTGAATTAGCATCACAAATCATTAGTTTATTAAGCTAATAATTTAAATCTAATATACAAAAAGGACTCATCACAAATAGTAATGAGTCCTTTTTTTTTATTAAATTTGGTAGACAACCCATAAAATAAAATCTTATGTTAGACCAATTAGCACAATTAACACAGGAATTTGGAGCTGATGCCGTTATCAAAAATGACGCTATCCCAAACGAACAAAATGAAGCGGTACTAAAAGAAACTAGCAACTCTATTTTTTCAAGTTTACAAAAAATAGCCGCCAAAGGCGATTTATCAGAAATAGCAGGTTTATTACAAGGGAAAGACATCAATAAAAACAATCCTACGGTACAACAAATAACAAATCAAGTGTCAAATTCACTAACAGAAAAATTGGGTTTAAGTTCAACTGTTGCTTCCGGAGCTGCCACCACTATGATTCCGCAAATTTTAAATTCCTTAATAAGCAAAGCAAATGATCCTAAAGACGGTAGCTTTACTATTTCAGACCTTCTTAACTCTTTAACAGGAGGCGACAGTCCGGAACATGCCGGCATTATGGAAACCATCAGAACTTATGGGATTCATTTTGGTTTAGATCAAAACTCAGACGGAAAAGTAGATGTTGATGATGCGATTGAACTCACAAAAAAAGGAGGACTGGGCGGCATGTTCGGAAAACTTTTTGGAAAATAAAAACTTTTACAAATACATTACAAAGCCATTTCTCTCGGGACAAATGGCTTTTTTCATATAAAAACACCCCAAAATAGCTATAAAATTCGTAACTTTAATAAGAAAAATTTTTCGCCATGAAAAATAGCCTTTACATATTAATAGTGTTTTTAGCAGTTATTATAATGGGCTGTAATGCTAATAAAACCAGTTTTACAAAACCAAAAAATGAAGTAGCCAGCAGCAGTGATACCATCAGAATTGCAAATAAAGACATTGAATACGAAGTAATAATTATTGATCCGGGATTTAGCACCTGGTTAAATAGTCTTGCTTATCCACGCGGTTTTTACAGCCAAACTTATCTGGAAGCCAAAAACAGAATTTATGTTAACGAATGGAACAGCCGTTATTTACAACCACAACGTTACAGCAGGGATTTGTATGAAATGAATATCGATTATGACCCAAACATTGATTACGGCTACGAAGTAAATTATTTGATTTACAATTATATGGTCTATTTTCAAAATAATTACCGTCAAAAACTTTTTGGTCCTGTTCCCTTAAGATAATCTTCACTACATTTGTTATCATTATAAATAAAGATGAAGGGATTAAAAAAGCGTTGGGGAATTACTTCTAATTTTCAACTCACAATAGTTTTTATCGTTTTTGCTGTTACAGGATCGGCTTCGGCATGGATTTCAAAACCAGTATGCATTTGGTTAGGAATCCTAAAAGAAGATTTCGGTTTCTGGCACACTCCTGTTCGCTTATTAATCGTTTTACCATTATACCAAATTCTACTTGTTATAATAGGCTTTTTATTTGGCCAATTCAAATTTTTCTGGGCATTCGAGAAAAAAATGCTTCGCAAAATGGGATTCGGTTTTTTATTTAAAGAAAAGCAGAACTAACTTTCATTTTTAATCACATAGATATACATCCAAACAAGAGTAAAAGAAGGGATCCAATCAGTGAAAGGTAAAAATTCTTCTGCAAAAGAAATAATCCCACCTATTCTCCCTACCCGGCCTTTATACATCTTGGTCATCAAGTATCCTGATATTGGAGCCCAAACCACATCTGAAAATTCACCAATAAAAGGAACTGAAAACGATAGCATTCCTATTGCATCGAAAACAATTCCCAGAAAAAGCAATTTAAATCGGTATTCCATCAGTTATAGATTTTCTAAAAAAACTATTTCAATTTTTCTTTAAAATACTGTCGCACTTTATCTATTTTAGGAGTAATTACAAAAGCACAATAACCCTGTGTTTTATTTTGATTGTAATAATTCTGATGATACTCTTCTGCATCATAAAAAATCGAAGCTGGTGAAACTTTAGTAACAATTGGCTTATCAAAAACAGCTTCCTGAGTTAAAAAACGAATAAAGTCTTCCGATATTTCACGTTGCTCCTCATTATGATAAAAAATTTCACTTCTATATTGAGTCCCCACATCATTACCCTGACGGTTTAAAGTAGTAGGATCATGAGTGGCAAAAAACAATTCTAATAATTCCCCAAACGAAATTACATTTGGATCAAAAGTAATCTGGATTGCCTCGGCATGACCTGTATCTCCCTGACAAATTTCTTTATAGGTTGGATTTATCGTTTTACCACCAATATAGCCCGAAACAACAGCTTCTACTCCTTTTAACTCCAAAAAAACAGCTTCGGTACACCAGAAACAACCACCAGCAAAAGTTGCCATTTCCATTTTTGCTTCTTTTTCCATAAATAGCACTTTTATTAATTACAAAAATAGCACTACCATCTTATCGACTACGACTATTTTTATTAACTCAAATTTATGCTTTTTAGTCTAAAAATATGCTTGTTCCGAATTTTATAATCATTAAAATCTTTGTTTCTTTGTAAAAACTGCAAACCATGATACAAGCCCGAAACTTACATAAATATTACGACCAGCTTCACGTTTTGAAAGGAGTTGATTTACATATTCAAAAAGGAGAAATTGTTTCGATTGTAGGTGCTTCGGGAGCAGGAAAAACAACACTTTTGCAAATTTTAGGTACACTCGACAAACCTAATAGCGACATCGATATTGAACTTCGAATCAATAATGAAGATATTTTGTCAATGAACGACAAAAATTTATCAAAATTCAGAAATTTAAATTTGGGGTTCATTTTTCAATTTCACCAATTGCTACCTGAATTTACAGCTCTCGAGAATGTTTGCATCCCGGCTTATATTGCTAAAAAATCAAAAAAAGAAACCGAAGAAGAAGCTATAAAACTACTTACTTATTTAGGACTTTCACATCGAATTAATCACAAACCCAACGAACTTTCAGGTGGTGAGCAACAACGTGTGGCTGTAGCCAGAGCACTAATCAATAAACCGGCAGTAATTTTTGCCGACGAACCTTCAGGAAATTTAGACACCCATTCGGCTGAAAATTTACACCAATTGTTCTTTAAATTAAGAGATGAATTTGGTCAAACCTTTGTCATTGTTACTCATAATGAAGATTTAGCCAATATGGCCGACAGAAAACTAGTCATGATTGATGGATTAATTAGTAATTCATAAATCCTAATTAAAGTCAAATAATGACACAAACCGAACTCAAAGATTTTCTGGACGAAAAAGTACTCCAATACAACAACTTAGATTTTATCGAAAGTGATCCTGTGCAAATTCCGCATTTATTTACTTTAAAAGAAGATATCGAAATTGCCGGTTTCCTTAGCGCTACCATTGCTTGGGGCAATCGAAAAATGATTATCAAAAATTCCCATAAAATGATGGGATTCATGGGAAATACGCCTTATGACTTTGTAATGTCACACAATGAAACTGATTTAGAAAGATTAGAATCATTTGTACATCGTACGTTTAACGGTCAGGATTTCGTCGGTTTTATCAAAAGTTTACAAAACATCTATAAAAATCACGGCGGACTGGAAGTAGTCTTTTCAACAAATCAGGAAGCCAATTCGATGCAAAAAAGCATCTCTGAATTTAAAAAGATCTTTTTCGAAATTAATCATTTGCCACGAACACAAAAACACATTTCGGATCCGTTGAATAATTCAGCGGCCAAACGCATTAACATGTATTTGCGTTGGATGTGCCGCCAGGACAATAAAGGAGTCGATTTAGGCATTTGGAAATCTATTGCTCCCTCAAAACTTTCCTGCCCTCTTGATGTTCATTCCGGAAATGTTGCCCGAAAATTAGACTTGTTGGCGCGTAAACAAAATGACGCTAAAGCACTTTTGGAACTAGACACCAATCTTAGAGAATTAGATCCAAACGATCCTGTCAAATACGATTTTGCACTTTTTGGTCTTGGTGTATTTGAAGGATTTTAGGCAAAGTTACCATACATCACTCGTTAGTCTCACTTAAAGTAATTTAAAAAGTATAGCATTAGACAATAAGTTTTTTGTCAATTTACTACTGTTTTAGCGTCAAATTGCGATTTGACCCTGCTTTAAAAGCAATTTTTACCCCTAATTTGTTTTTTGTATATCTAATTTTATCCCGAACAGAATATTTACTAAAAGTTTTTTTATTACTTAATGTAAACGTTTACAAAAAATTAAATAAAAAAATATGATTAAAAAATTTTAAACAATAAATAGAATTATTAACCCAAAAACCAACCATTAATGCTAAAAAATTACCTAAAACCATCATTGATTAAGGCGATAGTCTGCCTTACAATGACAACTACCGCAATGCTTGCGCAGAATCCCATAGTAAAAATTGATTTTGATCAATCAGGAAGACAATCAGCCGAAGTAAGTGAACCAGGATATATTCCCTGGGTAGTTACTACAAATACGGCAACTAAGACACAAAATGGAGTTACATTTACAGTAACCAGAGTTGGAGACAAAGGCGATAATTTAGGTACCAACTGGGAAAAAGTAGGAATCCAGGCTCCTTATTACGCAAGATTAGTATGTGACGGACTTACTGTAAAAGGAACAACCGCAAATCAGGGCGGACAAATAGAACTTAGAATTAAAGGATTAGAAACTGGAACTCATACTTTAATGGCATTTTTAAATGTGGTAGACAGCCCCGTATTTACTTATAGTCCAATTGATATTTCTGTAAATGGAAATTTAGTTTTTGATAACGTAATTCCAACCATCAGAGCTCATAAAACCGCTGACGCAAAATCAGTTTATCTAACTTTTCAAGCCACAACAGGAAACGATGTAGTAATCCTTTTTGCGGCAGAAAGATCAGGTACTGAAGCTAACAAAAATGTCATGTTAAACGGAATCGAATTGAATACCCCTAATATTTTTAATCAGGCTACCAATCCGTCTCCTAGTAACAATGACGAACACGTAGAATTAAACTCCGGAGGGAATATTTTGAGTTGGACATCTGCGATAAATGCTGTATCACACAATGTTTATTTTGGAACAGATTTAGCAGCAATTGAAGCAGCAAACACTTCTTCTCCATTATATAAAGGAAACCAACCTAAAGCAAACACCACTTATTCAGTGAATGAACTATACACAGGAGAAACCTATTATTGGAAAGTTGACGAAGTTTTAACAAACGGCGAAGTAGTAAAAGGGAATATTTGGCGTTTGCGTCCTGCTCAGCTGGCCTTCCCCGGAGCTGAAGGATATGGCCGTTTTGCCCGTGGAGGAAGAGGCGGAAAAGTAGTAGCTGTTACCAATTTAAATGACAGCGGTCCCGGAAGTTTGCGTGAAGCTGTTACTAATGATATCGGCCCAAGAACGATTGTGTTTAATACTTCAGGAATTATCCAATTGAAATCCCGTTTGGTTTTAAGTCAGCCTTATGTAACCGTTGCAGGACAAACTGCACCGGGAAAAGGAATCTGTATTCGCTCTGCTCCTTTCGGAATTACAGGAAATGATGCGATTGTTCAGAATGTAAGAGTTCGATTAGGTGCTGGTCCTACTTATGACGGAATGGGATTAACCGGTGCCAATTATAGCATCGTAGACCATTGCTCTATCAGCTGGACAATTGATGAAGCATTTAGTTCACGTTCAGGTAAAAACATTACATTACAAAGAACATTAATATCTGAAGCATTAAACGCGGCAGGACATCAAAATTATCCGGCAGGAACTGAACATGGTTACGCTGGAACAATCAGTGGAGATATTGGAAGTTTTCACCATAATTTATTAGCACACAATTATGGACGTAATTGGAGCCTTGGTGGTGCATTAGATGGTAGTGGGGCTTATGCCGGCAGAATGGATATTACTAACAATGTAGTATACAATTGGGGTACCAGAACCACCGACGGTGGAACTAAAGAAGTTAATTTTGTAAATAATTATTACAAACCGGGAGCCGGTTCCAAAATATTTGTTGCTTTCAATCAACAAAATGAAAATGTGGGAACAGGAATGCAAAGATGTTATTTTAACGGAAATGTGATGCCTGGTCGTTTTGATGAATCAAATCAAACTATTGGTCGAAAAGTATCTTTCTCAAATGGTGCTACTTATCAATATGACAATTTTGTTAACACACCATTCTTCCCATCTTATGTAACAACACAAAAGGCTGGCGATGCTTACAAAATTGTACTTTCTGATGTTGGTTGTGTACAGCCAGAATTTGACGAACACGATCAAAGAATTATTACAGAAACATTAGATGGAACTTACACCTACACCGGAAGTGTAACCGGAAAACCTGGATTCCCTGATAATGAATCAGATGTGGGAGGTTATGAAGAATATCCAGTAGTAAATAGAGATATTGATTGGGATACTGATCAGGATGGATTACCTAACTGGTGGGAAGCTATCAAAGGAACTAATCTAAATTCTGCAATTGGAGATTTTTCAGATGCTAATGAAGATGCAAATTCTGATGGTTACACTAATCTGGATGAATATTTACAATGGATGTCGCTACCTCATTATGAATCTCCTAAAGGACATAAAGTAAATATTGATATCAAAAAACTTTCGAGAGGATTTACCGATGGAGTTAGTTACTCCTTATCTAATGTTGAAAAAGGAAATGCTACTTTAGTTGCTAACATTGTAGAATACAGACCAACGGCAAACGGATTAGGTTCATTCGATTTTACCGTTACTGATAATACCGGAGCAACAATGACCCGCAGGGTAAATATAGTTAACGGATATTCTTTGTCAGCAACAAAAAAGAATCCAGAAATCTCTACTCAAGTTAATGTTTGGCCTATCCCAAATAATGGTTCTTTTTCGATATTAATGACCAATGATGACGCCGAAGACAAAAGTATTGCTGAATATAAAATCTATGATATTTTTGGAAAAGAAGTCAAAAAAGGAATTCTTAAAACAGATCGTCTGGAAAACGTCAATTTACAGTTAAAAGGAATTTTCGTTCTAAATGTTTCAGATATTTCAAGTAAAAAAATAATACATTCACAAAAAATCATTTTAGAATAGTATTTTTTATTTACATCTTCAAATGGCAACTTTTTTAAGTTGCCATTTTTTATACCCGATTTCAAGCTAACAATCCTAATTTTCTGACTAGCTAACCAGAGTTCAGACAATCCTGCAAAATACAAACCTATACTTTTTAATCTTGGCCTCTTTAAAGGCTCTTAATTACCCTTATCCAAAAGCCCAAAAAACAGTATTTAAAAAACCGACACTGTAATACTTTTACCTTTATTTTACGCAAAAAGTGCATTTTGTCGTGTTTTTTATGCACTTAATCGATATTATTCTGTTTTATTTATTACATTTATCACGTAAAAAGCCCCCATAACCAAACTAATAACCTACGTAAAATGAATCTAATAAAAAAAATTGTTCTGGCAGAAGATAATTCTATCCTTTCAAAATTATTACAGTTTAAATTGGAAAAAGAAGGATACCATCTCTTAATAGCTGCCAATGGTAAAGAAGCCGTTACTTTAATTGAAAATCATGATCCTGATATCATTCTTACCGATATTATGATGCCATTTGTGAGCGGATTAGAAGTTATCAGCCACGTAAGAAACAAACTCGAAATGGGAACTCCCATTGTTGTCTTTTCTTCTGCAGGTCAGGAAGAAATGGTTCTAAATGCATTCAATCTGGGTGCTACTGATTTTATGAGTAAACCCTTTAGTCCTAACGAATTAATAATTCGCATCAAAAGGTTGTTGCAATAGAAACCGTAAAAAATAGCTATTATGTTAGAATTTCTTCAAAATAGTATTGACACATTTAATAATTCTCATCCAATTATTCAATCGTGTATTTATTGGACTCTGATTTTAATTGTATCTATAATTACTCTGATTTTTTATTTAAAAAATCTTAGATACAAATTAAGAATAAAAGGACGAATCGAGGCTACGTATCAAAAAAAATACGAATCGGATCTTATTGAGTATTTATATGCTGGTGATGACATCAATATAAATGAACAACAAAAACAGATAATTAAGTATTTAAAAAAATGTGCCGAAAATGGTTTAAAGAGAAAAATTATCATTAATACTTTTTTAAGACTAAAGGATGACATTTCGGGGGAAACAGCCGATGCAATTCAGAACCTTTATTATCAAACCGGACTTCTTGACTCAGCTACTACCCGATTAAAAAGTAAAAAATGGAATACTGTAGCACGTGCCATTAGGGAGTTGACCCAATTTGAAATTAAGGAGGCTCATGATGATATTATTCAACTAATCAATCATCCTAAAAAGGAAGTCCGCAATGAAATTCAAAAATATTTAGTTAAATTATTTCGTTTTGATGGTCTTGAATTTTTAGATGTATTAGAAAGTGAACTTTCAGAATGGGATCAAATCCAATTGTTAGAAATCCTGAATAAATTCAATAATCTTCATATACCTGATATTGGAAATTGGCTGCGTTCAACTAACCAATCGGTAGTTTCATTTGCTTTAAAACTGGCTAAAATATACAAGCAATTTGATGCTAAAGACGATATAATAACGCTTTTCAATCATCCGAATACTGAAATTAGAGTTGAAGCAATTAATCTTGTAACCCAATTAGGAATTTTTGAAGCTGTAGAAATCCTGAAAAAAGACCTTTTTGACAGAAATTTGGACGAACAAATTGCTTTTTTCAAAATGATGGAAGAAATGTCAATGCCGGATGATTTAGCTTTTATTGAGGAACATGTACAGCATGAAAATTTTTACATCCGAATTTCGGTAATGAAAATTATGAACTTAATCACGGTTGACAGCAACAATACATTTACAATCAACAATGCGGATCAAAACTATATCATAGACAAAAACTTAACCATAGCCAGCTAATTATGATCTCAAATTTTCCCCAACTACTAATCGATATTTTTGATTTTATATTTTTTGGTTTTGCAATTGCTGCAATATCATCTTATATCATTTTAGCTATAATATCTGCTTTTGAAACAGTGAATTATATGAAGAAAAATAGTTTTGTAAACTATACCGAAATATTATCTTCATCCATTTCTCCATCCATTTCCATTATTGCTCCGGCTTATAATGAAAGCTTAAACATTGTTGAGAATGTTCGTTCTTTACTTTCTAACCATTATGTAAACTACGATGTAATCATTATCAATGACGGTAGTAAAGATGATAGTTTGGAAAAATTAATAGCTGCTTATGATTTAGTAAAAGTAGATTATTTAATCAACAATCAAATAGCTACAAAACCGCTTAGAAAAGGGGTTTTCAAATCAACTAATCCTGCTTTCGAAAAATTAATTGTAGTTGATAAAGAAAATGGAGGAAAAGCTGATGCTTTGAATTTTGGATTAAATATCAGCTCTAATAAATATGTTGCCTGCATTGATGTAGACTGTTTATTACTGGAAGATGCTTTACAAAAAATGATTAAACCTTTTCTGGAATCTACAAATGAAAAAGTTATTGCTGCCGGTGGTGTGATTCGAATTGCTAATTCATGTAAGATAAAAGACGGAAAACTACTTGATATTAATTTTCCAAAAAACAGAATCCTAAGAGGGCAAATATTAGAATACCTAAGAGCGTTTCTTTTAGGTCGAATGGCCTGGAGTAAACTCAACGGTTTATTGGTTATCTCAGGAGCTTTTGGTTTATTTGATAAAAAAATTGCACTTGAAGTGGGCGGATACGACACCAAAACAGTGGGTGAAGACATGGAAATCATTGTAAGAATGAGACGTTACATGGAAGAACAAAAGGTAAAATACAGAGTTGCCTACATTCCAGATCCTCTATGTTGGACAGAAGCTCCTGACAGTTATAAAATTTTCATTTCGCAAAGAAACCGATGGACCCGAGGCACTATCGAAACCCTTAAAAAACACCGAAAAATTGGATTTAATCCTAAATACAATTCATTAGGAATTCTTAGTTATCCTTATTGGTTTTTCTTTGAAAGACTGGCGCCAATAATGGAAATTATGGGATTAGCTTACTTTGCATTGCTTATTGTAACCAATAATGTAATTTGGAGTTATGCCTTATTTTTCCTTATTATTGCCTATCTTTTCACCGTTTTGTTTTCAATTATTACTATTATCGCTGAAGAGCTTACTTATCATCAATATACTAAAAAAGGAATGGGATTACAACTTATAAAAACTGCTTTTACAGAACCTATACTCAATCATCCTTTTATTTTATATGCGGCATTAAAAGGTAATTTTGATTACTATTTCAACAAATCGATCAAATGGGGTGAAATGACCCGAAAAGGAATGAGTAATAATTAATTAAAAAATCACACACAGCTTAATAATGGACAATAACCAACTCTTAAAAAATCATTTTGCTTACGGCTACAGCTGCCTTTCAATGGTAATTTCTTTTTGGTTCATTAGCATTTTCGAAATCATTGCTAAAATTTACACAGGAATAAAAGTCCCAAATACCGGCATTAGCTTATTCTACAAAATAATAAATGATTTTACCACTGTCCTTATTATTAGTCTTGTCTTTTTACCTCTATATCTTATCCTTCATTTCAGCAAACAAAACTGGAAAGATACTTTTATAAAAATTCTTTTTACATTAATAGTAATTATCCAATTTGCACTGACCAAATACCATTTGACTACTCTGGTCAATCTGGGTGCCGACTTTTTAGGTTATTCTACTGCCGATATGTACAAAACCGTCACGGCTTCAGAAACTTTCTCGGTTTTATATTTTGTACCTTTTATTCTTTTTCCACTATTGTTTTGGGGAATCAACAGTTTCATTTCTAAAAAAATTACAACTCAAACGCTATATCGCCTTGCTGGAATACTAATAGTAATAAGCTTGGGGATTAAATTCATCATTCCGGAAGCGTCTGAGACTTCATCTCAAAATAAACTGGCTTATTTTACTAACGCTATCATCCAGTTTCAACAGGATAAAAAGCAATTTACTGCTGCTAATCTAACTTATAAAAAAGAATATCCTTTACTAAAACCTTTCTCAGCAACTCCTGATGTTTTGGCTCCTTTTTTCGAAATCAAAGACGAAAAACCAAACATCGTAATGATTATTGTAGAAGGTTTAGGAGATGAATTTATTGGTAAAAATGAATACCGCGGTTTTACCCCATATTTAGATTCTATGATTCCAAAATCTTTGTATTGGGAAAATTTTGTTAGTAATGCCGGACGTACCTTTGGTGCGCTTCCTTCTATTTTGGGTTCTTTGCCTTATGGCGAAAAAGGGTTCCTGGAAATGAATCCGTTGCCTTCTCACAGCTCCTTAATTAGTATTTTAAAATCAAACGGATACAACACTTCTTTTTATTGTGGAGACGAATCTAGTTTTGACCATCGAATCAATTTCTTAGAATACAACAACATTGACAATGTAGTAGACATCAACAAATTTGGTTCTAATTATAAAATGACCAACAAAAATGCTGAAGGTTTCACCTGGGGTTATCCTGATGCCGAAATTTTCAGAAAAAACCTTACTGACTTAGCAGCTAAAAAAGGACCTCGTTTAGACGTTATCATGACATTGACTAATCATGAACCTTTTGATTTTCCTGAAAAAGCTGCCTATTTGAAAAAAGTAGATCAAATTATTGATACTAACAATAATCTTCAACTTTCCAGATCAGAAATAGAGCCATACAAGAATATCTATGCATCCTTATTATACACCGATCATTCGATTCAGACTTTCATGGAATCTTATTCCAAAAGACCCGATTACAAAAACACCATTTTTATAATTACCGGTGACCACCGATTGATTCCTATTGAACAAAAGGATAAATTGTGTCGTTTTCACGTTCCTTTGTACATCTATAGTCCAATGTTGAAAAAAGCAGAAACTTTCAAATCGGTTTCTTCACATTGGGATATTACTCCTAGTTTACTTTCATTTTTAATGAACAATTACAAAATGAATAAACTTGAAAAAACAGCCTGGATGAGTAGTGGATTAGACACTTACAAAGGTTTTAGAAACATTCACACCATTCCAATTATGCAAAATAAAGGAGTGATTGATGAGCTGATTTACAAGGATTATTTATATTCTAATGGCGATTTATTTAAGATTGACCAAAACTTTTCAACTACAAAAATCAGTGATAGTGATATCTTAAAAACAATTGAAGATAACTTACTGGAGGCTAAAAAACTCAATGCTTATCTAACCCAAAAGAATAAAATTATTCCAAAGTCATTACTTATTTATAACAAACCTTCTTTTGAATTCTCTAAAGAAGAACTGACTACCATAAAAAAATACAGCAAAGGATTAAATCCCGATCAAACATTCTTTAAAGCCAGAGAGTTAGCCTTTAACGGTCAACGGGATGAAGCTCGCTTATTATGTAATTACATCTTAAACGAATTACCTAATTATGCCGATGTCAGAACACTAAAAGGAAGAACTTTAGCCTGGGATAAAGATTATAAAAATGCCGAAAAAGAGTTATTAGAAGTAGTAAAAAGAACTCCTTTTTACTACGATAGTTACCTTGCTTTAATGGATATGTATTGGTGGACTAATCAGGATAAAAAAGGAATTGCTATTGCTAAAAAAGCTTTAGGAAATAACGTTAAAAATCCCGAATTATCTATTAAATTAGCCAAAGCATACCAAAGAACCAAGCTTCTGGCTATGGCTAATAAAACTATTGACAGTATGCTAAAAAAATACCCTGACAATACCGAATACCTACAACTCAAAAAAGAATTGAGATAATGATAAACAAATCAATTTTCAAATTAACAATACTTTTTATTTTTGCCAGCTTTTTACAAATGCAGGGACAGGTGATTCCTTACAACGGAAATCCGGACACTTCGTTTGAAACTGCCCGAAAACTAGCTTTTAACCAACAAAGAAAACAAGCTCAGGATACCTTGATTAATATCCTGACAAAATACCCTAACTACCATGAAATCCGTTCCTTTTTAGCGACTACTTATGCATGGGATGGCGATTATAAAAGAGCCCGAAAAGAATTTGCTTATGTTATCGAAAAAGCTCCTGAAAACAAAGAGAATTGGGTTGCAGCAATAAAAAATGAATCATGGAGTGACGCTCCTTATGATGCATTAGAAATGTCTAAAAAAGCGCTGAAAATTTTCCCAAATGACGCTGATATTACTATCCTGAAAGCTACTGCTCTCAATAAAACAAACAACTCAATTGAGGCTCAAAACACCATTAAGGATTTTATTTCTAAAAATCCTAACGATCAAAAAGCGAAAGAATTCCTAAGCGATTTAAACAGCACGTTAAGAACAAACGACATTGGCGTAAGAGCTTCTGTAGATGTTTACTCTAAAACATTTGATCCAATGCAATACTATACTTTGAGTTATAGTAAACAAACCAAATACGGAAGTATCATCGGGAAATTTAATTTTAACCGCCGTTTTAATGAAAATGGTACTCAAGTAGAATTTGATTTATATCCAAAAATAACCAAAGGACTTTACGCTTATCTGAATGCAGGTTTTGCTAATAATTCTGTTTTTCCTGATTTTAGATATGGTGCCGAACTATACAAATCATTGCCACATAGTTTAGAAATTTCAGCAGGATTCAGAGCGCTACAATACAGCACTACCACTAAAATTTATACAGGTTCTATTGGCTGGTACACCGGAAACAGCTATTGGTCATTGCGCCCTTATTTTACTCCCGGCGATGGAGGAACCAGCACATCGGCAGCTTTAACGTATAGAAAATACCGTAGCAACGCCGATAATTACCTGAGTTTCATGTACAGCATGGGTATTTCGCCTGAAGTCAATCAGTTTATATTTGATGCTAATGATGCCGCCATTATCAATCTAAAAACACAGCGTTTTAATGTGGGGTATTTTTTCACCACTTCAAAAAACAAAGATGCCTGGGGCGCTCAGTTTGATGTAGCGCATCAGGAAATAAGTTTTGATCCGGGGAATTATTTCTGGATTTATTCGCTTACTGTTTCCTGGAATTTAAAGTTCAAGTAAATCTAAACAAGAATAACAGTTAATTTCACCGCAAATTCGCAAATTATTTTTTTTATTATCGATTTCTGTTAACGAAGATGATATTCTCAATATCATTGCTCAAAAAGTTAACTTTTATCTTAAATAAAAAATTTGCGAATTTGTGGTTTTAAATTTCCTCTAATACAATTCCTTTTCTAAGGTTAGTTTCAAAAAGACTATCTTTGCAGAAAATATACGTTTTATGGCTACTTTCGAGCAATTCAATCTTCCTAAATCATTACAAAAAGCAATCGATGAATTAGGATTTACAACTCCCACTCCTATTCAGGAGAAATCTTTCTCTGTAATTATGTCGGGAAGGGATATGATGGGAATTGCACAAACAGGTACAGGTAAAACCTTTGCTTACTTATTACCTCTATTAAAACAATACAAATTTAGCGTAACACATACCCCTAAAATTGTCATTTTAGTTCCTACCAGAGAACTTGTGGTTCAGGTTGTGGAAGAAATAGAAAAGCTAACCCAGTTTATGTCTATCAGAACCATCGGAATTTTTGGTGGTGTAAATATCAATACGCAGAAAAAAACGGTTTATGAAGGTTCAGACATTCTTGTGGGAACTCCCGGAAGAACCATGGACTTAGCATTAGACAATGTAGTTCGTTTTGAGGATACTCAAAAACTGGTCATTGACGAATTTGACGAAATGTTGAATTTAGGTTTCCGTACCCAACTAACTGCTTTATTGGCTATGATGCCAAAAAAACGTCAGAACATCTTATTTTCGGCTACAATGACTGACGAAGTTGATGCTGTTTTGAATGATTATTTTGATTATCCTGAAGAAGTTACTTTGTCTGCATCGGGAACTCCATTGGAAAACATCAAACAGATTACGTATAACGTTCCTAATTTTAATACCAAAGTCAACTTACTAAAACATTTACTGCAAACAAACGAAGACATGAGTCGCGTTTTGATTTTTGTAAATAACAAGAAGATTTCCGACATGCTACACGAACGCATCGAGGAAGATTTTGAAGGAGAATTTGGTGTTATTCACTCTAATAAATCTCAAAATTACCGTTTGAATACAATGGCTTCTTTTCAGGAAGGAGAACTTCGCGGATTGATTACAACTGATATTATGGCAAGAGGTTTAGATATTTCGAATATTACTCATGTTATCAATTTTGAAATGCCTGAATTTGCCGAATTGTACATGCACCGTATTGGTCGTACCGGTCGTGCCGACGCTACAGGAACAGCAATTAGTTTTATTTCGCCACGTGAGGAAGAAGCAAAAGTTGAAGCAGAAGTCTTAATGGATATGGAATTAGAAATTGAAGACTTCCCTGAAGAAGTGGAAGTTTCCATAAAGCTAATTGGTCCTGAAAAAGACAGACAGCCCATTAAGATTTTAATGAAAAAACCGAAAATTGAAGGTGACGGTGCTTTTCATGAAAAAGCCAAAAAGAATACTAAAGTTAATCTTGGTGGTCCGTCAAAAACAAAGAAAAAAACACATGGTTCTGTCAATAGAAATATGTTGAAAAACCAAGCCGCTAAAAAGAAGAAAAAGAAATAAACTCCAGTTTTAGAAAGCAGTCTGCAAAAGTCAGAATACAGAAAGTAGAAATCAGATTTCAGAATTTAAAAGACTGAAAAAAATCAGATTTTAGATTAGATACTAACATTCTTAATCTAAAATCTGATTTTTTTATTTGCCTTCTGCTAACTGCAGACTGCTTTCTGAGTTTTGCCTTCTGCTAACTTTACTTTGTAAAAACCAAACAAACCGGAGAACACAAATAAATTCTTTTCCCAGTGTCTTCAAGGGCTCCCGTAGTTTTGTCTATTTTAAAAATAACCACATCATTTGAATATTGATGTGCAACTAACACAAAATTTCCCGTAGGATCAATTACAAAATTTCGTGGTTCCTGCCCCAATGTACTTGTTTGCCCCAATGATTCTAACTTACCATTTCTTTTGATTTTAAAAATCGAAATCGTATTGGCTTCACCTCTGTTCGAAGAATATAAAAAATTCCCGTCAGGTGAAACATGAATATCAGCGGAACTAAAAGTTCCTTTGAAATCTTTTGCCAAAATAGTGGTTTCGTCTATTTTTTTTAATTTCCCATTCAAGTAATTAAAAACAGTCAAACTACCATCTAATTCCTGTAATAAATAAACATATTTCCCGTCATTACTAAAAGTCAAATGCCTTGGTCCACTACCCGATTTCACAGCAATACTATCTGAAATTTTCAAAACTTCACTACTTGAATTCGGATTGTATTGATAAGAATACACTTTGTCATTTCCTAAATCATTTGCCAAAACAAACTTCTTGTCAGGCGAAAAATAAACCATGTGAACATGCGGTTTCTCTTGTCTTTGTTCATTTATCCCTTTACCAAAATGTTGGATTAGTTGTTTAGCCGGAGTAATACTTCCGTCATTATTTTTACCAAAAACAGCAATATTCCCACCGGAATAATTAGCCACAATAACATTTTTATCGTCATTGATAATATAACAGGGATCAGCACCTTTAGCATCTTGCTGATTCATTAACTTAATTACACCATTTTCAGGATTAAATCCAAAAGAACTCACTTTACTGTCAGCTCCATTTTCATTCACAGCATATATAAATTGATTATCATTAGAAACAGTCAAATAACTGGGATTTACAATAGACGAAGACACATTTTTAAAACTAAATTCAGCCGTATTGGTATCAAAATCATATACATAAATCCCTTTGCTTTCACAGCTGTTGGTATAAGTTCCTATGAGTAAACTCAATTTATTTTCCTGAGATTTTGCAGCCGTAAAAAATAATATTGCTAGAAGAGAAACAAAGGATTTTTTCATTTTTAGAAATTTTAATGGTAGTGCTAAAATACATATTAATCTACAACGAATAATTGAATGTAAATTCTATTTAAAAATAATCTGTGTTAATCTGTGGCTAAAAAAATCACAAGCTAAAGGCAAAATGCACTAATGTGGGTAGTTTTGACTATTTTTGAATTATAAATAAAAATCCAAATCAAGAATGCAATTCAAACATCCTGAAATTTTATACTTTCTCTTTTTATTGCTAGTTCCAATTTTGGTTCATTTATTTCAGTTTCGCAGGTTTAAAAAAGAATATTTTACCAATGTTCAATTCTTAAAATCGATTTCCATACAAACCCGAAAAAGCTCCCAACTAAAAAAATGGTTGCTGCTTTGTTGTCGTTCATTGTTACTTACGTTTATCATTTTGGCTTTCGCCCAACCTTTTTTCGAAGCCAAAGACAATAAGAACAGTTCGAACGAAATGTATATCATTCTGGATAATTCTTTTAGTATGCAGGCCAAAGGAAAACAAGGCGAATTACTAAAAAGAGCCGTACAGGAATTACTGGAAGAAACACCCGAAAACACTAATTTTTCATTGCTTACCAATACCGAAACCTATTGGAACACCGACATCAAATCGATTAGAAGTACGCTGCAAAATTTAAAATACAGCGCCATTCCGTTTGAATTAGATCATTTGTTAGCCAAAATAAATGCGCATCGTACAACTGCAAAAAAAGACATTATCATTATTACAGATGGAATAGGAATTGAACCAAAACAACTGAAAAGCATTCCTAAGGAGGATGTGAGTTATTTTATAATTCCAAAATCGGAGCAAAAAAACAATGTAGCTGTTGATAGTGTTTTTATTAATGAAACCACTACCGATTTCTATGATATTAGTGTACAATTATCAAGCTATGGCGATGATACGAAGCCTGTTTCAGTTGCTATTTACAACCAAAACAAATTGATTGCTAAAACAGTTTCTAATTTGGAAACACCTAAAAAAACATTGCAATTTAGCATTCCAAAACAAGCTTTTCATGGATATGTTTCCATTAGCGATAATGGTTTGACTTATGACAACAACTTTTATTTTAGTATTTCGAAAGTTCGAAATACAAATACAATCAGTATTGGCGAAGCAGCAAAAAGCAACTTTTTAGCACGCATTTACACCAATGACGAATTCAATTACAGCAATTCAGAATTGGCCCAACTCAACTACAACAACATTGAAAAACAAGACGTTGTAATCCTGAACGAATTAGACGAAATTCCGCAGGCTTTGCAAACTACCTTAAAAGCATTTAGCGAAAAAGGCGGTAATTTAATTGTCATTCCATCTGCTAAGAATTCAACTGCAACACTAAATTCTTTTTTGGCAAATTTTGGAAAAATTCAATTCAAATCATTTGAAAATACCGAAAAACTAATTAGTAAAATTAACTTCAATCACCCTTTATTTTCGGGAGTTTTTGAAAACCAAATTTCTAATTTTCAATATCCGTCAACCAAAGCTTCATTTGTTGTTTCAAGCTCCAGTCCGGCTGCTTTGTGGTATAACGACCAAAGTACTTTTTTAACTGCTTTGCAATCTGCAGTGTCTTCCGTTTGTATTTTTTCGGCACCTATCAATACCGAAAACTCTAACTTTCAACAATCGCCATTAATTGTTCCTGTTTTTTACAAAATGGCACAATTCAACCAAAACAATGGTGTAACTGCACTGACAATTGGAAATCAAAATCCTTTTATTGTAGATGCTTCGCTGTCAAAAGACGGAATTTTGGAAGTTAAAAATGCCAACGAACATTTTATTCCTATTCAGCAAATTCGGAATACTAAGGTCAAAATGACTTTTAATGATTTGCCTCAGGAAGCAGGCAATTTTGAAATCTACAATCAAAAACAATGGGTAGAAAATATCAGCTTTAATTACAATCGAAAAGAAAGCAATCTAAACGCATCGGACAGCAACCTCCTATCCGACTACAATACTACAGACTCTATTAAAAGTGTTTTTCATAGTCTACAAACCGACCGAATGGATAATCAACTTTGGAAATGGTTTGTTATCTTTGCACTGCTCTTTTTGCTATGCGAAATGGCAATTATAAAATTCCTGAAATAAAACATTCTCTATATGAAACTAATTATCCGAAACGCAAAAATTATCGACCCTCAAAGTACTTTTCACAATCAAACGGTAGATATTTTAATTGTAGATGGATTAATTGAAAAAATTGGTGCTAATTTACCCAATACTAACAATGCCGAAGAAGTAAAACTGGATAATCTTCACGTTTCACAAGGCTGGTTTGACAGCAGCGTTTCTCTAGGCGAACCTGGTTTTGAAGACCGCGAAACCATCGCAAACGGATTGCTGGTTGCCGCAAAAAGTGGTTTCACCGGAATTGCTCTACAACCCAATTCCCTACCTGTAATTGACAATCAATCCCAAATTAATTTTGTAAAAACAAAAGCTAATGGACATGCTACCACACTTTTCCCTATTGGTTCCTTAACCAAGAATGCCGAAGGAAAAGACATGGCAGAATTATTCGATATGCAACAAGCCGGAGCGGTTGCTTTTGGTGATTATAATAAAAGTTTCGAGAATGCCAATTTGTTGAAAATTGCATTACAATACACTCAGGATTTTGACGGATTAGTAATTGCTTATTCTCAGGATGCCAACATCAAAGGACACGGAGTAGTAAATGAAGGCGTAGTTTCTACCCGTTTAGGTCTAAAAGGAATTCCTAATCTTGCTGAAGAATTACAAGTAGCCCGAAATTTATTCCTGCTTGAATATACTGGTGGGAAATTACATATTCCAACTGTTTCTACAGCCAAATCGGTTACTTTAATCAGAGAAGCTAAAGCCAAAGGATTAAATGTAAGTTGTAGTGTAACCGTGCATCATCTGACAATGACCGATGAAAAACTGGACGGTTTTGACACTCGTTATAAAGTGACTCCTCCTATAAGAACAGAAGAAGACAGACAAGCTTTACTAGCCGGAATTTTGGACAATACCATTGACATGATAACTTCTGACCATAATCCTATTGACATTGAGCACAAAAAAATGGAATTTGATATGGCAAAAAACGGAACTATTGGCTTAGAAAGTGCTTTTGGAGCTTTAACTAAAGTGTTGCCTTTAGAAAAAGTAATCGAAAAATTAACTGCCGGAAAAGCCGTTTTTGGAATCGAAAATTCGCCTATCAATGAAGGAACAACAGCCAACTTGAGCTTATTCAATCCTGAAGGAGAAAGTATTTTCACCAAAGAATCCATTTTATCAAAATCTAAGAACTCAGCCTTTTTAGGAATGGAATTAAAAGGAAAAGCATACGGAATTGTCAATCAACAAAAATTAACTTTAGCATAAAAATGAGTAATACAATCGAAGAAGGAAAAACAGCCGCAATAACCAGTTACATTTTAGGAATTGGCGTTTTTATTGCGATGTCTATGAATGGTGAAGATAAAAATCCATTTGCCTCATTTCATATCCGCCAGGGCTTAGGTTTGACCTTAACTTTTATATCATTAGGATTAATCATCAGCAATTTTGACAGTATGATGATATCGGCTCCTATGTGGATTTGCATTTCTGTACTTTGGGCATACGGAATTTTAAGCGCTATAAAAGGCGATACAACTCCAATTCCTCTAGTAGGTAAATTGTATCAAAAATGGTTTAGCTCCATATCATAATTATATTTCATGAAGAATTTATCCTTAGAATACCTCATCAGAGAACCTAAAATTAAATCAGACAAAAATCCATTATTACTTTTATTACATGGTTATGGCAGTAATGAGGCTGATTTATTCTCCTTTGCATCCGAATTACCGGAAGAATATTATGTAATATCAGCTCGCGCTCCATATGACTTACAATACGGAAGTTATGCCTGGTATGCGATTAATTTTGACGCCAACGAAAATAAATTTTCCGACCACGAACAAGCTAAATTATCCAGAGATTTAATTGCCCAATTCATCGAAGAATTGGTTGCTAATTATCCTATTGATGAAAAAAATGTAAGTCTTTTAGGTTTTAGCCAAGGTGCGATTTTGAGCTATGCAATTGCACTTTCACATCCTGAAAAAATTCAGAAAATCATTGCTTTAAGCGGCTATATCAGCGAACCGATATTTGAAGAAAACTACAAAAATAATGATTTCTCAAATCTAAAAATATTTGCAGCCCACGGAACAGTAGATCAGGTAATTCCGGTTGAATGGGCCAGAAAAACAAAACCTTTCTTAAATGTTTTAGGAATTGAATCTGTTTACAATGAATATCCTATTGGTCACGGAGTTTCACCTCAGGAATTTTCTGATTTTAAAAACTGGCTGATCAAAAAATAATTTCAGCTATTTAATTACACAAAAAATCCCGTCTTATTTAGAACAAGACGGGATTTTTTGTATTTCAACAAAACCTAAATTTAGTGACAATTTTTATCTAAGTGTTTTTTAATTCTTGCTGCATTAGTCGTGTTTCCACTACAATCAGGAATTAAACTAAAAGGAGTAACAACTTTATTTACTGTAATTTCAGACCTTGTAGTATAGCCATCACCATCATCATCAATATCTAAATAGTTAGGTACCCCATCACCATCAGAATCCTCTTTACTATCAACACTTGAAGATAAAGGCAAATATCTATCACCATCTAAATCTTCAAGATAAGAAAGAATCCCATCTCCATCATGATCATAACGTTTAATTTCATATAGTTTAAAACTAAAAACTAATGGTGTATAACTAGGAACCAAACCGCTTCCAGAACTGTAATACGCTAATCCTGAAGGCAAAAACATTACTCCTGCACCAAAATCATAATATCTTAAAGTACCATCTTTAACACCATTTTGATCTTCATATTCCACATAAGTCCCTTTACCAAACTGAGGATAAATCTGTCTCCAACCTTCAACAAATACACCTCTCGTTCCTGTTCCATCTAAGTTCCAAATATCTTGCTGATTATAAGATTGCTCGAAAACAGTTTCATTAAGAAGAGTTCCCTTATAAGTAGTATACACCCCATCAACATTGGTTGGTTTTTCTCCAACTCCTTCTCTTAAAACCAAATAGTAAAGTTTATATGTAATATCATGTAATTCAACATTCCTTACCAACAATTTTGGAAAATTAGGACTATTCAAAAGTGACATTATTGGAGCTTGTGTTCCTCCTACAGGAATTTTAGTCATTTTGATATCCTGATCTTCAGGTTGACCAGGAGCTTGAGTAATTTTTTCTATATAATAAGTGTTCAAATATTTTTCAATACTATCATTATCTTTAGCATATTGCTCTCCATAATCCCTTAATGGTTCCTGAGTAAAAGAATTATTATCATCTTTCGAACATGAAAATAAAGATAGGCTTGTAATTATTAAAATAAAATAATACTTAAATTTGTTCATTATAGCTGAATTTTAAGTGCGCAAGATACAATATTGATTTATTTTTGTAAACAATTTAACTCTGATTTTAGAAATTTTATGCGAATAGATAAATATTTATGGTGTGTCCGATATTACAAGACCAGAAATATGGTTACGGAAGCCTGTAAAAAAAATCACATTACCGTAAACGGTGTGGTTGCAAAGCCCTCAAAAGAAGTTTTTCCTACCGATAAAATCACTTTTAGAAAAGACCAAATCACACAAATCATCACCGTTTTAGACATTCCAGAGAATCGTGTAGGTGCTAAATTAGTCGATATATACCGAAGAAATGATACGCCTGCCGAAGTGTACCAACATTTGGAATTATTAAAATTATCCAAAGAACATTATCGAAAAAGCGGAACGGGACGCCCTACCAAAAAAGATCGCAGGGATATTGATGAATATGGAAACGAAATCCACGAAGACGAAGATGAGGGTGATTTAAATCCCAATTTTTAAAATTCCAAATTCCAAAACTTCGGGTTAAAAATCAAAGTCGTATATACGTTTTCAAATTGGAATTTGGGATTTCCTTATTGGAATTTAAATTAATTATATTAGCAAAAAAATAAATCTATGAGCAAAAATATCATTTTAACAGACCTGGAAATTAAACACAAAACTAAACGTATTGCTTACCAAATCTATGAAACTTTCATAGACGAAGAAGAAGTGGTACTTGCCGGAATTGCCAGTAACGGTTATGTATTTGCCGAAAAAATTGCTCAGGAATTAAAAGCCATTTCCGATTTAAAGATACTATTGTGTGAAGTACACGTTGATAAACAAAACCCTAACCTAGCCATAACAACTTCCATTCCAGCCGAAGCCTATGCTAATAAAGGTTTGATTCTTATTGATGATGTATTAAATTCTGGCACAACCTTGATTTATGCGGTAAAACACTTTTTGGATGTGCCATTAAAAAAATTCAAAACAGCGGTTTTAGTCGATCGTAATCATAAAAAATATCCTGTAAAAGCCGATTTTAAAGGAATTTCTCTTTCAACTTCTTTATTAGAACATGTCAGAGTAGAATTTGACCAAGACAACGAAAATTACGCCTGGTTAAGCTAAAATTGCCAAAATATCTTCTACCGTCTGTGCAATAGTTCTTTGATCTACAACAACACTATGTTGCGCCTGATTGTAATAATAACTTCTTTCAAATAAATGAGTAGCAATAAACTCTTTCATCTCTGCATCGTTTTTGTTGGCGATAAGGGGTCTATTGCTCTTATTTAACGACAATCTATCCACTAAGGTCTCTATAGAGGCTTTTAAATAAATAGACTGTACATCGTCTCTTTTTAATAATTCATGGTTATTCGCATAACAAGGTGTTCCTCCACCAAGACCAATAATAATTGGTTCAGTATAATTTAATAATTCTACAAAACATTCGTGTTCCAACTTTCTAAAATAGATTTCTCCTTTATCGGCAAATATGGTTTTGATAGACATTTTTACCTTTTTTTCGATAAATTCATCCAAATCGATAAAAGGAATTCCAATTTTGTTTGACAATTCTTTGGCTATAGTTGACTTTCCGCAACCCATATAACCCAACAGTATAATTTTCTTCATAGAATAAAAGCCTATAAACTAATGTGTTAAAATTTATTATTAAAAAAAGACAAATTTATAATAAAAATGCTTGGAAAACTTAAAATAAAGTCCTTATATTTGCACCCGCAATCAGGGAACGATGCAAGACTCGATAGCTCAGTTGGTAGAGCACATCACTTTTAATGATGGGGTCCTGGGTTCGAGCCCCAGTCGGGTCACAAATGAGTGACTCACTTGAAAAACAAACGTTCTCTGATGCAATGACTCGATAGCTCAGTTGGTAGAGCACATCACTTTTAATGATGGGGTCCTGGGTTCGAGCCCCAGTCGGGTCACAAAAGGTTAAGTAAATATTTACTTAACCTTTTTTACTTTTAGGCCATGTGGAGAAACGGTAGACTCGCCATCTTGAGGGGGTGGTGCTCGCAAGGGCGTGAGGGTTCAAATCCCTCCATGGTCACCATAAAAAAGTGCTAAATCAATTGATTTAGCACTTTTTTTTATAACTATTTACAGATATTAACCTACAAAAACACTATGGTTCGATAATTTCGTCAAGGTGACAAAACAGGAATTGAACCAACTTAATACAAGCACAATATTGTATTTTCCAACATAATTATTGTAAATAAAAATTAAATATCGCAAATCGGAATATGAAATATCAAAATAACACAAGCCCGGATTAAGATACCTACAACAAATAGAATTACCTGAAAGAATTAAAACTAATGTATTACTATCACCTTATTTTCGGCTACTAAATTAGGAGTATTTAAAGCCCAAAAACAAAATGACTTTTACAAAAGCCATAAGATAGAACAACAATGGCTGAAGAAACAACAGCAGGTGAAGAATACATAAAACAAGAACTTACAGCTATAAAAAAACATCCAAAAGTAAATAAATTTTAGCAATGCAGCTTTTTGTATTGTTTTTGTTCCGCCCTGAAATGATGGTGAATAAAACAAACCTTCATGGTATTATACTTTTTTAGCCTTTTCCTCTTATGGAACATTAAATCTTATTAAACGATTGGAATCAAACTATAACCAACAAAATCCTCATCATTTTACTTATAGTTAACCAATTTCAAAAGTTTTATGATAGAATTTGAAATAGTGTTTTCTACTTCAGGTCTAACTTCGCTTTATCAAAATATTGAAAATAAACAAACTATAAACGTAAAGATGAAGATTATGAAAAAAACCTTTAGCTTATTTTTAGCTATCTCGGCAATTACTTTTAGCTCGTTTGCCCAACCCAATCAAAATGATGAATCATTTAAATGGTTTAAAAAAGCGACTGAAGTAATTAATTACCAATTAAACCAAGCCACAAAGACATACCTTCCCGGTAAAAACCCGCGTTCAATAAATCCTGATGGAACGGTAAGACTAGCTGGACTGACGGATTGGACTACCGGATTTTTCCCCGGAAGTTTATGGTATGGGTACGAACTTACCGGTGATAAAAAATTAGCTCAGGAAGCTAAAAAATTTACACTTGCGCTGGACTCTATCCGAAATATAAAAACCACACATGACCTTGGTTTTATGCTCTTTTGCTCTTATGGTAATGCGTACAGAATTACAAATGACGCCATCTACCTTCCTGCATTGCGTGATGGAGCTCAAAATTTAGCCAATAGGTTTAATCCAAAAGTTGGTGTAATCAAATCCTGGGATTTCTCTTGGTGGCATTATCCTGTTATTATTGACAACATGATGAATCTGGAATACTTGTATTGGGCAGCAAAGGAATTTAATCATCCTGATTATGCCAATGCAGCTAATACACACGCATTGACTACAATGAAAAATCACTTCAGAAAAGATTATAGTTCCTATCATGTAGTTGATTATGATCCTTTAACCGGTAAGGTGTTACGCAAAGCTACTCATCAGGGATTAACCGATGAATCCTCCTGGGCTCGCGGACAAGGATGGGGTTTGTACGGATACACTTTGTGTTATAAAAACAGTAAAAATCCAAAGTTTTTACAACAAGCTGAGCATATTGCTTCTTTTATAATGAATCATCCCCGAATGCCAAAAGACAAAGTTCCTGTTTGGGATTTTGATGTACACAATGCGATGGATACCACTGAACGTGCGCCAAGAGATGCTTCGGCTGCCGCCGTTATAGCATCTGCCTTATTGGATTTGAGTACACAGGTAAAAGACGGAAAAAAATATGTTGACTATGCCGAAGACATCTTACAATCATTGTCTTCAGACGCTTATTTAGCTAAGCCTGATGAAAATAGTTATTTCCTACTTAAACATAGTGTAGGTGCTTTTCTTTACAATTCTGAAATTGATACTCCATTGGATTATGCAGATTATTATTATCTGGAAGCATTAAAACGATATGCCGATATCAAAAAGATTGATTCATCAATAACCATCCGATAACAACTATTTACAGTTACCGAATCAAAAATGTACTCCGGAATTACAATCTAAAAACCACAAATATACTGATTTACAAACTGTTAACCAAGATTTAAAACAAACCACCATTAGTGATTCTGGATACATTTCAAAATAATAATTGGCTAATCTAAGGAACAGACTTAAAAACCCAATTCTAAAAATTAGCCTTATTTGATTAACCCTAAAACCAAACTATTATGAAAAAAAGTTTACTTGTTTTGATTTGTGTATTTGCTCTGTTAGAAGCAAAAGCACAAAACTCTTCCTGGTTGTATGACTTTGGTACTGCCGCTGCAGCTCCTTACACATCCACAACCTACAGTAGCAGTTATTTACCCACACCACTGGAGGGAGGAGGTAATGCTGCTGTAAGAGCTTCATCAACTACTGAAGGACCAATAGAATTAACTTCCTCCAATTGGGCAGGTGGTAACGGAGCCGAGCTAAAAATAACCGGAGGAACAACTGCTTCAGGAGCCAAATTTGGTTTAGCTCCATTTAGCGGTACAACAGTTGCTGCTTTTCAATGTAAAATAAATATCCTATCAGGAAGCAATGGACGGTTTTTGCTGTATTTTGGTAATGGAAGTAATTTTACCTCCGGAAGCAGCATCAGCGTAGCACAAACCTTCGCTTCCTTACGTTTCACTCTCAATGCAACAGCTGTCAATCTGGATTGGCTTTCATCATCTACCAGCCCTAACTATAATACAACGGGACTTTCTCAAACAACAATCAACAAAAATCAGTCCTACACTTTGAAGTTTTATATGAACAACAGTAATACCTCAGCATCATATATTACTGAAAATGGAAGTACTCCAACCACACACAATCTGGCTGCCGGAACTTTTGACATCTGGATTGATAATACTAAAGTACTAATCAATGCTGATCCCGGAACTGGTTTACTGCCACAGGGAACTACAATTAATGGAATTAATTTTTTAAATGTGGGTGCAGGTTCCTCTGCTCCTGCAATGTATATTGATGATATCAGTTATTCCAATTCTTTAATACCTACACCTCCTGTACCACCTGCAACTGTTACCAATACCCTTGTTAGTGTTGATTACGAAAGTGGAACTGAAAACTCTGGAATTTCAGATTTAAATACTACAAATGCAACTGCTGCTGATGCCGAATACATAGTGAGTCCTGGTCGTACCGGAAATTATGCTATAGCACATCGCGTAACCATTGGAGACTCCGGTTATTTTTCCGATAATCATTGGCGCAGTGAAGCTGCTACTGCTCAAATGTTTGATAGTGGCAAGTATTATACCGGAGATGAACGTCGTTTTGAAGCTAGTCTTTTACTGAAAGACTGGGAGCCTTATACACCGGGTATGGCACAAAATGGTGATATTATTTTTCAAGGTAAACAAAGCGGAGGCGAAAACCCTGCCTGGTATCTGAGTGCCAAGCGTAATAGTATTACTTTTCGCATTCCAAATGATAATATCGAGCCAACAATTATAGCCGATTTTCGTCCGTACATTAATCAATGGATTGATTTCAGAGTGGATGCTAAAATGACAACGGATGCCACTGGCTATTACAAGGTTTATTATAGATTACCGGGGCAAACTGAATATACTTTGGCTTATGAGATTAGTAATCATAGAACTTTCAATCAGGATGTTCCTGAAGAAAATCCTTCAGGATATCTGAAATGGGGATTGTACCGCCCAGGTCAGTCTATTACAACCGATCCACCTAACGTAGCAACACGTATCATTTACCATGATGATATCCGAATTTTTGAACTTAATAATAACAGCGCACCAGTACAAGTTTGGGGCAATACTTTAAATGGTACTATTGACTTTAGTTCGCCTGTTATCATAGGAAATATTTCTAATTCCAATATCGTAAATGACGGAAGTACAACTCCTAGTTTCTTTTATGCCACAGAAAGCAGTCTTAACACCGCCGGCGTATTTAGCAACAGAGTTTTATTAAATGGATGGACTAATAAAGTATTGGCCTCAGACCCCGCTACTCCATTTGATTCTGGTCAGTATTTTGAATTTAAATTGCAACCGGCAAGTGGTTACAAAATCAATTTTTCTAATCTTAAATTCACAGCGAGAAAAGGAAACACTGCTGACCCTAGTATGTTTGTAATGCGATCCAGTCTGGACGGTTTTACTAATGATATTACAACTCCTCAAAACTTTGCCGGAACAACTGCTACGGCACTTACCTACGACCTTTCTTCATTGTCTAACGTTCAAACACCTATCACTTTTCGTCTGTATTGGTACGGTTCCAACAGAACAGGCGGAACTCCTCTGGTAGGTATCGATGATTTTACATTCAATGGTCGGGTTAAACCTGTTTTTAATATTCCTGAAAAATCGGATATAACTAAAAGCACAGACCCCGGTTATAGCACCTATACTGTAAAAGCTAATGAATTTGACGTAATCGCAGTAAACAACTGCAGTAAAATCACTTACAACTATACACTTAGCGGAGCTACTACAGGTAGCGGTAACGACTCATTGGCTGATCAAATTTTTAGCAAAGGAGAAACCCTCGTTAAGTGGGTAGCCACCGATGAATGCGGTAACAGTTCTTCTGTTTCTTTCACAATAAAAATTAATGATACAGAAAAGCCTATTTTCACCGCACCAACTACAATAACCGTAAACAATGATGAAAATCAATGTAGTGCCAATATCATATTAGTTCAGCCTACTGTTACTGATAACTGTGCCGTGGCTACTATTACTAACGATGCACCAGCCTTATTTCCTATTGGTATTACAACAGTAAACTGGAAAGCAACCGATACAAGTGGTAACACCGCAACAACAACACAAACAGTAACCGTAACTGATACACAGGCTCCGGAAATAAACGTCATTACTGCATTTAACCTTTGTTATGAAGCAAGCGGTAACTACATCATTCCGGCAGCAACAGCTACCGATAATTGTACTGCAAACACTGTGACGTATCAAATTAACGGTGCTACTATAAGAAACGGAAATGGCTTAGATGCCAGTGGGAATTTCAATATAGGCATTTCAACAATAACATGGATTGTTACAGACAATGCAGGCAATAGAAGTACAGCTACAACTACCGTTACAATTAACAACAAATTAACGGCAGACATTGCTGATATTTATGCAGTTAGTCCTGGTGGTCAGGCTAATACAATTTACTTGGGTTATGGTCCTTCTTCGCTAACCTTATCTGCAACACCGGCTAATGGTACAGCACCTTATAGCTATTCATGGAGTAATGGTGCTACAACCGCAAGTATTACAGTAAGTCCTTCAACGCCGGGAGTACACAGTTATACAGTTACAATTACAGATACACTGGGTTGTTCTTTTGCTGTAACCAAAGAAATAACTGTAATCGATATTCTTTGTGCAGACGGTAAAGTAAAACTATGCCACAGCAGCAATCCTAACCATGATAAAAGTCTTTGTATCTCAACAAGTGGTGTTGCTGATCATTTGGCGCACGGCTGTTACCTGGGGAATTGCAATACGCTGAGCAGTAAAAAAAATATTGAACTTGCAAAAGAAGTAACAAACGAGTTTTCTGTAATGCTTGCTCCTAATCCTACAGATACAGAATTTCACATTACTATTAACAGTAATTCTGCAGAAGCTGTTGCTGTAAATGTGTTTGATATTTCAGGAAGAAGAATCAACTTATTAAAAGTAAATCCTAATCAAACCATAAGCTTTGGAAACAATTTAAAATCAGGAATATACCTGACAGAGATAATTCAAGGTAAGAATAAAAAAACAGTTAAGTTAATCAAACAATAATTTGTTTTTTTACTTAACTTAATAAGTAAATAAAATTATAAGAGGCTATTATTTTTTGATTAAAAACAACCAATTTATAGTAGCTTCTTATTCATTTTAAAAGAATTTAATTGACAATAATCTATTTAACAACCCGATGATAAATTTAAAAAAAACAACCTTTTTATTTGTTTTAATAATCTATGGACAATTCCTTTTTGCGCAAAGCAAAACAGAAGTTGTATCTCAAGATGCTAAAATGGAATGGTGGCGGGATGCGCGTTTTGGAATGTTTATTCATTTTGGAGTGTATGCCCAATTTGCTGGCAAATACAATGGCATAGAACAGCGTGTTGCTGATGGTGCCTGGCTTTTAAATAGAATGAAAGTTCCTGTTCAAGTATATAAAGACACTGCAAGGAGTTTTAATCCCATAAAATACAATGCAGATGAATGGGTAAAAACAGCCAAAAAAGCAGGTATGAAATACATCGTAATTACTGCCAAACATCATGATGGCTTTGCTTTATTTGATAGCAAGGCTAGTGATTGGGATATTGTAGATGCTACAAAATATGGCAAAGATTTAATAAAACCATTGGCTGAAGCCTGTAGAAAACACGGCATGGAATTAGGTTTTTACTATTCACAGGAGCAAGATTGGGGAAATCCGGGTGGCGCAGCTCATCGCAGGTTAATGAAACAGGGATGGGCTAATCCTGATAGTACAAAAATTGACAACTACACTTTAGAACATAAAGGGCATTGGGATCCTGTTCAAGATACCAAAACTTTTGATGAATATATCCATCAGGTTGCAATACCACAAGTTAAAGAACTACTGGCTAACTATGGCGATGTAGCCGTGATTTGGTGGGATACACCTGCCTATGTCACTAACGAACAAGCGCAGAAATTAAAAGATATACTAAAAGCCTATCCTAATGTAATTACCAATGACCGATTAAGTAAAAAACCAGGTTTTGAAGGCGATTATAAAACTCCGGAACAAAAAATTCCAAATCTGGCAGAACTTGATGGCAAAGACTGGGAAAACTGTATGACGATGAACAATAGCTGGGGTTTTCGTTTGAATGACAACAAATGGAAATCAGCCACGCTATTAATCCAAAATTTAATTGATATTGCATCAAAAGGCGGTAATTATCTATTAAATGTTGGTCCAAAAGCCGACGGAACTTTTCCACAGCAAAGTATTGACCGCTTAAAAGATATAGGCAACTGGATGAAAAAATACAGTGTTGCAATTTATGGTACTCATGCCAATCCTGTCAACAATATAGATTATGGACGTATTACAGCCAAAGATAACACAAATAGTACTACGCTCTATTTGTCAGTTTTCAACTGGCCTGCTAACGGTAAACTTGAAATAAAAGGATTATCTGCCAGAGCAGTGAGTGCTAACTTAATTGGAGAACAAAAAAAATTAACCCTAAAACAAGATGCTGAAGGTAATTTACAAATATCCGATTTGCCTAGGCAGGCACCAGACCAATCGGCAAGTGTAATTGCGATAAAACTGGATACAATTATTACTAAGAAAATTTTCAATCCAACTAAAAAAATGAAATCAGAAGCTTTAGACTAATCCTGTCTCAATAACATCTAAAATCAAAAAAATGAAAAAAATAAAAAAGAGCTTTGTCCTTTTTGTCTTTAGCTTATTATTACTGACAAAAATACAAGCACAAGAAAAGCCTGTCACACAATCCGATTTCGACAATATCAACCTAACTTATCAGGGCTTAGAAAAAGTGAACGCACTTTATACAGCAGCTAAATATGATGAAGCTGCCAAAGAACTTCTTTCCTATTATCGCAACCGAAAAAACATCAAACATCCCGATTTTAATATTGGCGATGAAGCTCGATTTAGAGGAAAAGACATTGGCAAAGCCAATCAGTTGAAAGCAGATAATGCCTTAGAACACCAATTTCAACCTCAAAAAGGCTATGGCTATTATGATTATGGTAAAGACATTAACTGGGAATATTGGCCGGTTAAAGACAACGAAGTGCGCTGGCAATTACACCGTGTTACCTGGTGGCAACCTATGGGAATGGCATATCGCAGTAGTGGAGATGAAAAATACGCCAAAGAATGGATTTTTCAATTCAGAGACTGGGCTAAAAAAAATGCTTTGGGCTTATCTCCGGAAAACGATCGTTATGCCTGGCGACCTTTGGAAGTGTCAGAACGCACACAAAGTTTACCCGGAACTTTTAATTTATTTATAAACTCCCCTCATTTCACAGCTAATTTTTTATTGGAGTTTTTAAACCTTTTTCATCAACAAGCCAATTATATTACTAAACATTATAGCGCAGAAGGCAATCATTTGCTATTTGAAGCCCAAAGAGTTTTAGGAGCAGGCAGTATCTTCCCGGAACTTAAAGATGCTGAAGCCTGGCGCAAAAGTGGTATAGCAATACTTAACCGTGAAATAAAATTACAGGTGTTAAATGATGGTATGCAATGGGAACTCTCACCAACCTATCACGTAGCCAGTATTGATATTTTTCTTAAAGCCTATAATTCGGCTAAAATGGCCGGTGTAGCAAAGGAATTTTCGGAAAGCTATGTAAAAACAATCGAAAATATGGCTGTGGCAACGGCAAAAATCTCCTTTCCTGATTATAACAATCCTATGTTTGGAGATTCTTGGCTTACGACTAAAGATGTCCGAATGAAACAATTCCAATCTTGGTCAAAACTATTTCCCGAAAATAATTTGCTACAATACTTTGCCACCGACGGCAAAGCAGGTACTATCGATTTTCTATCATCTGCACTGGAAAATGCTGGATTTTATACCTTCAGAAACGGTTGGAATAACAAATCGACAGTAATGATTGTAAAGGCTGGTCCTGAAGGAAAATTTCATGCACAACCTGACAATGGAACTTTCGAACTTTGGGTAAAAGGGCGCAATTTCACACCTGATGCAGGTTGTTATATCTACAGCGGAGACCCTGAAATCACAAAAATGAGAAACTGGTATCGTCAAACCAGAGTACACTCGACCCTTACACTCGACAACCAAAACATGGTAATTACGAAGGCGGAACAAAACAAATGGGAAACGGGTAAAAAGCTGGACATCTTAACCTACACCAACCCTAGTTATACAAATTTGAATCACCAACGCAGTATTCTTTTTATAGATCAAAAGTATTTTTTAATTATTGATAAAGCCATTGGTAAAGCAACCGGGAATGTACAAGTACATTTTCAATTAAAAGAAGATAGTAATCCTGTTTTTAACAAAATAAAAAACAGTGTTTGTACTACTTATACAGACGGAAACAACCTTTTAATTCAATCAGTAAACTCAGATAAAGTTAGCCTTAACAAAGAAGAAGGAAAAGTTTCTTATGCTTATGCAAAAGAAATTCCAAGACCTGCTTTTGCTTTCGAAAAAACTAAAAATGATGACAAAACAGCTTATTTTACAACTATAGTTTATCCCTTTGACGGTACTAAAACGCCTGAAATTGAAATTAAAGAAAACAAAGGAAATGATTTTGAAAAGGGAAACATCAATCTTTCAATATTTATTGATGGAAAGAAAACCAATTTAAAAGCAAACCTACTATAATGTAAAAGCTATTAACCAATTAAACCAAAAAATCATGAAGCAAACAGTCTATATTCTAAAAAAATACGTGTCCATTTTTACAGGAATTTTAATCGTATCATGTGATAATGATCAAAAAATTTCTGACAATACATCTGAAAAAATAAATACTTCCACACCTAGTAATTTAAATTTAACTGTCAATGAAAGTGACACCTTGCTCTATGTAAACTATGAATCAGGCACAGTAGATTCAGGTATTACAGGCATAAATCCTACCAATGCCACAGCAAATGATGCCGCTTATATTGTTGGTGTTCCCAGTACCTATCGCATAGCTCATAAAGTAATATTAGGTAATCCTGACTATTACTCTAATGAAGCTTACCGAAGTGAAAGCGATGCTGTTAATGCTCCAAATGCTAAATATCTGCCTGGTGATGAACGTAGATATGAGTTTATGGTATTATTAAAAGACTGGCAAGAATGGGATTCTACAAAACCCGCTTACGGAGATAACATCTTCCAACTTAAAGTTTCCGGTGGAGCATTAGTCCCTGTACGTATCCTTACTAAACGCAATGCCATCGTAACAAGAAACACTTCATATCAGGATAATTTAATTAATGACTTTAGACCATATATTAATCAATGGATTAGCTTTCGTATTGATGTAAAATGGGCTACAACCAATACAGGCTACTTAAAAATTTACACCAAACTTCCCGGCCAAACTAGTTATAATCTTGTTTTAGAAAAAAACAATTATGCCACTTATACTGGCAATCCCGAAATATATCCAGGTCAATACGGATATATAAAATGGGGTTTATATCGCGAAGCAGGATATGATGCTAACGGCAATTTAATTACCAGCGATAATATTCTCACCCGCATTGCATATCATGATAATATCAGGATTATTAAGCTTCCTTTACAATAACTATTGACAAGCTAAAAAAAACAGCAACAATTTTAGACTTAATAATGTTTTTTAAATAAACTGTACGTACTAAAGCTAACAAAAAAAAGTCTTTTTTAAAATACCACAACTCACAAACCCCCAAATTCATTCAGTTTTATACTCATTTTAAAGCTTTTAAAAACACTTTTAATCAAATTCAATAGTATTTTGGACATATTCAAAACTAAAAAGAACAACTGATTTATAACTTTACAAATGTTAATTAACAGTATCAAATTAAAAATCAATGAATAATTGATTAATCCATTTTAAAAACATTATAACTAAACAAATACTAAAACCAAACTTTATGAAAAAAACAATTTTGGAGTATTCTTAAATGCTACAAATCAAAACTATAATTTTAATTAAATCATTACCAATTCAGAAATAGGTTAACCTCTATTTCACTAAATAACAAAATTATGAAAAGGACTATATTCTTATTTTTGTTGCTTACCACTTGCAGCCTTGTATTTGCGCAACAAAATATAACCATAAAAGGTGTCGTAAGTGATGGGCAAAATATGCCATTGCCAGGAGCAACTATTTTAGAAAAAGGAACTCAAAACAGTACCGTAACCTCGATAGATGGTTTTTATCAAATTAAAGTGAAACCAAATGCTATATTGGTTTTCTCCTTTATGGGTACCAAAACTATTGAAGAAAAACTTAACGGTCGAACAACTATAAATACCAAATTACAGGATGAAACCAACAGCCTTAATGAGGTTGTTGTGGTGGGTTATGGAACCAAATCCAGAAAAGATCTTACTGGTGCTATTTCTTCTGTAAAAGGAGAAGAACTGGCTAAAGTACCGGTACAAAACGTCGCTCAGGCTTTACAAGGTCGTATTGCCGGTATGCAAGTTAATATGAACGATGGTACACCAGGTGCTGACCCTTCAATCAAAATACGTGGAGGAATGTCAATTACACAAAGTAACGAACCTCTGTATGTTATTGATGGTGTTCCACAAACCGGAGGATTGGGCTTTTTAGACCCAATGGATATTGAATCGATAGATGTATTAAAAGATGCTTCGTCAACCTCTATTTATGGTGCTCAGGGTGGAAACGGTGTAATATTAGTCACTACAAAGAAAATAAAATCAGGAAAAGTAACTATTGATTATGATACTTATGCAGGTATTAAACAAGTGACTTCCGAAATCCCTGTAATGAATCCATATGATTTTGTTCAATTATCCTACGAAAGATCAGTTTCTGACCCTGTAAAACTGGCTGCGTTTACAAATAATTATGGCGCTTTTGATCAGCTAGAGTCACTTTATGCAAACAGAGCTGGTAAAAACTGGCAAAAAGAAGTTTTTGGAAATCCGGTCATGAGTCAATACCATAAATTGAGTATCAATGGTGGTGGAAATGAAACTAAATTCAACATTTTCTATTCTTTAAATGATGATGAAGGTGTCATGAAAGGAAGTGCTTCAAGAAAAAATATTGCTAAAATATCGATAAACCATAACGTAAGTAAAAAGTTTTCGATTAATGGTATTGTAAACTATTCTAACCAAAAAATTACCGGATTAGGCACAAGCGAAGGTGGAAATCCAAGATTGAGCATGTTACAAAATGTATTGCGATACCGCCCTGTAAATGGGCTATTAGGATCAGATGATGAACTTGCAGATTTATCATTGGATCCATTAGACACCGGCCTTGCTTTACAAAGTCCATTAATTTCCATTTCAAGTCAACAAAGAGAATCAGTAAAAAAAGCAATCAATGCAAGTGTACAATTACAATACAACCTTACTCCTAACTTAGTTTATAGAGGATTAGCGAGTTTAACTGATAATAATACTAAAAGTAAATATTTTAATGACAGTTCTGGTATTCTTGCAATCAGAAGTGGTGGTGCCTTTGGAGGTATTTCAGAACTTCTTACAAGCCGTTTTAATTATAACAATACCCTTACTTACAATAATACATTTGGTAAAAATCATAAGTTTGACATTACTGCCGGTCAGGAATATATTTATAATTATTCTGAAGCCCTTTCGGTTAGTGCTTCTGCATTTCCGGTTGTAAATTCAGGTTGGGATAGATTAGACATGGGTACTGTTCCCGGAATACCAACATCACTTACTGAAGATGACAAAATCATGTCATTTTTTGCCAGAACAAATTATTCATTCAATAATAAATATTTACTATCTGCAAGTGTAAGAGCAGATGGTTCTTCTAAATTTGGAACTAACAATCGTTGGGGGTATTTTCCGGCAGTATCTGCTGCATGGAGAATCATCAATGAGAATTTTATGAAAAATGCAACTGCATTTTCTGATTTTAAATTGCGTTTAAGTTATGGTCAGGCAGGAAATAACAGAATAGCTAACTATGCAGCATTAGGTATTTTTGATACAGGATCATATCCTTTAAACAATCAAACTGTTTCTGCTGCTTTTCAAAAAAATCTTCCTAATCCAAATTTAAAATGGGAATCTACTCAATCCTCTAATATAGGTTTAGATTTAGGATTTTTTAAACAAAGAATAATGCTTACCACTGAATGGTATGATAATCGTTCTAAGGACCTACTTTTTAACACTCGTATTCCAGCCAATGCCGGTTTTACAAATCAGTTCCAAAATATAGGATCTACTTCCAGCCGTGGTTTAGAATTTACATTAAATACAACCAATATTAAAAAGAATGACTTTAGTTGGAATACCGGTTTCAATATAGCATTTAACAAAACCAAAGTACTTAGCCTGAGTGAAGGAGAAACTTCACTATTAACCAATAGTTATGCTCCTCTTGTAAACGACTTTATATTGCAGGTAGGAAAACCTGTAGGTATCATGTACGGCTATGTAAGAGACGGTTTGTATCAGGTAAGTGATTTTGATTACAATACAACAAGTGGAATTTATACGTTAAAATCAGATGTAGTTAAAGACAATGGTGCAGCAGCACAACCGGGATTCATTAAATTCAAGGATATGAATGGAGACGGTGTAATAAATGATTTAGACCGAACCGCAATAGGAAATGCAAATCCTAAATTCTCTGGAGGTCTAAATAACACCTTTACTTATAAAGGAATCGATTTAAGTATATTTCTGAACTTTACTGTAGGTAATGATATTTTTAATGCCAATGTTTTGAACAACGCAAGTCTTAATACTGAAAATTTAAATTCATTAGCCCGATTTGCTGACCGATGGACAACCATCAATACAGCTGGACAACGAGTAACTGATCCTACTGAATTAGCAGCTTTAAATACAGGAAAAACAAATCCTGTTTACAACGGAAATACAACTGGTCGTTTGTATAGCGACATTATTGAAGACGGTTCTTTTTTACGTATCAATAACATTAGTATTGGTTATAGCCTACCTAAAAAATGGTTAACCGCAATGAAAATATCCAGAATGAGATTTTATCTGACTGCTTATAATATATATGTATTTACGAAATATTCAGGCTACGATCCCGAAGTAAGTGTAATCAACAATGCCTTAACTCCCGGAGTTGATTTTAGTGCTTATCCAAAAGCAAAATCTTTTATTACAGGTCTAAATATTTCACTCTAATTTAAAATTTAAAAAAATGAAAAATAAAATATTTTCCCTAAAAACAACTTTAGCTGTTGGCGTAGTTGCACTGCTGTTACCACTTAGTTCTTGTGATAATCAGATAGAAACTACTCCTTATTCCTATTCCACATCAGCTAATTTTTTCTCTAATTTAGACGAAGCTTATATGGCAACATTAGGCGTATATCAAATTATGTCTCTTCAGGATACTTACGGCTGGAATATTCCTTTAGTTTTTGATGCTGATACTGATATTATCCAAATTAGTGGTGACACCGATGTTGACTGGAGAACAATACCTCATTACAAAGGAATTTCCCAAACTGTAACTTTTTACACTGTATGGAGTCAATTATACACTGGTATAGATCGTGCTAACGTAGTAATTGAAAAAATACCGCAAATGAAGCTTTATACGGAAGGTACCGAAAGCCAAAAAACGCAATTAAACAGAATGCTCGGAGAAGCTAAATTTTTACGTGGTTTTTACTATTCTGAATTAGTCCGTCTTTGGGGTGATGTACCTTTTAAAACCAAAAGTTCACAATCAGGGGATAACTTCAAAGCGGGTTTAGTTGATCGTTATGAAATATATGAGCAAATTATAAAAGATATGACAGAAGCAGCCGCTGTATTGCCGGAAGCCGTGCCTACCGATGAACGCATCAACAAATGGGGCGCTAAAGCAATGCTTGCCAGAGTTGCTTTGTTTGCCGGAGGCTATTCATTAAAAGCTGATGGAAACATCACACGTCCTGATAATTACAAGGATTATTACCTAATAGCACAACAGCAAATTAATGATATTATGGCTCAAAATCCATATAAGTTAAATGCCTCATACTCCAAAGTTTTTAAAAACCAGTGCCAACATGTTTTAGAACCTACCGAGAATATTTTTCAGGTTGCTTTTTACAACTCAGCAGTAGGTACAATATTGGCTAACACTTCTTGGTCCGGTTATTTCAATGCACCATCTGTTCCTACGGTTAGCAACGGTTTTTATGGAGGTACTGCCGCTAGATGTTTAATAACCAAACCATTCTACACTAGCTTCGCAGCAGGAGATCAACGAAGAGATTTTTCTATAGCAACTTATATTTTTGACGCCCTTGGAAACAAACTTGCCCGTGTAACAACCACACAAGACCAAACTTGGACAACAGCTAAATGGAGTAGAGAATATCAAACCAATGCCCCTCAGGAAAGAATTAGTACCAATATCAACTGGGTAATTATGCGTTATTCTGATTTATTATTAATGCGTGCTGAAGTCGAAAATGAATTAAATAACGGGCCTAATGCTATAGCATATGATGCCATTAATCAAGTAAGAAGAAGAGGTTTTGGTTTAGACGTTCCCGGAAGCAGAATTAGTATCACTTTAGGAAATCAGGGTACAGGATATACATCAGCAGCTACTGTTGTAATCAATATTACAGGAGGTGGCGGTACTGATGCAGCTGCTGCTGCAGTAACAGTATCTAGCGGACGCATTACAGCAATTACATTACTGCGTTCTGGTGATGGATATACTTCTGCTCCAACAGTAACAATTACTAGTACCGATGGAAAAGGTTCCGGAGCGACTGCAACAGCTACACTTTTGACAAAACCAACAGCTACACAAGTTAATCTTTCCGGTTTAGATAAAGCTAATTTCCTAAAAGCAATACAACAGGAAAGAGCCTGGGAACTTTCGGGCGAAGGAATGCGCAGAGCTGATTTAATTCGTTGGGGAATTTTAGCTGAGAAGATAACTGAAACAAAAACAGCGGTTCAGGCAGTCAGAACCACTTATCCTTATCCGGCATTTGACAACTTTAAAAAATTCAAACACGAATTATATCCTTTTCCAACAAATGAAACGGATGTCAACAAAGGTATAACAAGACAAAATCCTAATTATTAATCCCTATCAACTGCAATGATGAAGAAAACAATTCTATTATTCATTTTAATGTTAATAAGCAGCTTATCTTTTGGACAAAACAAACCCAAAAATATGAAAGCAGTAAGAGACTCTATTTTTACAGTAATGGAACTAAGTGATGAAAATAAATTAAAAATGCACGAGTTAATTGCTAAAAATGGTAAAGGTCAAAAAGCAATTAAAGAAGACCCAACGCTTTCTGAGGAACAGAAAAAAGAAAAACTGCAAGCTTGGAAAAAAGATATTACGGCAGAAGAAAGAAAAATACTCACCACTGAGCAATTTGAAATGTGGAGGGATTTTGGAAAATCCTCAAAGCAAAAATAATAAACATTAATCCAATGCAGAGCCTCAAAAGCTCTGCATTTCTTTTTTAAATAAATACCACTCCTGAATTTTTTGTCATTCTAATACCAATTTATAATTAATCAGAAATTTTCCTGTATAATATAAAACTATAAGTAATTACAACTATAATTACCCATAAAATTAAGGGCTTTAACTAAATTTAATAGCATTTTGAACAAAATCAAAACCGCTTTCAGATGCAGATAGCTAAATTCGTAATATCATTTAAAAGTTATTCAATAAAATTAGCATAGATTATGAAAATCAAAAAATACCTATTGCTTCTATGTCTGTTAGGCTTAAATATGCCTTGGGTTAGTGTTGCCCAAACAAGCAGTCGTCCCAATATTCTCATCATTATGACTGACCAACAAACAGCCGATGCGATGAGTATAGCCGGAAATAAAAATTTACATACCCCGGCAATGGATAAACTGGCTCAAAACGGAGTTCGTTTTACTAAAGCTTATTGCGCTCAACCTTTATGCAGTCCGTCCCGTGCGGCAATAATGAGTGGAAAAATGCCTTTTGAAAATGGTTTTATAGGTAATGCCCCTGAAAAAGATGGACAATGGCCTGAAGATTTATTAATGATGGGTAAAATTTTTCAAAACGGAAATTACAAAACGGGCTATGTAGGGAAATGGCATTTACCTGTACCAACCACTAAAAAAAGCCAACATGGTTTTGAATACATTGAGAACACAGACTTTTTAGATTATAATGATGCGGCAACACCTTCTTTTTGTGCTCGTTTTATCAAAGAAAATAAGAACAATCCTTTTTTACTCGTGGCCTCTTTTTTGAACCCTCATGATATTTGTGAATGGGCAAGAGATGAAGATTTAAAAATGGATGTTTTAGAAGATGCTCCTCCGGCAAATCAGTGTCCTCCATTACCGGCAAACTGGCAAATACCTGCTCACGAACCCAAAATTGTTCGTGATCAACAAAAAATAGTCGGTTTACGCACCTACCCTTCTGTCAATTATACACCCGAAAAATGGCGTCAATACCGATGGGCTTACAACCGATTAGTCGAAAAAGTGGATAATTATATCGAAATGGTATTAGCATCGTTAAAAAAATATGGTGTCGAAAAAAATACCATTATCATTTTCACCGCCGATCATGGCGATGGCAATGCAGGACACAGTTGGAACCAAAAACAAATTTTATATGAAGAAGCGGCTAAAATTCCTTTTATCATCTCTAAAATGGATGGTTCGATAACTCCCCGAAAGGATGATATGCTAGTTTGCAACGGTATCGATATTATCCCAACAATATGTGGTTTCACCGGAGTACCCAAACCAACTTACTTAAAAGGAATAGACTTAAGCAAAAAAATAACCAATCCCGAACTACAACTACGCGATACACTGGTTATTGAAACTGATTTTGCCGATAATGAAGATTTATTAGGCATTAGTGGCCGAGCTGTGATTACTAAAGATTTTAAATACATTGTTTACAACAAAGGAGAAATTAAAGAACAATTATTTGATTTAACGAACGATCCCGGAGAAATCAACAATTTAGCGGTAAATAAAACATACAAAAAACAGCTTGTTGCCATGCGAAACTATTTAAAGCAATGGTGCAAAAAAAACGGAGACACATTTGATTCAGGATTATAAATCCGATTAAAAAATAAAGATATGATACCTAAAAAAATAGCTGTAGTAGCATTATTGACACTTGCAATACATGTTTTCAGTCAAGAAAAGTCCGCAAACATTAAACTAACAGCAGAAAAATTACATTCCAGAGTTCGCGAATGGCCTTATCCTGTCAATGGGATAACGGTACCAACCAATGCACCTGCCCTACTGTGGCCTGGAACTAACGGCAAAGAAATGGTTAAGCCAATGGAAAGTGGCAGTGATGTGCCTGAAGATCCAAATATTGGTAATGTGCGTTACAAAGTAATGCTTGCCAGTGATAAAAATTTCAACAACGATTTACTTAGCAGTTCAGAGCAACGTTGGGCGGTTTATCCACTACATCAGGCTTTAAGACCGGGAAAATGGTACTGGAAATACGGTTATGCTTTAAAAGGCAGCAATCAATGGACCTGGTCTGCTGTTTATGATTTTGTGGTGGATGCCAAATATGCTAATGAAAAAGTATCTCCTCCAATTAGTGAAGTATTGAAAAGAAATGAAGGCTCCCACCCTCTTTTATGGGGTATGAACCGCATTGGAGAAGATTTTTATCGCAATAATCAGGACAATCCAGAAGCTAAAAAATTCATTGTATTTGCCGAAAAACTAATGTTGGCTCCGCTTCCTACTGAGAAACCACAAAGAGTTATAGATACCACTGGCAAAACGCCATTGGAGAAAAAAATTATTATCGAAAGAATGTATCACGGTTTTGGTGATGCCGTGGGAAATCCGATTCGTAATTTGTGTATTGCTTATCAGCTGACAAAAGACAAACGTTTTATTCTGGATGCCAAACGCAGAGCATTAAATATTGCCAATATGAATCCTGATGGTGTGGCTACAAGGGATGATTTCACCAGTGGTGCTGTGTTAGAAGCCCTAGGTTGGTTCTACGATGCCGGATATAATTTTTTAACGCCACAGGAAAAAGAACAGTTCAAAAATAGTATTACAATTAGAGCTAAAAGAGTTTATAATCATTTGCCTAATCGTTTTGAATTGCATGTAAGTGACAATCACGTTTGGCAAATTACCTTGCGTAACCTGGCTATTGCAACGGTGGCAGTAATCAATGATCTTCCGGAAGCCAAAGAATGGCTTACCTACATGTATGAAGTCTGGTCGGCACGTTTTCCTGTTTTAGGTACAACCGATGGAGGCTGGCATGAAGGCAATGGTTATTTCAGGGTTAATTTTAAGTCGATTATTTATTTATCACAAATGTTTGGTGACTTTAGTGGAGTCGATTATTTTAAATTACCATGGATGCAAAACCTGCCTTATTACATGTTTTACACCCATCCTAACGGTGCTGCTACTACCGCTATAGGCGATATGTGGGAAAACGTTCCCTACATTGTAAAAGGTGAAGCCTGGTTTGCAGATGCGCTAACTTACCGAATGAATAATCCTTACTTAAACGACTATGTTAATGGAATAAAAAGAGATCACCCTGATTATTTTCATGGTACAGATGATTTCCTTTTCTTTCGATTATTGAATTATAAACCTAACAGAGAACTTCCTGCTTCCTCGCCTACTCAATTGCCTAAAACCAGAAAATTTGCTGATGTAGGTGTGGTAGCCATGCACGAAAATTTAGCAAAAGCTAATAAAAGTATAAGCAGTTATCTGTTCAGTAGTCCGTTTGGATCTTCAGGACACGGTCACGCTTCGCAAAATGCTTTCACCATTAATTTTAAAGGCAAAGTACTCTTTGGCGGAACGGGTTATTACAGTAATTTTAGTGATAAACACAACCTTTTATATTACCGCACTTCTAAGGCTTACAATACCATTTTAGCTGATAGTCTAAACCAAAAAATTGGCGAAGAAGGTTATGGTTGGATTCCAAGAGCTATTTCAGGACAGCGTATTCAATATGCTTTGGGCGATGCCAGCAATGCTTACGGCGAAATAAAAAGTGATTTCTGGTTGGATCGATTCAAACAAATTAAGGTAGTTCCAAGTAAAGAAAACGGTTACGGCGAATCGGGTGTTACTTTATATCGCAGACACCTATTGCAGCTGGATGGTGGTTATATTATTCTTTATGATGAATTAGAAGCCAATAAGCCTGTAAAATGGACCACACAATTTCATTGTCCGTATTATACCATCGAAGGAACAAACGCTGCAAACGCCAACCAACAAAATTTTACGGTAAAAACTGATTTGGGGAATGTAACAGCAAGTGTTTTTGCAAATACTTCTTTGAAAATGAATATTCACAACAATTTTTTTGAACCGGCAGTCAATTGGAATAAAGTGACCAATGACGAAGGTCAGATTAAAGATTTTAAAGATCAATGGCATGCAGGCATTACTTCGGAAGCCAAACAAAAATTCCGATATTTAACCATTATCCAAGTTAAAGATGGAAAAACCGAAGTGATTAAAACGCTCTCAAATAAAAATGGGTTAACTCATATACAAGTGGGCGATTGGGATATTCAGGCACAATTAGATGGTGAAAAAACGGCTGCATTACAGATTTTGGGTAAAGAGGCAAAATCCCTGTTTAACTATGGTGATTTAGCTATATTTTTTCAAGGGAAAGTTTACAAATCCAGTATTACAGGAAGTTCTCTATTATTAGAAATGGAAGGAAGTAAATTGAACAAACAAGAAGCCGTAGATGAATTACCGGATGTAGCCAAATATGACCGAAATTAAAATAGCCCCATTCTTTTAAATTATAACAACATTACTTTTTTGCCCCAAATTGCCTAACTTGTTGTTCTCTTTTAACGAGAAAAATAAATATTATTTAAAAGAAAATAAGCGTAGAAAAACAACTATAATCCACACTGTCATGAGAACAAAGATTGCTTGTATCGCACTGTTTTGCATTGCTCTTTTAGCCAATAAGAGTCATGCTCAAATACAGGATCGCTATTTTCGTAACATTTCGGTCGATAAAGGCTTGTCGCAAAGTACTGTTTTTGCCATTAGACAAGACGCTCTAGGTTTTATCTGGATTGGTACACAGGATGGCTTAAACCGTTATGACAGTAAGGGGTTTAAAGTATATCGTCCGATAAAAAACGTTAAAAACAGCTTACAGTCTTACTATATTCGAAGCTTATTTACGGATCACAAAGGACAATTATGGATTGGAGGGAATAAAGGAATCAGTGTTTATAACTATGACACCGACAGTTTTACAAACTATCAGCTACCTCGTAGTCTGGGCGAATGGTATATTTCTTCAATTACAGAAGACAATGCCCATCAAATTTGGGCTACTTCCATTGCTGGTGATGTTTTTGTGCTTTCGCCAAAAGCAGAGAATTTTATCCCGGTTAAATTCAATGCTTCATCCCATGAGATTAAAAAAATCGCTTACATCGGACTTTGGCAAAAACAAATAATTTTGGGTACAGATGTTGGTCTTTTTAAATTAAAACCCAACAGTTCTCAATTGACAAAAATTAATATTGGTGTTAAAAAAACCTATATCAATGATGTCTATATCGAAAATCAAAAAATATGGGTGGCAACCGAAGGCAACGGACTTATTAATTACAATACAAAAAATAATAAGCTTACTGTATTACTGCATAAAACAACTGCAAACAGTATTGCTGATAACAACATCCGGTGTGTAGGTAAAGATACTGAAGGAAATCTTTGGATTGGCACATTCAAAGGCCTTTCCATTTTTAATCCTAAAGAAAATTCGTTTACTAACTATTACCATCAAATAGCGCAACCTTATACCATCAGTCAAAATTCAGTGCGTTGCTTTTTTAAAGACAAACAAAACGGAATTTGGTTAGGCACTTATTATGGAGGTATTAATTATTACCATAAAAATGATATTAAGTTCAATTTATTGAGCCAAAACTCCGGTAAACCTTCGTTAAATGACGAAGTTATTGGTGTAATAAAACAAGATACAAAAGGTAATTTTTGGATAGGAAGTAATGACAAAGGGCTGAACTATTGGAACAAAAACGCCAATACCATTAGCTATTATTCGAATAGCGAAAATAATCCAAACAGTTTAAGTTCTAACAATATCAAAGCCATTGAATTTGATAACAATGCTAATATCCTGATTGGAACTCATAACGGAGGACTTAATTTACTAAATCCTAACAATGGCGTAGTACAGCGGTTTCTTCATGATGACAATAATCCAAGTTCCATAGCCGGAAATTTGGTTTACAGTATATTAAAGGATTCCAAAGCTCGTATTTGGGTGGGCACAAGATCCGGTTTGGATCAGTTTCATCCGGAAACCAAATCGTTTACTCACGTGCATTTAGACAAGGCCGGAAAACGTCCTTCTTCTGATGATATTACCTATCTTTTTGAGGATAGCAAACATCGTATCTGGATTGGGACAACTAATGGTGTAACCTTATTTTATCCTGATAATCTTTTGTTTGGAGACATCGGACACGGAAAACGAAGCGATGATATTGTAAATTGTATTACCGAAGATCAAAAACATCGCATTTGGATTGGAACCCGAGAAGGACTACGCCTGTATGATGAAGCCCAGGAAACATTTATTAGTTTTAAAGAAACCAACGATTTTGTCAAAGAAACAATTTACGGTATTATCCCTGACGAGGATGGAAACCTATGGATTTCAACCAACAGAGGCTTGATAAAATTCAATCCTGATAAAGGCTCGGTTCAAACATTTGACGAAAGCGACGGTTTGCAAAACAAACAATTTAACGAATACTCATTTTATAAAGCTAAGGATGGAATGCTGCTTTTTGGAGGAATCAAAGGGCTCTCCTATTTCTATCCGTCTATGATAAAACAGCAGGCACTTCCGTTAAAACTGAATTTTACAGCACTCGAAGCATTAAACAAAACCGTTGCTGTTAATGACGAAACCAACATTCTGGAACAGCATATTGACCAGACAGAAAGCATCGAAATTGGACCTGAATACAAACAGTTTAGTATCTTTTTTAATACCTTCAATTATATATCCTCTAATCGTACCCACTATTATTACAAACTGGAGGGAATTGACAAAGATTGGCAACTTACAGATGAACTAAAGATTAGTTACAGCAATTTACCGGTTGGAAAATACAATTTGCAAATTAAAGCAATAGGACCTAATGGTGAAATGAGTGCCATTAGAAATTTAGAAATTAAAATCCTGCCCCCTTGGTACAAAACTACCTGGTTCATTCTACTATTACTGATAGTAATGGGTTCGGCAACCTATATTGGTTTCAGAATGATTACCGAACGTATTAAAGCCTTACAACAGCTCAAACAAGAACGCATCGATAAAGAAAGAGTACGCGATATCAATCAGGTAAAAATGGATTTCTTTACCAATGTTTCACACGAACTTCGAACTCCGTTAACACTGATATTAGCACCTTTAGAAGAATTATTAAAACTGCCTTTTACTGATAAAGCAACCAAAAAGAAACATGAGCTGATGTTTCTTAATGCTAAAAGATTGTATAACCTGGTGGATCAATTATTTGAATTCAGAAAAACCGAAATGGGAACACAACAGCTCAAAGTGAGTAAAAATGATATTGTGCGTTTTGTTCAGGAAGTTTACGAATCTTTCAAACCTCTTTCAGAAAAAAAACAAATCCATTTTACAAACCATTCTTCAGAAACAGCGCTTTTGTTTTATTTTGATAAGGATGCTATGGAAAAAATACTATTCAACCTGCTTTCCAATGCCTTTAAATACACCGAAGCAGGACATAATATCAGCATTGAATTATTGAAAAAAGAAGATCAAATTGTAATAAAAGTTAGCGATACAGGTGTTGGAATCAGCGAAGAAGATTTGGCCAAAGTTTTTGATCGTTTTTATCAGGTAAGCAATAAAGAAACGAATTTAGGGTCAGGTGTCGGACTGGCTTTTACCAAGCGCTTGGTCGAATTGCATCATGGAACTATTACTGCCGAAAGTACTAAAAAAGAAGGCAGTACTTTTACAGTGACCCTTCCTATTTCAGACGAAATTTATAAAAATGATTTGCATCCTGAAAATACCATTCAGGAAGTTGCTATAGTAACTGAAAAAGAAAACAATGATGAAAATTATTTGCAATTAGAAGAAAATGATACCATAATCAATGAGATAACTCAGGAAGTTCAGGCCATCAAACTACTCATTGTGGATGACAACAAAGAAATTTTAGCTTATTTACAGGATTATTTTTCTAAAATGTATGAAGTAACGGTGGCCTATGATGGTCAAATGGCTTTGGATTTATTAGAAGTACAACCTTTTGATATTATTATTAGCGATGTAATGATGCCTGAACTCGACGGTTTGCATTTTTGCAAACGGGTAAAACAAAACATCAATACTTCCCACATTCCTTTTATGCTGTTAACTGCCAAAACAGAAACAAGCCAACAAATAAAAGGATTGGAAATGGGAGCCGACGATTATATTACCAAGCCTTTTTCTACTCAATTATTAGCGCTTAAAATTTCAAACCTGTTGCGCTCCCGTAAACGCCTGAAAGAATACTATTCTGCATCACAAGAACTAATACCCGAAAATATTGCTTTTAATACTCTTGATGAAGAATTTTTAAAGGAGGCTATTAGCATTATTGAAGAACATTTGGCTGATTCAGAATTTACAGTAGATGTTTTCAGTAAAAAAATCGGGATGAGTCGTTCCAATCTTTATTTGAAATTAAAAGCAATTACCGGCGAATCAGCAATGGATTTTATAAAAAGAATACGATTTAAAAAAGCCGTCGAACTGATGCAAAGCAAACGCTACACCATTGCACAAATTACCTATATGTGTGGATTTAATTCGCCTTCTTATTTTTCAACGGCATTTAAACAACATTACGGTTGTATGCCAAGCGAATATTTAGATAAAACCGACAACTCTAAAGAAGAATCACAATCTTAATTTTAAAAGACTAAAAAACAACTCACTCATGAAATTTATGAAATTATTTTCGGGAATTGCTTTTATATTGCCTTTGGCTCTTTTAGCACAAACAAAAGCGATTGTAAGCATCCAAAACAATTCTGCTTTAAATTACAAAGACGCTGTAGTAGCCATAAAATGGGACGCTGTTTTACTACAATATCCCCAAATTGACACTGCTAACTTTGTAGTTCTTAATTCGGTTACTAAAAAGCAAATTCCCTATCAATTAGAACACAAAGGACACTCGGCTATTCAAAATGTATTGGTACAAACGGATGTCAAAGCCAAATCGTCACTTACTCTTTTGATACAAAAAGGAAAACCGGAAATTTTTACTGCCAAAACTTATGGCCGTTACGTACCGGAACGTAAAGATGATTTTGCCTGGGAAAACGACCAAATAGCTTTTCGCGCCTACGGTAAAGCACTCGAAAAAGAAAAAGACAATGCGTATGGTTTTGATGTTTGGGTAAAACGCACTAACCGAATGATTCTTAACGAACGCTATAAAAGAGCTGATTATCATACTGACCATGGCGATGGTTTAGACTATTATCATGTAGGCTTTACATTAGGCGCCGGTAATATGGCTCCCTTTGTAAATGATACCATCCGTTATTCAGGAAATTATCAGCAATGGAAAATTCTGGACAACGGTCCTTTACGCACTACATTTCAATTGATTTATGATAGTTGGAATGCCGGAGGAATAAAAGTAAGTGCTACAAAAACCATTTCTATCGATGCTGGTTCACAATTAAATCGCATCGAAAACGTCTATACTTTTAACAGTGATAACACCTTGCCGGTTGTAGTGGGAATCATTCGAAGATCCGAAGCCGGATACATTTCACTGAACGAACAACAAGGAATTATGGGATATTGGGAACCTACCATGGATCAAAATGGTACAACCGGAGTAGGTTCAATAATGACAACTCCTATTACAAAAATGTGGGTCAATAATGAGCAACTATTAGCTAAAACTACCGTTAAAAACAACGAAACTTTTATTTACTACACAGGAGCCGCCTGGGATAAAGCAGGAAAAATTACCGATGCTAAAATATGGTTAGACTACCTGAATGATTTTAATCAAAAACTAAAAAATCCTTTAGTTGTGAGTATCAAATAACTCTTATCCCATTTCATTAAAAGGCGATTAAATCAAAAGATTTAGTCGCCTTTTTCAATTTAATTTTACTGCTATTTGTTTGAAACATAAAAGTTTTTAAACCATTAAGTTCATGAAGAAAATTAAGATTTACAGTATTCTTAAACCTCTTAATTTTCTTCATGGTTTTCAAAAAAAGAATCTTCACAACATTTCCAACTGAACCATTAATTACAATCAGCTAAAAAAACAACCAACTAGAACCTACTCAGAAACCTGTTATTCATGGATTTATAGCTATAAAACAAGCTGTTTACACAAATTCGAAAGTTAATTGGTAAATATTGAAATACCTTTTTTGATTTCAAATATAACTTCGCAATATCAAAACTGATAAAAAACAAAATAAATACTAACTAAAACAATAAAAACAATGTCGATTAACTTATTTGATTTATCTGGAAAAACAGCACTAATTACAGGAGGAGTTCATGGTTTAGGAATGGCTATGGCAAAAGGATTGGGACATGCTGGAGCAAAAATTGTAGTAAACGATCTTTCGCAGGAAGCAATTGACAAAGCTATTGCCGAATACCAGTCGGTAGGAATTGAGGCTTATGGATACGTTTTTAATGTTACCGATGAAAAAGCGGTAATTGAAGCCATAAACAAAATTGAAACGGAAGTTGCTCCAATTGATATTCTAATAAACAATGCCGGAATTATCAAAAGAACTCCAATTATTGAAATGGAAGTCGAAGATTTTACGGCAGTAATAAATGTAGATTTAATTAGTCCGTTTATTGTTTCTAAAAATGTAGTCAAAGGTATGATTGCACGTGGTGGTGGAAAAATTATCAATATCTGCTCTATGATGAGTGAATTAGGAAGAGATTCTGTAAGTGCTTATGCTGCTGCAAAAGGTGGATTGAAAATGCTGACTAAAAACATGGCTACCGAATGGGCTAAATTTAACATCCAGACTAACGGAATTGGTCCGGGTTATTTTGCAACAAGTCAAACGGCTCCAATTAGAGTAAACGGACATCCATTTAACGAATTTATCATCAGCAGAACACCGGCAAATCGTTGGGGAGATCCGGAAGATTTACAAGGAGCAGCCATTTTCTTATCTTCAAAAGCGAGTGATTTTGTAAACGGACACATTCTTTATGTTGACGGAGGAATATTAGCTACCATTGGAAAACCATCTAATGAATAATACTACTACTAAAGCTCTCCTACTAAAACCTTTCACTAAAAAACGATGTCAAAAATGAAATCTACAATACATTCAAATCAAAGGAGCGCAGTAATCCCTATGATTATTTTAACTAGTTTATTTTTTATACTGGGATTTGTAACCTGGTTAAATGGTCCACTAATTCCTTTCTTTGAATTGGCTTGTGAATTATCAGCCTCACAGGCTTATTTTGTGACTTTTGCATTTTATATTGCCTATTTTGTCATGGCTATTCCCTCTTCAAAACTAATCGAAGGAATCGGTTATAAAAACGGAATTTCATTTGGTTTACTCACTATTGCTTTTGGAGCATTTCTATTTTATCCGGCTGCCGAAAGTCGCACTTTCTATTTATTTCTAATAGCGTTATTTATTATGGGAACCGGTTTGGCAATTTTACAAACAGCCGCTAATCCTTATGTTGTGGTTATTGGACCACGAGAAAGTGCTGCAGCAAGAATCAGCGTATTAGGAATTGCTAACAAATTAGCTGGTTTTGTTGCTCCTTTAGTTCTAACAGCTTTGGTTTTGTCAAATATGCAGGATTACACTGCCGAAAAAATTGCAGCTCTTGATAGCGAAGCTAAATCAGCAGCATTGGACACTCTAGCACTGCAATTACAAACTCCTTACATGTATATGGGAGCCGTAATACTTATTCTGGCACTATTAGTACGTTTTTCTCCATTACCGGAAATCGATTTGGACAAAGATGGAAATGTAGCCCATATGAGTATTTTTAAACAAATCCAAAATGCGTTCCAATTCCCTCAATTAGTTTTAGGTGTCATTACTTTAATGTTATACTTATCCGCCGAAGTTTTGGCAGGAGATTCCATTGGAGGTTTCGGTAAACAACTAGGTGTTTATGGTGAAGACGGTAACTTTTATTTAAAACTGACTTCATTTACCATGACCGCAATGGTAGTAGGATACATTCTGGGAATTACGCTTATTCCAAAATACATTTCTCAGGTTCTGGCATTAAAAGCCTCTGGGATTTTTGGGTTGATTTTAGTACTTTTAATAGTAACTGTTTCCCCTGCTATACATATTCAATTACCCGGAATTCCGGCATTGCCACTAGTAATTATTTTAGTGGCGCTTATGGGACTTTCTAATGCCTTATGTTGGCCTGCTATTTGGCCAATGGCTCTTCAGGACTTGGGCGGATATACTAAAGTAGGAAGTGCCATATTAATTATGGGAATCATTGGCGGAGCCATTTTCCCTTTAATTTACGGTGCCTTAGTCGAAAATATCAATGCCGCTAATCTGGCAAATAATATGAGTAAAACAGTCAAAAGTGGCAATCAAATTGCCTATTTGATTTTGTTACCTACCTACCTTATGATCATTTTTTATGCTTTTAAAGGACATCAATACAGAAGCTGGTCAAGAAAATAATTGAAATTAAGATTATAAATAAAAACAAAGAATAATGAAAAGTACAATAGACAAAGCGACAGGATTTGAGAAACGATTTGAAAATATCAATACGGTAGTTTTCGAAAATTCAGCTGAAGCTTCTAAAGCTGTTGCTCAGGAAATTGCAACACTTATCAAATCAAAACAAGCCAACAACGAATCTTGTGTATTAGGTCTCGCAACAGGTTCTTCTCCAAAAGGATTGTATGCGGAATTAGTTCGTTTGCATAAAGAAGAAGGATTGAGTTTTAAAAATGTCATCACCTTCAATTTGGATGAATATTATCCAATGGAGCCTAATTCAGTAAATAGCTATGTGCGATTTATGAAAGAATTACTCTTAGATAAAGTAGATATTTTACCCGAAAATTATCATATTCCTGACGGAACTTTGTCCAAAGAACAAATTGCAGATTACTGCGCGGATTATGAAGCTAAGATTGAAGCTTTGGGCGGAATTGATTTGCAAATACTTGGAATCGGAGGAAATGGGCATATCGGGTTTAATGAATCCGGTTCTTTACAAAACTCTAAAACCAGATTAGTTGCTCTGGATCATATTACCAGAGTAGCTGCAAGTGGTGATTTTTCAGGATTAAGCAATACACCAAGAACAGCAATCACTTTAGGAGTTAAAAAAATCATGGAAGCCAAACAAGTCATTTTGATGGCTTGGGGCGAAGGAAAATCAAACATTATCCAAAAATCGGTTGAAGGCGAAGTGACCAATCAAATTCCAGCTTCCTTTTTGCAAGAGCATAACAATGCTGTTTTTGTTTTAGACAAAGAAGCATCTTCAAAACTAACTAGAATCAACAAACCTTGGTTAGTGGAGAAAATTGTCTGGACCGATAAATTAATTAGAAAAGCCGTTTTAGGCTTAGCATTGGATTTAAAAAAACCAATTTTAATGCTTACTGATGCCGATTATATTGAAAACGGAATGAGTGATTTATTAGCCGATTCAGGTCCGGCTTACGACATCAACATCAAAATTTTTAATAAACTACAAAACACCATCACAGGTTGGCCGGGCGGAAAACCTAATTCAGATGATGAAAACCGACCTGAAAGAGCCGAACCGGCTAGAAAAAGAGTCTTACTTTTTAGTCCGCATCCCGATGATGATATCATTAGTATGGGAGGTACTTTCATGCGTTTGCAGGAACAAGGTCATGAAGTACACGTAGCCTATCAAACTTCGGGGAACATTGCTGTTGCTGATGATGAAGCTTTACGTTTTGCCAGTTTTGTAGTGGATTACAATGAAAAATTTGGAATAAAAAATAGTGAAGCCGAAGACATTTATAAAAAAGCCTCTGTCTTTTTAAAGAATAAAAAAGCCAGCGAAATTGATATTCCGGAAGTTCGTTACATCAAAGGATTGATTAGAAAAGGAGAAGCGCGTGCAACAAGTCATTTTGTTGGATTGCCAGACAGTCAAATTCATTTTATGGAGCTTCCTTTCTATGAAACAGGAACTATTGAGAAGAAACCTATTGGAAAAGAAGATATTCAAATTACAATGGATTTGATTGAAAAAGTACAGCCGCACCAAATCTATGCTGCTGGTGATTTAGCCGATCCACACGGAACACACAAAGTATGTCTGGACGCTATTTTTGAAGCGGTAAAAAATCTCAAGTCAAAAGATTTCATGAAAGATTGTTGGGTTTGGTTGTATAGAGGAGCCTGGCAAGAATGGGGAATTGACGAAATTGAAATGGCCGTACCAATGAGTCCGGATCAGGTTTTAACCAAAAGACACGGAATTTTCAAACACCAATCTCAAAAAGACGGAGTGGTATTTCAGGGCACTGATTCCAGAGAATTTTGGCAAAGAGCAGAAGACAGAAATGCAGAAACGGCACAATTATACAATCAATTAGGATTAGCTCATTATGCTGCTATGGAAGCATTTGTGAGATGGAAGTTTTAGATTTTTTTAATTTGTTGTAGTGAAAAATCAGGCTTTATAGCCTGATTTTTTCTTGTATTTATTTTATTAAATCGTGTCGTACTATTTCTATTAAACTTTGTACAACTCAAATATACTTTCACGACTAAAAGGGTTAATATATTGACTTCAAATCATATTAATAGAGCATAATCTATTTAACCTATTATCAATACCAATCGCTCCAAATCCTCTATAAAATGGTTCGAGATTTGTTCGATATTGGTCACTTAAGGAGACAACTACATGATAGTTGTCTCTTTTTTTATACCTATAAAAAACTCTTTATCAAACCTTTGTAGTCCGATTTTTAACGGTTCGATTTTTTCCACACGAAATCCTTAGCCTGTTTGAAATAGACAGTCTAAAAGTAGCTTTATTATAGATTTCATCGGGGTTGAACGGTGATTCGAAGTCCCATTAAGGATATATTATTTTTTATCTTTTGGTTTATCGTAATTCTTTGATACTAAACATAGTAATTCCAAAATAACTTTAGCTTCCTTCTCATCTACCTTAATTCTGTTCTTAGAAAGAATAATAACGGCTTTTTCTACTGAAACATTCTTTTCGATGAAATTCATTTTTTTTATTAGTTTTCGGTTACTTTTTTTGGGATAATATTTTTAAAAATACTTGATTTAAATCTAAAGAAAGAGCTCCTGTTTTAAAATCAATGTCTGTCGGTGGAATAAGATTCACAAGGTTCCTTTTATCTGAGGCATCAAATTCAAAAAATCTTTGAAAGATTTCGACTAATGCTATATCTTCTATTTGACTTTTTTTAATCAATAGCTTTTAATTTAACTGCAATTTCACGTGCTACATTTTTTTAAAAACATGAATACTATTAAAATGAACATTATCTAAATACACTACATTTATATATAATATACATATATTTACATTTCAAGTTTACTAAGATATCTACAATTACTTTCTAATAACAACACATCTTCAATTTGTTTTAAGAACAATAATTCTTAACGGATTTAAATTTACATTGGCAATGACAAAATTATTCCCATCAAAACAGCAATACATTTTACTTGCAATTATATTATTCACTTATACTTCCTTAACAGCCCAAGAAAGCAAATTAAATTCATTAATCCATATCATTGAGAATTCATCAAAGTATGATAAAGAGAAAAAAGCTAAAATTGATAGTATTCGAGCAATTTTAAAAAACATTAAAAAAAGCGATATCTTATCGCTTTATCATCAGAACACCGAAATGTTCTACCAATTCAAAGTTTTCAAACGAGATTCTGCTTTTTATTATGCAATTCGGGCTAAAAATTTAGCGTATGTATTAAAAGACAAATCCTTAATTGCTAATGCCAATATGAATCTGGCAGATATCTGCGTTTCATCAGGAATGTATAAAGAAGCATTGGATTTTTTGAAACCTTCAGAAAAAGACGAAAAAAACACCAATTACGATGCTCTTTATTATGGAGTTTTAGGACGCTGTTACGGTGACATGGCCGAATACAGCAATACTCCTTATTTTAATAAACAATATCTAGACTTAGCGCATAAATACCGAGAAAAAGCTCTCTTATTAACAGACAACGGTTATTTTTTTCATTATTTTCTAGAAGCGTTTAATAAATCTAAAGATGGAAAAATAAGTGAAGCGCTTACAGATTTTAATACTCTTTTGAAAAAAAACAATGCACCTCATGATCAGGCTTTAGTACATTATATGCTAGGTGAAATATATCAGCAATTAGGCAAAAATGATGAAGCTATTACTCATTTAACTGATGCGGCTATTAGTGATATTAAAACTTCTACAAAGGAATCTTTAGCCATCATAAAACTTTCTGAACTTTTATTTAAAAAAGGGGATGTTGGAAATGCTTCACTACTGATTCAAAAAGCAAATGACGATGCCTTTTTTTATGGTGCTCAACAGCGTAAATTACAAGTGGGAGCCATTTTACCACTTATTGCAGATGAAATTCTTCATAATGTTGAAAAGGAAAAACAGCGTATTTATTGGCAATACATTATTGTAAGCTTCTTTTTAATCCTGGCTATTTGTTTCGTTATCACTATTTATTTTCAATATCGAAAATTAAATAAAGCAAAGAAGACAATTGCAGATGCACATCAAAACTTAAAAACCATTAACAAACAATTGAAAAAAGTTAATGAAAAAATAAAATCTAAAAGCATTGAAATTAAAGAAGCGAATGCACAATTATTCGAGGCGAATAAAATTAAGGAAGAATATTTAGGGCTGTTTTTTACCCAAAATGAACAGGTATTTGAAAAATTCACCTCTTTAAATACTAAAATCAAAAAGCATCTTGAAGAAAAAAATTATGAAAAAGCAGAACAAACTATTTCAGGTTATAATCTAAAACGAGAAAAAGAAAAACTGTTGGAGAATTTTGATACCGCCTTTATCAATCTTTTCCCAAATTTCATTAATGAATTTAATACTTTAATGAAAGACGAACATAAAATCAAACTAAACAAGGAACAAATCCTTACAAAGGAATTACGGATTTACGCATTAATTCGATTGGGAATTACACATAACGAAATTATAGCCCAAATTTTAGGCTATTCTGTCAACTCTATTTATGCCTATAAAACTAAAATCCGTAATAATTCAATCGTAAATAAAGACGATTTTGATCAAAAACTACTTAAAAACACTACTTTAAAGCTATAAAAAACAGTCTTTTTTCTATACGGTTTTTGAATACAAAAAAAACACAAACCCATAAATTACAATAGTTTACAACTTTAATTAACTTAAAATTAACTCCTTTTTTCTATACGATTTTTTTATGAAGTAATGTCGGTAACTTATTTATGCAAATTTGCTTTGATGATATTCAATTCGAATACTATCAAAAACTAAATAAACTAACCAACTAAATTATTCATTATGAAAATTGTTTCATTTAATAGGGTGAAAAAATCCCTATTACTGCTAACATTTCTTGTAACACCATTTCTAATAATGGCACAAACAGGAAAAATTAAATTATCAGGAAAAGTTTTGGATGAAACCAACAAACCTTTGCCGGGAGCGACTGTTTTAATCAAAAACACCAATTCAAGTACAATTACAGATTTCGATGGCACTTTCAATTTAATGGTGTCTGACAAAAAAAACGTATTGGTTATTTCCTATATGGGTTATAAACCAAAGGAAGTAGAAGCATCCGGAAAAGAGTTTCTAGAAATTAAACTCCAACAAGAGTCAAACACTCTTAGTGATGTTGTTGTTATTGGTTATGGACAAGTAAAATCAAAAGATTTGACGGGTTCCATATCTACCGTAAAATTAGCCGATTTAAGTAAACAACCTGTTGCCAATGTTGGAGAAGCCATTCAGGGCAGGGCTGCTGGAGTTCAGGTAATTACCAGCGGGCAGCCTGGTAGTAATCCCACTTTTAGAATTAGAGGAACAGGAACCATTGGTAATAATGACCCGTTGATTGTTGTTGACGGAATGCCTTTAACAGGTGGACTGAATCAGATAAACATGAATGATGTTGAAAGTATGCAAATTCTTAAGGATGCTTCTTCAACAGCTATTTATGGATCCAGAGGTTCAAATGGAGTTGTGATTATTAGTACAAAAAGAGGGAGTGTAGGAAAATCATCTTTGACATTTGATGTTTCCACAGCAACTTCGGTGGCAACTGATATGGTGCATGTTTTAAATGCTTCTCAATTTGCAAGTCTTCACAATGACATATTGAATAATGCGGGTTTAACTCCCAATCCGGATTTTCAGAATCCAGCATCTTTAGGTACTGGAACTGATTGGGTAAATGCTTATTTCGATACCGGATATCAAAATAATTATACGATGGCTTACACTAGCGGAAATGATAAATCCAAAGTGTATACTTCGGTCAATGTTTTTGATCAGAAAGGGATTATTCTGAATACTGATTATAAAAGATATGTTTTACAATTCAATAGTGATACTAAAGTATCTGATAATTTAAAGTTTGGAAACAGCTTAAAATTAAATCACGATATAAAAACACAAGGGGATGTAAATATTCAAAATGCCCTACTTTCGTTGCCTACACAACCTATTTACAGAGAAAACGGCAATTTTTCAGGACCGGTTGGTCAGGCAATTTATTCAGGCGATCAGGATAATCCAATTGGAAGAGCAACCATCGTTGATAATTCCACCAAAGGATACAACATTCAGGGAAATTTATTTGGAGAACTCAGCTTTTTGAAAAATTTCAAGTTCAAAACAATCTTAGGAGCAGAAGCCAATTTTTGGAAAACCAGAACCTGGGTTCCTTCTTATGCCTGGGATACTAAAGTGGGACCAAATGCTTATTTAAGTGAAAGTTCCAATCAGGCAATTACTTTACTTTGGGATAACACCTTAACCTATCAGAAAAAATTTGACAATGGCATTAATTTGACGGCTGTAGTAGGAACAAGTGCCCAGGAAAATAAATTTGAATACATCAGCGGTTCTATTCAAAAATTTGCCAGTGAAAATACCCAAACATTAAATAATGGAATTAATCAGGCTACATTACATGGTAGTGGTTCAGAATGGGCTATATTTTCCACTTTTGCCAGAGGTAATTTCGATTACAAAAACAGATATTATTTAACAGCCACAGTAAGACGAGACGGTTCTTCCCGATTTGGACAAGGAAATAAATATGGAACTTTCCCTTCAGGATCGTTGGCATGGAGAGTTTCAAACGAAGAATTTTTTAAATCAAAAGTAATCAATGACTTAAAATTAAGATTTGGATATGGAATTACCGGAAATCAGGAAATTGGAAATTACTCTTTTTCATCAAACTATAATACCTATCTGTATAATTTCAATGGCGCATTTGTCAGCGCTGCCATTCCAACTGTTTTACCTAATTCTAATGTTAAATGGGAGGCACAGGAACAATACAATATCGGTTTAGATGCCAATCTTTTTGATGATCGAATCAATGTTACATTGGATGCTTATGTAAAAAACACCAATGATATGTTAGTTCCTCAATCAGTACCGGTTACTTCGGGATATTCAGATATATATGTTCCTTATATCAATGCGGGTAAAATCCAAAACAAAGGCATTGAATTGGTAATCAATACTAAAAACATCAAGAAAGATAAATTTTCGTGGACAACTGACTTTGTTTTTTCGATGAATAGAAATAAAGTAATTGACTTAAATGGTGATGCACCATTGATTACTGGTGGATTAGGATTGAATTATAATGTGTCTAGAATTCAAGAAGGTTACCCAATAAATGTTTTTTATGGTTTTGTTCAAGACGGGATTTTTCAAACACAAACAGAAATTAACAATCATGCTGTTCAAGTACAGGGAACTTCATCTAGCAACAGTACTTCGCCCGGAGACATTAGATTTAAAGATTTGAATAATGATGGATTAATTACAGATGCTGACAGAACTTTTATAGGCAATCCAAATCCGAATTTTTCAGCTTCTCTAAACAATACTATAACTTATGGAAATCTTAGTTTAAGCATGTATTTACAAGGCGTTAACGGTAATGATATTTTTAACGCTAATAGACTTTACACCGAATCAATGTCTATCACCACAAATCAATCGGCTGCTGTTTTAAACCGATGGACTGCTCCGGGAACAAGCAACACTATTCCCAGAGCTGTTTACGGAGATCCAAATAATAATAACAGAGGTTCTTCACGCTATATAGAAGACGGATCCTATATGAGAATTAAAAACGTGACATTATCTTATAATATTCCTGTTAATCTTTTAAGTAAAAAGATTTTCGACTATGCAAAAATTTATGTGTCAGGACAGAACTTGTTCACATTCACAAAATATACTGGTTTTGATCCAGAGGTTTCATCTAATGGAATTGATAATAATATATATCCAGTAACGAGAACACTTTCTCTTGGTTTAAATGTTGGATTTTAAAAATTAAAAAAATGAAATTTATAAAGAAAATAGTTTTTGTAACAGCAATTATTGCTTGTACACAATGTTCCAGTGATTTCTTAGACAAAGCCCCTTTGGATACTATTAATACCTCTAATTATCCAAAAAATGCGGCTGAATTGATTACAATAGTAAATGGAGCATATCAACCTTTGCAATGGCCAAAGTTATATAATTTGAGAATGTGGACTTCAGATATTATGGCAGGTAATAGTATTGTAGGTGCTGGCGGCGGATCTGATGGAATTGAAACTCAGGATATGTCTAATTTTACAACAGCTACCGATAATCAAGGTGTTTTGGATATCTGGAGAGGCCCTTGGCCTGGAATATTGATGGCTAATACCGTTTTGAAAGTAGCTCCAAATTTAACCATTGACGAAAATATCAAAAAACGTTCTATGGGCGAAGCTTATTTCCTGAGAGCACATTATTATTTCATCTTGGTGCGTTTCTTTGGAGATCTCCCTTTAATTACAGAACCAGGAAGTTCTGATACCGATTTATTCCCTGCCAGAGTTTCTAAAGATTTAGTTTATCAGCAAATTATTTCCGATTTAGAAAAGGCTGCCGAATTACTGCCAAATAAAAGCGAGTATTCAGGAAGTGACATTGGCAGAGTCAATAAAGGAGCTGCTTTGGGAGAATTAGCAGAGGTTTACCTTACGATGGGAAATAGTTGGCAAAAAGTGGTTGATTTAACCACTCAGGTAGAAGGTTTAGGCTTTGCACTGAATACTAATTATGCAGATAATTTCAATACTGCAGCAGAAAATTCTGTTGAGTCACTTTTTGAAGTTCAATATGCAAGTGATGGAGGTTATAGTTTTTGGAATAATGAAAATCAGGCTTCATGGACGAGTCCTTTTATGGGACCAAGAGGGGCAAATTTTGTTGGAGGAGGATTTGGTTGGAACCAACCAACACAAGAATTCATCAATGATTATGAAGCTAATGACAAAAGAAAAAATGTAACCGTTTTGTATGAAGGAGCTCCTCAATTTGATGGGAAATCATACCAAGCATCCTATTCCAGTACAGGTTATAATGTGAGAAAGTTTTTAGTGCCATTGAGTATTTCTTCTTCATATGATAACAGTCCAATGAATTTTCCTGTATTGCGATTTTCAAATATTCTCTTAATGAAAGCAGAGGCATTGAATGAATTAGGACAAACGTCGCAAGCTGAAATTCCGTTAAATAAAGTTAGAAATCGAGCAGGACTTCCAAATATTGCTACTGGTTTGAGTAAAGATCAGTTCAGGGGAAAAGTATTGCATGAACGAAGAATAGAATTGGCTTTCGAGGGACAAAGATGGTTTGATTTGATACGTGTGAATAATGGTCAATATGCACTCGATTTTCTTCATTCGATTGGAAAGACAAATGCTACTCAAAAACATTTATTATTTCCAATCCCTCAGATAGAAAGAGATAGAAATTCAAAATTAACCCAGAATCCTGGTTATTAAAAACACTATTATGAAAAATATTTTTATAAAAACACTTTACTTTCTTAGTGTCTTATTTATGGCATTACTGAATACTTCATGTGAAGAGACATTAACAGATTCAGTTGTTAATTACAACAATGAGTTAAAACTGACGGTTTCCAACTCTGATTTAGTTCTTCAAGAATTAAAACAAAATGAAAATCTTACTTTCAATTGGACTACAGGAACCAATAAGGGAACAAGTGCTTCGATTAGCTATAAATTACAAATCGATAAAAAGGATAATAATTTTGCTAATGCTCTTGAATATGATTTGGGTGTCAATAAATTTTCTCAATCGATAAGTATTAAAAACTTAAATTTTATTTTGTTAAATACTTTTGGAATTGCTCCGGGAGTCGCTCAAAAGTTTGAAGCCAAAATTATTGCAACGATTGCAGGTTTAGAATCTGAGCCTCAGGCTTCAATAGTTACTTTTTCATTAACAGCTTACAAACCCGTTTCTTCAACACTATTTATGGTTGGAGACGCTACACCATCAGGCTGGAATATTTCAAATGCGGTAGAAATGACTCCTTCAACTGTTCCAGGGACATTTGTTTATCAGGGATCATTAAGCGTAGGTTCTTTTAAACTACCTGTAAATAGAGACGGTTGTTGGTGTCAGGACTTCTATACTAAAAATGCAACCGATGCAACAAAAATTGTGTACAATAAAAATGGGAGTGGAGCTGATTTACAATGGCAAATTACACAAGCAGGACAATATAAAATAACGGCTGACTTATTGAATCTAACCATTAGTATTGAACGTTTGACAGCTCCGCCTTTTTCTCAAATCTGGATTGTAGGTGATGCTTCTCCAAGTGGCTGGAATATCGATTCGCCTCAGGCATTTACGCAAAGTACCGCTAATCCATTTATATTCACTTATGAAGCCCATTTGACGGCGGGAAGTTTTAAAATTTTAGCTGGTTCAACCGGAAACTGGTGTGGTGAATGGTATCGTCCTTTGACTGATGGTCAGGCTTTATCGGTTACTTCAGTTGCTCAAAATTCAGGTTGTAGCCCGGATAACAAATGGAACGTTTCATCTGCGGAGGCTGGCAGATATAAAATCACATTAAACACGTCTAACAATACCATCAGCATTCAAAAAGTGAATTTATATATTGTTGGTGATGGAGGTCCTAACGGTTGGAACATTGCAAGCCCTACTGCAATGAATTATTCTAATGGGGTTTATACATTTAGTGGTCAGTTAAATGCAGGAGAATTTAAAATTTCAAAATTCAAAGGAGACTGGTGTGATGGGGATTGGATTAATGCCGCTACAGCCAATCAATCCATCTCAAATGGCAACTACATTATTACCCATGGCTGCAACGGTCCGGACAATAAATGGAAAGTACAGTCTGGAGATACAGGAACCCATACTATTTCGATAAACTTAGACACTCATGTTATGACAATCAATTAATATGTTTCCAATTTTCAACAGTGCCATTGTTTTAATGGCACTGTTATTTTTAATTCTAAATTTTATTTTATGAAACTGATAAAGACAAATAATTGCTTTTTCTTATTAATAGCATTGCTCTTTTTACAATGCACAAAAGCGGAAGACACTTTCAATTATATTCCTGAAGAAAACCAGCTTCTTACCGAAGTGATAATAAAAACCGATAAAGCAAAATATGCTCCCGGAGACGCCATTTCTTTTACTGCTAGTAAAGTTTTATCCGGTTTTATGATTCGGTACAAGCATTTAAACACCGTTATTAAGGAAGAATCTATGAGCAGTACAAGCTGGTCCTGGATACCTCCAGCAAACGATTACAAGGGCTACATGGTAGAAATCTATAAAATTACCGATGGAGTAGAAACTATTGCAGGAACAATAGCTGTTGACGTTTCTTCAGATTGGACCAAATTCCCGAGATACGGTTTTTTGAGTGATTTTAATAGTATAACTGACGCTCAGATAACAGCAAATATAGATATGCTGAAAGATTTCCATATCAATGCTATTCAATTTTATGATTGGCAAAATAAACACCACGCTCCATTGAAAATGAACGGAAGCGTGCCCGCTGCTTCATGGGTTGACATTGCCAACAGAAGTATTTCTTTCAATACTGTAAAAAGTTATATAGACAAAGGGCATAGCAAGAATATTTCCTCTATGTTTTACAATCTTTTGTATGGTGCGTGGAACGATTATGCGGCAGACGGAGTATCTGCACAATGGCTTATTTATAACAACAACAGTCATACGGATATCAATAAACATCCATTGCCAGGTTGGCTGAGCGATATTTATGTTACGAATCCGGGAAACACAAACTGGCAGAATTATATTTTTGATAAAACTACTCAGATTTACAACAATTTGAATTTTGACGGCTGGCATTTAGACCAATTGGGAGATCGAGGAACAGTATATGATTATAATGGAAACAGCGTTCAGATTAACCAAACCTTTACTCCATTTCTTCAAAATTTAAAAACCAAATTCCCTAACAAGAAAATGGTTTTAAATGCTGTTAACCAATATGGTCAATCTAATATTTTAAGTGCTGGTGCTGATGTGGCTTATACCGAAGTTTGGGATCCAAACAACACTTATAAAAGTCTGGCAGATATTATCCAATACAATAATTCTCTAACCAATAATCAGATTAATACAATTTTAGCCGCCTACATGGATTATGACAAAGCCAATTCAGCCGGTTTTTTTAATACTCCGGGAGTATTATTTACTGATGCGGTAATCTTTGCTTTTGGAGGTTCTCATTTGGAATTAGGAGAGCACATGCTGGCCAAAGAATATTTCCCAAATAATAATCTGCAAATGAGCGGCGAATTAAAAACGCGTCTTCAAAAATATTACGATTTTATGGTGGCTTATGAAAATATTTTAAGAGAAGGCGGAACGTTCAATTCTCCAGTTTTGAATTCAGGTGACGGACAGCTTAATTTAAAAAATTGGCCTCCCGCAGCATCAACTGTTTCTGTAGTAGGTAAATCTTTGGCAAACAAGCAAATTCTGCATTTGATTAATTTTTCAAACACCTCAAATCTAAACTGGCGTGATACTAATGGAGAACAAACAGCACCAATAATAAAAAAGAATTTTACTTTAAGTTTGGCTAACAGCAATGCCGTGTCTAAAGTGTGGTATGCTTCTCCTGATTTAGATGGTGGCGCTTCAAAAGAACTTACTTTCTCTCAAGTGGGCAATAACTTAGTGTTTAAGGTGCCACTTATCCAATATTGGGGAATGATAGTGGTCGAATATTAATAATCAAAATATAATTCAATACAAAATGAAACAATCTTTTTTAATAGCTTTAGCTGTGATACTTTTTAACGCAGCAAATGCTCAAAAATTAAAATCACCAAATCAGAAATTGCAAATGGAATTCTCATTGCAAAAAGATGGAACTCCTACTTATAACTTAAAATATAAAGAAAAAGTAGTGATAAAGACAAGTAAACTAGGATTTTATCTTAAGGACGACGCGAAATCTTTACTCAATGATTTTACGCTTATTGATACTAAAACAACTTCTTTTGATGAAACTTGGAAACCTGTATGGGGGGAAGTAGCAGCAATTCGCAATAATTATAATGAGTTAGCAGTAACTTTAAATCAAAAAGGGACCAACAGACAATTAATCATTCGTTTTCGATTGTTTGATGACGGACTTGGATTTCGCTATGAATTTCCTTCGCAAAAAAATCTGGTTTATTTCACGATAAAAGAAGAACGTACCCAGTTTGCAATGAATGGAGATCATACCGCTTATTGGATTCCTGGAGATTATGATACCCAAGAATATAATTATACGACTTCAAAACTTTCTGAAATTAGAGCTTCAATGGAAAAAGCCTACACCACAGGGAATGTTTCGCAAACATCATTTTCTCCAACTGGTGTTCAAACTTCTTTAATGATGAAGAGTGCTGACGGATTATATATCAATTTGCACGAAGCAGCACTTATCAATTATTCTTGTATGCATCTAAATTTGGATGATAAGAATTTTATTTTTGAATCTTGGTTAACACCTGATGTACACGGAGATAAAGGAAGAATGCAGGCTCCTTGTCATTCCCCTTGGAGAACTATTATTGTAAGCGATGATGCACGCAATATATTAGCTTCAAAAATGACTTATAATTTGAACGAGCCATGTAAAATTAAAGAAACTTCATGGATTAAACCAACAAAATATGTAGGTGTTTGGTGGGAAATGATTTCAGGAAAAAGCAGTTGGTCTTACACTAATGAATTCCCTGCAGTACAATTAGGTGTTACTGATTTTTCTACTGCAAAACCAAATGGAACACATGGAGCTACCACAGCAAATGTGAAAAGATATATCGATTTTGCAGCAAAAAATGGATTTGATGCAGTACTGGTAGAAGGCTGGAACACAGGCTGGGAAGACTGGTTTGGTTATTCTAAAGATTATGTTTTTGATTTTGTGACTCCTTATCCTGATTTTGACCTAAAAGGATTAAACGAATATGCACATTCTAAAGGAGTTAAATTGATTATGCACCATGAAACTTCGGGATCTATCCGTAATTATGAACGTCATATGGATGCTGCTTACAAGTTGATGAAAGAATACGGATATGATGCTGTAAAAAGTGGCTATGTAGGTAATATTCTTCCATTAGGCGAAACACATTACAGCCAATGGACAAATAATCATTATCAATATGCTATTGAAAAAGCAGCCGATTATCAAATTATGGTAAATGCACATGAAGCAGTGCGCCCTACAGGAATTGCACGTACTTATCCAAATCTTATCGGAAACGAATCCGCCAGAGGCACTGAATATCAAGCATTTGGAAATAGTCGAAATCACCCAAATCATGTTACGCTGTTACCTTTCACAAGATTAATTGGAGGACCTATGGATTATACTCCGGGTATTTTTCAAATGGATCTAACCAATGGGTCACATGTAAACGCTACCATTACAAACCAACTGGCACTTTATGTTACAATGTATAGTCCGTTACAAATGGCGGCAGATTTTCCTGAAAATTATGAACGTTTTGCAGATGCTTTCCAATTTATTAAAGATGTTGCCATAGATTGGGATGAAAGCAAATATCTGGAGGCCGAACCGGGTCAATATATCACTGTAGCAAGAAAAGCCAAAGGAACTAATAATTGGTTTATAGGAAATGTAAATGGGGAAACAGCACGAACTTCAAACATCGATTTTAGCTTTCTTGAAAAAGGCAAAAAATACACTGCTACTATTTATGCAGATGCAAAAGATGCCCATTATCTAACCAATCCACAGGCTTATACCATTCGCAAAATAACGGTGAACAATAAATCAAAATTATCACAACTTTCTATGCCTGGAGGTGGTTATGCTATTAGTATTGTTGAAATTAAAAACTAACTTAAGTTATGAAAAAAACATCCCTTTATTTGACTCTAATCTTTTTGTTGATTCAAAACTATCTTAATGCACAAAAAACAGGAAAAGAAATTCAAACTCTGGGCAATTGTTCTTCGTACGAAATACATAATAATCAGGTTGTTTTTAATTGTGAAAACAATTCAAAAGTGCTGTTGCAATTTTGCAGTGGTCAGGTGTTGAAAATTTGGATTTCGGCTGATGGCTCTTTTAAACGAACTAATGAATCTTTTGCTGTTATCAATGAAAATTTGGGTTGGTCGGGAAACGTCAGCGTAAATGAAGAAACCTCAGCTTATGAGATTTTTACAGAACAATTGAGGATAAGAGTTCATAAAAATCCTTTTAAGTTGCAAATTTTTGATAAATATCAAAAGTTGTTATTTAATGATTACAACGATAAAGGATATGTAAAAAACGAAAAACATATTGCCAGTTACAAAACATTAAAATCAGATGAGCAATTTTTTGGTTTAGGTGAAAAAGCAGGAACTTTAAACCGACGCGGTAAGAATTACAAAATGTGGAATAGTGACCAACCCTGTTATGGCGTAAATGAAGATCCGCTTTATAAAAGCATTCCTTTTTTCATGAGCACCAATCATTATGGGATTTTCTTTGATAATACTTATAAAACAGAATTTAAGTTTGGTTCCGAATCCAATGACTATTATTCTTTTGAGGCAGCTGCAGGAGAAATGATTTACTATTTTATGTATGGGAATGATTTCAAACAAATTATAAAAAATTATATAGACCTTACCGGAAAACCTATTATGCCCCCTAAATGGGCATTGGGTTTTGCTCAATGTAGGGGAAATTATACTGCTGAAAATCAAGCTAAAGATATTGCTGCTGAGTTTAGAAAAAGAAAGATCCCTTGTGATATAATATATCAGGATATTGGCTGGGTTGAAGGACTTCAGGATTTTGACTGGAAGAAAAACAACTATGAAAACCCAAAACAAATGCTAAAAGAATTGGGGGATCAAGGATTTAAAATGATTGTTTCACAGGATCCTGTTATTTCCCAAGCCAATAAAAAACAATGGGATGAAGCTAATGCTAAGGGCTATTTTGCCATTGATGTGCGTACTGGTAAGAGTTATGACATGCCATGGCCTTGGGGTGGAAATTGTGGGGTAGTTGATTTTACCAAGCCTGAAGTGGGTGATTGGTGGGGCAATTACCAACAAAAACCCTTAAATGATGGTGTACGCGGGTTTTGGACAGACATGGGAGAACCTGCCTGGAGTAATGAAGATGCTACTGACCGACTTAATATGAAACATTATTTAGGTATGCATGATGAAATTCATAATGTATATGGTTTTACATGGGATAAGGTCGTAACAGAACAGTTTTACAAACATAATCCTAACAAACGTATCTTTCAAATGACAAGAGCGGCTTATGCAGGATTACAACGCTATACTTTTGGCTGGTCTGGAGATTCCGGAAATGGCAATAATGTTTTAGAAGGCTGGAGTCAATTTGCAAATCAGATTCCTGTGGGACTCTCTGCCGGAATGGGTATTATTCCGTTTTGGACTTCTGATATTTCTGGTTATTGTGGAGACATCAAAGATTATAATGCTATGGCGGAATTATATGCCCGTTGGATGCAATTTGGCGTTTTTAATCCACTTAGCCGTGCGCATCATGAGGGTGGAAATGCAGTTGAACCCTGGGTTTTTGGTTCAGAAGTGGAAAATATAACCCGAAGTGCTATTGAATTAAAATATAGATTATTTCCTTATATCTATACTTATGCCCGGGAAGCACATGATACCGGTATGCCTTTAATGCGAGCTTTATTTCTTGAATACCCTAATGATAGTGAGACATTTGAATTAGATGGTCAATTTATGTTTGGCCGCGAATTATTGGTTGCACCGGTAGTTGAAAAAGGAGCTGTTAGCAAAAAGCTATATTTACCGGAAGGAGAATGGATTGATTATAATGATGGTAAAAATGTCTATAAAGGAAAGCAATGGATAACAGTTGAGGCTCCATTAAATGTTATCCCCTTATTTGTAAAGAAAGGTGCTATCATACCTAGTATGCCAGTAATGCAATACATCCATGAGAAACCCTCATATCCTGTTAGTTTTGATATCTATCCTGATAAAATTGGTACAGAATCCTCCTTTGTTTTATATGAAGATGATGGAGAAACCAGAGAGTATGAACAGGATATTTTTTGTAAAACTAAAATTACTGCCATTGCTAATTCATTGGGATATGGAATACATATACATGCCAGAGAAAGTAAAGGATATACCCCTGCAGGAGCAAGAAATTATATTATAAAAATGCATGTTGACAATAAGCCCAAAAGTGTATTGGTAAATACATTAAAAATTAAAAAAGACAAAGCAAAAGTACTTAATGAATCTGCGCTTAATGAAGAACCATCCTATGGTTGGAATGAAGAACAAGGAATCGTTTATATAAAATTACCCGATACTGGACTTGATTATCAGATAGAAATTACTACCTCCAAATAAAGTATTTCATCATACTTTAAACACAAAAACACAACCTCTTACAACAATTCATTTTATAACACTAAACAAAACCCGATTTAAATAAATAATGACTTCAAAAAACACACAAACCCAATGGAGGCAATTTATTGCTTTAGTAATTGTCTTCTTCTTTTGGGGATTTGTTGCAGCCAGCAACGATATTTTAATTCCTGTATTCAAAAAAGCATTTGATTTGACGCAAGGTCAAAGTCAATTTGTATCAATAGCTTTTTATATTTCTTACACTGTTGGTTCTTTACTTTATATGGGCGTTTCTTTATTACTAAAACAAGATTTAGTAAATAAAATTGGCTATAAAAATGGACTGGCATTAGGGCTGACAATTTCTGCTTTTGGAACATTGTTATTTTATCCGGCTGCAAATATTGGTTCTTACACTTTAATGTTAGCTGGCTTATTTACTGTTGGTCTGGGATTTTCTTTGCAACAAACCGTAGCCAATCCATTGGCAATTGCTTTGGGACCAATTAAAACAGGATCTCAACGATTGACTCTTGCAGGAGGAATTAATAACTTTGGAACTACTATTGGCCCATTAATAGTCAGTTTTGCTATTTTTGGTTCTTCCGTAACCGAAAATACCGAATTAAGTGTAGAAAGCGTAAAAATCCCTTATTTAATTCTAGGATTGGCCTTTTTAGCTGTAGCAGTTTTATTGAAATTTTCTTCGTTACCAGAACATCCAGAAACTATAGAAGAGACCGCAGAAGATAGCACCTCAACAAAAAAATCGGCACTAAATTATCCTCAACTTATTCTGGGAATGATTGCCATCTTTTTATATGTAGGTGTCGAAGTTTCCACTGCCAGTAACCTCCCCTCCTATATGGAAAATAAATTAGGATTTACCATTGGTGCCATAGCACCTTACATTTCGTTATACTGGGCTAGTTTAATGATAGGCCGTTGGACAGGTGCTGTAGAAGTTTTTACTGATGATTTGAATTTTCTAAAAATATTGCGATTTGTTACGCCTTATTTTGCCTTTAGTATTTTCTTGGTTGTAAATGCAATTGCCAATCATGATTTAACTCCTTTCTACATTTATGGGTTAATTATTCTTGTTTTAATTGCAGCCGATATTGCGAGTAAAGGAAATCCTGCGCGAATGTTGCTTATTTTTTCAGGTTTTGGAATCATAGCGCTTTTAACAGGAATGGTAACAACCGGTATTGTAAGTGTGTATGCTTTTACCAGCGTTGGTTTGTTTTGTAGTACGCTATGGCCATGTATTTTTACCTTAGCAGTAAGCGGATTAGGTAAGCACACCAGCCAAGGAAGTAGTTGTCTTATTATGATGATTTGCGGCGGTGGTATCATCAGCTGGCTACAAGGTTTTGTATCTGAAAATATTGGTATTCAAAACAGTTATATTGTTGGTGTTTTGTGTTTTTCTTATTTGGTATTTTATGCCTGGAAAGTAAGTAGTATTTTAAAACGACAGGGAATCAGTTTTGATCAAAAAATTAATGGAGGTCACTAATTATACTAAAAAAAACAGGCTTTTATAGCCTGTTTTTTTTTACCTTTCGATACACTTAAGAACCAATCGCTCCAAATCCTCTATAAAATGGTTCGAGATTTGTTTAATATTGGTCACAAAACATTAATTATCAATATTTTATACTTTTTTTTTTCAATTGATAATTATCGTTTTACACCAAAAAAAAATAGCCCCGATAAATTTTTATTGCTATCAGGGCTTTTTAGTTGAAAGTAGATCACTCCCAAAACCTATGGGATTAATTAGTATCAATAAAATCTTCTTTAATTATTTTAAAATTTTAATTTTTATATTTTTAAAAAAAACCTCATTTCCATGATCTTGCAATAGAATATTCCCCTCTGCTGCGTTTCCAAAATTAGGCCAATCTTTATATTTACTATAAGCAACTAAAGCATTCCACATTTGATTATTTCGGATGTATTCCACAATTTTAACCCCATTTAACCAATGCTCAACTTTATCATTTTGAACTATGATTGTTGCTGTATTAAAGTCATCTTTATTGAACTTAAAATCTTTATCTCTCTTTGAAGTAATCAAATCATAAAGTGATCCAAGGGTACGATTGCCTCTCACACCATTTTTTGCATCAGGATGATTCTCATCGTCTAATATTTGAAACTCACAACCAATTGCTGATCCTGCTCCCTTATTCAAATCAGAGTCAACAAAGTATTTTATTCCACTATTAGCTCCTTTTGTTATTTTAAAATCAACTTTCAAAATGAAATTTTTATACTTCTTCACTGTAACAATATCACCTCCATTAGAGGATTCACCTCCATCTGTTGCATGTACTTTTAAACTCCCATTTACTATACTCCATCCTTTCGTTGGAAAGGTATCCATTCTGGCTCCTCGCCATCCATTGGTCGTTTTTCCATCCCATAAGAGTTCCCATCCTTCACTCACTTCTTTTTGAGTTAAAGTATTCGAATTGTCTTTTTGTGCTTGCAAAAGAAAAGTACTAAGTAAAACTATAGCTGATAATATTATTTTTTTCATGATTTGATTACTGTTATTATTTCTATTAAATCCTTATAGTTTATAAAACTCTTCCCATCCTTTACGTGGCGAAACATCAGTTAATAAAGCATTAGCAAATTGATTATTTGTAATCGTTTTGGTATTTCTATCAAACTTAAGTGGTGTATTTAATCTTTGGGCAATTACTCCTAAGGAGAAAACCTGACTTAAAGGACCGAAAATTTCGAAAGGGGATCTTGTTTTTTCTTTCCCTAAACAAGACAAAAGGAAATTAGCAAAATGATTAGAAGTACTTACTGGAACATCTGGTAATTTTGATTCTATTTCCTTGGCTTTCTCACTTGGTAGAATGCTTAAAGTACTTCCATGAGTACCTCCCTTAAAAATAAGATCATCACTGTAAATTATTTTTCCCGGATTTAATTTTGCTTCCTGCAACTTAGCCCCTGCGACTGTTGGAATGTTGGGATTTAATTCTGAAGTACCGTAACCAGATGGCAAAGGAGGCATATTATTTACACCATCATACCATGTAATATTCATGGGAGGCATATTTCCTCTTTTAGGAAATTTAAATTGGATTGTGGAAGACATTGGAAAGAAATAATCATTATGACCTTCTAGTTTTATTGGATTGACTTCATAAGGCAAACCTAAATCAAGAAATTCATGAGCAGTATCTAAAATATGAGCTCCCCAGTCTCCTAATGCTCCCATTCCGAAATCGTACCAACAACGCCAGTTACCCTGATGGTATTTATCACTATAATCGTGATACGGCCTGGCCATTAACCAGGTGTTCCAATCCATACCTTCCGGAATTGGCTGTCCCTCGGGAAGTTTGTATATATTAGGATCCCAACCATGCCATCTTCGGGGCGAATTCATGTGGGCTACTACTTCTGTTACATTTTTGATAATCCCAGCTTCTTTCCATGCTTTAAACTGAAAATAGTTAGCCTCTGAATGTCCCTGATTACCCACTTGGGTTACCAAATTAGGACGCTTTCTGGCTGCCTGCATCATAAGTTCAATTTCATAGAATGTACAAGCCATTGGTTTTTCAACATAAATATGTTTTCCTAAAGATAATGCCATCATACAAATAGGAAAATGCGAATGATCAGGTGTACCTACCGAAACAGCTTCAATCTCATTAGCTGATTTGTTAAACATTTCCCGAAAATCTTTAAATTGTTTTGCTTTTGGAAACATTGCCATAATTTCTTGTGTATGCTTTGCTCCCATATCGACATCACAAAGAGCTACAATTTCACACAAACCGGTAGCATACAAATCCTTGGCAATTTGCCCACCACGGTTTCCAATACCAATTAAAGCTAACTTAACCTTATCACTCCCAAATGTTGAAGCAGAATTTGCAAATAATGACGGAGCTATTGCAACTGTTGCAGAGGCCAAAATTGCTTGTTTTAAAAATTCTCGTCTTGAATTTTCTGTTTTACTCATATTAAAATGGTGTTAAAAGCATTACTATTTTTTGGATACTTATTTCTTGTTTCATTACTAAAACAATAATGGTGCAAACAGAAACAAATCGTGTCTCCATACTGACCAGCTGTGTCCACCTGGATATTCACTGTATTGGTATTTAATTCCCATTTGGTCGAATTTGCCCATCATGATTTTACAGTTTTCAAAAGCAATATCTTCTTTGCCTCCCATTGAAATCCAAAATTCTTTCAAATTCGAATTAATTTTAGCCACATTATTTTTCATGAACTCATACTGTGGCTCTGATAAAGCAGGATTATTGGCCCACCAGCCTGAACTAAACACACCAATACCAGAAAACATATCCGAATTTTTAACTCCGGCATACAGTGTTTGCAGTCCTCCCATTGATAAACCTGCCAAAGCTCTGTTTTTGGCATCAGTTGCCACTCTAAAATTACTTTCAATAAACGGAATTGCTCCTAACTTCAATTCATTTTCAAAAGCCTTCAGTGCATTTTCATTAAAACCTGCTATTCCACCTGCATTTGCGATATTACCATCCAGCATTACTATCACCATTGGTTTGGCCTTTTTTTCAGCTATTAAATTATCTAAAATTAAATTTGCCTTTCCTTGAGTAGCCCATCCTCTCTGATCCTCACCTCCTCCGTGCAATAGATACAAAACAGGATATTTTTCGGCAGCTATTTCATAACCTGGTGGCGTATAAACATACATTTCACGCCAGGAATTCGTGGTTTTTGAAAAATAGTGTTTGATTCTTATGTCGCCATGTGGCACGTTATTCAAAGCATAAAAATCCCCCTCTTTACTTGGAATCTCTATACCACTGGCCATACGTCCCATACCGTAAAATGTTTCGCTTGCCGGATCAGCAACTGCTACGCCATCAATTACCAAAGAATAATAATTGAATCCTTTATTGATAACATCAGTCGTTACTGTCCAAGTTCCATCTTCCCCTTTTGTCATATCGTATCTTTTACCTAAATCGATTTGAACTTTTGATGCTTGTGGTGCTTTAATTTTAAAAACCACTCGATTGTCTGGTAGTATTTGCGGATACTTCGCATTGCGGATATTCGTTTGAGCGGGAACACCTAATAACTCCTGTTTGGTTTGACTTATCGAACCTTGAGCTTTTACTGTAGCAAAATTCAAAAAGAAAAACACTCCTACTATTAAGCCAATATTGATGTTACGCAATTCTAAAAATTTACTCATAATTGTTTTTTATAGATCGTTGTTAATCCAATAACCGATTATTTTACTTGGTAACAGAAGCTGTATCCAATACTGTATATTGGCTTAAAGAAGCTACATCAACTGGTTTAAACAAAAATTGAGAGAACATATACAAACCATTTTTCCATACTTTAAAATCATGGCCTCCTGGCTCTAAATAATATACGTGCGGAACGTTTTTTTCCAATAAATAATCATGTAAACGCTTACCGTAAGTAATTAAACCATCTTTGTCACCACAGGAAATCCAAAGTAATTTTAATTTTTTCTTGGTTTCATCCGGATTAGGCACTAAGACTTCCGGCATTTTAGTATTGGGTGCTGAAGAGAAACCTCCAACCCAGGCAAATTTGTCTAAATTTCCTAAACCAAAATTCAATGATTGTCCGCCACCCATAGAAAGTCCGGCAATGGCGCGATGTTCTCTATCTGTCAAGGTTGGATATGTTTTTTCGATAAACGGAATTAAATCATCCAATAAATCTCTTTCAAAAGTGGCAAAACCCTGAACCTTATCCGGCGCCATAATATTCCCTGTAGCTCGGTCATCTTTAATAGCACGTCCGTTTGGCAATACCACAATCATCGGCTTGATTTTTCCTTCGGCAAATAAATTATCCAATATTATTTGCGGTGTTCCTCCTTTTAACCATTCTTTTTCATCTCCACCAATCCCATGCAGTAAATACAAAACCGGATATTTTTTATCTTTTGAAAATCCCGGAGTCTTATAAACTAAAGCTTTTCTTGTCGTACCCACTGTTTTTGAATCATAAGAGATGGTATCTATTGTACCATGAGCAATGGCTGCTCTTTCCTGATCAAATCCTTTTGGGCCTTCTTTTTCGATTTTTTGTGCAACAACAATTAGATTACACATAAAAAGCATTGTTGCTGTAACAATAATTTTTTTCATTTTTTTATTTTTAGGTTGGTTGATAATTCGTTTTTTATTGGAATAATTTAGTTGCAAATTGATTCAAGCATCTTCTCCATGTTAGCCACTCATGAGCTGTTTCAGGAGATTCATAATAGACATATTTAATTCCTTGTTTTTCTAACATTGTTCTGAATGCACCCACTGATCCCGGAAATGGACTAGGCTCTTTTGTTCCTAATCCCAGCCAAAAAAGTTTTATTTTCTTATTGAGTGCATTTGCATCTTTAAATTTTCCATCTAAAAAAGTGTTCACGTCAATGGCATCAGCACTCGGATAATTTGAAGTTCCGCTGAATCCTCCATAATGGGAAAAAGTATCCAGATTATTCATCATGATTCGCATAGTCTGATTGGCCCCCATAGAAAGCCCGGCAATAGCTCTGTTTTCACGATTAGCGATAGTGTGAAACTTGGCATCAATCATTGGAATAATTTCATTGATTACCACTTCTTCGAAAACTGATTCTTGGCGCGCTCCATTCGTTTGAGGTTTGTAAGCATAACCATTATCCATTACTACAATCATTGGCACTGCTTTTTTAGCTGCAATCAGATTGTCCAAAATTAGATTTGCTTTTCCCTGACTACTCCATCCTGTTTCATCCTCAAAACTTCCGTGTTGTAAATAAAGCACCGGGAAACGTGTTTTTGTATCGGTATTATAATTTGCAGGAGTATAAACAAAACAACGTCTGAACGAATTGGTTAATTTAGAGAAATAAATATTCTCGCTAACCAATCCGTGAGGAACCTCTTTCAGAGCATAAAAATCTTGATCCGCTGCCGGAATTTCGATTGCACTTCCTAAACGGCCTGCACCGTAAAAATATACTGTTCCGGGATCAGGAACCGAAGCTCCGTCAATATTGAGTTGGTAATAATGAAAGCCTTCGTCCTGAGGATTAGAAACTCCAGTCCAGACGCCTTTTTCATCTTTTACCATATCATATTTAGTTCCACCAAGATCCAACTGAACTTTATTTGCCTGAGGAGCAAGAATACTGGCTCTCACCCGTCTTTCAGAATTGACTTGAGGATACAATTTCCCTTGTTGATTTACCGACGAAGGAACAAAATCTTCAACAACTTCAGTCGATACTGATTGTGAAAAAGAAGTATTAGAAATTATCGCAATAACAAAAACAATAATAGAATTTACTTTCATTTTAAAATACTTTATTGGATTTACTAAAAAGAATTATTTCTTATTCAAAAACAAAAGTGGTGCTAATTCCTTGAAACTACGTCTCCATGTTTGAAATTCGTGTCCTGTCGCTTCTGAAACATATGAAACGGCATTAAAACCTGATTCTTTCAGAGCTACAACAGCATTTTTCACCCCATCAGGACGCTCTTTACTTCCACAGCTTAAAAAGACAAGTTTGACCTTTGATTTGTCTTTAATATCCTCTGGTTTATAAGTTCCTCCGCTTAAAAGCGCATAATGAGAAAAAACATCCGGTTTATTTAGTGTTATCGTTTTTGTTTCCATACCCCCCATTGAAAGTCCTGCCATAGCACGATTTTCTTGATTAGCCATCGTACGGAAATTAGCATCCACATACGGAATTAATTCGTCAACAAGAACGGTTTGAAAAGGTTCTATTTTAAAACTTGCCATACCTCCCCATTTTACTTCATTAGTCATTCCGTAAGTCATTACAATTATAAATGGTTTAATTTTTCCTTCAGCAATCAAATTATCCATAATTAAATTCACACGTCCCTGATTGCTCCAGGCGGTTTCATCTTCTCCCCAACCGTGTTGCAAATACAAAACCGGAAAACGTTTTGATTGTTCTTTAACATAAGTTGGTGGTGTATAAACATAAGCACGACGTGAAGTATTAGTGCTATTTGATGGAAAAAGAATTTGCTGAACATTGCCATGAGGAACATTTTTCAACGCATAAAAATCTTGATCTTTTGCAGGTATTTCAATACCACTTTCCCAACGAGTAGAACCATAAAAATTCAATGCTCCGGGATCATTAAAAACACCTCCGTCAACCGTTACATGATAATAATGAAATCCTTCGTCCATAGAACCAGCAGTTGTTCCAGTCCATACTCCATTTTCTGCTTTAGAAAGTTCAGTTCCTCCTTTTGCTCCTCCCAATCCTAAACTTACAACAACTGATTTAGCATCAGGTGCCTTAATTTGAAATCGTGCATAGCCTTGAGAATTCACTTGCGGGTATTCTTGTCCCGGTTGATTAACTGTTGAAGGTTTGAAATCTTCAATTATTTTTACTGATTCATTTTGTGCACTAATTAATGAGCTAATTAAAGTCATCGATAACACAATCAAAAAGTTATACTGTTTCATAATTTTGGTTCTTTTTTTAAATTGGAGTAATACTATTTTTCTATTTCTTTTATTTCCTTTTAATAAAATTTAATGCACTTGTGGTGTGATTATTTTATAGTTTCCGCTTAAGTGCATCAAACTAAACAAGTACATCAACCCATCATAATAAGGGTCAAAATAACCGTCTTCATAAGGTTCGAGTTTAGCATTCCAAACAGCGTGTACAAAATCTAAACTTCCTTTTTCATCATTTATTAATGCAGTTGTTGCCGCAGTGGAAACTAACCCTATAGAATGTCTTAGTTTTTTCACTGTGCCTGCCTGCAAAATAAATTCGGGAGTTGAACCGTCAAGATTAAATTGATCTTCATAAGTCTCCATTCCTTTTGACTTTAGAAATTTTTGAAAGCGCACTGCATATTCTTTCTGCCATTTTTTGTCCTTGCCAAACCAAGCATAATCCATAGCTATATTCATGGGAACACGCCAAGAATCATATCGAAATCCTGCCGGCATCCAACGCGTAGAATGAGGCTCTCCACTGAATTCTGTATAATCAGAATTAAGCGCTGTGACAGGATGCGTTGCTCTTTTAAAAAACACTCTTGAAGTATCTGCACAGGCTTTATAAAATTCTTCATGACCGTCTTTTGCATATTCAGACCAAACTTCATAAAAAGCAGGTAAATGATAGGATGGATCTGTCCAATTGTAACTATTTCCCTCAGGGACAAAAGTTATTTGCTTGTGTTCTGTATTGATAAGATTGTAAATATTTCCCGTCCCATCTTTTTTCCACATCGCATCCAATATGCACCTGGCTTCCTTGTAATAATTGATTCCTGTGTCATTTCCCCATTTATTAGAAGCAAATAAAAGACTGGTTATATAATACAATTCTCCATCAGAAGCTGAACCCGGCGAGTTTTGTTTCATTGTAACCGGATTGAAACTCCAAGCAAAATAGCCTTCTCTTGGACCGCTTTGATGTTGTAGATACGCTTTGGAAAATTTCCAAATTTTATCAAAAACCTCTTTTTTATCGAGTTGAACGGCTACCATCATTCCATAAGACATTCCTTCGGTTCTTGCGTCCTTATTTTTCACATCAGAAACATAAGCCATCGTATCACCCACAGTAAAATAAACACGATTAGGCCCTTCAAAAATATCATAATAGGCTTTTGAAAGTTTTTTATCAATCGCTTCTTTTTTATATCCTGCTTCTAAAAAAATATTTCTGTATTTAATATTTTCAAATGTTCTAATTGATTTTTTAGTTTGAGCAAAAAACATAGAAGAGAATAAAATTGTCATTAAAAACAAGCCTATTTTATGAATGTCTGGATATAAATAGTTGTGGTTTTTCATTCAATTAATTGGTTTATTTTGGTTGGTTATAAATAGTATTTTAATCTCTTTGTACTCCTGTTTTTTTTACTACTATTTTAACAAAGTCAACATCTTATTGGCATATCGTCTTCCTAATTCTCTATAACCTGCGGCATCAAAATGTAAATTATCTTTAGCAACAGTACATCCACGAGATGAAATCACGTAGGAATTAGGAATAGTTTCCGGAAGAGTAGCGATAATTGTATTCATACTCGCACATTTACCGTTTTGCTCTTCATGTACAGTTTCACCCGAAAGTAATGGCACTTTTTTAGGATCCAAATTCAAGTCTTTCATCAAATTATCGTAAACAATTTTGACCTTTTTTGTCCAAAGTGTATCCCCGGTGTTTGACTCTCCCTGATGTAGCAAAATTCCTTTTATCACTCCGCTTTTTTGAGCAATTTTTGCCATTTCAAGCAGTCTGCCATAAGGATTTCCATCATACTCCTTAATCATACCTTTCATCCAGTCAGGAGCCGTAGCAACATAAGATTCATATTTGCCTTTATCAAAAAGCTCTATTTTACAACCACCAACAGCTACATTGATAATTCCCACTTTTACATTTTTAGGAAGACTTTCAACCATCGTTCTGCCAAAATAATCTGTTAGCGTCAAACCTGTTTTACATCTGCACAATGGCGGTACGGCTGTGTACCATTTTCCCATTTCACGACCCAATTCTGGACAATTTACTGCTTCCAAAACCTGAAAGCGACCATCAACGGCAACGGTGTCCTGAGGTTCTATTTTAGCATTTCCTTCCATATTGGATTGTCCAAAACTCAAATAAATTTGAAAATTTTTATCCTGTGAATAGGAATGTTGTCCCACTAAGATTAGGACCAATACTAAAACATAATTTTTAATTTCTTTTTTCATCTTTTTCTAATATTTGTTATTTCAAAATTCTAATTTGTCAATAGCATAAAACTAATACTGTTCTTATTTGAACAATTCTATATCAATCACATCACCCATTCTTTTATAACCTAATTCATTGGGATGTAAAAAATCATTATCATGCATATTGGGTAAAATAGTCTTAGAACCAGGTTCGGAAACCATTGCTTTATCAAAATCAATTACAGCATCAAAACCGCTATTTTTATTTCGAATCCAGGCATTTACAATATCTCTTGCTTCTTGTTTGAATGGCGCATCATAAAAGGATTTTGCAAATGGCAAAATAGTACAGCCATACACTTTAATCCCCTTGGCATGTGCTTTGTCAATCATCACTTTGTAAGCAGCAATAAGTTCTTCAGCTCTAACTGTTGCATCTTCTGCTTTTCTAATTCCTCCAATATCATTTATGCCTTCGAGTAAAACCAGCCATTTTACACCTTCTTGAGAAAGTACATCTCTATCAAATCGATCTAAAGCTGTAGGGCCTAATCCACCCCTTACGACACAATTCCCTCCAATTCCTAAATTCAAGACTCCAATATTTTCCGTAGCCTTATTTTCTAACAAACGAGCAGATAAAATGTCAGTCCATCTGTTTTGTTTATTGGTTCCTGATCCACGACCGTCGGTAATGGAATTACCTAAACAAACTATGGTTGCCGATTTTTTAGGAGCAATTACATCTACCCCCATAATGGAATACCAATGATCTGTTTTTACCGCTCCAGCAAAATCTACATTATTGAGCTGATCTCCCTGCAAAATATAAGAAGTAGTTCGAGAGCCCGAATGTCCTGATGTTTTTTGCGAAGTTGCTCCATAATGAATCGTAATGGCCAAAAGCTGCCCAGGCTGTAATGCAAAATCAAAAGTGTCTGAAAACACTTCCTGCTGCGGATTCATTGTTATACCAGCATTTCCATTGAAGCTGAGTGTTTTTTGAGATTTTCCGTCAATAACAGCTCCTTCCACTACATTTGCAATACTCACCGATTTTAAAACCGTGGGCTGATCACTAAATATATTTGAAAAACGCAATCTGATACGCTCACCTCCTATCGAAACTCTGATAATTTGTCTGAGTGTATTATCTGTAAGTCCGGGAGCTGGCGGCATATTATTAGGTTCTACCAACATTTGTGCAGTTGCCCAGGTCCCTACCCAATTTTGAGTAGTTTTTTTTTCAATCCCGCTATCTAATCTTTGAGAGGATTTGCATCCCACAACTAAAAGGAAGAAATTAAAAAATACAATCCATTTAATACAATTTTCTCTCATATTCATATTCAGTTATTAATAATTAAAACCACTTTGTGACCTGTTCATATTTGAAACAAATCAACATAGCCTCCCGTAAATTGACCTCCAAGTACGTTATTGTAATTTGAAAAACTTTTATCTTATTTTTTTAAACTAATACTAGGCCCAACATAGCTTTTCTTTAAACCGCCCCAATCAATTACAACACGTTGAATCATCATACCAGGATCACCACAAATCAAAGAAAGTGTATGTTTTGTGGTGTTTTTTGCTACTTGAAATTTGGCTACCGATACGGCTCCATTTTGGAGAACTCTATCTTTCCAAAGGTCTGAAAATTCTTTATGATCATTTTGGGCAACAAACGCATCTTTTCCATCTACTGATATACCAAACTGCGTACTCTTTCCTTTATGAAGTGCCCAAAAAGGCACACTATAAACATAAACCGTAACAGAATCTGTATTTACAGTAGTAAATTCATATTCAAATCGGGCTTCGTTAAGATTTTTCGGATTGACAGTTTCTTCGATTGCCTCGCCAAGTTGAATTACATTTCCATCATAACCAATACCTTCTACAATGCGGAGAGTATGTTTTTTTGTTGAAACTTTATTTTTAAACTTTTTTAAATCAATAACTGTACAGCCTTCTAAAATATTTTTATTTTTTTTAGGTAACAAATCTAAAGGCATGCTTCCTACCCCTTCAGTATAAACTACCTTAGGCATATTTTGATATTTAGCAGTCCAACCTGGTGCAAGCATCATCATACCATCCCACTTTCCATTAAGTAAAGTATTGTATGTTTTATTTAAATCATTAATACTATCAAATGCAATCTTAGTTTGTTCAGCTGCCCAGTTGGCAACAGCCAAATTATTTTCTTTCAGTTGTTCATTATTAAGTTGTGCCAAAAGAAATTTACGATTCATTTGATAAGAAGCCATAACTGGATAAGCAACTAATTCGAAAAATGCCGGACGGCTACTTTCGGGCAGTTCATTCATTATTTTATTGGCCATTTCTGAAATTCGCTCATAATCAGCCAAACGTTGTTCGGCATCGTTATAGTTTTGGAAAGAATAAGCGGTATTTGCAATCTCCTTGTATTTCAAAGCATCCCATTCACGTTCCCAACCCATAAATTCAGGTTTACGACTCCAGGCAAGTCTATAATAATTCTCAAAAATATCCTTAAGTGTATTTTCATATTTCGCACCAAAAATATTTGCTAAATATTTGCTTTGATGATTATTAATACCTGTATAATCATACTTGTCAACATTCCATGCAAAGTCGAAAAAGGTTTGCATTCCTAATTCGGCTGGTTTTATATCTCCAATATTAATCAACCAATATCGATTTGCTCCAGTATCATATGCCTTTTTCAATTCTTCATACATTAGTGCTGGAGGAGTAGTATTCAACCACAAATAATCATGTGGAGCTCCCAAGTATGAAGTATGATAATACACACCTGCTCCACCACTTCGTTTTTGTTCTTCGGCATTTCCAAGACGCTTGATGTACCCATAATTATCGTCCACCCAAACTAAAGTAATATCCTCTGGAACTTTCAATCCAAGTTCATATACATCCATTGATTCTTTATAAGGGACAAATATTTGTTGAATATCTGTAATTGGCTTTTTCAAATATTTCTCAAGTACATTTCTTTGGTCAGTCATTACCTCAGCAAGTACGTTAACTTTTTCCTCATTTGTTAGATTGCCTCTCAGTCCTTCATCATGTACTCCACGCATAGCCATAGTATAGATATTTTCATAAGGGGATGCTTCTTTCACACGGTCATCCATTTTTTTTAGAATAACATCTTTGTTTTTAGCATAATTCCATTCCCCATCTCGTTTACTGTCCCATTCGGATTTAGCTGCATTGTTGAATAACAATGGCTCACAATGAGATGTTGTAATGATAATACCATAATCATCTGCTACTATTTTACTTTCAGGATGAAAATAAAAAGCACCTGTAGCACTATGCATGGCCGGAGCAATCATGTTTCCTCTTAAACGAAGTAACAATTCAGATACTTGTGCATATGTTTTTGGACCAATGTCTCCAAGATTTTTCTCAAAGTTATTTGATGACCATGGCTTTAATCCCCAGTCCTCATCATTTATAAATATACCTCTGTATTTGACTTTAGGCTCACCTGATGCAAAACGTCCCGGTAAAACATAGGCAGATTCACGTTTTTTAACAGGTACATCAGCCCACCAATACCATGGTGAGACGCCTAATTGTTTAGATAATTCATAAATACCATAAATAGTACCACGTCTATCGCTACCTGCTATTATCAAACGTTTTTGTCCTGATTTTCCAGGGTTGTCTATTGTTGTAATAACGAAACTTTCCCATTTTCCTTTTAGGTCTTTAGTATTCAATTTTCCGGACAAAGCCAAATTATCAATTAGCTTACTACTGCCCAATGTTCCTATTATAATTTCATAACTTTCATCAACATTTGTGGTAAGCAGCTTTGGTTTAATCCCTGTAACACTGTTAATATCATTTTGGAAGTCTCTAATTGCACGAATCACTCCTTTAAAATCAGCAACATCATATCTAATAGATGTTGCTACCTTCCCTTTGTTTACAATTGGAAAAACTGCATTCTTGCCTCCATCATTATCTGTAATAATATTTTCCATAAAACTACCATTAGCTTGTTGGGCATAAGCAGTATTAAAAGGTATATTCCCTAATAAAAAAACAAATATTCCCCCAATATAACCTCTCAAACTTTTTTTCATATCATTAATAATTTAATTGGATGCTTATAAATATTAATTTCAAATCTTTACTGAATAAATTTAAACCAATCAACATCAACATAACCTCCAGTAGACTTAGTAGCATAATTGAAAATGGCAAACTTGGTTCCCATAAAGAGTTTTCTGTAGTCAAAAATCATTTTGAACTCTGTTCCTATTGCTGTCCAATTTTTATTATCAAAACTATAATAGAATGTAGCTAAGTCTTTATTCAAATTGAAATCACCATCAATACGCAGATAAATAAGGTTTTTAGATAATTCAACACGTGCTTTTTCATCCACCTCAACATTAAGTATTGCTTTTGTTTTACTATCTAAATCAACAACATTCGTTGACATGGTCAGGTACTTTTTATTTCCTTGCATAGTCACAGATAAAAGCCCCGAATGCCCATTAAATGCACTAAAACCTGCCACATCTCCGTCTTTCATTTTAGAAATATCCATTGCTACTATTCCACTGCACTTCGGTCCTTCCATGCGTTGTGTGATAGTATTAGGTGCAGCATATAAATTGGTAACAATTCTATCGGTTTTCAATCTGAGGAAACCTTTTCTATCTGTTAAAGACCAAGCATTATCAATAGGATTATGATTCCATTGCCAATTAATTTTCAATTGTTTGTTAGAAAAATCATCGCTTTCTACAATACGTTTTCCAGAATCAAATGGCTTAAGAGGGACTTCAGCAGTTAAGGGTACTTTGCCATTTTTATCTCCTAACATAGGCCAACCCTCTTCCCAACGAACCGGCATTAATAAAGGAACACGTCCTACAGCTCCGCGATCCTGAAAAATTAAAGCATGCCAATTGCCATTTATATCATCAATAATTGCTCCTTGTCCTGCATAAGGAAAACCTGCGAAATTATCTTCAAGAATTACTTTTTTCTCATAAGGTCCGGTAATATTATCGGCTCTGTAACAAACTTGTCGGCGAGGTTTACCCCTTGGCCAGGAAATCATCAGTAAATAATATTTTCCATTATGTTTTATTACCTGATTTCCTTCTAAAAGACCTGTTTCTTCTGCATCCCTTTTAAAAATATCCTGATTAATTCCTCCTTCCTTTACATCTGAAAGATCTTTATTCAACTCAATTATCTTTGTTCCGGTAAAAACAAAAGCGCGGTCATCGTCATCAAAAAACAATGAAGCATCATGGAAATGTTTTGTTCTTGTAACCAATTTCCAATTTCCGGTTTTAGGATCGTCTGTCACATAGATGTAAGACTTAAACGGCTCATCATTAGGTGAAAAAAGAACATAATATTTTCCTTTGTGATAACGAATAGAAGATGCCCATTGACCTCTTCCATAAACGGTACCATTAAGCAAATCATATTTAGAATTATCAGTAAGACGATTAAACACATAACTACCTATTTCCCAATGAACCAAATCCTTAGATGTCATCACCGGAGCGCCGGGCATCAAATGCATGGTCGTACTAATCAAATAAAAATCACTTCCTGATCGTGTAATGGACATATCAGGAACATCAGCCCACATCATAGGGTTGGTATATGGTGTACTATCACTTTTTTTTGTTTGTTGTGCAATGCAACTACAATAAGCTAAAGCAAACAATAATAAAATTGGATTTTTATTCATCGTTTTAATTATATTAATTTTATAAAATTATTTCACATTATATTGAATTGGAATCGCTCCAAAATAACTTGGATGGGCATTGTCCGGATTCATAACAATTTTCTCAAGGACTACTTCCGGATCAATCATGTAAACTTTTAATGTATGAATTCCTGGTTCATCAACTTGTAATTCTGCATCAAGCCATCTTAAATTATCAAAAACTTCACTTCGACGTTGTTTACCATTTCCATTCAAATAAATATCTTTATTTAAAGGAGAAAGTGGTTTTAACACTTTTGAATGTGCTAAATTACCAGGTGTATATTCGCCAAAAGTATCTACTAGTCCTTTTCGGGCATCAATAATTACCGGAGCTTGATTGTCTAAAGCAACAGCAATTCTTAATCCTCTGGTCGGATTAAGATCTTGGGTTGGAACCATACCTAAACACACAGTTGCTTTTCCTTTTTTAGAAAGAAGAACTTTGTATTCTAATCGGGGTGCTGACTCTTGAGTTGCACTTGGAGCAGTTACTGGATTGATCCCCATACTGGCATCCGATCTTCCTAAATCAGGTAAAACTATCCATTTTGCAAATTTTCCAGGAACACTTGTATTATATTTACTTGATGGGATAGAAAACTCTCCTGCTAAACTTCCGAAATAGGGTTCATTAATTTTAGGCAACTCTGCTTTTACAACATTAAGATGCACTGGTATAATTTTATTCTCTTGGCTAATTTCAATAACACCATCAAACGTTCCATTTGTTAAAGCATTCCAATCTATATCCACTTGAATACGGGTTTCTTTTTCTACAGTTCCCTTAGACTGGCTTAATTTAATCCAGGATTTATTTGGTTTAGCAATAAATTCAAAACTACCTGTCCCTTGATTAAATACGTCGATATAATAGCTCTGTTTAGCCAATCCATCAAATATTGGTAATACCGCTTTATCAGTTGTATTAGGCCACGACAATTCTGTTCCTTCAATAGCCACTCCTATGGTTGGTTCTGGTAATGGTGAGATTTCTTTTATTTCAGGCAATTGATTAGCTTTAGGCATTGACCACATTTTATAACCTATGTGAATATCGCTCATCATATTTTTCCACTTGCCATTTGCCATGGAGTTATTGTAGTAATCGCTTAGTCTTTTATCTTCTTCGAAAAGATCTTGGGCACGTTTGTAAAAATCATTAGCACTCACTCTGCCTTGTTTCTCAAAAAGTATATTCTTATCCGCAGCAAGATACATTTCAGCTACACCAGCCGAAGCTTTTACCGGATACAATACCAATTGATAATAAGCATCTTGTGCATCAGCAGGTATTTTTAATTTTAATTTTTCAGCTTTATCAACAACATCTTTCCATAGCTTTAATACGCTGTCAGATTCGTGATTATTTACAATACTAAAAATATTTGGAACCTGCGCTTCCGGTTTTCGCCAAAGGTTGTATTTAGCATATTTCGATACAATATCTGCAATCTCTTCTGCATGTTCATTTCCAAATATCCTGCTTGCCCAATCAACAGCGTAATCCTTTGTTTTATTGGCAGGAATGGCATCGGGATTCCAGGCAAAGTGCATAATAAAATCAATTGGAAGCTCTTTAGGTTTAAGATCACCAACATTCACAATCCATAATTTATCAAGACCGGATTGGTAAGCTAAATTGAATTGCTCATGTAATTTTGGAATCGTTGTTGTATTAATCCAGCGATCATTCCATGGACCACCATTCATATCAATATGATAATACAGTCCTCCTCCGCCTTTTCTATTCTTTACTTTTTCTTTTTCTGGATAAGTACGACGAATCTGTCCCCAATTATTATCACAAAACAGAAGAATTACATCATCCGGAACCGTTAATCCGGCATCATAATAACGCTGCACTTCGGTAAAAATAGCCCAAATCTGAGGATGATTTTCGGGAGCATCATTATATACTTTTTGAATAATTTCTCTTTGCTTCTTAATAACGTTTTGTAATGTTTGGATGTTCTTTAAATCATCTCCTTCTCCCATTGCTACGTCCCCTTCTCCACGCATCCCAATCGTGATTAGATTATCAAAATTTTTATTTCGGTTTATTCCATCATAAAAAAATTGACTAATATTTTTTTCATTGGTTTCATAATTCCATTCTCCAATTTCTTTTTTCCTATCAGTATATTCTTTTTGTGAACGCATCATCGGTTCGTGGTGTGATGTTCCCATCACTATACCGTATTCATCGGCAACTACCGGATTAAGCGGATCGTCTTCATTAAACGATTTACCCCACATTGCTGGCCATAAATAATTCGCTTTTAAACGCAAAAGCAATTCAAACATAGTCGCATACATCTTAGAATTGATTCCTCCGTGAGCACCTCTAGCCCATTGCGCAAATGAAGGCTCTTCATCATTGATAAAAATTCCACGGTATTTTACTTTTGGAGAATCCTGAAAATATTTACCTGCTTTTATATATAGGTCATTTGCTTTTTTTGCGGGAACATCAGCCCAATAATACCAAGGTGATACTCCAATTTTTTCTGAAATATCATAAATTCCATAAATAGTCCCTCGTTTATCACTACCAGCAACTACTAACTGACCATCTATTGTTTGAATTAAAAAGGATTCCCATTTTCCTTTTATACTTGAAACATCAATTTTTTTAGCAGCAATTAATTTATCAATGATGCGACTTTTACCAATGGTTCCCACAACAATTGAGTTTTTTTCAGGTTTTGTACTTTCAAAGATTGGAGAAGACACACCTGTTACTTTTCGGGTATCATCGCCTAAATCTTTTGCAGCACGAATTACACCTTTCCAATCATTAGGGTCAACATAAATTGAAGCCGATTTACCATTAGCAACAATTGTAAAAGCCTGAGCTTCCATTTGATGTAAAACATAATTATTAGCTGGAGTTCTTTGGTCGCTTTTTTTTACAGATTGCCCAAATGCACTTACCACTAACAACAATAATAGTGACAGCGAATGAAATTTTATTTTGGATTGAAAATTCATATAATGAATGTTATAATGTTTTTAAAATTTGTGATGATTTAGTACTAATTATTATTGATATTAAAAGCTACACTCCTATTTAGAAATCTGTTTGTTGTTACTAAAATCAATATTATTGGGTATTTGTATTATTTTTAGGAACATTCAAAACGGCTTCAAACGCCCATTTTGGTTTTTTACTTCTATCAAACAATAAAGGATAATTCGTTCTTTTGTCAATGGGGTAATCATTTTTCCAAGACATACCATCGTGCAATCCCCATACTGTAACGCGATCTATTTTATCTCTTTTTCTGTAAAAAATCTCAAATAATTGAGCATATCTGTCGGCCAATGCTTTTTGTTGTGCTTCAGGTAATTCTTTTTGATAGGGATCCAAGAATGTCTTGAATTCTTCTAATTGAAATTGCGGATGCAACATTCCAGTTCCAATAATTTGTCCCTCCTTCGTCAAAGGCAATACATCTACATCCAACTCTGTAATCATCACTTTTATACCAAGAGTAGCAAAAGAATCTATAGCCGCTTCAATATATTCAGTTTTAGGATAATTGAGTCCCCAATGTCCTTGAATGCCAACACCATCAATTCTTATTTTCTCTTTTTGAAGCATTCTTACAAGACGCATAATACCATCTCTTTTTTCTGGTCGCCAAACATTGAAATCATTATAATAAAGTTCTGTATTAGGCGCATATTCACTAGCAAACTTGAAAGCATTTTTGACTAATTCGTCACCATTACCCACACTTTTTACCCAAGCAGTTGAACTTCTGTAAGATCCATCATTATCAATAACTTCGTTCACCACATCCCAAGCTTGTACCTTTCCAGCATATCTTCCTGCCACTTTTTTGATGTACTCTCGCAAGCGTTCGATTTGAGCTTTAGGGGTATTAGGATTTCCATTTCTATCTTGAAAAAACCAAGCCGGAGTTTGATTATGCCAAACTAAAGTATGCCCTACGGTAAACAAATGATTCTTTTGACCAAAGGCAACATAATCATCTGCTGGTTTAAAATTATAAACTCCCGGCGCAGGATTTATGACTTCCGCTTTCATCACATTTTCAGGTGTAATGGAATTGAATTGTTCTAAAATAATTTTTTGTGAAACAGTATCTCTCCCAGAAGAGACTTCATCATTAACAGCACAACCCATTAGAAAAGCATCTTTATATGCAGTTTTTAGTGTTGTAGTGTTTTGACTTTTATTCGTTTTTGTAGTACAACCTACTAAACCTAAAATAATTAGAATTACACTAAAAAAAGGACCTATTTTTTTCATATCAATTTTAAAATTACAACCGATTGTGTAAATATATAAAATATAATAGCTTGGCTCATATATTCTACTTTATTTATTTGGTTTTAAACGAATAGTCAGCCGTGTGTCGTCCTATTTTATTACTACTGAAACTGTGTTCAAAATTACTATTTGATTAACCTCCAAAACTCATTATAAGTTTAGTACTTAATTGAACTAGCTTTGATACAAATAGAATTTATTTAGTCATACTTGTCTCAATAACCGCTTTGTAGGCTGGTTTAGGATTCAACTCCCCATCAAACAAAAGCGCATCTTGCCCCCTGCGCCAAGACTTTGTATCGCTCAGTCCCCAGAAAGTTACACGGTCGATTACATCTGAATGTCGCATAAAAATTTCAAATAACTTTTTATACACCTCAGCTTGCTTTTGATAGTTCTCAGCCGGGATTTTTTTCTCCCCTTGATTTACTCCCATAGCACCACTATTATCTCCTGTTGCAGTAACATCTAGTTCAGTAATAGAAACTCTCAAGCCCAAAGACGCATAGTTTTCAATAGCTTTTTCAACGTCAGCGAGGTTAGTGTCCAAGTGCCAATGTCCCTGAATTCCAACACCGGTGATTGGAGCTCCTTCTGCAATAAGTCGCTTGAGCAATAACATAGAACTTGCGTGTTTCCCTTTGTTTTCAACTGCGCCCTGCTCAATGTTGTAATCGTTGTAGTATAACTGCGCTTTAGAATCTGCTTCGTGTGCCCACTTAAAAGCCATTGTTATAACTTCGGGACCAACGTATTTATACCAACTGAAAGTGCGAAGATTTTCTGTTTTGCCGTCACCGCCATCGGCAATCGATTCATTAAAGACATCCCAGCCAACAACTCGTCCCTTGTATCGTCCAGCCACAGTCATAATATGTTTTTTTAAACGTTCTAAAACGACTTCTTTACTTGCTAAAGGCCCCGTAATCTCCCCTCTATTGCGGCGAGGATTATTAGTACCCGTTGTAGGCGTAGTCGCGGTTGGGGCAGGTGCAACAGGCGGAGCTATTTCTCCAGTTGCTGAACTTTTATCTTGAAAAAACCACTGAGGTGTTTGACCATGCCAAGCCAAGGTATGTCCCCAAACCTTTAAACCATTCTTTTCACACCAATCAACCATAGCATCTGTAGTTACGAAGTTATAGGTATCTTCGGTAGGGTGAATAGGTTGCGGTTTCATACAATTTTCTGGAGTAACAATGTCGTATTGTGCTCTAATGCTTGCTTGATAGGCTTCGGAATTCGAACTTAAATCATCCGCACATCCTATCAAAAACTTCCCTTTAAATGCTTGTTTTAAAGTCTTTAGAGATGCAGAATTATTATTATCCTGAGCAAAAACACTTGCTGTAAGTACTCCACTCAAAATTAAGCTTGTAATCCATTTTTTATTAATCATAATTCTGTTTTTTAGTTTATAAAACAAATAAGTCTGTTTATACTTTGGTTGATTTGCCTTTTTTCAAATGAAATTATTTCACCGGAGATAAAACAAAACTCACATCATTTCCATTGATTGCGAAAAAAAGTTGAATCGTTTCAGCCTTTGTTTTATCTGCATCGTTTGCTTTTATTTTGCCTTTAATTTGGATTGAATTTCCCATAATGTCAATAGAAAAAGAAAGGTCTTCGCCTTTAATTAGCCCATTGGATATTGGTCTGTCACTCCCGTCTGGGCGTTTTGAGGTACCTGTCAATTTTTCCCCTTCCACTTTAAAGGTATAATTGACTTCAAATTGGTCATTAACCGTTCCTTTCCAGTTTCCGGTAATATCCTGAGCATATCCAAATGTTACAAATGCCATTAGCATAAATAAAGTTGTTACTGTTTTTTTGATCATAATATTTTAATGTTAAATAATTAAGCTAATTGAAAGTATGTAATGTATTCCTATTGTATTTTTTCAACTTGAAATTACTCTTTATTGAATATCCAATAGTCGAAATTAAATAATTCGCGACCGGCAGTAATGTTGTGACCATTAAAGCAAAAATAAATATCGTGTGTTCCTTTAATCTCTGTTGTCATTTTAGTTGAAAGTATTTTGAATTTCTCCCAACCTCCAGTTCGAGGTACATCTATTGAAGCTATAATTGGCCCCGTAACACTATCAGCACGCACTTCTAAAATACCACCATCGAGACCTGCTGCAATCGAAGCTGAAAAAGATTTAGGAGATTGATTTTCAAAATTCACTTCTCGAACTTTAATATACCCTTTTAGACGAGCAGATGAAACATAAACCCCAACCTTGTTATTCTGCGAAATGGAACATTTTTCAGACCAGGCCATTGTTTCAGCCTCCACACGCTTGAAAGGATTGATGAATCCAACTGGTTTTACACCTTCTTTTGTAGCAGTAACTTCAGGAATGGTTCCGTCTTCGTTATAATTAAATTGCTCTACACTGGAAGCCCTACCATAACTTCCTCCATTAGGTAAATGTCCGGTGTGATAAAAAACATAAGAATTGTTTTTGTAATCAATAATGCCACCGTGATTGGTAAAACTATTGGTTTTTTGATCTTCCATTATCTTTCCTTGGTATTTCCAAGGCCCTGTTGCGCTATCGCTCATAGAGTAAGAAAGTGTTTCACCTCCTTTGCCCATACCGGCAAACATCATATAGTATTTATTTTTTCGCTTGTAAAACCAAGGCCCTTCTATAAAAGTATCTTTGTTTTCGATGCCCAGTTTTCTGTTTTCTCTACTACCGCCAAAGGTTTCATTGTTTAAAGGAACGGTAACAATATCACCAGAATATGAAATCATATCTTTGTTTAACTTCACATAAAACAAACTACCATTTCCCCAATACAAATAAGCCTGACCATCATCGTCAATGGCAACTGTCGGGTCAATGTTTGACCAGCTTCCATTTATAATTAATGGTTTGCCAATAGCATCCTTGAAAGGACCAGTTGGACTATCTGCTACAGCAACACCAATCGCCATATCGTTCTTGTCACTTTGTGCACAGATGTACCAATAAAATTTACCATTACGCTCAATACATTGTGCTGCCCAAGCACGATCTCGAGCCCAACTGAAAGATTCTAACGAAATAGGAACTCCGTGATTAGTCCAATTTACCATATCATTCGATGAAAAAACGCGCCATTTGGTCATATAGTAAAAATCAAAACCCGGAATATCATCTCCTGTATAGGTATAAACTGTTCCGTTGTAAACCATTGGCGCGGGATCAGGAGAAAAGTTGGTTTGAACAAAAGGGTTTTGCGCTGATATGTGAGCTACAAAAGCAAACGAGAAAAGGAATACTGAAAATTTTATATTTTTCATAAGCTGCATTTTATATGATTTCGTTCTAAATCGAACTTTTCAATTATTTATTAATTAGGCTGAGCATCGTTAGCTGATGTAGCATACAAACCTATCAATGCACCTGTAAAACCACCAGCCACATTAGTAGAAAGAATATCACCTGAAACTGCTCCACCTAAATTTGTAAAATCAACACCATTGGTTGAATAACTAAATTCATAATTATCTCCAGTTGCTTTTACTTGTAAACGAAGCATTTTTTTAAGGTCAATTTTAGTGCTTGCAATAATTTTCGACTGTCCTTTTTCTGTTCTTTCCAATAAAATATAAGTATCATTTCCTTTTTTGGTTACACCAAAAACATAATTGAATTTCTCGTTTTGCAAGCATACAATTCCTGCCAAATCTTTTTCAGATACCGGTTTGTAATCAACTGTTGTTGCAAAAGAAAAACTGTTATGTTGCTGTCTGTGAAAAAGTGTAGAAGTAGGTTTCACTTCTTTAATGCTTACGGCAAATGGATTGATTTGCAATCCTTTTTTAGTTACTGTAGCAAAGTTTTCACGTGGCCCTCTCAAACCAATCCATCTGTAATCTAATTTTGAAGAAGTAAAGTTTTCTGTAAACGTGAAATTACCATTCGGAAAAAATCCATCTTTCCCTGTTTTATTTTCAGTAACACCTTTAGGCATTTTCAATTTTGGCTCTAAAGGAACTAATCCATTTTCGAAAACAGGAAACTCTCCAGACCAATCCACAGGCAACATAAAAGTTTCACGACCTGCATTTACTCTGTCTTTCTCATTCGGACGAATTCCTAAAAATACGCCATAATACTTATCGCCAGGTCCTTTAACTAAATCGGCATGTCCAGCCCAATCGTATTTATTGGCTCTATCTCTTGGAAAATAACGTTGTGTTAAAATTGGATTACTTGGTGCAGGAATAAAAGGACCTTTAGGACTATTGCTTTTGAAAATTACTTCACTGTGATTTCCTCCTGTACCACCTTCAGCACACATTAAATAATAACTTCCGTCTTTTTTGTACAAATGTGGTGCTTCAATCCAAATCGGTTTTTTAGAAAGATCCACTCCTCCATCAACTATAATTTTATCCGTTCCCGGAATTACTTTATCTGTTTCAACATCATATTCCCAAACTTTAATGACACGGTGTCCATTGTATAATTCTTTTCCTTTGTCCGGAGCATCGTTATGAACAATGTACCCTTTTCCATTATCATCAAAAAATATCGATGGATCAATTCCTCCAAAACCTAATTTAATTGGACTTCCCCATCCTTTCATTGGATCTTTTGTTTTTACAATAATGTTTCCAAGATTTCCAGAGAAAGCAGTTACAATCATATAAAAAGTATCATTGTGAGGATTATATGTAATTCCAGGCGCATACACTCCGGCACTAATACCTGTATCGTGTGGATTGAATTCGTTAACATTGTTTAGTACACCTCCCAAATCAGTCCAGTTTACTAAATCTTTAGAATGAAAAATAGGCACTCCGGGAAACATCGCAAAGGAAGAACATACCATATAATAATCATCTCCTTTTCTGGTAATTGCAGGATCGGGATAACATCCTTGCAAAATTGGAGTATAAAATTCATCCGTCTTTAATGGATTTTTTTTATAAATATCATCATCCCCCTGATAAACAACCTTTGAAAATACAGCTGGATTTTTAGATGTGTTTTTCTTGGTTTGACTGTTAACGCCTGTCCCAAAAAACAAACCCATAATGGTGGATAAAAATAATAATTGCGTTTTTTTCATTTTTTAAAAAATATGTATGTTAATAATCTTCTTTTTTATTTATTCAAACTTTACCCAATCGACCTCAACTTGATTGTTGTTTTTTGATACAACAAATACATCTTGAACTCCTGAATCAAATTTCAATACTGGCGATTTTACTTCCTGCCATTTACTACCTTTTGGAATTTTTACCTCAGCCAGAACTGTTTGTCCTATTCCTTTTGTACAAACTTGCAGTACGCCTCCTTTTTCTGAAAAAGCTTTTATGGATATTGATTTTAATTTTTTCTGTCCAAAATCAACGCTATTGTATTGAACCCAGGCATCTGATTGATTGAAAGTTGTTTTCCAACCCTTAAAAGAATTGGAACTATCTAAAAAAGAAATGGAACTTCCTTTATCACTTATTTTTAAATACCTGTCGATTTGAATTGGATTTGTCGCTTTCGTAATTCCGACTCCTCTCAAAGTGGGAATAACTTTTTGAATGCTTCCATCTGGATTGAAATGCAAATAATCGGCTCTAATGGATCTTGCTTTATCAAACTGTGGAGACAGATCGTTATGATGATAAAACAAATACCATTGCTTTTTAAATTCTATAATCGAATGATGGTTTGTCCAGCAACCTGTAGGCGACTCATCCATAATGACACCTGCAACTTTAAAAGGTCCCAATGGATTATCGGCGGTGGCATATTCCAAGCGTTCAATCTTATTTTCAACGTGAGGATAAGTCAGGTAATAAATTCCGTTTCTTTCAAATAGATAAGGCCCTTCTTTTAGCCCTTTGGTTGGAAGATTTTCGATGGTTTTTACTTCTGAATCCAACTCAGTCATATTCTCCTTTAACTTAGCAACAAAAATATTTCCTCCAGACCAATACAAATAGGCTTGTCCATCTTTGTCAATAAAAACATTTGGATCAATTCCACTAATTCCTTTTATCGGATTAGGTTCCGGAATATAGGGTCCTTCAGGTTTATTAGCAATGGCAACACCTACCTTAAAGCCTCTCTTAGAATTAATGGTATCTTTTGGCGTACTTGGAAAATAGAAATAATACTTGCCATTTCTTTCAATACAATCCGGAGCCCACATACTATAACTATCAGGCTTTACCCAAGGCACTTTATTTTGTTGCACTATCATCCCGTGGTCTGTCCAATCAGTTAAGTTAACCGAAGAAAACACGTGATAATCTTCCATACAAAACCAGTCTTTGCGTCCTTTCCCTTCGGTAGCCAAAATATCGTGTGAAGGAAAAACATAGACTCTGTCACCAAATACTCTTGCAGATGGATCAGCGGTAAATTGATCTTGAATAAGAGGGTTTTGAGCAAAAGAAATACTGCCAATAAAAACCAGCATCATTTCTATTCTAAAAATTGATTTAAGATTCATCCTGCTTTGAGTATTCATTTCTTAATTGACCATTAACACACCTCCATTACAAGGAATTGTTATTTCAACTAATTGGTTTTTGTTTATTTTGATGCTACTTAGTTTTCCAATTAATTGCTCATCATCAGTGTACTGCTTTAATTCAGAACCTGCTGAAATCATTGGTAATTTCATTTTAAGTTTCAATGTTTCTTTTTGAGCATTTACTCCAGCGATATACCATTTTGCTCCTTTTCGACGGGCAAGTACCACATATTTACCAGGATAACCATCTAAATAGCGAACCTCATCCCAAGTTGTTGGTACTTCTTTCATAAAGTTAATTGCCCAATCAGGTGCGTCAGTTAAATTATTTGGTGCCAAAGCAAAATGTTGCACTCCACTTTGAAATAGTACGGCTGTGGCTAGAGCATAAACATCAGATGTCATTCGTTTGGAACCTTTGTTTGGCGTATTTTCACTATTATAAAATTCATTTAAAGCACTTCCACCAAAATCCATACTTCCTACCACATTTCTAATAAAAGTGTGTATCGAGGCATTTTTGGCTTCATTATTACAACTTCCCTGACCAAAATATAGATTTTCACTCGCCAAAACAGCTTCACTCGCCGCATAATTTGGATACATACGCTCCCAACCTCTAGGTAAAGTACAACCGTGGAAAATAACCATAATGCCAAAATCATTGGCATCAGCTAGAATGTCTTCGTATAACTTCATCGTTACTTGTTTGTCTCCACCAAAAAAGTCAACTTTGATTCCTTTTACTCCAATACTTTTCATCCAAGCCATTTCTTTGCGTCGAATGATGGTATTGTCCATAATTCCTCTTGGCCCTTGAGGAGCATCATTCCAATAGCCATTGGAATTGTACCACAAATACAACCCAACTCCTTTACTCGCACCGTATTGAGCCAACTCTGCAATTTTATCTTTTCCAATTTGGGTGTCCCAGAGCGCATCAATTAAAATGGTTTCATAGCCCATTGCAGCACTAAAATCGATATATTGTTTTTGTACTGGAAATTTGGTGTTGCTATCCATTTTCATAATCCAGCTCCAAGAACCTTTGGTATAATTGTACTTTTGAGAAGCTTCGTATTTTGGTTTAACCAAGTCAAATGGAATTGTAGTTTCAACAATTGGGGCCAATGTTTCGCCAATTGTGATGGTTCTCCAAGGTGTTTCTCCCATAAGCGGAATACCCGGAGCTGTCGTTCCATTGCCATTATTTTCGCCAGCCATTGGAAATCCAATAGTATATAATCCTTTGTCTTGCCCTATCAATCTGCTTCCGCAATAATTACTGTCAACACCTGTTTCGGAAATTAACACCCATCCGTTGTTATTGACTTTAAAAAGGCAAGGAAATGTGTATCCGTCACCATTTCCGTTTTTTCCCATTGGAGCATCCAAAGTATAGGACGTTTCATAACTAGGCATTGTTCTGGCAAAACCTACCATTGATTTACTTTGTGGACACAAGAAAGTAGTAGTTCCTACTGGCAATGAAAAACCAGAAGCTTCTTCTTGGACTACACAAGATCGAGCTTCTTTTTGCGGATAAACTTTATACTTAAAACCTACATTATTATTGCTTAGCCTGAAAATCACATCGATTGCTTTTTTACCGTCTTTAGTAAAAGAAAATACAGCTTCGTTAGCAACATAATGCACTTTACTTTGTTTTATGTTGGGTAATTCATAGTTTTCATCAATTTTGTTTTGAATCACATTGGCTTCTAAAAGTAATCCTGAAGAAAAATTACCAACATTGGTTTTTAAACCAAGTGGAGATTGCTCCAAGAATGTTTTTGCATTATAAGAAACACTATACGTTGGCATCCCATTATTTACTGCAACTGACACCATAAGTTTTTCATCCGGACTTTTCACAACCGATTGCGCTTTTAAAGCAAAAAAACTCAATAGAAAAAAACATAAAACATACCCTGACTTTATCATAAATTAATTATTTATTAACGTATTTTTTTTATTTCAAATATTTATATCTTAAAAAAACAAATATAAATAGAATAGACTCTGTTTTATTTGATAGGTTTAATTAAGAAATACTAATTTAAAAATAAAAAACAACAACAGATTAAAATTCAACAACATAGGATGAAATAAATTTTCATAAATAGTTATTTAGAAAACATCCAATAATCAAAAAACATAATTTTGCTGGAAGCTTTTCCTTTATAAACAAAATAGACATCGTGTATTCCTGTCACTTTTTTGACCTCCGTTTTCACTATTGCCCAACGATCATTTCCACCGGTCATTGGGACTTTAACCGTTCCTATCAATTCTCCGTCTATACTATCTAATCGTATTTCCATAGACACATTTCCATTATGAGTGGTACCCAAACGCGCCATGAATTTTGAGGCTCCTTCTTTACGGAAATCGACCTCTTTCACTTTTGTAAAAGCATCATTTTTCATCGCTGTGATAAAAACTCCAACTTCGTTATTTTGCATAGATTTGACATCTTTTGACCAAGCGATTGTTTCGGCTTCATTTTTAACATAAGGATTAATTGTGGCAACAGCTTTTTTAATTCCTTCGGTCATATTCATTGGTTTGATTGTGCCATCTGAATTAAATTGTAGTTCTTCAACACATACTGATCGGTCAAAACCTCCCCCTCCTGGTAAAGCACCATTATGATAGAAAAAATAAGACTTCCCTTTAAAATCAATAACTCCCGGATGGTTTGTAAAACTTCCGCCTTGAGTAGGCATAACAATTCCTTGGTATTTCCAAGGGCCTAATGGCGTTTTGCTTGTTGAATATCCAATATGTTCGGAAATAGGTCCTGCAGCAAAAAACAAATAGTACAATTTATTTCGTTTATAAAGCCAAGGTCCTTCTTCATAAGTAGTTGGTCTGCGTGCATCTTCTTTGCCTTCCCGTTTCCCGAAGGATTCAATTGTATTGGGAAATGTTTGTATTTCTCCATCAAAAGTAATCATATCTTCATTTAATTTCACATAATTACAAACTGGATTTCCCCATAAAAGATAGGCTTGTTTGTCATCGTCAATAAAAACAGTTGGATCAATATCGGCATTACTATTTTGAATTAGTGGTTTTCCTAACGGATCTGTGAAAGGCCCATAAGGACTATTGGCGACAGCTACTCCAATACCATTTTTGCCTTGACGATCGGTTATCGGTGCATATAAATAAAACTTGCCCGCTCGCTCTATGCATTGAATTGCCCAAGCGTTCATTTTGGCCCAACTAAAATCTTTATACGATACCACCGAACCGTGATCTGTCCAATTGACCATATCTTCGGTGGTATATAATTTCCAGTCATTCATCGTAAACCAAGTCGATTCGTCTTCGTCGTGTGACGTATATAAATATACTTTTCCATTATACACCATTGGTGCTGGATCAGCAGTATAATTGGTTTGTACTATAGGATTTTGAGACATTCCTAACATTGGAATGACGCACAAGAATAAAGAACTCATTTTTTTTAAACACCTCATTTTATTACTAATTTCTTAAATTATTATTTAAACATCCACCAATCTAAATTAAACAACGATGCTCCATCTCCTTTGAATACAAAAACCACATTGTGTACTCCTGTTATTTTCTTAACTTTAGTTTTAAACTCTTTCCAAGTATTTAAATCACCTGTACTTTTGATATCGCAAACACCTAGAAGTTCTCCTTCTTTAGTATCTAAATGGATTTCTATTTTTCCTCCAGTCGTAGAAGCTGCACTTACTTGAAAGCTTTTTGCTCCTTTATTAAAATCAACAGCTTGTACTTCTATGTAATCGTTGTTGTCTATTTGATTTACAAAGACTCCTGTTTTATCATTTTTATCTGACTTCACTCCTTCACTCCAAGCCATCGTTTCTGCTTCAACCCGTTTAAAAGGATTGATTGTACCAACGGCTTTCGGACCATCTACTGACCAATAGGACAATGTTTTTATAGTTCCATCTGCATTATAAATGATTTCGTCCATATCGACAGAACGTCTTTCATAAAAAGTGGAAGTTTCTCTTTTTAAAAGATCATAACTATGACCAAAAACATACGATTTTCCTTTGTAATCAATAATTCCAGGATGATTGCCTCTGGTTTTTTCACTGGCTTCCACCACCATGCCTTTATATTCCCAAGGTCCTGTTGGAGTAGTACTCATAGCATATCCAATACCTTCCGGACAACAAGTAGAAGCGTAAGATAGATAATAATTTCCCTGACGTTTATATATCCACGGCCCTTCTTGGTAGTTTTTAGGTTTTGTAGGTACTTTAACTATTTCTCCTGAAGTAGAAATCATGTCTTTGTTTAATTTTATATAATAAACATCCGGATTACCCCAGTATAAATAAGCTTGTCCGTCATCATCTATAATTGGACTTGGATCAATATCATTCCATATATGATTGTCTTCAATCAAACGCTTACCCAATGGATCTTTAAACGGTCCATAAGGACTATCCGAAACTAATACGCCAATTCCTTGTCCGTGCATGGGAGCATAAAGGTAAAATTTACCGTTTCTTTCGATGCATTGAATCGCCCAGGCACCATTATCAGGTTTTACCCAACTGAAATCTTTTAGAGAGGCTACAACACCGTGTTCAGTCCAGTTCACCATATCGGTTGAAGTGTATAGCAACCAATCCTTCATTTTGAATCCCTTTGCATCGTCCTCATCATGTGAAGTATATAAAAACACGGTATCATTGTGTACCATTGGTGCGGGATCAGCAGTATATTTAGTTTGGATAATTGGTTTTTGTTTGATACTGCTTTGAGCCATTCCATTAAAAGCAGTCATTGTAAATAAGCAAATCGTTACAATACTATTTATTTTTGTATTCATTTTTTATAATTTAATTGAAATTTTACTTCCTTTATAATCAACATATTTTTCAGTCGTTGTGTTTGGTTGCTTTAGGTTTGAAGAAACTTTTACAACTTTAAATTTCCGTTCTTTTATCATCCCGGAAAAAGAGCCTTTTTGCTCACTGATACTTAAGGTTTTCTTGAAATCATTCCATTTAAAGGTAACTGTCGCAAACTTCCCTTTTTCATAATTGTAATTATCCCCTTCATCTTCATAAAGTGTAAATTCTCCATCAGCTCCTTCATAAATTCTAATTTCAAGAGTATCCCATTTCTTCTCATTGGTCGATTGCATTATTGATCCAAAAGGAATTATAGCACCCGCTTTTACAAATAATGGAATTCTGTTTAAAGGCACATTTACTTTAACTTCCTGACCTCCATCAAAACTTTTTTCAGACCAGAAATCGAACCATTTGGTGCCTTTGGGCAAATACACTTTCCAATCGGCAACTCCTGATTGAATAACCGGAGCAACTAAAAACGATTTACCGAACATATATTCGTATGGTTGACTCACTGCTTTTTCATCATTTTGAAAATCCATTACCAGCGGTCTCATAAAAGTGGAACCCGTTTTAATTTTAGAGGTTTCAGAATAGATGTACGGCATTAATTGGTAACGAAGATTCAACATTTCTCTCATATTGTCTTCCACTTTCTGACCATATTTCCAAGGTTCGGTTTCAGTTTGATAACCATGTAATCTAAATATGGTACTAAATGCTCCCCATTGAAACCATCTGGTTAGCAACTCTTGAAATTTTTCATCCTTGTATTGTCCTCCGCCTGGACGAAAAAAACCGCCAATATCCGTTGTCCAATACGGCATTCCTGTTAAAGTAAAATTCATTCCGGAAACAATTTGTCTTTTAAAACCATCCCAGGTTCCACCAATATCTCCAGACCAATTGATGGTTCCAAAACGTTGTTGACCGGCAAATGCAGAACGTGTTAATATCGTTACGCGTTTTTCAGGATTTGTTTTTCGCTGTCCTTCATAAACCGATTTACTCACAAATAATGGATATGTAAGTCGGAAAAAATCGCCAGGACCTTGATGTGTTGTAGTACCAACCAAAGCATCATTTTCTGGCTCCGTTGCATCCATCCACCAACCATCAACACCATTTGAAAATAAATTTTGGTTTAATGTATTCCAATAAGCTTTTCCCGTTTCAGGGTTAAAATAATCCAGCCATTTGGTGTTGGGAATGTACATTCCGTTTTCAACATATTTTTTACCAATGGTAGAATTTTTATCCGGATTAGACCAAACAGAAACCACAAAATGAGAGTTCAAATCGTGTAGTTCTTTGATAAAACCAGCAGGATTTGGGTAGTTTTTTTCATCGAATTGCGGTACACCCCAACCATTACTTCCCCAATATTGCCAATCCTGTACAATTACATCTAATGGCAATTTCCTTTCACGAAATTCTTTAACTGTATTAATTAAATGTTCGCTGGACGTATAACGTTCACGACATTGCCAAAAACCATAAGCCCATAAAGGTAACATTGGTGTTTGTCCCGAAACGCTTCTGTAGGTATTCATTACCTCATCGGTATCTTTTCCTTTGAAAACCACATAATCTAAAGCTTTAGCATTTACAGAACGAAACGTGGTTGAATTATCCGTTTTTCTAAAAGACAACTTTGGCTTATTTGTAGCATTACAAACGATTTGCACCGAATGTTCTCCGGCTTTCAAATTCACTAATTCGCTAACTGCCGGTGGCAACCATAAATTAGATTGATCGATAATGGTTTTATCATCAATAATAACCAAATGACGGCTGTCCATATCGCCTAAATCCAACATTAGAGAATATTGACCTTCTTTTTCTACACTAAATTTCCCTTTGTATAATGCTTGTCTTTGTGATACTTTTTGAGTTCCTGCTGTTGTGGTTACCTCAACTTCTTTATTGTTATCCGATGATTTTTCACTTTTGGTAAGTGCAATCAAATTATCGTTTGGATTAAACTCTGTAAGACCGTATTGGTGCCAAAGAATTCCATATCCTTTATTGGAATATAAAAAAGGAACTGCTATTTGAGTATTTACCTGAGTTAATTTTCGACTAATATCTTTTAGATTATAATGTCCATCCTGAAATTGTCCCAAACCAAAAAGAAATTCATTTTCAGGCGAATTAAAACTTTGCTCCACTACAAAACAAGGATTTCCATTTACAGTGCCGGATGACATTTTTCTACTGTCTGCTTTTTCACTTAAAAACACCTTTCCTTTACTGTCTTTAAATTTCAATGTCTTAGTTTTTTTATTAAATGAAACTGAAATCAAAGCTGTTTTTAACTGAATTTCATTCGTGTTTTCAGTAACTGTAAAAGCGGGCACCGGCAATTTATGTACTAAAATTAATTCTTCATCCTGCTTTATATTCTCCCCGTTTATTTGAATTCTAATCGAATTGTCTGTCAACGGAATTATATTCAATATTCCTTCCCTTAAAGGTATCGAAATACGATCTTTATATAATGTATAATCCGTATTGGTGCTCTTAAAACTGAATAGCAGCATTAAAAAAATGGGAGCAAAAAATTTTGATTTAAAAAACATATTGATACTATTTTAGTATTTAGCCGTAATGATTTTTCCTTGTATTATTGAATAACTATTTTAGTCATTTTTAAATCTTTGGCATCTGAACTATTGCCATAATAGACTTCATATTCACCTGAAGTTACCGCCATTGCCATCGTTTTAGCATCATAAAATTCAAAAGAATACTCAGGTAAATCAATAGTAACATTTTGTTTTTCACCAGCTTTTAAATCGATTCTTTTGAAAGCTTTTAATGTTTTCAAAGGTCCATCAACATCATTTACTTTTCGAACATATACCTGAACGATTTCTGTTCCGTTTCGTTTACTAACATTTTGTATTGGAAAACTTAACTGCGTATTTTCAGTAGATTTTATAGATGTTTTGCTCAATTTGGCTGAACCAATTGTAAATTTTGAATAACTCAATCCAAAACCAAAAGGGAACAAAACATCTGTGGTATATCTGTAAGTCCGGTTTTTCATTGAATAATCTTCGAAATCGCCTAATTTATCCGAGTTTTTATAGAATGAAATGGGTAGTTTCCCAGCTGGATTATAATCTCCAAAAAGCACATCAGCAATAGCCTGACCTCCAGCTTCGCCCGGATACCAAGCTTGTAAAATAGCGTCGCAACTTTCGGTTTCTGGTGTTAAGGCAATCGCAGACCCGGAACAGTTTACAAAAATCACTTTTTTACCAGCCGCTTTCAGTGCTTTCAAACACATTCTTTGAACAGCAGGAAGTTCAATATTAGTTCGATCTCCACCTTTAAAACCGGGATAAGAAACCGGCATTTCTTCACCTTCTAATAAAGTAGAAAGTCCACCTGCAAAAACAACAGTATCGATTCCTTTTAATTTTTGAATCAAACCACTGAAATCTATAGCATATTCTTTACCGAAATCAAATTCAAGGTTCGCTTGCCAATTGTTGGATTGGGCAAAAAGAATTTCGATTTTGTATTTTTTTCCTGCTTCAACTGGAAAACGAAAGTTCCCCGGAACAGTTCGCCAATTGGTATATTTTGCGATTGATTTTCCGTCAACTATTAATTCAAAAGCACCAGTAGCACCCGTTTTAAAAATAAGCGTATCATTTGCTTTAGCTAAATACTCGGTTTCATATTTTGCCGAAAAATCTTCTAGTTTCACTCCTGAAGCAAATTCGTGCTGACCGGCAGTGGTCATTTTTATAGGATTCACAATTTGCTGCGAAATGACACTAGCTCCCTCTCTATTTGGATTATTCCAGTACGTTGCTTTCATTCCTTTTTTTCCATCAAATGAAAATTGGTCAAAATAAGATTGGGTTACCTTATCCTCAACTAAATCACAAGCTTTATCAAAAAAGATTTTATTAGCATTAACTTTTGATTCGATACCGTCTTTAATGGTAATTGTTTTAAAAGGCGTTCCGTTATAATTCCCCCATAACATCGGTTCATTATCGGCATTTGGGCCAATAACGGCTACTTTATCTATTCCTTTATTCAATGGAAGAATGTTGTTCTTATTTTGCAAAAGCGTCATTGACTTTTGAGCCATTTCCAGCGTCAATTGTTGATGTTCTTTACTATTTAGAATGGATGCTGGAATTTGAGCCCAAGGCACAATGGCATCATCATCCATTTCGCCCAAATCAAAACGCCCCACTAAAACACGCAGCAAACTTTTATCAATATCTTCTTCTTTGATTAAATCTTTGGCAACAGCAGCAGGAAGTTCTTTAAATGGATATTTTTCCCATACACATTCTACATCAGTTCCTGCCAATACGGCTTTCGATGCAGCGTGAACGGCATCTGAAGAAACTTTGTGCGTGGTATAAAAATCGGTTACTGCACCACAATCTGAAACTACTAAGTATTTATAACACCACTCATCACGCAAAATACGTTGTAAAAGCTTGGTATTGCTACAACAAGGTTCATCGTCAATTCGTTGATAAGCACACATTACCTGACGCACATCGGCATCTTGAACCAATGTTTTAAATGCAGGCAAATAAGTTTCATATAATTCCCTTGGATTTACATTATTCAAATTCAATTCGTGTCGGCTCCACTCAGGACCAGAATGCACCGCATAATGTTTGGCACAAGCCAAAAGTTTACGATATTTAGCATCAGCAGGACCTTGTAAACCTTTGACCACTGAAACTCCCATTCTTGAAGTCAGATAGGGATCTTCTCCATAGGTTTCCTGTCCACGTCCCCATCTGGGATCTCTAAAAATATTGACATTAGGCGTCCAAACCGACAGACTCAAAAAACGTTTGTTCTCATTCCCGTTCTGAATCCATTGGTTGTATTTAGCTCTGGCTTCATCAGAAACAGCATCAAAAACTTTGTATAATAATTGGTCATCAAACGAAGCTGCCATTCCAATAGGTTCTGGAAAAACCGTCACATTATCATTATTAGCATAACCGTGTAAAGCCTCACTCCACCAATTGAATTTCTTGATTCCAAGTCTGGGTATTGCATCCGATTGATCACACATTAATATTGCTTTTTCTTCCAGCGTTAATCGTGAAATTAAATCTTTGGCTCGTGCCTCTGAACTAAGAGATGGATCTTTATAAGGCAATTGTTGTGCGCTTAAACTCATTATGGAGCATAACCCGATTAAGAATAAATAATTAATTTTCATATTGAAGCTGAATTTGCTAATGTGATTTTTACAGAAAAATAAGCTGAAATTAATTCGTCTTTGAAATTTTATCCTCAATATGGAAATAATCAAAATCAGCAAATCCACCTATATTTTTAGTTGCATAATTAAACAACCCAAATCGGTACCCCATAAAATGTGGAATAGTATATGGCATATTGATAGGCTTTCCGATAGCTATCCAGTTTTTACCATCCAAGCTATAAAAGAATTTTCCTAAGTCAGCTTTGTCCTTAAAATTACATTCTGCTTTAAAATATACAGTGTTTTGATTTAATGGAATGGATTGTAATTCGTCTGCTTTTCCTTTAACAGCATTAACCATGACAATTTTCTTAAGTCCATTTTCTATTTTCACACCAACTAAACCATAATCTTTTTGTAATAAAGCCAATCCTGCAAAATCACCTTCTTTCATATTCGATACGTCTAAAGATGTTGAACCAGAACATACAGGACCAATAGTTCTCTGCGTTAACGTATTTTTAGCTAATAAAAAATCAGTATCAATTCTTCCTGTTTTTAAACGTAAAAAACCTTTTTTCTCTTTAACAGACCAAAGAGAATTATTTGGATTATGATTCCATTGCCAAACTAAAGGCAAGTCTTTATCCGTTTTTTTACGACTAAAATCATCCGAATTTACAATGCCAGGAATCAATCCTTTGCTTGGAGGTAAATCAAGATATTGAGGCACTTTACCATTTTCTCCTAATATTGGCCAGCCATTTTCCCATTTAACAGGAACCAGATAAGGAATACGACCTACTCCACCTGCATCTCTAAATAAATAAGAATACCATTTCCCATCGGGTGTGTCAATAAGTCCACCTTGTGCAACACCTTGATCTTGCAAACCTACTTTTCCTTCCCAAGGTCCTGTAATTTTATCTGCCCTGTGAATAATTACTGTACGCATACCTCCTCTTGGCCAGGCAATATTGAACAAATAATACTTGCCTTTTATTTTATAAATTTGAGAACCTTCAGCTCCAAGATTGATATTCGCGCCTGCAGGAGCACTTGCATTTTCAATCATAACCTGATCCAATCCTCCTTCTTTAACACCTGATAAATCAGATTTTAATTCTTTTACAAAGAGTTTTCCGTTTCCATAAACCATATAGACTTTATCATCATCATCAAATAAAATACTATGATCGTGATAAGCAGGACTAAATGTAACCTCTTTCCATGGTCCTTTTTCTATATCTTTAGTGGTATAGATATGTGTCTTTCCGGTGGTTTGAGCAAAAGTCGTTACATAAAACATATTGTTATGAAATCGTATATTACTAGCCCAGGAACCACGTCCATAAGTACTTTTACCATTATTAAGATTTAATTCATCTATATCTCCTAATGTGTCATAGGCATAGTTTATTAATTTCCAGTTAACCAAGTCTTTGGATTTCATTATGGGAACACCCGGACTCATATGCATTGTGGTGCTACTCATATAATAGTTATCGCCTACCCTAATCATGGATAAATCCGGTACATCTGCATAAATTATTGGATTTTGGGCCTTGTTTTCTTGAGCTCTTGCCACAACAAGAGTCAAAAGACTTGATAATAAGATACTATATACTTTTTTCATTGTTTTTAAAATTATTTATTGCTTTACAAGTTTTACGCTTTCTTTAGTTTGAATTATTTTTTGAATACTGCCATCTGGATTATAATTGAGATAATCGATACAAACCGAACGTCTATAACCACCACCTGTAGGTAATGCACCATTGTGATAGAAATAAAAATCTTTTCCTTTAAAATTTACTATACCCGGATGTGTAGTAAAACTATTGAATGAGGTATCTTGAATAATTCCCCTATATTCCCAAGGACCTTCGGGACTTTTAGAAGTACAATATTCAACACGCTCCGGCATTCCGGCAGCATAAACCAAATAATACAAATCTTTTCGCTTATAAATCCAAGGGGCTTCTGTAAAATTTTGAGGTTTGAACGTATGTATTGGACCATCGAGTTCAATCATATTTTCCTTTAATTTTGCCCATTTACAGCTTCCATTTCCCCAAAAAAGATAAGCTTGACCATTTTCATCTATAAAAACAGCTGGATCTAAATCATCCCAGGAATGTTTCATGTCGGTAGTCATGTCATTTGTGACAAGTGCTTTCCCCAAAGCATCTTTAAAAGGTCCGGTTGGACTATCTGAAACTGCCACTCCTATGCCCACTCCTCCTTTGCTATTTTGATCAGATTTGTGTATGACCGAAATATACCAATAGAATTTATTGTTGCGTTCAATACATTGTGCCGCATTAGCCGCTTTTGCAGCCCAAGAAAAATCCTTTGGGGACAAAAGAGGGCCATGATTTTTCCAATTTTTCATGTCAGAAGAAGAATAAACCAGCCAATCCGGCATTTGATAACTATCCTCTCCTACAGAAGCAGTATCATGTCCCACATACAAGTAAACTTTATCTTTGTAAACCAATGGTGCAGGATCTGCTGTAAAAACATCTTTAATAATGGGATTCTGGGCTTGTACAACACAAGTTATTCCAAGAAGTACAATGGTTGTACATATACTTTTTAATTTCATATTCATAAATTTATTACTATTGTTTTGGACCTATTTTAATTCAGATAAAGAGGTAAATGGCACCATCGTAAAACCGTACTTAATTCCTTCTTGCTTTAGCTTAATAAGATACTCTTCATGCGGTCTAGCTCCCCAACTATCGTCACCGCCCACACCCATCATTTTGAAATCAATATGAACTTCAATCAAATCTTTAGGCTTAATATCATTGGTATGGCGAAGGTTTTTATTTTTGTCTGGACCAGCATCAAAATCTTCAACTGGATTATTTAGTGTATTGAATTCAATCAATGAATCGGCAATTATTGCCAAACCATTACCGGCTTTAGTGGACAATGCCATCCATCTCACATCGGTGCGATGCCCATTTTCTTGCGGGCGTATGTAAGGAACGTATTGCTCTGCAACGGTAGATTTGTAAAGTCCCACAAAAGTCGATGAGTTTCTGTCGGAGTAATTTTCCCAAGGACCACGTCCCAAATATTCTAAATTGGTATATTGAACCGGCATTTGCATTTTCATACCAATACGAGGAATAATTGCCTTTTCATCCGCGTTGTTTATAAATTCATTATCAACCTTAATTGCACCATTACCCATAACGGTATAATGCGTTGTCCAAGTCGAATTTACAGCATCCAGTTTATACGTTACTTCAACGAATACAGCATCACCTTTTGGACTAACTTTAACACTGGTTGCATTAGGAGTTTGTTCTGATACTTCTTTCCAAAGTTTAGAAACCACTGTCATTTTCCAACCATAATCATTGTCTGTAGGAGCACGCCAAAATGTAGGTCGAGGTCCAAAACCATTCAACAATAATTCATTTCCATTGCTTTTATAAGAAGTGATGCTACCTGTTTTAGAATCAATTTCAATCGAAAAATTTTCACCCTTTATAGCAATTGACTCCCCTTCTTTATATGTTACTTTTCCGCCTTTTGCAATATCAAATGGTTTGTTTTCTGAAACAATAGGAAGTTTTAATTGTTCTGATGCGATTTCCCAACCTGCAGCGAGTAAATTTTCTGCAACTTTTGTTTTTGCAGCAATGGTCACAAAATACTCCACTCCTGCTTTTGCCTTTAAATTTCGAATGTCAATTTTAATCTGTTTTTCTTGCTCGGGAGTAATGTCCAGAACTGGCAGATTTCCTGATTTAACGATTTTTCCATTAGCAGTTATTTCATAAGAAAAAGCATATTTGTTCAAATTGGTAAATCGAAATTTATTGACAACTGTAATCAATCCCTTTTTTAAATCGTCTGCCTTAAAACCAATGTTCTGATAAACGTGTTTTACCTCCAAACTATGCGGTTTGATACTTCTATCCGGAAATACAACTCCATTGATTAAGAAGTTCCCATCCGATGGCGTTCCTTCAGGACCGTAATCTCCGCCATAAGCCCAAAATTTTCCTTTCTCGTTTTGATTGGCAAGTCCTTGATCTACCCAATCCCAAATGAATCCTCCTTGAAGGTGTGGGTATTTTTCAATTATCTCCCAATAATCTTTGATATTACCTTCACTATTTCCCATAGCGTGTTCGTATTCACAAAGAATAAGGGGTCTGTCAGTATATTTTTTTGCATAATTTTCGATATCTCTTGGTTTGGCATACATCGGACAAACAATATCTGTGTTCCATTCGTGACCGGCTTGTTCAAATTGAATCGGACGCATTTTATCACGGCTTCTTAAAAATAGATAGGTTTGATAAAAATTGTAACCGTTACCCGCTTCGTTTCCTAATGACCAAATCACTACCGAAGGATGGTTTTTGTCACGTTCAAACATATTTCGAGTGCGAAACAAATGCGCTTCTGTCCAATCCAGATTATTGGCGAGACTCTTTCCTTTGGCACGGTCATAACCCATACCGTGCGACTCAATGTTAGCCTCGTCCACAAGGTAAAAACCATATTTATCGGTAAGTTCATAAAAGAAATCCGGCTGCGGATAATGACTCAAACGTATGGCATTTACATTCAATTCTTTCATTCGCTGCAAATCGAGCATCACTGTTTTTTCATCAACAACTTGTCCTGTGTTTTGGTTGAATTCGTGAATATTAACGCCTTTAATCAAAACACGTTTTCCATTGACCAAAAGAAATCCATCTTTAATTTCGCTGGTGCGAAAACCAATTTTTATCGAAGTGGACTCTGTGGTAATTCCTGAAGCATCTTTTATAGTAAGTGCCAAAGTATAAAGATTTGGCGTTTCGGCTGACCAACTTTTTACAGTTGGAATGGTTGCATTGAAATTCAACTTGCCAATCGTATCATTGATTTGAACTGATTTTGTTGAAGATGAAATTGACCTACCTGCATCATCCAAAATTTCATAAGTTACGGATGAAGTTGCGCTTTTTCCAGTATGATTTTTTAACTCCACATCCAAATTAAAAACACCTTTAGAATGACTTTCGTCAAGTGTAGCCTGCGCATAAAAGTCACGTAAACGTAGCTTCGGTTGTACATAAACGTAAACACTTCTTGGAATTCCGCTTAAACGCCAAAAATCCTGACATTCCAAATAAGAAGCATCACTCCAACGGAAGACTTCGACCGCTATTGTGTTTTTTCCTGATTTAATATATTTGGTAATATCAAATTCCTGAGGCGTTTTGCTGTCTTTGCTCATCCCTACTTTTTTACCATTTACCCAAACAAAACCAACTGATTTAATGGCTCCAAAATGGATAAAAACTTGTTGCCCATTCCAGTTTTGCGGAAGATCAAATTCACGTCGATAATAGCCAATGTTTTCTTTTTCGAGGTCATTGATATACGGTGGTTTGAAATTCCACTGCGGATAAAATTCGTAACCCACATTAGTATAAATAGGAATTCCATACCCTTTCATTTCCATATTAGACGGTATCTCCATATCCTTCCAGTTGGAAAGATTTTTGTCGGAAGCTGCAAAATCTGCAATGCGATTGGAAATACCCGTAACAAAATTAAATTTCCAAATACCATCAAGATTAATCCAATTCAGAGACTTCTTTTTTTCATTGGCTAAAGCCGTTTCCCGATTGGGATAACTAATAAAAGAGGCTCTTGGGTACTCCTTATTGATCCCTTGAATGGCAGGATTTTCCAACTCTGGATGAGGCGGACGATCCTGTGCAGTCAAATCTGTCAACGCCAGAAGTCCAATCAGTAGAAATAAAATATTTTGGATTCTTATTTTCATTATTTTGATTTAATTCAAATATTAGTTCGTTGTTCTGTTTAATAGCACTGTGGATTCAATTCAAATGAGTTGATTGGTATAAAAGCTCCCATTCGTTTTTTTAATTCGTTCTTGGAATCACTTAATCATAAGTAAATCTTGGCTTGTGGATTACTCCAATTTATATAAATTAGGTTTTATTCTGAAGCGAACTGTACAGTATAGGTTTTCACTACACCATTATAATCAAACTTCGCAATGGCATTTTCTGATAGTGACGCTGCCTGTGTAACAGTAATTTTTACCTCAGGATTATTGGCTGTAGCCGAAACAACAGGAACAGCAGTTGTGCCAGAAGCTATTTTGTATTTTGCCTCATAAACATCATAGCCTACAATACCGTTGGCTCCTGTAGATCTGACAGGTGTTTCTGACAATGTTATTTCTTTTCCATCGACATTAATGCTAACTTTTGGTGCAATTGGACGTGAAATTTTATTTTTATTAGAACTGAATCCAAGACCGGTAAAATCAAAAAGAGATTCAGTACCACTACCTTCTGCCACCAAGTAAACAGCGTGCTTTTTATCTAAATTATCGACAAATTTTGAAACATCAATTGTATATTTTGTAATGTCTTGTGAAGCATTTTCAGGAACGATAATCTCTCCTATTTTTTTTCCTTTCCAAGTTTCATTATCCCAAGGTCCATCAAGCCAAACATTGACTTTAAAGGATTTTGTTGTTTTTGGAGTAAGGAAAATATTGAATGCAGTATTGTTTCCTTTTTTTGTTCCTTCAAAAGCTTTCAATCCATTTTTATTGTTTTTCAGTCCTCCAAAACCGAAGTATTTATAACCTATAATATGACCATTTTTCACATTGGTAATAGGCATGTGGTTGTCCCAGATATCCCAAGAATCTTGTTGAATACTATTATCAGAAAGATAGGAAGCATAACCTGCTGAATAATATTGATACGGATTAAGCCCATAAATATGAAAACCTTCTGAAGTAACTTCAGCCCCTTTGTATTCATTTCCCTTGCTGTCTTTTACAGTTGGGAATTTATTTTCTGAATAAGGATCGAACATACTAATGGATACCGTTCCTCCTTCAGCAACCGATTTTTCGTCTGAAGTAACCGTTACTGGAGCTACCATTGCCTGGCGAGCAAAACCAAAGCCTCTTGGAGGCCTGTGATAAAACACATACCATTGTCCATTTATTTGTTCAATGCTACCGTGTGTATTGTGACCTGCATTTGAAGTAGTTATTGCAGTACCATCCTGATTCAACACTGGAGCGCGGGAATCAACCAAAACCCCACCTATTTTCCAAGGTCCTAGAGGTGAATCACCAACGGCATAACGCAAGGTAGAATTAGAACTGCTTATTCCATAATCAGGTCCAGAATAACCACTATAAATAGATACATATTTATTACCAATCTTGCGAATGGAAGAGGCTTCGAAGAAATTGAATTTTCCTAAATCTTCTCCCTTAAAAATTTGAGGAAACTGAGTTCCTTCGGGATCACGAATTTCTCCGTAACGTCTTCCGGCTGGCAATAGTCGTTCAATTATTTTAGTTCCTGGTCTTAGTGAATACATCGTATTTTGATCTAATTCAGCTGCTGATGATTTCTGGAAACCCCAAAAACCATAAGCTCTAAAGCCTATTTTATAATCAGGATCTTTTGGGTCAGTAATGTATTCAATATAAACCGCTGGATCAAATCCTAAAATACTTCCAGGAACAGTACGTTTGCCATCAGGAGTAAGATTGACAGGAGTAAAAGGTCCGTCTGGGCGACTTCCTTTGGCTACCATTGCTTCTCTATTTTGTCCACGACTGTGCGGATAAAGATAGTATTCTTTTTTGCCGTCTTTTCTTTTTATCTCAACCAGATCTGGAGCATACATTACATCCCATTGTCCATCAATTTGATACGTAAAAGCAGGTCCTTCATCTCTCCAGCTAGAAAGATCTTCTACTGGTGCCGACCATATTCGAATATCTGGACCACAATAACTTGTCATTCGCAAATCGTGAGAACCAATGATATAAGCACGGAATTTCCCTGGATGATCGGGATCTTCAAAAACTCTGGGTTCGCCGTCGGGCAAATGCTCCCATAATGGAAGATATGGATTTCCTATTGATTGATGTACAAACTTTTTGGTTGACTTGTTTTCTGGAGTAACCTTGTTTTGTCCATTAACGTAACTTACACCGAGTAATGATGTAGCCATACATGCAAAAATTATATTGCGACTTTTCATAGTAATTTTAATTTATTATAATCCATTATAGATTAGGCACAGTTATTTTTTCTCTCTCTATTTTATTCGTTTATTTCACAATTCTCAATTGATAAAACCTCGGACTACTATTTCCTTCTTTAGCTGTTATTTTAACATCAACAACTTCAAGTTTATCAATATTTATCCTTATCATTTTCTTTTCTACAGAAACTATATCGGCAGGCTTTTCATTAATAAGAATATCTATTTTATCTATTTTTAAATCATCTAAAACACTTATGTCTAAAAACTTTCCCTGATTATTTTTATTCTGCATTTGATACGAAATATACGAACGGGTGCTTCTCCAGAACTTACCATCATCATAACCCGAATTGCTTTTTTCGCCTTTATAAAGATGATCTACTTCGGGTTGTTGTTCCCCGCAATTTATTTTATCTACTGTTTTAGCCTCAACAGCCATAGCCTCAATTTCCTGTTGTTTTAATAAGGCCTGTTTCTCTTTAAATTCCTCTTCGGAATAGGTTTGAAAATACATTTGATAACGTGCATCATGCACTTCGAAAAAAGGCTCTAATTCTAATGAATCCAAGCTAAAACGCATATTTCCCAACTCCTTAAGCTTAGAAACATAAGCTGATTTTTCGCCCACTAATGCATATGCTTTGTCTAAAGGAATATACTTCCCTCTTGTAGCATGCCCCATTCTGCTATCATCAGCAAATAGTCCATCTAATCCTTCTGTAGAAGTTTTGGCCGCTAATACAATAGGCCCATTGACAAAAGCACTCCAGTTTGAACCATCCGGCAGACTTTCTAAATGTGTAGCAGTTTTAAATTTAATGGTTATCTTATCGTCTGATTTCCATTTTCTGGAAATCACAACATAAGCAGAAGGTTTGGATTCTATTTTTTGTACTTTCCCATTTACCAAAACCTCAAAATTTCCAGCCCATTTTGGGTAACGAATATTCAAAGCAAAGCTCTTAGAATTCTTCAATTTTACAACAAGTTCTGAATTGTTTTCATAAGGAAATTTTGTAGTTTGCTCTAACTGTATTCCTTTTTCTTCCCAGTTTAAAGTTGAAGGAATAAAAAGATTCACAAAAACATCATTATCCGAATGGCTATAAATTAATTCACCATATTTAGTATGATTTTCAAGTCCTGATCCTACACAGCACCACATACTTGTTTCTGGTTGAGAATATACTCTGTAATGATAAGGTCGAATAGGTGTAAAATAAACAAATCCTCCTTTTTCAGGATGCTGACTAGATAGAATATGATTATAAAGCGTACGCTCATAAAAATCAAGATAACTCACATCATTTTTATCCAAAAACAAAGCTTTACTCAAGCGTTCCATATTGTAGGAATTACAGGTTTCAGGTCCTTGATTTGACTTCAACATACCGCTAAAATCATCTATAGGATTAAAATGCTCAGCCACGCTATTCCCCCCAAAAGCTACACTACGCTTTTGCGTGACATTTTCCCAAAAAAACTGTACTGCATCTAACCATTCTTTATTAGCTGAAAGAGTTGCAATTTTCTCAAAACCAATAACCTTAGGTATTTGTGTATTAGCATGCAGACCTGTTAATTTATCCTCTTTTTTCAACAGAGGATTCAAAAAAGCCTTGTGTGAAATTTTTTCAGCTGTTTGAAGGTATTTTTTATTTTTTGTAATAATATACAAATCGGCAAAAGATTCATTTATACCACCATGTTCTGTTTTTAAAATTTTTTCGATTTGCTCATCAGAAAGTGGACGAATTAATTCAATAAACCAATCTCCTAATTTTATTAAAATATCTTTTGCTTTTTCACTACCCGTATAATGATAAGCATCATTTAAACCTGCAAAAAGCTTATGAATATTATAAATAGGAACCCAAGTATTGTTCAATCCAAAACCACTGCCATCAATATCTCCATTATGAATTCGATCCCAAAAAACTTTTCCATTAGGAACTCCTCCCACATAACCATTACCGTTTTTTTCCTGACAACTTGCCAATTCAGCAAGCATGTAATCTAATCTGTTTTTAAGTTCGGTATTTCCCGTAGAAGCATACATCATCGATAATGCTGATAGGTAATGACCTCCAATATGTCCATCAAGCCCTATACTTTCCCAATTGCCATATCGATCTGATTTTGTAGGAATACCCGAAGCCAATAAATAAGGAGCTAAAAGTTTATCCGGATTAAGTTCTAAAATATATTTAAGATCAACATCCTGCGCTTTTTTAAATGGTCCGTCTTTTAACCTTACTTCTTTCAAGTTAAAAGATTGCATTTGAGCTAAAACAGAAGAAGCCGTAAACAGTACAATCAAACAATATAAAATTCTATATTTCATTTTAAAGGAATTGTTATAAAATTATTTAATTAAAAAAGTATATGTTTTACCTTTAGAAGTCATTACATCATATAAATAAGAGGCCTTACTATCCAATGGTTGTATGTTTGATTCCTTAGAAACAATAGGCTTTTGAACTTCATCCAGCTGATAAAAAACATTAGAATTTTCTCCTACTGCTTGTTTCAAATTTTTATTGTCTTTTATGGTAATTTCATTTGGAGTTCTCAATCTCAAATTTCCTCCTAGATTGGACTGGATGCTTACGGAAACTAATTTTCCCTGTTTCCATTTCATAGCTGTAATTTCAAAACCTCCACGAGCTTTTAGGCCACTAATTTCTCCATATTCTTTTAAGGCATCTGGCAAAGCGGGAAGCAAATGAATGGCACCATCTGAACTTTGCATTAACATTTCGGTAATTCCTGAAGTACAACCAAAATTTCCATCAATTTGAAAAGGTGGATGGGCATCAAAAAGATTATTATAAGTTCCTCCTCCTTCATTTACACCAAGTGGTGTTAATTGATTTTGAATTAATTTATAGGCATGATTTCCATCCTGCATTTTGGCCCACCAATTGACTTTCCAACCCATACTCCAGCCTGTTGATACATCTCCTCTTTGAAGTAGGGTATTTTTTGCTGCTGCAAAAAGTTCAGGAGTTCGATAGGGCGAAATTTGATTGGAAGGATACAAACCATAGAGATGTGAAATATGACGATGATTATCTTTAGGATCATCTACATCATCTAACCATTCCTGTAATTGATTGTACTTCCCAATTTGCATCGGTGGTAACATTTTACGCATTGCTCTAAAACTATCAGCAAATTCTTTGTCTTTCCCTAACACTTCTGATGCCCTTATAGCAGTACTAAATACATCAAAAACTATTTGATTGTCCATAGTAGAACCCGCAGTTATGGCTGAACCCTGATGTACCTTAGGTGCATTTTCAGGCGAATTTCCAGGAGCTACAACTAACCAACCATTTGCTGGATCCTTAACCAAAAAATCGGAATAAAAAGTAGCAGCACCTTTTAATATATCATACATCGATTGAAGAAACTTTTTATCTCCTGTATATAAATAATGTTCCCAAATATGCTGACTTAACCAGCCTCCTCCGGCATTCCACACTCCCCAGGTTGCTCCGTCAACCGGACCATTAATTCTCCAAATATCGGTATTATGATGTGCCACCCAGCCTCCGGCTCCATACATAACTTTAGCCGTTTCTTTCCCTGTTTCTGCTAATTCCTGAATCATTTTCAATAATGGCTCATGCATTTCTGATAAATTTGTTTTTTCAGCTGGCCAATAATTCATCTCAGTATTGATATTTATGGTGTATTTACTATCCCAGGCAGGTCGCATATTTCCATTCCAAATTCCCTGTAAATTAGCTGGCTGTCCTCCAGGTTGCGACGACGAAATCAACAAATACCTCCCAAATTGATAATATAAAGTCACAAAAGAAGGATCTGAAACATTTCTAAAATTGGCAAGTCTTTCATCAGTTGGTAATTTAGCTGCCGTTGTAGTACCTAAATCAAGTGTAACCCTTTTGAATAATTTTTGATAATTAGCAACATGAGCTATCTTCATTTTGTCAAAGTTCTTATGGTATGCTTTATCCAAAAAAGACTTTGCCAGTTCATTCTCATTACCGCTAAGATCATTATAATCAACAAAATTTGTCGCAATGGCAACATAGATTACTACCGAATTTGCCTTTTCAATTTTTATGGAATTACCAACAGATTTTACACTTCCACCATCCACTTTAAATCGGGCAAGTGCATTGAAATTCACCTTTCCTTCAACTCCCTCATGATCACTGGTAGTCCCCAAAAGAGAAAGTTCATTATTAGCATTAACCACTATTTTTTGTTTTTTATGTTGAGAAGTAAAAGCTGCTGTAAAAGATAATTCTCCAGGTTTATCGGTAGAAAGTTGAATCACTAAAACCCTATCCGAAAAAGACGTAAAAGCTTCTCTGGTGTATGTAACTCCATTTACTTTATATACAGTTTTTGCAATTGCTCTTTCAATATCCAACTCTCTGTAATAATCAGTATAACTTTGTTGATTTGAAAAACTCAACTCTAAATTCCCCACAGGCTGAAACATCTGCCCATGCGATTTTTTAGTTATTATATTTTCATTTATTAATTTTTCAGACTTTTTATATTCTCCCTGAAAAAGCAAATTTCTTATTTCTTCTAAAGCAACTTTTGCATTCGGATTATCATTTCTGTTAGGACTTCCACTCCAAACGGTACCTTCATTCAATTGAAAAATTTCTTTTTCCACATTTCCATAAACCATAGCTCCTTGAAAACCGTTCCCTATAGGTAACGCATTTTCCCATACACCCCCAGAAGGTGTATTATACCAGAGTTTTAAATCGTTTTCCTGAGCAAATAAAGAAATGCTAAAAAATAACAGAATGTTTACTAAATAATTTTTCATAACTCTTTTAGCCCCACATTTAAGAGAAATTTAAATAGATTAAAACAAAACAACAAAAGTGTTAATATCACACTTTTAAAATTATTTAAAAAAACCCATAACGGGAAATTTTACTTTTATAAAACAAATATATACAGATAAATGATAATAAACAATCGGTTGCGTTATTTTTTATTCAAAACAAAAAATAATTAAATCATTTTTATGTTTAATATAAATTTTATCTAAAACTACTTGCAAAACCCAATAGTGAGCTTGAATTAAATTAAGAAAACTTATGTCGGTTAAAAAAAAACAATGAAGTCAAAGACCTCATTGTTTTTTAAAAATTGGTTGGTGGTTATTAATTTGATTATTGAACAGTAAAATCCCAAACCGGACCGATTGTAGTTCCTCCTTTACCATCTTTAACAACAATTTTCCAATAGTACTTTGTTCCTGTTGTTAATGAAGAAGCTGTATAAGAAACTGTTGTTAAATCGGAAGCTACTTTTTGAGTCGGAAGATTTGAAGTTCCTAAATACACATCATACGACAAATTATCATTATCGGCATCTACTGCTGTCCAACTTAAAATGGCTGAACTACCGGAAACATTAGAATGCAAAACCGGTGTTTTTACTTCTGGTATAAATGGTAAATGATTTACTATCCCCTGACTTTCAGTAAAAAAAGTATATACCACTGTGTATTTATCTGATTTGTTTTTAGAATCAATGGCTTTCACCCGCCAATAATAAAACTTCCCTTTCTCTAAAGACAATGACTTAGTGAGCAACGTAGTTGTTGAAGTAACTACATTTTTAGTAAAAGCATTATCTGTGGCAACATCCAGTTGATAAGTAATCGCATCATTTTGAGCATCAGATGAAGCATTCCATTTAAATTCAACTGTATTGTCTATACAAACCAAATTATTTGTTGGATAAACTAAACTTGGAATAGTCGGTGGAGTTTGGGCATCGCCCTCATCTCCACCACTGCTACAAGAAGAAAATAGTATCAAACTCAAGATAAACAAACTTATTTTTTTCATATCGCAACTACTTTTTAATGATTTTAATTGTTTCTAAAGGATTCGATTGTATTCTGACAAAATAAATTCCCGCAGCTTCTTTTCCTAAATCTAAATGTACTTTCCCATTTTCAATGGTATAAACCGATTTAGAAATTAATGTTCCAGTAACAGTATAAATTCCTATTTCTACTGAGCTGTCATTAGTTGGCAAATAAAGATCAAACGGACCAGTTGTAGGATTTGGAACTGCTTTAACCAAATCAAATAAAGTAATCGTTTTGGCATAAGTGCCCTCACATTCTTTTGAAGTTGTAACTTCTAATACATCCCCGTTACTTACATCTACACCAAAATTGGAATTATTGGTTTCAAATTGTAATACTCCATTAACATTTACCTGATAAGGAGCGGTACCTGACTGAATTTCAACCATTAACTTTTCAGATGTTGATGTGGTTTTAGCGGTAATAGCCGCACTTGCAGGAATTACTACAGAATAGCATTGTTTTGCACTTGTTCCCGAAGCTTCAATACATATATCATAAGTCCCCGGATTAAGATTAGTTAAGGCTAAAATTTTATTACTAAAAGCTTTAGATACTCCGTTAACAGTTGCTGTATAAGTTAAATTCTGATTGGCTGTAATCGTAATTTGTCCATTATTTTTATTTGGACAACTTTCGCTAACAACTTCAATAGAATAATTTGTTGAGCCTAAGGCAATACAACCATTAGCATCCACTGGCTGACCAACAGGGGTATTTGGACATAAATCAACACTGTTTTTAACACCGTCGCCATCATCATCTAATTGTCCTACAGCACAACCTGAAGCATTTACACTTTGACCTGTTGGTGTGTTTGGACATAAATCAACATTGTTTTTAACGCCATCATTATCATCATCCAATTGACTCTGAGCACAACCAGTAGCATTTACTGCCTGACCTGTTGGTGTATTTGGACATACATCAACGCTGTTCATAACTCCGTCATTATCATCATCTAATTGTCCCAAAGCACAACCTGATGCATTTACACTTTGACCAGAAGGTGTATTTGGACATAAATCAATATTGTTCTTAACGCCATCATTATCATCATCCAATTGACTTTGAGCACAACCAGTAGCATTTACTACTTGACCTGTTGGTGTATTTGGACAAAGATCAACACTGTTCTTAACTCCGTCATTATCATCATCTAATTGACTCTGAGCACAGCCTGAAGCATTTACACTTTGACCTGTTGGTGTGTTTGGACATAAATCAATATTGTTCTTAACTCCATCATTATCATCATCCAATTGACTCTGAGCACAACCGTTAGCATTTACACTTTGACCTGATGGTGTATTTGAACATAGATCAATATTGTTTTTAACACCATCTCCGTCATCATCTAATTGAGTCTGAGCACAACCTGTAGCATTTACCAATTGACCTATTGGTGTATTTGGACAAATGTCTATATTATTTGGTACACCATCATTATCATCATCCGTTTCCAATGTTGCTGATTCATCTAAACCTGAAAAAGCAATATCGTCCATATAAAAATCCAGACTATTAACAGCTAAACCCCACACAATTTGCGTAGCTCCAGCCGAATAGGTCGAACTACCATCGGTAGTAGAACTGCCAGTAGTCCAGTTTACTCCATCCGTTGAGTACTCAATTTTTAATGCAACACTACTACTTCCTGAAGCAGATGCTCTATACCAAATAGGCTTATTAGGAATTGGATCCAAACTTACAGTTGTGGTAATTAGAGTTGTTAATCCACTTGATGTAGAGCGGTAAATCCTAAATTGTGAATCTGTTCCTGTATTATATACTAATAATAAATAACCTTCCATAATCCCCTGAACATACCCAGTTGAAGCAGTGCCTATTTTACTGGTATTACCTCTTAACAAAACGCCTGTTTTATACTGAGTTGATTCTGATCCAATATATTGTTTCCATGTTACAGAATAATTTGTAGCTGTTTTAGAAAAAGCATTCAAATCTATTACTCCGGTAGCATTTTTTTGACCAACACCATAAGGTTTAATAACATTACTTGTATAATTGTTGGCATCTGTATAAGACACAACGCCAGCTGTTGCAGTATTCCCTACTCCAATAGTTGCATTGATTGCCGCAGGTGTCGTTGCTGATGTAGTAGCCACATCGCTTGTAAAATCATATTTAACAAATAGTGGGCTTTGATCTACTTTACCTGTCAAAGTTATTTGACGGTCTACTGCATTAGTAGTTTTTACTGAAATTACACCTGTTTTTTTACCAGTTGACAATCCAGAGGCCATACGAACAAATATTGATGTATTGGCTACTGCCCCATTGGTTTGCGGCAATATAAGTTTAGACTGGTATGTGCCATTAGTACTCAAAGACAGTTCGTAATTTACCGGAGCTTCAACAGTTATGTCTCCTGTAAGTGAACTGCCTGACACAGAAAACGCTTGACTAACTGATGGTCCTGAACCCTGAACATAAGTAAACCCTTCCATGTCAAGCTTAGAAATGGTTGTGCTTGATGAAGAAAATTTAATATCGTCCATTACCCAATTGAAATTGTTAGAGCCTAATCCCCAGACTAATTCTGAACCTCCTGAGGTATAAATGGCATCCTGAAATGTGGTTTGTGAAGCACCTTCCCAATTTATCCCGTCTGCAGAACATTCAAAAATTAGCTGATTTCCAATAGCAGAAGCCCTAAACCAAGCCGGCTGACCCGGCATTACTTTTAAAGTCGTAGTTGTATAAGTTGGTTTAGCTATAATACCATTTGTCCCTGCTACATAAGGCATAAGTGTAATAGTACCATCTGAATTGTTTAAAGCAGTGAACATATACCCTTGTTTCATACCTACAGCATAAGGACATGAGCCATTCTCTCCTGTTGCTCTTAATAAAACTCCTTTTTTTGCGCCGCTTGTAGAATAATACTCTTTCCAGGTAACAGAATAATCTTTTGCGTCAGTCTGAAACAAATCCAAATCGGCTACTGCTGTTCCGTTAGTTGATCCCACAGAATAAGCCTTAAAAGCATTACTGGTATTATTATTTACATCTTTAAATGATATTACACCTGCACTACCACTTTTTACGGTAATTAAATTAGCCGCCGGCAAGCTAGCACTCGTAGTGGCTACATCATTTGTGAAATTATAAACACCATTATTTTCATTTTGTGAAAATGTAATATTGTCAAAATAAATAGTTGCCAAACCTGCCGCATTGGCTTCTAATTTTATTTCATTATCTCCCTCATTCAATTCTATATTTTGTGATATCGTTAACCAGGAACTTTCATCATTAGTTTTATTAAATATTGGAGTTGCGACTTTAATCCCATTTACATATAAATCAATAGTTGTAACTGCTGAAATAGGGGCTGTATATCTTATCTTAAGTTGATAAGTCCCTTTTCTTAAAGCTTTAATTACATCTTTTATACTTGCTGCAGCATTTGTTCCAAAATTTAAATATCCCTGACCCTGATAATTTCTTATAGAACCATTTTGACCACCAGTAATAATACTATTGATGTTTTTATAATCAAAATGTTCTGCTTCATTTTGGCGGGATCCAATATAAACTGAAGGTTTACTTGGTTCAATTAGCTTGGCTTCTGTATAAGTAGATAAACGTCCTGTTGCTGTACCTGAACAATTCACAGTTAAATCAAGAGGACCATTATGCTGAACTGTTAAAGTAAGTACCCCTCCAGACCAGTTTTTTGTAACAATACTCGCCTGATGGCTGGCTCTATCCTGATAAGAATAAGTTGGTTCAACACTGCTTCCATATATTTTGATAATATCTGTTTTCAAAGTAGCATCATACTCATTATAATTGGTTAAATAGAAATTAACTTTATTCGAAAATTCCTTAATTATTCCCGCTGTGTATTGTGAGTAAGTCAGCTCTACTTTTTCGCATGTATTGTATTTAAAAGGAATACTTGCACTGGCAACTTGTCCAACTGTTTTATATGGATTATAAGTTACCCAGCCGTTTTCATGTCTTCCCACATATAAATCTCCGGTATATTCTTCAGGAAACAACGCATTTAACTCAGTTTGTTTAGAAGCTATAGTTGGCCATTTAGTGGCATAATTTGATTTATTTATCTGAACATTAAATGACTTCGCCTCAGTATCATCTAATTGAAATACAGTTGGAATTGTTGGATATCGTCCTATTTTTTTAAAGAAAGTCTTATTGTCTTTAAGATTTCCATCACCATCCATACGATAAAGCCCTTCGAACAAAGTTTCAGGAGTACTATAAATATCATCCGGAGTACCCGATTGAACATCATTAACAATTACAACCTTAGTTCGGTCAATAACTTCAGTTCTGCTTGGAATACGAACCGTGCCATCCAATATTTTTCGAAAAATATCTACAGAAGTATTATCAAATTGAGGAAAAGTTTCCCAATTTCGACTTGTATAACCATTTGATGAAGTAACACGGTTTGTTTCACGGAAACACTGTGTCCATATAAGCTCCGGACCATCTATTACGGTTTGTCCTGTAAGCATCATATGTTCAAAATGAGGCGCAGCAGCAGTAGCCATTGTAAATCCTTCATGGACTCCACTGGCATTTGTCCACCCTGTATCATCATAACGGATACCATAATTTCCACTATAGCCTGAAAGATAAGAACCCAAACAAATACTCTCCATATCGGACTGATAGGAAGTTTGAGTGTATTTTTCGGATAGTATATAGTTTTCTGTATAATCCCGACAAGCTTTGGCAAAAGCAGGATTACGTTTCATCATACCAATAGGATTTATAGAAGGACTCCATTGGTTTCCGCACCAACTCACTGACAGATACCCTCCATACTGATTACTCAATTTTAATAAATTGGCAAAGTGAGACATTCGAGTAGACCAGGATGGCGAAAGCGGGTCGCTGGTATCATCATATCCCCAGAATTGTTCGGCATAATTAAATCCTATAAAATTGGGGTATTCTTTATAAAACTCTTCATAAACCGAAAGGTCAAAATCTGAAAACTGAGAATAGCCACCACTAGAAGGCTGAATCATAGTCCACATTCTATTTTGGGCACAAGTTCTCAGCCATGATTTAGCAATTTCATAGCCATATTCAGCAACTTTAAATTGACTGGTGGCTACATCATGACTAATAGAAAGCGAAATATTCATTACCACATAAGGACGAATATCAACGGGTATTAAATCAATAATTTTTTGAGGATCGGCATAATTCCACGTATCAATATGGATTAACCACATGGGCTTATTGGGTGAAACAGGCCGTCTTAAAGGAGCATTTTGCTGAGCATGAATTGCATGTACAGACAAGAAAAAGAATATTAAAAAAATATTCGAAGCTAGTAGCTTATTAAAAAGTATTTTTTTTCTCATTATTAAATTATCTCAAATTAAAAATTAAATCCATATAACTAAATAACCAATAACACAATACCAACTAAGAAAACCTTCCTAACAAAGCATATATATAACTCCTACCCTTATATACTAAAAAACCTACACAGAAAAATCAAAACAATAAGTATCCTAACTATTTAAAGAAATTTGCAGAAACAAAAAGTATTGGATTCTACAAATATCTAATAGCTAATTTTTTATGTATAAAGATTGGTTAAATTAAAAACTTTAAAAAACGGGAAGATTTTGATTTTAAAATTGAATTAGAAAATATTCAAACATAAAAGAGCTTATGCTTAATGTTTTAAAACCATTTTATAAAAACAATCGGATTGAATAAAATTAAATTAAATTCCTCCAATCCGATTATTAATTTGTGAGAGTGCCTTTGTATAAAATACTCTCGCAAAATATTTACAATACACTCAATTTATTTTGAATTTATTGAGCAACATAATTAAATGTTTCCTTAACAACACCTCTGTTTCTCATTACAAGTGTATCTTTAGTTTGTGTAGTAATTCCTTTTCCTGGATGATTTATTGTATAATCCAAATAAAGGACATCTCTATCTACATTACCAAAACTGTTTTTCTCTCCTTTTTTCACAAACTTACCTGTTCCTGTAGCTGTAAAAGTAGCAGGGTCAGATGATGTAATTACACAATTCCCATTGTCATCAAAAGTAATGTTCAAAGTACAAGTATAATTTAGTGGTGTAGGACTAGCATCTTGTAATACTACAGGAAATTTCAATAGTTTAAGAGAACCAGTTGTTAATTGAACCAACCATTTTGAAACATTATCAATTCCGGCATTATAAGTCTGAACATCTATTGGATGTCTAACAATAGTAGTGTTTAAATTACCTGTCATCACATCTTTCCCTCTTCTCAAGTAATAACCATGCCATGGATTAATATATTTTACAGCATATAATATATAATCCTTTGGAAGTACATCCCATCGATTAATTATTAACTTTCTTGGTACAGTACCGGCAATAAGTGGTTTCCCTTTCAAAATAGTATCCGCATTGACAACATTAGTCATTAATAACGGAATAACATAATTGGTCTCTACAGACAACGGATCATTAAAGTAAGCATCTGTTAGTTGAACTTCAACCCCTCCCGAAATTTCTCCTTTTTTAATAACAATTTGATTAGACGCTAATGTATAATAATTATGCGGCATAGGACGAATCGCTCTTACCGGTGAGGACTGTGGCGTAAAAAGAAAATTAAAACGATTAGGTATTGTATCTGCAACAACAAAATCAATAGTTACATCTTTTTTGTTTTCATAAACACCAGACAATGTAGCCATAATTTTGCACTTATGCTCAAGATCCAAACTATTATCATATATGTCTTCTCCTAAAGTAATCGTTCTTACCGGATATTGATAAGGAAAATATACCGCTGAATAATCATAATCAGAAAATGATATTGGATCATTTTCGCATCCTGTAATAGATGCTACTATCAATAAAAATAAAATTAGTTTTTTCATATTTGTATTATTAATGTATACTTCTTCTAATTATTCCAAAAATCATTTTGAAGCAGGTTACTAAATTTTCGTGTCTCGCTGTATGGTATTGGACCATAATACATATGAGATTGAAAAACTCTGTTCTCTACAGTAGTAGGCGTACTATATACAGGACTGGCTAAAGTACCTGACACTGTAATTCCCTTAGCAGGTTCATTTAGTTCAGCAAGTGCCACTTTCCAACGACGCAAATCCCAAAAACGGAAACCTTCAAAACTTAACTCTAAACGACGTTCATTACGGATTAACTGACGCATAGCATTTTTATCTGCTTTTATAGATTCTAAATACGGATCAGTAGTTATCCCCAAAGCTCTTTTTCGGATAGCCTTTATAATATCATAAGCAGTATAACCGTATCCTTTAGGATCAGCAATAGAGCCCCAAGCTTCATTCGCTGCTTCAGCATAGTTAAGATATATTTCTGTGTAGCGTATACGGGGTCTGTAATGAATCTGAGTATTTCTTCCTGTAGGGTTGTAATTCACATCCTGTCTCAATAATTTTTTCATGTAATAGCCAGTTCGCGTAGAAGTAGGTTGTGCATTTACAGCATCATTACCAGTTGCTATATTAATTGCAGCATTAGTAACACCTGCTGTATTTCCATGATAAGCAATAAACTCTTTCAAACGCGGATCTCTGTTAGCATAAGGATTAGCCTGGCTATATACTGTAGAGGCATGAGAAATAGGATAGCCATTTTTATCCGGAAAAGCATCAACCAAATTTTGAGTTGGATTAATACGACCACTTCCAAATAAAGTGGGAGGAAAATTAGCCGCCTCTAATGTATTATCATTGGATGTTCCTCCCCTCCATAAACTTTCCTGAGAGTTTGATCCATTAGTAAATGCTGCTATTTCTGTTGCATTTCTATACCAGGCTACACCATTATTAAAATTCGTAGGTAATCCCGTAAGACCTCCTTTAAGAGCAATGATTTCGGCTGAATATGCAGCAGCAGTTTCCCAAGTTCCATTAGAACCGTTAGCTGATCCCGTAGCAAAAGCCGGACTGGCAGCTAACAAAGCCGTTTGAGAGCGAATGGCTCTAACTACACGACCACTCACAAGTCCTGTAAATCTTACCCCCATAGCCCTATTAAAAATATCAGTAGTCATACCTGTTGTATTGTATCTTGCAGGAATACTAGTAGTATTAGTAACATCCAAATAATCTAATGGTAAAAGTGCTAGAGCATTGTCAATATCACTGTAAATTTGTGCTGTACAGGCATTAAAACTTTCACGAGGTACATTATTATTTGAATTTAAGTCTAATTCCGTCAAATAAATAGGGACACCAAGTAAATTCCCATTTACCCAACCTGCGTGAGATTGTAATAGATTATACATAAAAAGTGCACGTAATCCATAAGCCTCTCCTTTAATTCTGCTTTTGAAAAGATTATCAACAATAGGAGTTTCTGAAAATGTCATTTTATCGACTTCAGCCAAAACAATGTTCATGTATTGAATACCCGAAAAACAAGAAGTCCATCGATCGGCTGCATTATTTGAGGCACTCCATTGACCAGTAGCCAATCTTAGATAGCCATTAGCAGCATCATTACTTACCGCATCATCAGTAGCCACTTCACTAAAGGACCATCCATTAGTTGGAATTCTTGCATAGCCCTGTGTAAGAAGTCCTAATCCAAAATTAGGCTCTACATAAGTAGTGTTCTTATCACGTATATTCTCCTGTGCCGGATCTATAAGGTCGGTACAGCTTCCAAATAAAACGGATAGAATTAAAATTGCAAATATGTTTTTATTCTTTATCATTCTTTTAAATTTTTAAAATTAAAATGCAGCTGTTAAACCAATGCTATAATATCTCATCTGAGGACTTCGACCACTTTGATTATCTGTAAAAGTTTCCATATGATTTCTTTCTTTCGAAATTAAAAGCAAATCATTTCCATTAATATAAAAACCTAAATTACTCATAAACGTTTTTGAAATCAATGATTTAGGAATATCATAAGACAACTGAACTCTGGCTAAATTAATTCTGTCATTTTTATACAACCAGAAATCTGAATTAACGAAATTATTAGTTCCGCTTGTTGTAGTCAAACTTGGATAAGTAGCTGTCTCAGCTGTTGCTTCGGTCCAACGACCTAGCATAACGGCAGAGTATTTAGCATTTGTACCAGATGCCGAATAATAAGAATTGTTTTTAAACGCATACCCACCACTTGTACTATTAGCCAGCACAAATAATGAAAAATTATTCCATTTTGCAGTGATATTAAGCCCTAAGGTTAATGGAGCTCCTGAAAAACCTCCTCTTCCCAAATAAACTTGATCATTAATATCAATCACATTATCACCATTAATATCTACATATTTTATTGATCCTGGACGTACTTCACCATAATAGCTCTGACTAGGATAATTTTTATTAGCTATATCTTCAGTAGTAAAAAATCCATTACTTTTCAATCCAAAAAGTGCATCAATTGGTTTTCCCTGACGATACAAGTAAGACTCTTCAATAAGAACATCATTTCTAATAGCTGCTTTAGTATTGTAATAAGTGGCTACCATTCCTATGTTCAAATCCACTTTTTGTACTCTCTTATTGAAAGATATGCCTAAATCAAATCCCTCACGTTGGTCTGCATTATAATTAGTCCAAGGAATAAATGATGATACAGACGGATTAGTTACTGATAAGAAATTAGGGTAAGCATTGACATTTTGAAAAGGAATACCAACCAATTTACTATAAAAATAAGAAGCGTTTATCTCAATCATATTCTTAAAAAGTGACGCATCTAAACCTAAGCTATATTCTTTTCTTTGCTCAAATCCCAAACCATAATTAGCTGCACGAAGAACATCAGTAGTCCTAAGTTGGCGACCTTCCTGCCATGAAATAAAAGATCCATTGTTACTACTATAAGAACTTCTGAACAAATTGTATCCGGTATTCGCATCGTAGTCTAAATCTGTATTTATAATACCAGCACTAGCCGTTAATTTCAAATCATCAATAAAATTAGATTCAGCTAAAAATTTCTCCTTACTTATTCTCCATCCAACTGAAACTGTAGGAGAGAATGCATCACGTTCTTTTGGTGCAAATCTGGCTGAGTGAACCATATTTTGTGTAAAATCCACATAATATTTGTTCTTATAATTATAATTTAACTGAAAACCTAAGTTAGCATTACCAACCGCATGATAGACTTCAGATTCTGCCAGTGTATAACCATGAGCAACCAAAAGTGTAGAAAAATTATGCACCTTATCAAAATCAAACTTATATTTAAATGCTCCGGAAAAAAACTTTGTTTGACGTTGATAAGCATTATCCAAAGAGCGGGAATTATTATTTATATCTACTGTATTATTCTTATTTAAAGATGAAATATAGTCTCCATCAGCATCAGTAGCCCAAGTAGGGGTGTAAACTGCGTAAGTATTGTTATCAATATTCTGACTATAAGATGTATTGTAATCAATACCAAACTGAGTATCAAAAGTCAATCCTTTTAGTACTTTTGCCAGATTAAAATTTAACGAAGCATCAAACTGATATTTGCGGGTAGTTCCTTTAATTATCCCTCTGGTATAGATATCAGCAAAAGGATTTGTTAATTGTGTAGCACTACCTCCTAATAAGTACTTACCATCAATCACAAAAGGACTAGTAGTAATATAATTTTGAGTATTCTGATCTGCTTTTTGCAAATAACTCAAAGGTATTAACGGAGTAATTAAATTAGGTCTAAAGGTAGCCGCATTTGACCAAAAATTACCTTGCGCCGAATTATTGTCATAAAAAGTAACACTAGTATTAATTTTACTACTAATCATACTATTTATTTTAATATCCAGATTCCCTCTAATGTTAAAACGGTTCTCTCCTTCTTTTTTTCCATTTCCAAAATCCAGCAAAGTGGAAGTATTATAATTCCCAACATTCACATAAAACTGGGCTTTATCATTACCTCCTGTATATTCCGTTACAATTTCGGAACGGGTAGCATATTTTTTCAAATAATCAGATGAATAAAAATCAACACTAGGGTAGCGATAAGGATTTGTTCCAGATGCATAATTAGCAATTTCCTGATTTGAATACTTAGGTATAAAAGCAGCGTTATTAGCTTTGGCATCATTTTCAAGGGCTTCATTATACAATGTCATGTACTCAGCCGATCCCAAATACTTGGCATAACGTTTAGGAGCCATTATACCGGTATTCAAACGCACATCAAACCTGTTCTTTTTCTCAGCTCCTCTTTTAGTCGTTATGGAAACGACACCTTTTGCAGCACGGCTTCCATATAAAGCAACAGCAGCAGCACTTTTCAATACGGTAATATCTTCCATTTCAGAAGGAGTAACATTAAACTCATCACGAGGAATACCATCTACTAAGATTAGTTTCCCATTCATACCCCATATATTCCCGTGATAACCGGGAATATAACTTGCTAAATTATCTAAACTGTAAGTGGTATAATTACTTCCTAATCTTTCAGCAATATTCACACTTGAAACACCACCCAGTAAATCAGCTTTATCTACCTTATTAAAAGCAACCTGAACCATATTTGAATTATTAGATTCTAATACTATTGTTTTCAAATTAGATTTAGCTTCTACAGAACTTGTTTTAAAACCTGAGGCTTCAATAGTTAAAGGACTATTTGCAGTAACTGTTAAAGCAAACTTTCCAGCATCATCAGCTACTGTTGTCTGATTATTATCGCCAATAATTATTGCACCTGCTATATGATTACCTTTACTATCAAGCACAATCCCTGATACAATTACTTTATTTTCTTGTGCACTCATTTTCAATGAGAAAAGAGTATGTATTGCGCATATAAAAAAAACTATTTTGATATATTTCATTATGATTTATTTTTTCGATTATATATTGCAATTACCAACCAGGATTTTGGGGAAATTCCAGATAAATACTAGCATCCGATTGTTTCAATGGAAGCCAGTAATGTTTATCCGCAAAAAGACGTTCTAAAACAACATACTCCCTTAAATTATTTATTTTATTATTCTCAGGATTGACCTTATCCAAGAAAACATTAGTAGGAGTTACATCATTTGTTTCTGGAATATCACGATCAAAAGAAATTCCTGTTTTAACATTATAAGGATATTTAGTCAATAAAAGCCAACGACGTAAATCATTAAATCGATGTCCTTCGTATGCTAATTCAACAGCACGTTCACGTCTAACTTCTGACATAAACAATTCTGTAGACACTAAATAGGGAGCCTGAACTCCCGGTAATGGATTTCCATTAGGCAGCTTTACACGATCTCTTACAATATTAATTGCAGCAACAGCATCCTTACTCCATGTAGTTGCAGTTGCATGGATGTTATTATATCCCATTGCAATAGCCTCTGCATACATTAAATAAACATCTGATAAGCGCATCCAGGGAATGTGAATTTGATGATTATTAAAAGCATTATCAAATTTATTAAATCCAAGAGGATCAAATTTCATTAACAAATAACCTGTATTACTTCCTTTATTCCTTTCAACTCTATAATTTCCTACTTTAAGACCATCATACAAATTAGCATAAGTAAATTGTTTTGCTTGAGTTGTAGCTGTTGAATTTACCATCTTTTTGGTATCAAAGCCAAAATTCAAGTAAAAACGTGGATCTCTGTTTTTCCATGGATAATGTGTATTATAACCTGAAACCGCATCATCAACATCTGCTTTACTCACACTATTGATAGGTAAACCATTGTTCATACCAAAATAATTGACATAATTAGCAGTAGGGTATTGTGACCAACTTCTATCCCATAAAACTCCGGCACATAAATACTCTTTATCCATAGACTGACCTGTACCACCATAATTAGGTCCTCTAAAAATAGCCTCCAGATAAGTTACTCCTCCAACAGTTGCAGAACCCGGCATTCTACCACTCTGACCATTGGTGCGGTATACTTGCTCATAAGCGTTACCATTAGTACCCCAAGGAATTAATTTATACTGACAAGCACCAGTTTCTACAGCATTCAACAAAGTACCAAAAGCCTCAGCTGCTTTTTTACAATATTCTGCATTATATCCTTCTCCACCTCCTGATGATCTATTCATTAATGGACTTCCGGCATACAAATAATTCTTACCTAAATAAGCAATGGCCATCCATTTATTAATTCTAAGTTCATTTTTACCTGAAGTTGTTTGTCCGGCAATAGTTGTATCCCAATTCCCTGGCAATAATTCACTTGCTTTTTTAAAATCTTCGGCAATCTTATCAGCGGTTTGCTGATAAGTTAAACGAGGCAATCGCAATGGCTTATCAGAGGGCAATACTTCATCAATATAAGGCATCCCACCCCAATAACTGATTATTTGCATGTGAAACCAGGCTCTGAAGAAATACAATTGACCTGCAATTAAATCTTTCTCTTCCTGTGTCGCATCTACCATTTTCTCAAGATTGGCAAGTCCTATGTTACATTTTCTAATTCCATACCAAGAACCTCCCCATAAAGCCTTTGTTCTTTTATCATTGTCAGTACTTAAACCAGAAGGTACTGCAACACTAGTATTCTGGGCATCCAAGAAAGAACCTCCTAAACCTTGTGCACCTCCTTTTATCCAAGCCCTAAAATCCCCCAAATCAACCTTCCAAATCCAAGCCCCCTGAGTAGTAGCATTTTGTTGCCACATTTCCTCTTCGCCATTATTAAAGAAATTATTATCATCACGGTTATTAAAACTAGGAATGCAGTTGTATAACTCTTCCGTAAAACCTTGAAAATTACGAAAGTTTTTATAAGCGTCATCCGGATTACCTGTAGCACCTGATTTAATATCTAAATAATCAGTACAAGAAGTAAAACTTCCTGCAAGAAAAAAGAAAAGCCCACAATATAGAATTATCTTATTATATTTTTTCATTTTATAGTATTTTATAATGTTAATCTAAAACCTAAATTTACACGTCGGATTGATGGATAAGCAGTACTTCCATTTACTTCTCTATCATCAGGTGTACGCGTCCACAACCAAAGATTATTTCCATTTGCATAAATACGCAATGATTCCAGTCCTATCGTTTTAGTCCAATTTGAAGCAAACGTATAAGCAACCTCGGCATTTTTCAAACGGATATAAGAGCCATCATACAAAAATCGAGTACCATTACTGGATGAATTTAATGTACTATTTACTCTTGGCATTGGTGAATCAGCATCCGGATTATCTTTAGACCAATAAGTACCTTGTTCATAGACTGTATTAAAATAAGCCTTAGGAAAACTTTCTGTGGCTATATAACGAGAAACATTATTAACCCCATAAAATTGAACCATAGCACTAAAACCTTTCCAATCAAAACCAATAGTTGCATTGTAGGTATTTTGAGGATTTGTCGGATAATCATAAGGAACTGTGTCCCCTGGCCCATTAATTATACCATCGCCATTATAATCTAATATCCTGTAATTACCAGGGATTTTAGTATCATTGTTTTCAAATGCTGTACTACCATACACCTCATCCCAATTATTATAGAATCCCTGATCTATCATTGAATAGGATTGTCTGTTTGGAAATCCCATTTTTTTACGATAATCAGGAAGCAGTCCCGGATCATCTTTATATATAACTTTATCTACTGCGTGAGTCATAGCAAAATTGGCCCACAAACGTGATTCTTTAGAAAGTCTTTGACTATAACGAAAGTCTATCTCATAGCCATTAACTTTTACTATACCAGCATTTACAACAGGTGCAGCAAACCCAAAATATGGAGGTATCGCTCTATCCGTTCCGTTCAAAATAATATTTGTTCTGTAATCGTTAAAGAAATCAACACTACCAGAGAACATTTTATCCAAGAAAGAAAAATCTATCCCTAAATTCTTTTTAGTCACTTTTTCCCAGGCTATATTAGGATTACCTATCTGAGTTTGTGTAATCCAACCATACGTACTTAATTCTCCTTGATTACCCTGAGTCAAAAGAGATTGTGTAGTACCACTACCATATACATTTTCATACAACCAACGCCCATTATAGCTATCATCACCAACCTGACCATAGGAATACCTTACTTTCAACTGATCTATAAAAGGAAGTTTTTTCATAAAATTTTCTTCTGTAATCATCCAGCCTATTGCTCCTGATGAGAAAAAACCAAAACGATTAGCAGCTGCAAATTTTTCAGATCCATTATATGCCCCATTATAGTCAATAAAATATTTCTTTTTATAACCATAAGTAGTTCGGAAAACCCAGTCTTCACGATAGGATGGAATACCAGCTCCTGTTGCTTGTTCCTGACGTTGAAAATTTCCCATTCCGGTAACAGCATGGTTTCCAAAATCACGAACATAATTGATTTGTCCTTGGTAATTCAAATTACGATAGGTTTGACCATCTGTCATAGTTCCTCCATTAACAGTCCAGTTGGTTGATTCGTAAAAATCAAAATTGGTTGTTGCATCTGGTGTGTTTCTTATAGTAACAACTCCAGTAAGAGGATCTATTTGCTTTTCTTTTACAACATAAGCATCATTATTAATCCCTCTTAATTCTTCAAGAAAACTATTATCTAAAGAGAAAGTTATATTAGCAGAAAGCCCTTTCAATAACTTACCTAAATCCTGTTTCAAATTAAAATCTGTTGCAATACGGGTAGTGGTCTTAGACTCCGACCCTCCAATAGCTAAATTTAGTGCTGGGTTAGCACCATCCACCTGATTGTCTTTAGAATACCCCCAAGTTCCATCTGAATATATAGGCATATATACATCTGGTGCTATTCCATAAGCCCCCCCCCACATATAGCTTTCAGAGATTACTCTCCAAGGTGCTTTTTTTAAACCATAAGAACCTGATAGATTTACTTTAAATGTAGTTGATTTAGTCAACTGAAAATCCAAATTAGCTCTGGTATTTAATCTGTTATAATTATAACCCGATTCAAAACCCTGACCACTTGGAGGAACTTTAACCAAATCCCCTTCATTAACATAATCTACTGCTGCAAAATATTTTACTCTTTCAGTTCCTCCAGATATATTTACATTAGCATTATAAGCCATTGCATTATCTTTAAACAAATAATCCTGCCAGTCAATATTAGGATATCTTTCTCTTTGTTCCTGAGTAGTTTGATTACGATAGTTATTAATAAAGGATTGCGATCTAATATAATCCCAACTAGTTGGCTGCTGGTTCAATTCATATTCAATAACTTTATTTTTTACAAGAAGTGCATCATAAGCATCCATTTTTCCAGGCAATTTTGAAGCCGACTTCATTACTGAATTAAAGCCGAAATCAATTTTAGCCTTACCTACAACCCCTCTTTTTGTAGTTATAAGGATAACTCCATTAGCACCTCTAACCCCATATACAGCAGTTGCAGAGGCATCTTTCAATACCGAAACTGTCTCAACCGAAGTAATATCAACACTATTAATGGAACGTTCGATACCATCAACAAGGATAAGAGGACTACTATTATTCCATGAACTAATTCCACGAACAATAATTTGAGGATCTTCTTCCCCCGGTTTTCCTGTGGTTTGCAAAGTAGCAACACCGGGTAAGTTTCCTGTAAGCGCAGCACCTAAACTGGATACACCACCTGTACGCTGTAAAACTTTACCCGAAGTTTGGGTAATGGCTCCTACTACACTTTCCTTCTTTTGAACACCAAAACCAACAACAACAACTTCTTGTAAATTGGTTTGATCTGAAGCCATTACAATGTTAATTATTGACTGGTTCCCAACTTTTCTTTCAATAGTTTTCATTCCAATACTGGAAAAAACCAATGTTGCATCAGATGAAGGTAAAGTGATTTTATATTTCCCATCAAAATCAGTTACGACTCCAATTTTAGGATTCCCCTTGACTGACACATTAACACCAGGAACAGGCATCTTATCCTCAGCAGAAGTAACTATACCTGAAACAACAATTTGTTGATTTTGTTGATTAATATTGGCCGGTAAAGAAGATGAATTGTTTTTCCCCTCTTTTGCCAACAATACACTGGAAAACATAAACTGAAACAAAACTCCTAATGCCACGAATTTTACTTTACGCGGAATTTTAAATAATTGTATTTTCATATTAATATTTTGACATTTTTTTAATTTATTAAAAATTAGAATTATGGACATCGCATATAAAAATAAGACATATAGCTTAGTCGAAAATTAAAGATACTTTCGTTGTATTTAAAAGAAAATACCTTTTTTAAAAGTAGTTAACTCATAGGCTTTTTTTTGGTTTATTATTTAGTTAGTTAATAGATTAGTATAGTTTTAAAAATTTATTCTTATTTTCTTTTAATAAAAAACTTAAAGCATTATAGAGCACTTCATAAAACACTTTTCAACCAAATAAAAAACAATCGGTTGTTTTTATTAAGACTGTTTTTACCATAATTCATTCTTCTCGAATGAATAAATACAAACTAATCAAGAGCAAAAATCCATTCAAGAAACTTAATTATTTACTGCAATTTTTTAAAAACCGAGAGCAAAGAGATCTCCCGGCTTCAAAAACATATTAACACCTAAAAAAAACTAAGCTTTATTTTTTTAATGAAAGGGTTACCTAACCAAAGCAACCCAACATTAAAAAAACAAACTAACCAAACTTCAATTTCACTTATAGATTCAAATACTATAATTTTTACAGTGTCAAAAACACACTTTTAAATAAAGAACTGTTAAACAATAAAAAATCATTTAACTTTAAATTTTATTTATATTAACAAATATAGACAAAAAAACAATTTAAACAACCGGTTGTGTAAAATATTTTTTTATTATTTATAAAAAAACATCATTTTAAATAAGTAATAAATAATAAAAAAGAAATATTATTAAATTTAATTAAATCACAACCTTGATAGTAGATAGTTTATTAAATAAAAAACAAATATTAGTAGAAAATCTTAAAAAAAAGATAAAAATTAAAAAATCATTAAAATCAAACAACCGATTGTATAAAACATTTAATTAAATTAAAAATACAATACTTAAAAAGAATCTCAGGAGGAATTAAATTTTCATTTTCAGTTATTTAAGAAGCATATATACAAAAAAAAAAGGAAGCCTTAATAAGACTTCCCCCTTCTACTACAGTTAATTACCCTAAAGCAAAATTCAATAACTTAATTTATCAATTTATAGCAATTTACCTTATTATCGATCAAGTATTGAATAATTTCTTTACTCACATTCTTCGCATTAAAACCAAACTTCTCATCTAAAACAGTTGCAGGAGCTGAGTATCCAAAATGTTCCAGACCAATAATCTTTCCAGTATCACCTACCAAGCCTTCAAGATTTACCGGAAGTCCTGCTGTAAGTCCAAATACTAATTTATCTTTTGGAATCACACTTTCCTGATACAATTTAGATTGTGCTTTAAATAAACCTTCGGAAATTATAGAAGCAACATTTATCTTCAAACCATTTTCTGCTTCTAAAATAGCAGCAGCATCCAAAAGAGTCGAAACCTCAGAACCATTTGCAATTAAAGTAATATCAGCATCCGGAGTTGATTTTACTAAATAGCCTCCTTTTGCTGCCTGAATAGTATCTTCATATCTGGAAGTACCAGTTGCAGGAATATCTTTAATGCCCTGTCTTGACAAAATTAAAGCCGTTGGAGTATTGGTATTTTTCAAAGCCAAATCCCAAGCTACAGATGTTTCAATAGCATCGGCTGGGCGTAACGCTAATAAACTTTGATGACCCGAGTGATTTTTTACTTTTTCCAACAATCTCATTTGTGCTTCTTGCTCAATTGGCTGATGCGTAGGTCCATCTTCCCCTACTCTAAATGAATCATGAGTTAAAACATATTTTACCGGAAGTTCCTGAATTGCCGCTAAACGAATAGCAGGTTTCATATAATCAGAAAACACAAAGAAAGTAGCGACCACAGGAACAACTCCTCCATGTAACGCAATCCCATTTGCAATAGCAGTCATTGTAAGTTCAGCTACTCCCGCTTGTAAAAAAGCTCCGTTAAAATCATTTTTTTGTAAAACAGATGATTTTTTCAAAAAGCCGTCCGTTTTATCACTATTTGATAAATCAGCAGAAGAAACAATTATATTCTCAACATTTTCAGCTAAATAAGCCAATACTGCCGATGAAGCATCTCTTGTTGCTGCATTTGATTTTTGAACCACAGTACTCAAATCTAATTCTGGTAATTTACCTGAAAGAAACAAATCTAATTTTTGCGACAAAACCGGATTTTCTTTTCTCCATTCAACAATAGCTCTTTTTACAATAGCAGCTTTTGCCTTTTTTTCAACTAAAACATTCCCATAATAATGTTTAACTTCATCATAAATCTCAAACGGCTGTTCAGGATTAGCATTTAAATTAATCAATGTTTTTACATAATCAGCCTTTGTATCTCCAATAGGTTTTCCATGCAGTTCACACTCCCCTTCATACATACCCCCATCAGCAGTCACACAACCTTTACCCATGATAGTCTTACCTATAATTAATGTTGGTTTTTCAGTTTCTGCATTAGCAACATCCAAGGCTTTTCTAATTTGCTCATGATCATGTCCATCTATTGTAATGACTTTCCATCCCCAGGCCTCATATTTCATTGCTGTGTTTTCAGAAGTCACTTCATCGGTCATCGAAGAAAGCTGTACATCATTAGAATCATAAAACATAATAAAGTTATTCAAGCCTAAATGCCCAGCAATTCTTCCTGCTCCTTGTGAAATTTCTTCTTGTACACCTCCATCAGTTATAAAACCATATATTTTATGATTAAACAGCCCACTAAACCTAGCATTTAAAAATTTAGCAGCTATAGCCGCACCAATCCCCATAGTATGACCTTGTCCTAATGGTCCTGAGGTATTTTCAATTCCTCTAAGAACGTCAACTTCAGGATGTCCCGGTGTAACAGAACCCCATTGTCTGAAATTTTGCAAATCTTTTTTTGAATAATTCCCTAACAAATGATACTGAGAATACATCAAAGCCGATAAATGACCTGCATCCATAAAAAAACGGTCTCTAAAAGGCCAATTCATTTCTGTTGGATCAAAATTTAAATACTCAGTGTACAAAATATGCATAAAATCAGCTCCTCCCATAGCACCTCCGGGATGTCCTGAATTTGCTTTTTCTACCATCGAAATTGCTAATGCCCTAATATTATCTGCTGCTAAATTGTCAATTTTTTTATTCATCATTTTTTTATTTTTAAGAGATATTTCTAGATAAAGGATTTTATTAATTTAGCGTTATATGCAAAAGTGAAAAGAAACATGATTTTTTTTAAAATCATACCTTTGGATAATTTAATAAAAACAAAAGAATAAGTTCTCAATCGTACTGTTCTGGTCTGGTATGTTTTGCAAATATAATCTTTTTTTTAATTTCTTCGATAAATAATTCTCAAAAAATTAAAATCTGTAACTTAAAATAAGAATCAAACAAAGAACATTAAAATTTTACTTAAAGAAACAATGCTAATAAAAACATAATTTATTGGAAAAGATTACAAAAAATTAATGTTTTATAATTAATTAAATATATTTGTTTACAGAATGATATAATTTATGGAAGAGAATAAAGACGTAACTATTTATGATATTGCCGAAAAACTAAACCTAGCAACCTCTACAATATCAAGAGCCTTACAGGATCATCACACCATTAGTAAAAAAACCATAAAAAAAGTAAAAGAAACTGCTGAAAAAATGGGCTACGTTCCTAATACTTTGGCAGCAGGTTTACGTGGTAACAAAACAAAAACTATAGGTGTCTTAATTCCAACAATTACACAACCCTTCCTTTCATCATTAATTAGTGGTATCGAAATTGCTGCACAAAAATCAGGCTATACTGTAATAATTATGCAATCGCATGATTCTTATAAAGAAGAAGTCAATATGGCCAAAGCATTATACAGTAATCGTGTTAGTGGTGTCATTAGCTCTCTTGCTATGGAAACCCGAGATACATCCCATTTTGATCAATTTATAAGCAACAATATTCCTCTGGTCTTTGTAGACAGGGTTCCGAAGAACTTTAACACTTTTAGAGTAATCATTGATAACTATGCCGCTGGTTATAAAGCTACAAAACATCTTATCGACCAAGGCTGTACACGTATTGCTCATCTCACAGCAGGTTCCGAATTTGGTAATCTGTATAACGAAAGAAAAAGAGGTTATCTTGAAGCATTAAACGACCACAATATTGCTGTAGACGAAAATTTAATAATTTACTTAAATGCAGTTACTTATGAAGAAGGGGTCAAAGCCAGCAACAAATTATTAGATTTAAATCCTATACCAGATGGCGTTTTCGCATCAGGTGATATCATCGCAGTTAGTGCTGTTCAAACTGCCAAGAAAAGAGGATTTAAAGTTCCTGAAGACATTGCTGTTATCGGTTTCAACAATGACCCTATTTCGCAAATTATCGATCCCAATATTTCCACAATTACGCATCCGGCAGAAAAAATGGGGAAAGCATCTGCAGATATTATTTTGAAAAACTTAAAATCGGATAAAAAAGACGATGTCAAAGAAATTACTTTTTTGAATACAGAAGTTATCATTCGCGAATCATCAAACAAACTGAACAATAAACTGCCTTAAATTTTTGAATAATAAAACATATTTTTTATTCCAATTCAGATTTCTATTAACAACAAGACTTTGAAATACCCCATGGCTTAAATGAATTATTCTAATAATTAATTCGTTTAAACCCAAAAACCTATTTTCTATTAAAAAAAACATCTATTCTTTTAGCTATTTCAAAGAAAATCAAATTCTAAAAAAAATGACTTAAAATTTTTTTCTTCAAAAACAAAACTATACTTTTACGCAACCGATTGCAGATACAAATTTATTTATTCTGATTCATTATTATCAAATATTCTTTTTTTATCAAAATAATATAGAATATAAACAAAAATAAGCTACAGTAAAAGACACATGAAACTTAAAAACAGTCAATCAATAATCTATATCATTATTATTTATGCTATGTCTTTTACGGCAACTGCACAAAAAGATTATAAATTATGGTTACAATATGAGTCTAAAACTGATCGTGAAATTATAACTAAATACCTGAATACAATTCAGGGAATTACAATATTAGGGAATTCAGAAACTTTAAAAGTTGCCTTGGCAGAACTTTACCTTGGGCTTGAAAATATGCTAGGTAAAAAAATCACTCATCAAGCTGATAATGAACAAAATAATTTAATAGTAATAGGAAATAAATCATCCCTACCCCTTGCTCTTCGGGAAAATTTGAAATCAGAATTTGAAAAAGTCAGCAAAGACGGTTTCATAATAAAAACCATTACAAGTAAAGGCAAAAAAAATTTAGTAATCACCGGAAAAAATGATGTGGCTGTTTTATATGGTGTTTTTAATTTTTTAAGATTAATTCAAACCAATAAATCAATAGAAAATCTGGCTATTGTTGATTCTCCGAAAATCGATGTTCGAATATTAAATCATTGGGATAATCTGGACCGAACAGTTGAAAGAGGTTACGCTGGTTTTTCATTATGGAATTGGCACAAACTACCTGATTTTATTGACCAGCGTTACATAGATTATGCACGTGCAAATGCTTCAATAGGCATTAACGGAACAGTTCTTAACAATGTAAATGCCAATGCTTTAATACTAACTCCTCAATATTTAGAAAAAGTTCAGGCTTTAGCAACAACTTTCAGACCTTATGGATTGAAAGTATATTTAACGGCACGCTTCTCTGCTCCCATCGAAATTGGAGGATTGAAAACTGCTGATCCATTAAATGCAGATGTAATCAATTGGTGGAAAAACAAAGCAGCAGAAATTTATGCCCGAATTCCTGATTTTGGAGGATTCTTAGTTAAGGCAAATTCTGAAGGACAGCCAGGCCCACAAAATTATGGCAGAAACCATGTTGATGGTGCTAACATGCTTGCCGATGCAGTAGCTCCTTTTGGCGGAATTGTTATGTGGCGCGCTTTTGTTTATTCAGAACATGATGCCGATGACAGAGCCAAACAAGCCTATAGTGAGTTTGTCCCTTATGATGGGAAATTTAGAGACAATGTAATTGTTCAGGTAAAAAATGGAGCGATAGATTTTCAACCCAGAGAGCCTTTTCATCCGCTATTTGGAGCCATGCCAAAGACCAATACTATGATGGAATTTCAAATCACTCAGGAATACTTAGGCTTTAGCACACATTTAGTTTATTTACCTAAATTATATCAGGAACTATTAAAATCAGACACCTATAGAAAAGGCAAAGGTGCTACTGTTGCCAAAGTAATTGATGGTTCTTTATACAACAATAAAATTACAGGAATTGCCGGAGTAGCTAATATTGGAAATGACTTAAACTGGACAGGACATCCTTTTGCGCAAGCCAATTGGTATGGCTTTGGAAGATTAGCCTGGAATCCTTATCTGGATTCAGAAATCATTGCCGATGAATGGTTAAAAAGCACTTTTTCTAATGATGAAAATTTTGTCAAACCAGTTAAAGAAATGATGTTACAATCCAGAGAAGCAGTTGTAAATTATATGACTCCATTAGGATTGCATCACATTATGGACACAGGACATCATTATGGTCCGGGACCTTGGGTGAGTAATTTATCAAGACCTGAATGGAATCCCACTTATTATCATAAAGCTGATGATAAAGGAATCGGATTTGACCGCTCTAAAACCGGAAGCAATGCCACAGCACAATATGCTCCCGAAGTAGCTAAACTATTTGACGATGTAACAACTTGTCCCGAAAAAGACCTGTTATGGTTTCATCATCTGTCCTGGGATTATAAATTAAAGAATGGTCAATCACTTTGGGATGGAATGGCTTTAAAGTATCAGGAAGGAGTTGATGAAGTTACTGCAATGAATACAATCTGGAATAAAATGGCAAATTATATTGATAAGGAGCGATTTAAAGAAGTTCAAATGCTCTTAAACATTCAAAATAAAGAAGCTAAATGGTGGCGCGATGCTTGTCTGTTGTATTTTCAACAATTTTCAGGAAAAGAGCTACCTAAAGGAGTTGAAAAACCAACTCAATCATTGGAATATTTTAAATCCTTAAAATTCCCATTTGCGCCAGGTAATTAATAAAAATTAAATCAAATGCAGTTAATTAAGAAACACTTTTATCTACTCGTATCCAACTTTTTACTTGTCCTGTCAAGTAGCAATGGCTATGCTGTAAACCCAACAAAATATGTAACCAGTAAATCTTCTTCTGAAAATTTTGCTTTGGCATCAAAAGGTCAAATAGCTTCTATTTTGATTAGTAATAATGATTTTCCGGGTGTCATAAAGGTGGTTAGCCATCTTCAAAATGATATCAATACAGTTACTGGCTTAACGCCAAAACTTTTCAAAGACGAAATAAATTCGGAAGAAAATGTCGTAATCATAGGTACTTTAGGAAAAAGTTCCATAATTGACCAATTAGCCAAAGAAGGCAAAATCAACGCCTCACTATTACAAGGTAAATGGGAAAAATTCACAACTCAAATTGTGGAAAATCCAATTAAAGGAGTTAAAAGAGCCTTAGTAATTGCGGGGTCTGATAAAAGAGGGACTATTTATGGTATTTATGATCTTTCAAACCAAATTGGTGTTTCTCCATGGGCATTTTGGGCTGATGTTCCTGCAAAAAAACAGTCTGAATTACATATTCTTCCTGGAATTCATTCTTTAGGAGAACCTAAAGTAAAATACCGTGGAATTTTCATTAATGACGAAGCTCCTGCCCTTACTGGTTGGGTTCGTCAAAACTATGGAAAATTTAATGCTAAATTCTATGAGAAAGTATTTGAATTAATCCTTAGAATGAAAGGAAATTATTTATGGCCAGCCATGTGGAGCGAAAAATTTTATGCCGATGATCCCCAAAACGGAATTCTGGCTGACGAATATGGAATAGTCATGGGAACTTCACACCACGAACCACTGGCGAAAGCACATGGCGAATGGAATAAATCTGTTAATGGTGAATGGGATTTTAATAAAAATCCTGAAGGTTTAAAAAAATTCTGGACAGACGGAGTTAAAAGAATGGGAAATAAAGAAACACTGTTAACCATTGGAATGAGAGGTGATGGCGATGAACCCATGACAGAAGGAACTGCTATTGAACTTTTAGAAAACATTGTTAAAACACAACGTGAAATAATAAGTACAATCACTCAAAAACCTGCCGAAAAAACACCTCAAATGTGGGCTTTATACAAAGAAGTTCAGGAGTATTATGACAAAGGGATGCAGGTTCCTGATGATGTCACTTTATTATTATGTGATGACAATTGGGGGAATTTGAGAAAATTACCGGCATTAGATGCAAAATCCAGAAAAGGAGGTTATGGTATTTACTATCATTTTGACTATGTAGGAGGACCTCGAAGTTATAAATGGATAAATACGTATCAAATTGAACGCACTTGGGAACAAATGCACTTAGCCTATGAACATGGGGTAAATCAAATATGGATTGTAAATGTGGGTGATATTAAACCCTTAGAATTCCCTATCGAATTCTTCTTAGATTATGCATGGAATCCGGAATATTGGAACGAAAGTAATCTAAGCGATTATTACAATCAATGGGCTGCAAATAATTTTGGAGGACAAAATACCGAAGATATTGCTACTCTTTTAAAAATGTATTCCAAATACAATGCCAGTAGAAAACCAGAACAATTGGATCCTTCTACCTATAGTTTAATCCATTACAATGAAGCCGAAAATGTCGTTACAAATTACAATAAATTGGTTCAGAAAGCACAGGAAATTAATGCTCAACTCAAACCGGAATACAAAGATGCCTTTTATCAATTGCTCTTATACCCTATTTTAGCTAGTGCAAACCTAAATGAATTGTATGTTACAACAGCAAAAAACAATTTATATGCTAATCAGGGAAGAGCTGCAACCAATGAATATGCTGAAAAAGTAAAAGAATTATTTAACAAAGACGCGGAACTTTCGACCTATTATAATAAAACAATGGCGAATGGAAAATGGAATCCTATGATGTCGCAAACTCATATTGGATATACCAATTGGCAGGATCCAAGAACAAATATTATTCCTAAAACAAAAACTATTGAAGTTCCTGTAAAAACTGAATTAGGCATTGCAATTGAAGGGGCAACAAATTGGTGGCCAAATGCAACCGAAAAAGCAGTCTTACCAAGCTTTAATTCTTCTGAAAACAGCACTTCTTATATTGATATTTTCAACAGAGGAACTACTCCTTTTGATTTCAAAATCAAATCCAAATCAAATTGGATAAAGTTTTCTAAATCAAAAGGAAACATCGATAAACAAGAAAGAATCACAGTACAGATAGATTGGGAAAAAGCTCCTCAGGGAAGTCATACCGAAATTGTGACTATTTCAGGAGCTGGAAAAAAAATACCCATTGCTATTAAAACCAATAATACTGAAATAACTAATGAGAAAGGTTTTATTGAAAACAATGGATTTATAGCTATAAAAGCAGTACATTTTTCAAATAAATCCGAACCTGATTCATTTAAATGGAAAGTTGTTGATAATTTAGGAAAAACTGACGGAGCCGTAATTTCATTACCAATAAAAAAAGGAAGAGTCGAATTAAATGAAAATTCACCTAAACTATCGTATGATGTACATTTTAAAAACGCAGGAACAGTAAAAGTTCATTTGCATTTCTCTCCTACTATTAACTATTCTACAAGAGAAGGTATGTATTATGGATTATCATTTGACAACGAAAAACCTGTTAAAATAAATTATGCTTCAGACCCAATTATTTTTGATTATAATGGTAAGGTGACCAAGAATTGGGACAAAGACGTAACCGAGAATATCAAAGTTATTACTACTGAATTAAAAATTGATAAACCGGGAAATCATACGCTGAATTATTATCGGGTTGATGAAGGTTTAGTTCTTCAAAAAATCATTATAGAAACTGAAAAAAGCGAATTAAAAACAACTAAACTGGGTCCTCCTGAAAGTTCAAACATCAAAAATTAATCAAAAAAATATAGACCATGAAATCGACCAAACCTTTTCTACTATTTTTCTCGGCTGTAATTACACTGAGCAGCTGTACCGCAATAAGTCAAAAAAAAGCAAGCCAAAATTCACTTAAAGATGCCTATAAAAATGATTTTTATATCGGTACAGCATTAGATATTAATCAGATAGAAGAAAAAGATACTAAAACAACCCAACTAATAGCTAAAGAATTCAATGCTATCACTGCCGAAAACATTATGAAATCGATGTTTGTTCATCCCGAAAAAAATAAATTTGATTTTGAAACTTCAGATAAATTTATTGCTTTTGGAAAAAAACACAAGATGTTTATTCATGGACATACTTTGATTTGGCATAGTCAATTACCAAAATGGTTTTCTGAAATTAAAGATACTGCCGAAATGAATGCTGCATTAGAAAACCATATTACCACCATTGTTAAAAAATACAAAGGAAAAGTTGATTCCTGGGACGTAGTTAACGAAGCCGTTAATGATGATGGAACTTTGAGAAAATCGGTGTTTTTTAAAGCACTTGGAGAAGATTTTATAGCTAAATCATTCCAACTAGCTGCTGCAGCCGACCCTAAAGTAGATTTATATTACAATGACTATAGCATGGAAAATCCGGCTAAAAGAGCTGGTGTAATTCGAATGGTAAAAAAAATACAGGAGAAAGGAATCAAAATTGACGGTATTGGTATGCAAAGCCACTGGCATCTCAACTCACCTACTATTGAAGAAATTGAAGAAAGTATTTTAGAATATGCCAAATTAGGTGTGAAAATCGCTATTACTGAACTTGACGTATCCGTTTTACCAAGTCCTTATGGAATGCAAGGTGCTGAAGTAAGTCAACGATTTGCTAATAATGAAAAAATGAATCCATATCCAAAATCTTTACCTGATTCAATGCAGGTTAAATTAGCACAACGTTATGCCGATATTTTTAAATTATTCTTAAAACATAAAGATAAAATAAGCAGAGTAACATTTTGGGGAGTTAACGATACTCAATCCTGGCTAAATGATTTTCCAATTAAAGGAAGAACAGATTACCCTTTATTATTTGACGCTGATTTACAATCTAAAAAAGCATATTATAGCGTAATCGAAGCTGCAAAAAAGTAAGTATTCAATTTAAAAAATCAATTAAATAATTATCTTTTATTGTATTAAAAAAGTTTTGCATACTTTTACACAACCGATTGTATTTTTAATTCGTGTAAAATTATTCTCCGAAATAATAGATAAAAATCTAAAAAAATATTTTTTATAATCTTAATCGACCATAATGAATCCAACCACCGAAAAACTATCCATAAAAGAAAAAATAGGATACAGTTTAGGAGATTTAGCAGCAAATTTGGTATTCCAAACATTGATGACTTATCTCGCCTATTTTTACACCGATATATATGGATTATCACCTAAAGATTCCTCTATAATAATGTTGGTAGTGGGGTTAATAGCTGCTTTTATTTTTAATCCTATTATTGGAGCAATAGCTGACCGAACGGCAACTAAATGGGGAAAATTTCGTCCCTGGATATTATTTACCTCTGTTCCTTTGGGTATCATTGCTTTACTTGCATTTACCACACCAAATTTTTCATATAGTGGAAAAGTAATCTATGCTGTTATCACTTATACTTTATTATTGTTATTCTATGCCAGTAATAATTTACCTTATTCAGCTCTTAGCGGCGTGATTACCGGAGATATGAAAGACCGTAATAGCCTCTCCTCCTATCGTTTTGTAGCTGTAATGTTTGCCCAATTTTTTGTCCAGGTTTTCATGCTTGGTATCATTAAAACAGCGGGTAATGGAGATAAAGCTATCGGTATCGAAAAAGTAATGACTGTATTGGCCATTATTGGCACCATCATGCTCATCATAACATTTTTGACAACTAAAGAACGTATTATCCCTAAACCGGAACAAAAATCAAGTTTAAGTGAAGATATTGGTGATTTGTCAAAAAACAAGCCCTGGGTAATCATGTTAACGCTCACTACCTTAGTATTTATCACTTTAGCAATGAAAGGCGGAGCTTATGTTTACTATTTTGAAAATTATGTAAACAAAGAGCAATTAACATTATTTGTACAACCATTACTGGATTTTTTTACATCGATAGGTATTAATCCGTTTGGAGAAGACCCAATTTCAGCAGGGTTTGGATTGTTCAATGCCGGTGGAATCATTTTCATGATTGTAGGGATTACATTTTCTAAAAAATTAGCAGATAAATATGGGAAAAGAGACATTTTTAGATTGTTCCTTTTTATCTCAACCCTGTTTATAATTGCCTTTTATTTCTACTCTCCGGAATCCATTATTTTAATGTTTGGATCACAAATTCTACACGGGTTTTTCTATGGCATCACCATCCCAATTTTATGGGCAATGATTGCCGATGTAGCTGATTATTCAGAATGGAAAAATAATCGTCGTGCCACAGCTATTATCTTTTCGGCTATGATGGTGGGATTAAAAGCAGGATTAAGTATTGGCGGGTCACTAACAACGTGGTTCCTAAGCTACTTTGAATATGTTCCCAATTCACTAACACAATCTGAAACTGCTATAAATGGAATAAAATTATTGATTAGCATTTTTCCTTCAGTCCCGTTTTTAATTGGTGTAGGAATACTTTTTTTCTATGAAATAAATAAAAAAATGGAGCTACAAATTGAAAGTGAATTAAAAGAAAGAAGACAATAAAAAAATTAATGATAATAAATTATGCCCGAAAATAATATAGAACAAACTGATTTCAAAGCATTAGACAAGAAGGCCATTTCACAGCCATTAATAAAACATATTTATACAGCAGATCCTTCTGCACATGTTTTTAATGGAAAAATTTATATTTATCCTTCACACGATATCGATGCTGGAATTCCTTTTAATGACAACGGGGATCACTTTGGAATGGAAGATTATCATGTTATCTCAATGGACTCAATTAATTCAGAAGCAAAAGATAATGGAGTAGCCTTACATGTAGATGATGTCCCTTGGGCTGAAAGGCAAATGTGGGCACCAGATGCAGCACATAAAGATGGTAAATACTATTTGTATTTTCCAGCAAAAGCCCACGATGGTATTTTTAAAATAGGTGTCGCGATAAGCGATTCTCCTATTGGTCCATTCATTCCTGAACCAGAAGCAATTTCAGGAAGTTATAGCATTGACCCTGCTGTTTTTGAAGACGAAGATGGTCAATACTACATCTATTTTGGAGGAATATGGGGTGGTCAACTTCAAAAATACAGAAACAATATTTATTCAGAGATAAATCAAGAACCTCAGCCGGATAAACATGCTTTAGGGCCTATTGTTGCAAAGCTTTCTGCAGATATGAAGCAATTTACTGAAGAACCTAAAGAAATCCTCATTCTGGATGAAAATGGTAACCCCTTATTGGCAGGAGACCATGAACGTCGATTTTTTGAAGCATCCTGGGTGCATAAATACAAAGGAAAATATTACTTTTCATACTCAACAGGAGACACCCATTTTATTTGCTATGCCACAGGAGACAGTCCTTACGGTCCATTTACCTACAAAGGGAAAATCCTAAACCCTGTAGTTGGCTGGACAACACATCATTCTATATGCGAGTACAAGGGAAAATGGTATTTATTTTACCATGACTCTAGCTTGTCTAAAGGCGTAACGCATCTAAGATCCATAAAATTAACTGAGATTAAACACAATGAAGATGGTACTATTGTCACTATCGACCCATACACTAATTAAGGAAAATAATATTCGTAAAAATTAGCTGTTTATACTATTTTTAATCAAAATAAAGACAACCTTCGGGTTGTTTTTATTTTTAAATATTACTGAAATTTGTACCAACAAAAAACCAACCCTCAAACATAATTGTGTAAGGATTGGTTCTATTTTTTGTTTCAAAAACTGAAACTCTCTTTCACCATTTATTACCTCTCAAAATAATTCTGCAAGCGAATGAAATCTTTTTCATCAGAAGGACTTTTAAAACTAGGCTTGTCAAATTTCAACAACCACTCCCCATGAATCCAAACCAATTAAACAACGACATTCTCCTTTGTTCATTTGAATAAAATTGCCTGGTGTAAAATATTGAATTTCATCTTCCCGATTAATTGAACTCGTTTTTACACCGACAATACCAGCTACCACTTTACAAATTTCAGTTCTTCTGAAATGATATTGTCTCGATAATCCTTTTTCCGGAGCAATGACTACTATTTTGGGATTCAATTTATTTGTTATCTTAACTTTATCCAACCCTAGATGCGGAAAAAATTTAGCTGCAAAAATGGCTGCCTGATTTTCATCAATTACAAAAAAACCACCCCAAGATTTTGTTTCATTTTGTGTAACAATCGTAAAATTTTCTTTTTTTAATTCTGCTTCAATCTGCTCGAAAATTACTTTTTTGTCTATCACATTAGATATCTTTAATTAATTAAAATAGTATGCAGCTTTTCCGGACGTTCTTTTGAATTTACTTTTTTAGCTGTAAACTCAGTACTCTTGTATTGTTCGACATTGCCGTTATACTCCATAGAAAAGTCAACATTGTTCTGAGTTGATGTTAGCTTACCATTAGCATAATTACTTGCTGTACCTTTGCCTGAGAAATTCACTTTGTAAGTTTTACCATTTTCGGTTACAGTAAAAACCCCTTCTGTAGGTTTAATACTAATACCATTGGTAACCATCAAACCTTTATCGGTAGAAGTAATACTTACACCTAATAAAGATTGTCCCCATTGGGTATAAGTATTTGAGGTTGACGAAGAATAATCACCTAAGTTGTAGTCTCCTTTGACCAATTTCCCTTCCTGAGAAGAAAACAATTCAAAATAAACCGTGGCGGCAAGATTGTTATTTCCTGAAAGCGTTTCGGAACGAGCTGAAAAATCGATATTATAAGAGTTTCCTTTTTTTCCATAATTTTCTAAATAAGCTTGAGATAAATTTACTGTTTGATTGCCTATTTTAAGAAAGCCCTGATTGTTGGTATTTTGGTTATTAGCATCATCACTAGAACAAGCAATGAATAAGCTAACAAAAACCAGCGAAAATAATTTGATTATAGTATTCATAATTATTCGTTTTTTTGATAGTTACATTTATATTAGGAGGTAAGATTTATTGATTTTACCTCCTAATTTTAAAAACTTATTTAATGATTATTTTGGTTGTCAAGCCTGATTTTGAACTTTGAATTAGATAGTAACCGGCAGGCAAATCGCTAACTGAAATTTCAGTTTCAAGACTGTTGGTACTAATTTGTTTTACAACAACACCCGTTACCGAAACAACATTCACAGTATCATTTTCAATAGTTGATTTTAAAGTCACACTATGTTTAGCAACCGATGGATAAGCATAAAATGCCTCTAATTTTTTCCAACGTGCGTAGACCGAAATGTTTTCTGACTGATTAGTATCAAATCCTGTAATTTCATTCAAATGATCTGCATCTGAAAACCATCCCATAAATCGATAGCCTCTACACTGTGCTTCCAATAACTGATAAGCTTTTCCAATCTCCACTACTTTTACATTTGGATTTATTACCAACTTAGGCAGATTCAGATACGAAACAGCATAAGTGGTTGGCGTTGTCACTACAGGTTTATTATTACCTCCATCTCCCCAGAAAGCATAGAATACCTGAGCCGATGTTGCTGTTGCCGAAATCGACTTTATTACACCTGGTATAGTTGCTGAATTTGACCAACCAAAGAAAGTATAACCGTCTAAAACTGGTATTGGCAATATTGTCACGCTTCCCTGTCTGTATTCTACAGGAGAAAGTGTTGTAATGGTTTTCCCGTCAATGGCATTGATATAAGTTACTGGAGAAAAAACAGCCGTAACTTTTAACCATCTCGGATCGCCTAATACTCCGGCAGCAGATGAAGCCGTAGCCAAAGGTGAATTTTTAGAAAAACTGAAATCCCCGGCTGTTGGATTTGGAAATGAAAGCATTGGCAATCCCAAACCACTTAGTGTTTTCACATTGGTTTCAGATTTAGTAACAGTTCCTTTTACCAATTGAGCAGTTACACCATCAACTAGGTTATTATCTAAAACTGCAGCCCCAGCACCATTCGTATTATTCGAATAGAACATGTAAATAGTCTTTGGATTTCCAGATTGCTGCTGCATAATATTGTTTTTAAAACTATAAGTTGAAGCGCTACTGTACGGATTATTTACATATACCAAAGCATTTGCATCCACACTACCTACATTGTAAATGGTATTACTTTCAACCGTAACATTTATAGCTTGTGTATTGCTGGCTTTATTTTGAAGCACAATAAAATTAGTAGCTTTATCAAAATTGTAAATAGTCGAGTTTTTCACCGTGATTGCATTTACAAGATGTGCATCGGGCTGGATAAAATTATATCCGTTTACAGTCGATCCGTCAATAATACAATTGTCTATAGTTACAGCATCAATTACGCTTTCACTATTTCCTTCTGTCACTAACAAACTTTGTTTTACACCTTTGATGGTAGCATTTTTGATTTCCAAAGCGCTAAGACTTGCACCATTTTTAAATTGGATAAAGTTTGCATTGGCATTTGTTAAATCAATAGCCACACCATCAAAACTAAATCCTGCTTTAGTAATTGTTGCATTATCTGTATTGAAAGAAGTAGCTAATACAGGCTTAACATTTCCATCCGGCACAAAACGATATTTATTATTTGTTATTGGTAGCGGATTTGTCGAAGTATACGTTCCTGCAGCCATGAAAAATCTTGTACCATCTTCAGCTTTATTGTATTTCTCAACAAAGTCAGTTGGATTCACATACACATCTAAAGTTCCATTTTGATTGGTCGTAATTTTGTTTACAATGCCATACAAATACACCTCAACATTGGTATAACCTCCATCAAGTGTTTTTAAATTACCATCGGCGGAACTTGCCGGATTTAAACCTTTCTCAGTTTCCCAGGTATCAGGCATTCCGTCACCGTCGGTATCAACAGGCGCATCGGCTGTAGGCAACACTGGCCATCCTCCCGCTGCTGATGGCGTATCAATATACCCATTGGTACTTCCGTTACCACCGTTCATAATAGTTGCTGTACCCGAACGTGTATCATTAACAGCTCTTAAATCTACTGCATCTCTGTATAAACTAGCACCCGCGTGTTCTAAAACCAATTCATATACTTTTGTAGCAATATGAGTAGTAATCTCTCCCGTATTATGTGGTATTTCAATTTTAACTTCATCTTTATCGGCATCACTTACCGGCAATTGACTGCTATGAAACTGACTGTACACCCCGTAAGTCCAGTTATCCTGAGTGGCTCTTGCTGATCCTACCACATAATTACCATCCACATAATATTTACCCCAGATTCCGTACAGTGGCGAAGTAGTATCTAAACTTCTTCCGGTTGATAAAATTCGCTCTTTAGTAGAATTTGAAGTTCCTGGTCCTGGTTTCCAATAATTGTTTACCAGATTCACATTCATAGCATCTCCACCATAACAGCTATTTCCGCCCCAGTTATAAATAACATTATTACGAATATCTACCAAATCCGTTTTAGCAAAAGGGTCATTAGCATATTCTCCTAACCTTGGGTTACGGCTATCGTGATGCGCTAATAAATTATGATGAAATGAAGCATTTTTCCCTCCCCAAACTCCTCCATAACCATGAGCTCCTTTAGCATGAACCGAATTACGAAGACTCTCTGAAATCACACACCACTGAAGTGTAAAATTCTCATTTTGGTAAAAAGAAACACACTCATCTGTTGACCAACTCATCGAACAGTGATCTACTATAATATTCTTTTGAAAACGTCCTCCTAAAGCATCATTTTCTACATCGTGAGTGTCTCCCATTCTAAAACGTAAATAACGAAGAATGATATTATTTCCTCTAACCTTTACATTGTAATCCTGCAAGGTAATACCTCCGCCGGGAGCTGTTTGTCCAGCAATGGTGGTATTGTCATAAATGCTCAATTCACTTAGTAATTTAATATTACCTGACACTTTAAATACAATAATTTTTGCCCCTGATTGATTGATGGCATCACGCAATGAACCCGCTCCCGAGTCATTTAAATTGGTTACATAAATTACTTTTCCTCCACGACCGCCAGTTACATATTTTCCGTGACCTTCAGCTCCTGGAAAAGCAGGTGTGTTTTTATTATTACTTCCCGCAACTCCCCAAGAAGCATAGAAAGTTTGTGCTCCTTTGGTTGTTGATGAAATTTCTTTGATCGTATTAGGCACTGTTGCTGATGTTGACCATCCATAAAATGTGTAACCTGGAATACTTGGAATAGGCAATGTTAACGTTGTTCCTTCGGTATATTCTACAGGAGTCATATTAGGTAACGCTACACCAGCTATTGAATTCATATAGGTTATCCCGGATTTAATTAAAGGATCTGGCTGATTATTACCATTAACACCCCAAAATGCATATAAAACCTGATTACCGGTTGTAGTAGTACTAACTTCTTTCATCCAATTGGGTACTGTTGCAGAACCAGACCATCCAAAAAAAGTATATCCTTGTAAAGATGGAGTTGGCAATGTTACCGCTGTTCCTTCTGTATAAGTTACAGGGGTTAAATTAGACAAAGCTACATTTCCAATAGAATTCTTATACGAAATTGAGGAAGTTACCACACCTCCTACTGTTAGCTTACTTAAAGCACTCAAACCTCCATAAGCATTGGCTGCCTGAACGGTATATTCATGAGTTCCTCCAGCACTGGCAGGATCCACATAAGTAGCATCTGTAGTAATAGCGACCACTTTACCATCTTTTGTTACAACATAACAAATAGCATATTGATTAGCACCCCATGTAAGCGTATTATTTTGCCCCATTACCAAATTAACCGGAGCTGAAATTTGCTCTACAATTTCAAGAGGATTCCATTTATCGGTACCACTTAATACATTTTCAATCGTATAAACATCGGCTTGCTCTTTTGTTAAAACAGGATTATAATTTCCGGTTTGTTGAACTCCGTTTACTGTAAATATATTGGTTCTGTTATCTGTATTTACTTTAACACCACTTCCATTCACACTATTGTATTCGGCAAAAATAGCCGGTAATACTGCCATACTTGCCCAGCCGGCTGTATTAGGTTCGTTTATCATTTTTGTATTCAGATAAACTGCTCTGGGTGCATTTTGCCAGGGACGACCTAAATAATAACTGGTAGCGGCTGTAATAGTATTGTTATTGAAAATATATCCATATTTCAAATTAGCATCATGATTTGGGGCTACAAGATAACCTGAAGCTACTGACACTAAATTACATTGTTCAAACCAATGTGTACCACCACCGCAGATAAAGTCAACATCTCCTTCGATAGTTGATTTGTAATAAAAACTTCTGTTACCACCTGTAACTTCTGTATCCTGTTTACTTCTTAATCTTACGCCGTTATAAACATTTCGGTCACCTGCAGGATTCAATGCAGGACGTTGCCCTGAAGTTGTAATCCCATCTTTATGCTCAATGGTTACATTTTCCATATATAAATCATTGGCTTCGATAGCAAGAACGGCATTTTTAATACCCCATCCCGGATTACCCTGAAGAATGACCTTATCTTTTGACTGTGCAATTAAGGATACATTATTTTTTCCCGAAGGAAGTGTCAGTACAACGCTTTGCGGATTAGTTCCATCACCTCCCAGATTGTATGTGCCATTGGTAATCAAGACCAAAAATCTTGTTGACGAATTAGCAGGAGCTTTGGTAAAAGCTTCCGCAATCGTTTTTACATATTTTCCTGAAGCTACTTGGTCATCAGTTGCATTAGCATCGACAATTAAATCAAAGTTTCGCTTAGCAGGAATCGGTTTCTGCATGGTGGTAAAAGTAAGCGTAAGAGCAGCAGCACTGTTCCCCGATAAATCTTTTACAAATCCTGCAGGCAAACTAAAAGTGTATTGCTTATTGTATTCTAATCCGAAATAACTAAACTTCACTGCCTTGTTTACAAATTCTACATTTAAATTTTTACTGTTTAGCGTTGCCTGTCCGGAACCTAACTGAACTGATTCATCATAATTTAAAATAATTGTTCCACTGGCGCTAGCTGTTGTAGCACCTTCGGCAGGAATACTGGATTGTAATAGCGGTGCTGTAGTATCAACCACCAAAACCTCATCGGCTTTCACCATTACATTAGATATTACTGTCGCTGTTACATCAGTAGCACTACCGTGTTTTGTTCCATTAACATTAGGAAACCATCGGATATAAACTTTTTCTTTACCTTCCGCCGCAGCCGGTAATATTCCTCCTATCGGGGTAATTGAATTGGTATTGATAGTAGTTGCATTTGACAGATTGACAAAGTTTACCCCATCCAGAGAGTATTGAAAAGTCCATTCGTCACATCCATAATAATACCCAATTAATCCTGATGAAATATTGATATTTTTATAACCTACTGTTGAGAAAGAAGTCATAAAATAGAAAAATTTGCCTCTTTCAGTATTCCATACACAAAAACCATTTTTCCCTCCTCTGTTTTGCAGTCTTACATTAGGAGTAATAATATTATCTTCAATATTATAAGCAAATAACTGTGGTCTGTTTTCAACTTTAGAAAACAGTTCGGCTACCCTCGGATGCGCATATTGATCCGTTTTAAACGTCCATCCTGCAATAAAAGGCACATTGGCATAATTAGCCGTAACAATAGCATTCGCATTCATCGTAACAGAAGTACTTGTAGCGGTTGTTCCGTCTGACCAGTTGCTGAATTTTACGATATCATTTTCTACAGCGGTAATGGTTACCGTAGTTCCTTTTTCATAAACAGCAAAAGCACCGTCTTTTCCAGCCGGGCTAATTGTATAATCACCCAACCCATAAGCACCTGCTACATTTACATTCAAAGTATAAGTATCTACTACTGCATATTCTGCTACTAAAGTAGTGTTTGCCATAATCGTAAATACATATGGATTAGCTGTCGAAACCGGAGTTCCGTTGCCATCAACCCATCGTGTAAATTTATAGCCAAAATTTTTATTAGCTGTTAATGTAATTTCGGTTCCCTGATTAATTGTAGTTCCAGCGGGATTAGCCGTAATAGTACCGGCCGCAGCAGGACTGGCACTTGTTGTCAAAGTATAGGTAACCGCATTAGGGTTATTGGTAACTTTTTCAAAATAATCTAAATTAAATAAATAACCGGTATTTGTTGGGTGTTTAAAAACAAGGTATAAATCATGTGTACCTGTTGTTGAAGTGATATTGGTTGAAAAGATTTTATAATCACTAAAAGAGGTACTTCCTGATACGGTAGCCGTACCAATTAAAGTTCCATCTGCAGCATCCAGTCTAAATTCAACTGTACCACCGGTTGCTCCAGCAGCTTTTACATCAAAACGGCTGTCATATTGATTAAACACATGTCCGGTGAATTTTATCCAAGTATTATTTTTAATATAGCCCACATTCCCTGTACCTGAAAGCGTTGCATTAGTTTCTGCCCTTGCTCCCGAAGCCAGATTAAATGTTTCTGCTTCTATTCGCTGAACGGTCTGCGAAAATCCCATTGCTGAAAAGAGTATCAGCAATAGAAACATAAAGTATTTTTTTTTCATTTTTTGGTTTGGTTTAGTTAAATAGTTTGTTATTAAATCCTTAATTCAAAATTTCAATAATTTCAAATCCATACTAAAGGTTCATTAACTTGATTCAAGAGTTCTTTTAATTCATATTTTTTAGCTTTAAGTGTTAGTAATTTTTTGATTATAAAAACCTTCTAAAAGCAATCCAACAGGATTGTTTTACTGGATTATTTTCACCTGATTTTTAATTGATTCCTCTAATTTCACTTTATCAAAAACTATTTTCTTAGCAGTTGATTGCAACGAAATCGCTTTTGTTTCAACACCTCCTACCCAGAATAATTGGTTTTCTCCGCTGGCTTTAAAACTTTCGATATTTACATTTTGACTGTTGGAAATACTCGCCGCTATACCCGGTTTCTCCAATCTTAAATCAATATTTTCAAAATCGATTTTGCTGGCATAATTCATTTGGATACCAATATCCGAGCGGATAATCATGTTTTTGAATTGTAAGTTTTCAACAGGCATTTCAGGAATACCCATAATTTTCAAAGCCTGTTTGGCTCCGTTGACATAAATATTTTTGAAGTACATATTCTTAAATGCCGGAGTGGTTTCTGAAACAGGCATTTTTTCAACAATCATTTCGCCTGTCTGCGGATCTTCATCAATGGCTTTTCCAAAGTAGTACAGGTTGAAATTGATAGCATCGGTAGGAATATTGTTCATTCTGATATCTTCCATCCAAATGTTTTCAACCACGCCGCCACGACCTCTGACCGATTTGAAACGCAAACCACAATCAGTACCATTAAATGTTAGGTTTTTAGCGAATATATTTCGAACCCCGCCCGACATTTCACTGCCAATCACAAAACCACCATGAGCATGGTAAACCACACAATCGGTAATTACAAATAATTCGGTTGGTTTTCCGCGTTCCCTGCCTTCTTTGTCTTTTCCTGATTTGATACAAATAGCATCGTCACCCACATCAAAACGGCAATTAGTCACAGTACCTATTCTACAGGATTCTATATCCAATCCGTCTCCATTTTGCGAATACCAGGGATTACGGATTGTTAGATTTCTTAAAGTCAAATTTTCACACATCAGCGGATTGACATTCCAGGCTGGAGAATTTTGAAAAGTAACTCCGTCCAACAATAGTTTTTTGCAATTCACAAGACTCAACATTACCGGACGAAGTGCCTGTTTGTAAGGAGCCATATTTTCAACAGTAGGTGTTTTAGGCAATTTATTTTTTTCTTCATCAGCTGTACGTGCTCCTTCTGATGGATACCAAATTTTACCATCCTTAGACAAAACGCCTCCTGACTGAACCAATTCCTGCCATTGTCCGGCGGTCATTTTACCAATCTTAACCGGGCGCCAGGCAGAACCATTTCCGTCAAAAATCCCCTGACCAGTAATAGCAATATTTTCTAAATCAATTCCCATAATAGGAGATTCACAACGAAGCACCTTATTTCCTTCAAAATAAGATTCAATCAGTTGATATTGACTTAAATCACTGGTAAAGGATATAAAAGCACCGTTTTTAGTGTGTAAATTCACGTTGCTTTTCATTTTTATTGGACCGGTAGTCCACAATCCCGCAGGAATGACAACCACTCCTCCACCCGATTCCGAGCATTTTTGAATGGCATTATTAATCGCTTTGGTACAAAGTTCTTCTGTATTTGGAACTGCCCCGAAATCAACAATATTCAAAGTATCCACTTTAAACCTTGGAATCTGTACCTCCGGCATTTTAAAAGGAAGCTTAGTATCATCAATTGACACACTACTTTTTGGCTTAGCTGTATTTTGGGCAAAAGTCTTATTAGCTGCAGAAATAGCAGCAAATAGTACTGTACCTATAAGAAGTATTGTTTTAATTTTTTTCATATATCTAAAAGTTATTTTTCAGCGGTCAAATTGGTTTTAGCCTTGTTTCTAATGTTTTGCTCTTGTAAACTTGTTGACAATGCTATTTTCTTAACTTCATTATTATTTTCCACCCTAAACCAATCATAATCGGCATAACTACTATCGTTAATAGCTTTAGTCCCAGTTGCAAACAGTCCTATTTTTGCTCCTACCCAGCGTCCTGCACGTGGTGTAAAAGATTCTCCAAATGTTTTGAATGTCTTGCCATCAATACTGTAATAAAAAGTAACCAGGGCATCAAATGGTTCTGTATTTTGGAGCATTTCAACTTGAGTACGGAAATAGACATTCTTTTGGTCGATAGCTACAGACGCAATTTCGGTTTCCAAATCTTTAGAAGTTCGGGCATCTTTCAATAAACGCTGTACCAATTTTAATTTACCTGCTGCATCCTGCTCGATTGCGATATAAGCGTAATCTTCGCCAAAAACAATTAAGCCTGTACTGCATTCTTTTGCATCGGGATTATTTTCGAAAGTGAGTTTGGCAGTAGCTGTAAAATTATCTCCGGGAAATTTTTGCAATAAAAGATTCGGCATATTCCACATCGTTTTTATATCAGCTGGACGCGGAATACAATTCAAACGCATAAATCCCAAATTAGCCGACAACCATCCCCAATGTTCAGCAGGATTTTGATTAGCCTGCCATTGCCATTGCAATCCAAATTGATGTCCGTTGAATTCATCGGAAGAAACTAAAGGTGTAGCGGGATAATTTTTGCCAACATTCGGTTTTGTCCACTCCATAACAGGTTCGCCAATACCATCTTTGTTAGTATCTTTCCCCATGATTGGCCAACCGTCTTTCCAACTAACAGGCTGCAAGTTAACGACGCGTCCGTATGCCCATCGATCCTGAAAATGGATAAACCATCCATCACCATTAGGAGTTTCCACATAAGCTCCCTGATGCGGGCCGTTCATTTCAGTATCACCCTGATGTAAAACCACTTTTGGTTCATAAGGTCCCCAAACATTTTTAGAACGCATTGCCAGCTGCCATCCCGGTTTTACGCCTCCGGCCGGAGCCATAACCCAGTAATAGCCATCACGTTTGTACATTTTAGACCCTTCAACGGTGGTGTGCCCGTTATGTCCGTCAAAAACCATAACCGGATTCCCAATGAGTTTAGTTCCGTCCGTTGCCAATTCTGATAACATTAAAACGGTTTTTACATTGGCGCGGCTGCCTGCAAAAGCATAAGACAAATAGGCTTTTCCATCCTCATCCCAAAACGGACAGGTATCAATAATTCCTTTGGCTTCTTTAACTAATACCGGTTCATCCCAAGTGCCCGCAGGATTCTTGGTTTTAATCATATAAATTCCAAAGTCAGGATCACCCCAATAAATATAATATTCACCTTTATGATAACGAATCGAAGGAGCCCAGACTCCATCGCCGTGACGCACCGTTCTATAATGCTCCAGAGGAAGCTGATTTTGCAATGCGTACCCAACTAATTCCCAGTTAACCAAATCCTTTGAATGAAGAATAGGCAGTCCAGGAGAGCTATTAAAACTGGAAGCAGTCATATAATAGCCATCCTCGCCTGCGCATACATCCGGATCTGAATAATCAACATGTAGAATTGGATTTTTGTACTTTCCATTTCCTAAATCGGCATTCCATCCCTGAGCATTTGCTCCTAGTGTACAAACTGTCAAACCTAATGACAGTAGTAATTGTCTTAATCTCATTTTAAAAGTTTTTAATCAAATAGGCCTAAAGAAGTATCCATTACGGATACTCCTTTTCAAACCTATTCTATTTAGAAATTGTTAATAGTTCTTTTTAAGGAAGCCATCTGGTATCTCCAACTCTGTTAGTGACTATTGGAGAATTGGAATTTTTAATCATTAGATTTCCCTGTGCAGGATTCACAAATAAATTTGCTGCACTAATACCTAATTCTGTTCCCTGAATAGCCGAAGCCCCAAGTAAATAATCGGTTGTGCTATAATTATTTCCATAAGTGGTAGTCGTATTGGCTGCAATTGCCTGAATTACTTTTCCACAGGCAGAAGCCAGCAACACATTTTTAAAAATTAATGTAGAACCTACAGCCGAAGGAATATTAATTAACGACCTGTTATAAGCATAATCATAAATAGTAATATTTTGGTATTCCAGATGAATTGGATAAGCCGAGGTACCATAATCAAATAAATTTTTGAAGTTTCGGTTCAAATCGGTCGTCTGGTAATGATCTCTCATGAAAGTACAATTAGAGAAAACGGCACTTTTTACATTATCTGCTCCAGCGGAACCAAAAGCAAAAGTACCATAAGGTCCCGAATGCCCTCCTACTTCGTCGAAAGTACAATAACTCATATCAAAATTGCCTATTTCTTTATACTTCCCATTCCCCTGATGTCTCCAGAAACCTCGTTTAAAATAATTGAACACACAGTTATAGAAAGTAATTTCGCCTATTGTCCACGAAGTACCACTATTAAAAAAGTAACTGGCATCAATGGTTTGGTAAAAACGAATATTTTCAAAAGCTAAAGAAGATAAATAAGAACCTTCGGCAATATTCCAGTTTCCATTCATTTCAATTTGAGGGCGTTCACCCTGAGTTCCCCCGGTAAGCTTGAATCCTTTTAATATGGTAAAAGGAGTAATTTTAAATAAAGAACCTGCTTCTAAGAAATATTCTGTTCCTTCAGGAATTGCCGGATCAGAGTTATTAGCTCTTAGGATAGCGTCTAAATCCATTCCTTTTGTAATCAAAATGGTTTCGGCTGATGGTCCTGCAGAACGGAAAGTTACCTGATTATAAGGTTTATCATAACGTCTTGGTTTGTTATTATCAAAAACATTTACATTATACAAAGTATTTTTTTCTAAACCTGTTATAGTAGCCTCACCAATCAATTTTTCTTCTGCTGTCAAATAGCGTCCTACTGCCTGTAAGTCCTTATTCAACGCTGGTGCAACTGAAATACTATCTACCGGATTTTGTGCATCAATAGTCCATTTTACCTTAACAGAAGTTTCTGTTATATTAATCTTTTCTACCTTTTGTAAAATTTCTGCAAAAGTCGGACGAGGTTCTGTTAAAGCACTGGTATAAGCCCATTGTGAATTATGCGCCTGATCAGCATGATTAGCTCTGACACGAATGTAAAACTGTGTTTTATATGGAATATCGTCCATAAAAACCTGAGTATCTGTAACAGTATAAGATTTATACAAACTTTTATAATAATTGTCCGTATGCAATTCTATAGTATAAGAATCGGCTTCATTTACTTTATACCATACCAAAGCAATAGAATTACTTTTAACCAAAGGAGCTGCTAACACAAATTTTGGTGAAAACAAATCTTTTTCATTATTACTGTAAATCAAATTATCAGCCTGGCAGGATTTTAACATTCCTCCAAGCATTATCAAGCCAATGAATGATAAAATACTAATTGCAATTTTTGAATTTTTCATAATCTATTCAATTTAATAGTTAAATCCATAGTAATTCTTAATGGCACCACGATGATCTGTAATTACCTTTGATGGATATGGACATAAGTAACGTAGCGGAGCATTAGGAGAAACACTAGAAGCGTTATTGAAATTGATGAAACCTCTAAAACTCCATTTAATGTCATTTCGTGGCTCATAAGATGCGGTTTCGTTATTTAACGAATACCAGCTAGTAGCAAATACCTGTTCGGTATAACCTGCAGGACGGGCTTGCAGAATTTCGTCAATCCCTTTTATGTCTAAGATGGTTCTAGCTGAGTTGCTAGGATCCGGTATATTTTTCCAGTAAACACTTCCCGGAACTTCATTGATTCCCGGCACATAAGCCCCATTGGCTACTTTGCCCCAATTCAGTAATTTGTTGTATTGATTATAAATTACTTCACCAAATTTATTCCAGCGAGCCAGGTCAAATTTACGCTTGCTTTCTCCACCAAATTCCCATGCACGTTCATCCATTATCGCCTGAAAAAAGGCTTCTTTAGTAGTTTTAGAATCTACATAATTTTCTACTTTTTCTGACCAATTTGTTTGTGCAAATGCTCTGCGACGTACGCGTTTCAAACACTCACGGGCATCATTACGCGGACCAAAACGCTCATTAACCGCTTCAGCATACATCAATAAAACATCGGCAAATCGCATCCATGGATAGTTCACACCTGTTCCACTAACGCTGGTACTTCCCAGAGGATTATCCATATACAATTTTGACCATTTGGCAACTGCCAAACGAGCTAAATCCAAACGAATCACCTGATTTAAATTTTCATTATAAGAGAAAGGTGCACAAGTCATATTGCGACGCAAATCGGATTTGTCAAATGAATACAAATAGGTTCCGCACAAACTAAGACTTCCTGAAGCTCCTCCGTAAGGATGATTTCCTTCGGTAATTGGGATACCAATATAATAAGCATATTGTCCTGAAGAATTTTTTAACAATGGCAATGAAAACAAAACATCATCATCAACAGGTGTTTCCCAATTGTTTTGTTTAATCCAAAAATTACGGTAGCTCAATTTCAAATCATGGTGCTTTTCATCGATTACTTTACCCAAATATTGAATGGCTATATCATAATACAATTCGTGATTTGTACCACGCTCCATTTGTCCAATGCTTGCCGGATTGTTGGTATCAGGACGTAAAGTCCATCCGCCACGAGTCAGTGCCAATAAACCGATTAAACTTTGATTAAAACTTTTAGAAGCACGTTCTACTCCATAATCCAATTCATTTGCAGATTTCATTAAAGGTTCAACAGATTTCAAATCATTGATTAAATATTCAAGGATCTCATTTCTATCTGTAACTCCTACTGCAAAATTCTCTCCTCCGGATGATGACTGGGTACGAAATACTACATCTCCCCAAATACGAATCATATCCAAATACACCATGGCACGAAGTGTTTTTACTTCGCCATACAATTGCGTTACATCTGATGGAGTATCTTTACTAGCGGCCTTATAAAGATCAGACTGCTCAATACCTTCTATAACATCATTAGATAAGTTAATAATTTTATACATGGCATTCCAGGTCGAATTTAATGTTGTCCAGTAAGGTTTAGGATCATAACAAGCCAAATCAGAACCATTTACATTCACTGTGTTAGTGGTAACGCCTGCCATTTCAACATCGGTATTCATGTTGAATACAAAAGCCAAACGGTTAGAATAAGCATCATCACTCAACATTAGCGTATATACCCCGGCAACAGCAGATTGTATATCTTTTTCTGTTTTAAAAACTTCTGCAGTATTAAAACCGGTTGCCGGCTCTACCTCCAAATAATTTTCGCAGGCTGTAAAAGACATTGCAAAACTTAACAGAAGACTATATAATATCGTTTTCTTCATTTTTTAATAATTTAGTTCAATTAAAATGATAACTGTGCGCCAAAAGTGTAATTCCTAGTTCTAGGATAGGCGTTATAATCAATGTTAGGTGTCAATCCGGTTTCTAAATTAACCTCAGGATCATAACCCGAATAATTAGTCCAAACAAATAAATTAGAACCGGTGGTATAAAAACGGGCTCTGTTGATTCCAATTTTCTTAGTCCAATTTTGAGGAAGTGTATAACCTATTGTAAGGGTATTTAACCTTAAAAAAGTACCTTTTTCAATGGCATAAGACATTGCAATAGGACGTCCGATTGAAGTTGGATTCCACATCGTAGCATTCTCATTTAATTTAGCTAACATTTCTGGCTGATAACGAACTTCATTCCCCATGTCATCATAGTTTCTCCAACGCTTATCTAAGGATACTTCCATCCCCATATTGTTTTGGACATTTTGATACCAGGAAGTCATCATAATTTTATTGGCATTATAAACATCAAAACCAACTATGAAATTAAAAAAGGTAGAAAAATCAAAATTTTTCCATGCAGCATTTAAACCAAAACCTCCTGAATATTTTGGATTCGTATTACCAATAACTTGTCGGTCCTGATCCCCTATTACGAAAGTATTTGGATCTGTCAAATCAATAGGAGTCAGTTTTTTAAACTTAGCATTCCCCGGGCGTGGATCTCCTGAAAGATTTTTAGAATTCACTATTCCTTCTTTTAATTTCCATGCTTTGGTTATTGGATCGAATGATTCAAAATCATCCATAGTATAGAAACCATCGTTTACAAAACCGTAAATCAAACCTTTTTGACCTCCTACATAAGCACGGTAATCATCATCATTTAATAATTGTGAACCTGCCCATCCTGAACTCAATATCCATTCTTTTTCTCCACTTGCCAGTTTATCTATTTTATTCTTATTGAATCCGATATTGAAATTCAAATCCAATTGAAAGTCCTTTTTCTGAATAACATTAGCATTAACCGCCAATTCAATTCCTTTGTTAGAAGTTTGTCCCACATTGGTCATGATCTTTGTAAAACCGGCTACTCCCGGAATATCAGAAGGCACTAATAAATCTTTTACCGTATTTTGATAGAAATCGACGTTACCGCTTATGCGTCCTTTTAAGAATCCAAAATCAATCCCTAAATTTCGAGTGTAAGTTGTCTCCCATTTTACATCCGGATTACTTAAGAAATTAGTGTTGTAAAAATTATAATAGTAATGATCTGTTTCTCCCCATCCTACTGAACGGTTACGGGAAACACCATAATATTTAGCATACAAATCGCCACTGATTCTGTCATTACCGGAAACCCCGTAACTTAAACGTAGTTTTAAATTTGAAATAACAGTATTGTCTTTCAAAAAGTCTTCATTTGAAATTCTCCAGGCGAATGCTGCAGCAGGAAATACTCCCCAACGATTATCCGGACCAAACTTGGTTGAACCATCAGTACGAACTGTAAGAGTAGCCAAATATTTATCATTAAAACCATAATTTACACGACCAAAGAAAGAAGAAATACGATTTGGAGATCCGGCAGAAGAACCATTTTCAAAAGGTGTTCCTAAAGCCAGATTATCCAAGGCCTTTGCTCCTGAAATATCTTCCGGAAAATAACGGGTACGATAATATTTACCGTAGCTCTCCTGATTCTTCATTTCTTGTCCAAGCATCAATTGAAAATCATGTACGTCTTTTAATTTAAACCCATAATTCAACACATTACTCAACTGCCAACGAGGACTTTGGGTTGTCCCCCAATACACCACAGGTTGATTATTATTGGCATTAGCAGTACCTGTATCAGTACCCCAAAAACGACCATCCTCACTGTATTTGTATTCATAACCAAACATACTACGCAGGCTCAATCCATTAATAATATTCCAGGTTAAAGCTCCTGTTGTATTAAATGTGCGAGTATTACGTTTACGATAATTTTTTTCGGCTTCTTGTTTAGGATTGAATCGCACTGTCACCTGATAATCTTCAGGATCAAAATAAGTATCATCTTCAGGCAATGTCATGTAATCTTCCAGTCCTAAAGTAGGAGCCTGACGCAATGCATTTAACAAACTAACCCCATCAGTACCCGAACCATCAATAGTTTGATTTATAAAACGGGATTGAAATTCAAATGAAAATTTATCCGATAATTTGGTATTCATCATGAAGTTTAAGTTCATTTGTCTAAAACCACTACCTATTAATACCCCCGGCTGATCCTGATTAACAACAGCAAACTTGTATTTAGTGGTCTCATTTCCACCGTTCAGACTTAAATCGGTATATTTAGTTACGGGATTAGTTCCAAAAATTTCATCCTGCCAATCCGTTCCTTTGTCGCCCTGATAAATGTATAATTCATTAGCACGTCCATAACGATTAAAGAAAGCTGTTGGATTTGAATTACGCTGACGTTCGTACTCATACTGCATCATTACAAATTCATAAGGATCCATTACATCCAAACGATTTGCTAAGGTTTTCATTTGCAAATAACTATTAATATTTACCGAAATTCTTCCTGCTTTCGGTTTCTTAGTTGTTACCAATACAACCCCGTTAGCACCTCGGGCACCATAAATAGCTGTTGAAGCAGCATCTTTTAAAACCTCAACCGACTCAATATCAGTAGGTGGAATGTCATTTAAATTGGCAACCTCAAATCCATCCACCAAAATTAGTGGCGAATTGTCCTGAGTAACAGAACCACCTCCACGAATTCGAATCATTATTTCTGCACCAGGCGAACCATCAGCCGAAGTAATCTGAACTCCAGGCAATTTCCCTACTAATGCTTCAGCAACCGAAGCTGTAGGTATTTTTGCTAATTCAGAACCTTTTATGCTTGAAATAGCACCTGTAAGGTTTCCTCTTTTTTGAGTACCATAACCAATAACAACTACTTCATTTAACTCACTCGTAGATTCTTTCATCTGGATATCAATTCCTGATGTACGCCCTTTAAGAGGCACAGTAATATCATTCATCCCAATGAATTTAACCAGTAACACCGCTGTTTTTGGGTCACTTACTTTTATCGAAAATTTCCCGTCAATATCAGTGGTAGTATTTGCATTTTGATTCATCACTATAACTGTTGCCGAAGGTATTGAGCCGGTTTTATCCCGCACCACACCTGTTACAGTTACACGTTCTTGAGCATAACCATTTAATGCTAAAAGCAAAATAGTTAAAAAGCTCACGATATGTTTTTTTATCGTCATAACTACAATATTTTATTTAAAATTGTTTTTTTGAAGTTTATGTATTAACCCGTTAGTTACTTTTTTGCTGTTGGAGCCACACCATTAATAAGTAGTTCATAATTCTGGATAACTGGGGTATCAGCATCGTTCAGATTAAAATTGATTTGTGTCACTCCATTAGCCAGAATTGGGAAAGAACCCGAAATCTCTTTTGTTTTAACAACAGTCAAATCATTTGTCAAAAACTCTATACGGATTTTCACATTATTAGCCACGTCATCCGTTTGGAATACAATAAAATCATCGGTATAATTAATCCCTCCGGAAGTTGTTTTCTTGGTTCTGGAAACCGTCTTATCTTCCTGAATGAATGTTTCGTCAGCAGCTTTATAACCACTACGTTTTACTGTTACATAGGTTTTAATATTGGTATAACTTGGATCGGCTACAATATCCTTAGCTTTTAAGCGTAATGTTCCCGTTCTGTGAAGGATATTCATTGTAAGCGTATCCTTAAAAGGGGAATCATAAGGCATCGCTGCTGAAATTTTCACTGCCTGATCTGCATTAGGAAACTGAGGAATAATTAAATCGTTCAGATTGACCGGAGAAGAAACCATTTGTTCCGGAATATCCGTAGCTAAAAATTGATACTTTCCATTTTCTAATGAAAAACGGTAATGCGAACTGTAATTAGCTACATAATCTCCATCGTTTTTATAAATAAAAATAGGTCTTGTTGCAATACCTGTATTCAAACTCCAGGGTTCTCCATTTAACTGAATTTGAAAATCCTTAACAACCGAGGTATCATATTGCAATACATCTTTACTACAGGCAGTCATCAACAAAAGTAACATCCCTCCAAAAAGGATACTATTTATGATCTTTTTCATGTAATGTAATTTTAAAATTGAAATTGGTTAAAGAAGACAACAGCAGCGACATAAACATTAGCCATAGGCGTCAATACATTAGGGGCTGTTGTAGTTGCGAATTTTAAACTGATTTTTTGCTTTCCTAATGAAGGAATCAATTGCTTCAGTTCATTACTGTGATAGCAATACACTATAAACATCCCTGGCAGGATGAAAGTGCTCATTTGTTTCATAAGCCTGATTTTTTAGTTAGTTAAATAGTTTTATAATCCCGGGAGATTATTTTGGTTCGGATGTAAAACTATATAGAGGAAATTGCAATGCGGTGGATAAATTACTTTTCAAATAGGGTGAAATTGCTAATAAAGCAAACGAGGCGTAAACCGGTAGAAAAATTGATAAACAACAGGGGGTATTTGTTTAAATTGAGAGAAAAACACATCGATTTTAAACAACAAAAACAAATAACAAAACACTAAAAATCAAACACTTAATTCTTTAAAAACGACATTACTTTCTAATACAACTTTATAACACCTCAATTATATCAGAAACTTACTAATGTATTTTTTTAATCCCCTAAAAACGTCTTATTGGAATATTGAACAAATGAAAAATGAATGGAAAAAAGTATCAAAAAAAGCAATCATCGTTTTTGAAAAATAAAAAGGCCAATAAGCAAGACGAACGATTGTTTCTTCTTGCTTATTGACCTAAAAAGGTATTTCTATTCGTATAGTTATCTAGCGATACAAACGACGGTATTCAGCCGGAGTGTAATTGAATTTTGCTTTAAAACATTTTCCAAAATATTTCAGGTCGCTAAAACCAACCTCAAAGCAAATTTCCTTTATAAGCATATCTTCATTTTTAAGCATCTCGGCAGCCTCATTCAATCGAATATCACGAATGAAAACTACAGGCGATACTCCTGTCAAATCTTTTAATTTATTAAAAAAACTGGCACGGGACATGTACATTAGTTTCCCTAATTCTTCCACCGAAAAGTCGGTTTTAGACACATTGTCCTTGACTAATTTAATGACCTGAAACATAAACTTATGGTCCTGATTTGAAATTTGCAAAGGTTCTTCGACTGAAATCTCAGCTATATTTCCACTGGAATACAAAAGTTGCAGTCGTTTACGCTGTTCCAGAACATTTTTTACACGAGCTCTTAAATAACTCACATTAAAAGGCTTAACCATGTACTCATCGGCACCGTATTCCATTCCTTCTAATTTGTTTTCTATTGCCGTTTTAGCACTTAGCAAAATGACCGGAATATGGCTTGTTGCAATGTTTTTTCGAATTAGCTTAAGCATTTCTATACCATCCATTTGTGGCATCATAATATCACTAATAATAAAATCAGGACACAATCTGGCGGTTTTTAAATGACCTTCAATACCATTCTCAGCAACATGAATTGTATAATCTTCTTCTAAAACCGAAACGATAAAATCCCTTAATTCAGGATCGTCTTCCACGAGTAAGCCTACCGGTTTTCCTTTTTTATCCCCTTCCGGTTTTTCAATAACAGCTTCATTTTCATTTTCTATACTAGCTGTTACATCTTCATCTGATTCCTCAAATAAAATATCCACATCTTCATTAAAATGGTGAAAACCTTTTAAAAAGCAAAGCTGAAAACTACTCCCTTTACCAGCCACACTATCCACCACTATAGTTGCCCCGTGTTTATCGGCTAAATCCTTTACTATTGAAAGTCCTATTCCCGTACTGGGATTATTAGGGTTTTCGTTGTAATTAGTAAAACGCACAAACAATCGTTTTTGAATTACCGGATTAATTCCCGGACCATTATCGCTCACTTTTACCAAAACTTGTCTTTCTGTTTCCTCTACAACTACTTCCACCGTATCGCCTTTATGACAATACTTAAAAGCATTTGAAATTAGATTGACCAAAATTTTATCCAGACTATCGGCATCGACCCAAACAATAGGGCTTGCAGCATTAACTTTTAACTCTAAACGTATCTTGCTCTGTAAACTTATTTCTCTGAAATTTTCACATACCCTGGCAGCAAATTCGCCTAAATTAACAGCTCTAACTTCTAATTTTCTATTTTGAATTTTCCTTAAATCTAAAATTTGATTGACCAAATTCAGCAAACGATTACTGTTTCTCTCAATTCCCTGAAGTTGATTTTTTACTGATTCCGGTATGTTGTTATCCGATAACATTTTCTCTACCGGAGCGGTAATCATCGTAAGCGGCGTTCTGATTTCATGTGATATATCAGTGAAAAACTTCATCTTTAATTCCGAAACCTGTTTCTCAATCTGAACATCGTTTCGCAATTTCAGGATGGTAGAAAATGTACGTCTGATAAAACTAAAAAGAGCTATAGCCAACAAAATATAGCAGATTATTGCCAAATTAGTCCACCAAATTGAAGGTAGAATAGTGATTTTAATTTTTCGCTCATTATTTGCCCACAAATTATGATCGTTAGTAGAGGCTATCAATAGCGTATATGTCCCCCGACTCAAATTAGTATAATTAATGGACTGCCCTCCTTTGATATAATTCCACTGATTATCAATCCCTTCTAATTTATAACGATAAACAATATTTTCGTTTTTTACATAATCCAATGCCGAAAATTGAACCCTGAAAAAATTCTGATCGTGTTCCAACTCAACTTCCTGTAATAAATCAGTATTAGCAGGAGTTTCTGGATTTATTTCGTTCAACTCCTTATTATTAACAGTGAAACTGGTTATTGCTAAATATGGTCTGAATCGAAAAGGTTTAATATTTTCAGGTTTAAAAACCACGGCACCACTGGAATAACCTGCTACAATTTCTCCATTGGGAAGACGGCATTTAGTAGCTTCGGAGAATATTTCGTTGCCAATAAGGGATTTTATTTCAGGAAAAGTTTCCGAAGAATTGTTCCTAGGATCAAATCGTACAATCTGATTGCTTCCCATAAGCCATATTTTCCCCAATCGGTCCTCCTGCATCGACACAACACCATCAATAGGAAAGCCTATGGTTTCTTCACCAAAAGACTGCACTTTCAAGTTTCCTTTTTGATTCAAATCAGCAAATAACATCCCTTTTCCATTAGTTGCCAATGCTAACTTATTTTCTGAAGTCACCAGCATGTCCAGAATATCATTTCCTGAAACCTGCGGGAATTCCTGAAACTTGATGTTTTTTGGACTTTGTTTTTTCCCGGAAAAAGAAAACAACTTATAAGATGAAATAAAATACAATTGATGATTTTTACTTTCAACAATAGAACGAACCCTATCAGCCGATTTTATTGGGTAATTTTTCAATTCATTTCGATAATTAATGAATTGGATTTTAGAATTAGACTCCCTAATTAAATTGACTCCTCCTCCCCAGGTAGCCACATAAATTTGACCAGAACCAGCCTGAAAAATTCTGTAAATATCATCCGAACTAATACTGTAACGATCCAATTCATTCTGTTTATAATGAATGGATTTATAATTAAATCCTTGTCCGGTTGGCAGCAAACAATACAATCCATTACCTCTGGTACCAACCCAAATCCTCCCCCATTTATCTTGTAAAATATGGTAAATATCAGCTCCCCAACCCGGACTGCCCGGAGACAAAGTCCCATCGGCCCCTAACACACCTATCTTTGTTTTTTTAGAATCAAATATTGTAATTTTATCGGTACGGCTGGCTACCCAAAGATTGCCCTTTCTGTCTGTCATTAAGGCTCTGACATTATTTTTTTTACTGCCTTGAGGCAGGCTCAATTTTAAAGTTGAAAAATGTTTATTGTCAAAAATCATTAAGTCCAATCCTTGTCTATAAGAACAAAACCATAAATTTCCCAATCTGTCAAACATAGCTGCATGCATCACATCTGAAACCAACTCTTTGGATTCATTCATACAATGTGATACCGAAAACAATTTGTCCTGTTGCTTATCCCAATAAGCTAATGCCCCACCATTAGGCTGAACCCAAATACTTCCATCAGGAGCCTTAATCAGAAATGTTTTTCTCGGTACATTGACTGCCGCAGGATCACTGGAATCAACTTGCAAATGTTTTAATTTTCTGCTAATCAAATCAAATCGATAGACTCCTGGAGCTGTTGTGGTTTCAAACCAAAAATACCTCGAATGCGTCAATCCCAAATACTTAATATTAGCATCCGGAAAACCTGTTAATGTCTTACTGTTGTAGACATCAACTTTAGCGTTTTTTATATCATAATAACAAATACCCTGAGTTTTAGTTAGGATAAGTACTTTACCGCCTCTTACATATTTTATTTTGTCAATATTAGCATTTATTCCTAATTGAACATCAAAAAAAGCACTGGACTGTTTAGAATAACGTGTTAGTTTTCCACCGACACCTCCAAACCACAGTTCGTCTTTTGTCTCCATAACCGAATTATAGGAATACGATTTCCCCGAAGGTCTGGCCATATTAAAAAAGAAATATTCAGGCACTTCAGCTGTCTTTTTTAACCTGCAAACACCTTTGCTTGTTAAAAACCACGTAGTTCCCATAGCGTCTTCATATACTTCCTGAATTCCTCCTCCCTTCAATTTAGCCCGGTCAAAATAAACCTGTCTAATTTCCTTATTAGTTTCAAAAGCTACTGCAACATTTTTATTTTCAGAAAACAACCACAATCTGCCCGAAGACATCAGCCTATATTGCTTGAATGAATTATTGGAATATTTTTTAGAATAAGCTTCTAAAGGAGAATGATAATTTAAATTCTTAGTGTCAAAATAATAAATTTCATCCTGCTCTGATTTGATCCAAATGCGTCCGTTTTTATCGAATTTAAAACTTGAAACTCTATTAGATAACAGATTTAATTTTCCTCTTTGTTGTACTTCAAAATTTTGAAAAGTATTGCCATCATATCTAATTAAGCCAATATAAGTCCCTAACCAAATAAATCCTTTTTCATCTTGTTGAATATCCAGAATACGCGACTGACTTAACTTGGCATCAGCAGTAAAACGTTTCAAAACCCCAAATGGCTGAGCCAAAGAGAATCCTGAAATCAGACAGAAAAGGACAACAATACTATTTCTTTTTAAAATCTTCATAATTACAAAAGTATCAAAATTCCTGTCCGAACCTAAAACGACTGCCCTTCCTAGCTAAATACCCCTTCTTAAATAGCAATTTGTCCACCGTTAAGGTATCCTCGAAAATTTAAAAAAACAGCTTCTAGCTTTACGACATCCCTCAAATAGCGATTTACCCCAACAGAATAAAACACAATCATCTAATTTTGTTTTGCTTATGTTTAAGTAAGCAAAAACATTTCTATATTAGAAAAACAATTATTGAAAATTAATGAACCTAAATATTAATCTCTAAAAAATGATATGAAAAAAATAAACTCTTTAGTGTTTATTATCAGTCTGACAACAATAACCACATTTGCACAGCAGAATTTCAAGTTTACCAATACTGCCTTGCCTGTTGAACAGCGGGTAAATGATTTAGTCTCCAGAATGACTGTTGACGAAAAAATCAGCCAATTAATGGATTCCTCACCTGCTATAGAACGTCTTGGCATTCCGGAATACAACTGGTGGAACGAATCCTTACATGGGGTTGCCCGTGCCGGATATGCCACTGTATTTCCACAATCTATTTCAATAGCCTCTTCCTGGGATCGTCAGTTAATTTTTGATGTTGCCACTGCCATTTCTGACGAAGCCCGTGCCAAACATCACGAATATTTAAGACGAGGTCAACACGGCATGTATCAGGGATTGACATTCTGGTCGCCTAATGTCAATATTTTCCGTGATCCGCGTTGGGGTCGTGGTCATGAAACCTATGGCGAAGACCCTTTTCTTACCTCACAATTAGGACTTAATTATGTGAATGGCCTTCAGGGTACTGATGAAAAATACCTGAAAGTTATTGCTACAGCTAAACATTATGCAGTACATTCTGGTCCGGAACCTTCCCGTCATCAATTTAATGCTCAAACCAGTGATATCGATCTTTACGAAACCTATCTTCCTGCTTTCCGCACTTTGGTCAAAGAAGGCCATGTTTACTCGGTAATGGGAGCTTATAACCGTTTCAGAGGAGAATCAGCCAGTGCCAGTCCCTTTTTATTTGATATTCTTAGAAACAAATGGGGTTTTAATGGTTATATAGTTTCAGACTGTGGAGCTGTAACCGATATTTGGAAATGGCACAAAATTACTCCTGATGCAGCAACAGCCTCTGCTTTGGCTGTAAAAACAGGACTGGATTTAGAATGTGGAAGCAGTTTTAAATCATTAAAAGAAGCTCTTGACCGCAAATTGCTGACAGAAGCCGATATTGACATTACCTTAAAACGTTTGTTTACAGCCCGTTTTAAACTAGGAATGTTTGACCCGGATGAAATTGTTCCTTATGCCCAGATTCCTTTTTCGATAAATAACAACGATGCTCACAACTATCTGGCCAGGGTAGCTTCGCAAAAAAGTATCGTTCTTTTAAAAAATAAGAATCAGACACTTCCGCTTTCCAAAAACATCAAAACAGTTGCTGTAATTGGGCCTAATGCCAATGATATACAATCCTTATGGGGAAATTACAGTGGTATTCCGAGTAATCCAATCACAGTATTAAAAGGAATCCAAAACAAATTAGAGCCAAATACAAATGTATTGTATGCCAAAGGTACCGATCTTGCTAAAGGAGTTCCTGAAATGAATGTTATTCCGTCCGTTTATTTTCAAAATGAAAACGGCACTCAGGGTTTAACAGCCGAATATTTTAACAATAGCAAATGGGAAGGAAAACCTTTAATTACAAGAACAGACGATAATATTGATTTTCATTGGGATATTGACACACCGGATTCCCGTTTAAAAATGGGGAATTACAGTGTGCGATGGTCAGGTTATCTAATCGCTCCAAAAACGGGAACTTACTCCATTTCGGAATGGTCAAAACCATTTATGACGGTGGAAATAGAAGGCGGAAAAAATACCGGCGGAAAAAATAACCACCATCCGCGTTTTCGTCTGCAAAAAGTGGAATTAGAAGCAGGAAAAAAATACAAAATAGAGGTCAAATACCAAAACTTCTATGGTGATGCCATAGCTCAGCTTTTATGGGCTGAGCCACAAGAAAATGTATTAGATCAAGCGGTTCAGGTGGCTAATCAGGCAGATGCTGTGGTTCTGGTATTGGGATTAAATGAACGATTAGAAGGCGAAGAAATGAAAGTAGAAGCCGATGGCTTTGACGGCGGAGACCGCACCAGTCTTGACCTGCCATCCAATCAAGAAGAATTGATGAAAGCTATGGTAGCCACAGGAAAACCTGTAGTTCTGGTTTTAATCAACGGAAGTGCGCTTGCTGTCAATTGGGCTAATGACAACATCCCAGCTATACTAACTGCCGGATATCCTGGGCAACAAGGTGGAAATGCCATTGCCGATGTTCTTTTTGGAGATTACAATCCTGCCGGTCGATTGCCGGTTACTTATTACAAATCAGTAAACCAGCTTCCAGATTTTGAAAACTATGACATGAAAGGCCGTACGTATCGTTATTTTGACAAAAAACCATTATATCCTTTTGGATTTGGATTGAGTTATACCCAATTCAAATACAGTAACCTTCAAATTCCTGCCCATATTAATGCTGAAAAAGATTTTGAAGTATCGGTTGATGTAACTAATATTGGTGACCATGACGGAGACGAAGTAGTTGAATTGTATTTAAAAGATGAAAAAGCCTCTACTCCACGCCCTATTGTGCAATTAGAAGGTTTTGAGCGCATTAATCTAAAAAAGGGAGAAACTAAAACCGTTCGTTTTAAAATTACGCCAAGACAGCTTTCTTTAATCAATAACAAAGACCAACGTGTTGTAGAACCCGGATGGTTTACCATTTCAGTGGGAGGTAAACAGCCTGATGGTTCAAAAGATAATCAGAGTGGACGTTTCAACATTACAGGCAAAACAGTACAACTCGAAAAATAGATTTATTTTATTCAAACCGCCTCACAATCTGAGGCGGTTTTTTTGTTTTATTTCGAAATAGTAACCAAATCCAACAACTTCAAATCACTTTAAATGTTTTTTTTATTTTTATTAAATCTAAATAAATAAAATAATTTTATATTTGCTTTCATTTTAAAACAATTAAATAATCAATCTATGAAATCAAATTTATTCAAAACATTTATTGTCAATCTTTTATTATTTACTTCAGCTCCTTCTCTATTTGCCCATGCACTGTGGATTGAAACTAAAGCCACAGCTACCAAAGGAAAGCCACAGGAAATTTCAGTTTATTTTGGCGAATTTTCAGAAAATGACATTACAAGAACCGATAAATGGTTCTCGGATTTAAAAGATTTTACATTGGTAGTAATTAGTCCGTCTAAAAAAGAAATCAAATTAAAATCAACTGCATTAGAAAACAAATACCAGGCTTTCTTTACGCCAGATGAAGACGGGGTTTACACAGTAGTCATGCAACATACCGTAAAAGATGTATATGGCACTATGAAACTGGATTATAATTCCAGTGCTACTATAGTGGTAGGAAACAAATCAGCTGGAAATATAGCTTCCGCAAATACTAACAAAATAAGTGTATATACTGAAAAAGCCACCTCTTTAACAAAAAACACAAAAATTACTTCGGTAGCATTGTACAACGCAGTATTAGCAAAACAGCAAAAAATTAAAGTGATTGCTCCAAATGGCTGGGAAAAAGAATTGTGGACAAATGAAAATGGAGAATTTTCGTTTACTCCAATTTGGTCCGGAAATTACATGATTGAATTTTCTCAAACAGAAAAATCAGCTGGAGAACACAATGGAAAAAAATATGATGAGATTTGGAAAATGGCAACTTACCAATTAAGTATTAAATAATTAAAACTCCATTTATATAATAGAAAAAGGTCTTTAATTCAGTGATTAAAGACCTTTTTTATTTAGAACAAAACTACTCTTGTTTTTTAGCAGCAGCAGCTGCTTTTTCAGCTTTGATTTTTTTAGTATAATCAGCATACATTTGACGCCAGTTACGACCGTGATTGTTTAAATATTGTTCAGCCTGGGTTTTATAGATTTCAAAAATAGCCGATATCTCTTTCATACTTTTATAGTCTACCGCCTGTTCGCGAGCTTTTTCTAACATTTTTTGAATCTCAGCAGTTTCAACAGCCGTCATATTAGGAACAATAGACTGATAACCTTTCATTGTAAAAGCTACTTTTCCGATGGTGTATTTATCTAAAACCAAAGCCACTTGCTCTTCGCTCAGATCTTTTCTTAACCCACTCATTAAACCTTCATGAATTGTTGAAGGCATAGCCGAATCGGCAATAATTTGTCGATGAAGTTCAGAAAGAGGTTTCCCGTCTAAAGGATTGATTCCTGCTGGAATTGTAGTAGCAGGATGGCTATTATGCCAATCTTTTATTGACGAAAGATGCGTTGACACTACTTGTACCAATCTGTTTTCTTTTGCGCTGTCATTTAATGATAAAGAGCTAATCCATTCTTTAGCTTTTGCAACATCTTCATCTGATGTTTTGACTACTTGAGCATTTACAATGCTATTTAAAGCAAGAAATCCAATAAGCAATACTACTTTAATCTTTTTTGTTTTCATAAAAATTCTAGTTTTAGTTGAGTTAATTCGATTTTAACAAACAATTATTATGTGTTAAAAATACAATTGCACTTATAATCAAAAAACAAGCCAAAAACATTCTTTTAAAATTTATTACAATAAATTCACTTCTTAGTAGTTAAAACAACTTTCAAATGCTTATTTTTAAACACCCCATAAATTTAAAACACCTATACCTATGAAAAAACTACTTTTATTTTCTTTTCTTGCTTTATCAACTTACAGTTGGAGCCAGACTGCCGAAAACTATTTTGATCAGGCAATGAAAAAATCAAATGCAGGAAATACTCAAGGCGCAATAGCCGATTACAACAAAGCCATAAAAATGAAACCTGATTTTGTTGTTGCTTATTTAAACAGAGGCATTGAAAAAATAAAACTCAATGATTTTCAGGGAGCATTAACAGATGTTAATAAAACTATTGAAATGCATGACGACAACACTTATGCTTACACAACCAGAGCCAACATTTATTACAAATTAAAAGACTATAAAGCAGCATTAAAAGATTGCAATGTGGCTATCAAATTGAACTCAGGAGATTATATCACTTATAATTTAAGAGGACTTACAAATGTTCATTTGGAAGACAAGAAAAGTGCCTGCGCCGATTTTGCCAAAGCAGAACAACTGGGAAGCCAGAGTGCAACTAAAAACCTTAAGATGTTTTGCAAATAAATCGCTTAAAACGCCTATAAACAAAAAAGCTGTTTCAATTTCTCGAAACAGCTTTTTTTATTTTCAAAAATTATTTTTGGGTTAACTTCTTAAGTTCGGTTCCTCCCGGAATTTGCATTTTATCCGTTAGAATAGAAATATCGTTTAAACTAAAAGTACCCGTCAACGACATTAAAACCGAGCGTTTAATACCATTAGTATCTTCATCAATAAACATTAAAAACTCATTAAGGTTATTGCCTCCGGCACGTTTTACATCAATTGTAATTTGCTTTCCGTTTTCATTTACTTTCTTTAATTCTTCCAAATAGGCTGCTTTTATATAGCTATCAGCAACTGTTTTCATTTCACCGGCAGCCTTAGTATTAGTAGTCGAAAAAACTCTTAAATTTTCTAAGTTTTGAATTAATTTCAAATATTGCTGTGTTTCCTTATCGGAAGCATCCACTTTTACCTTACTCATCAATTCAAACATCTTTTTGTTTACTAATACCGAAACAATTTCTTCTCGTCCATCAAATTGATCAAAAACCGTTTGCCCATAAAACGAATGGGATGCAAACACTATTAACAACACAATGAATACTCTTTTGATTTTCATATCTTTACTATTAAGTTATATCATTTATATTTCTTCTTACCATTTCTATGCCAAAACGATTGTTAAAAACTTCATTTATCATTTTAACCAGTCTAATACTAACGTTTGTATGGAAACTTTAGTATTATTAATTCTAAGCAAACAATAATAAAATTAAAGATAGTACTTTTACATTAATACCCCTAATCGTTAACAAAATATGAACATTTTATACAAACGCATATTCCTGCTGATTATCCCTTTCTTGTTTTTGCAAAGTTGTCAGGATAATGATGATCATTTACAGGAACCAACAACTCTGGATGCCAATAGGTTTATTTGGAAAGCAATGAACCAATTATATTTATGGCAAATCAATGTACCTGACTTAGCAGATAATCGATTTGCTACAAGTGTTGATTTCGAAATTTACTTAAATCAATATTCTGACCCTAAAAATTTATTCCAAAATCTACTATATAACCCTCCTGCTCCTGGTCGGGCATCCGCTGATGTTGTGGACCAATTCAGCTGGATTGTAGATGACTATCTTACATTAGAACAACAATTAAGTGGAACAACCAAAAACAGTGGTGTAGAATACGGTTTAAGCCTTGTTTCTTCTGGCAGTAATCAGGTTATAGGTTATGTACGTTATATTATTCCAAATTCAGATGCATCAGGCAAAGATATTAAACGTGGCGAAGTTTTTTATGCTGTTAACGGAACCAGCCTAAATTTAACCAACTACCGAAGCTTACTGGGCAGTACTGATGTAAATTATACTTTAAATTTTGCCGACCTTACCTATGATACTAATAACAATCCTGTTATTACTCCTAATGGTAAAAATCTGGCTTTAACTAAAACCAACTTAGCCGAAAATCCTATTTTAATAAAAAAAGTGATTACAAATGGTGCCCATAAAATTGGCTATCTAATGTATAATGGTTTTTATCCAAGTTATGATTTAGAATTAAACGATGTTTTTGCCTATTTCAAATCTGAAGCTATAACCGATTTAGTAGTGGATTTAAGGTACAATGGTGGAGGTTCTGTTCTTTCCTCAACCCGATTAGCCAGTATGATTACCGGACAGTTCAAAGGACAAATTTTTGACGAATTGGCGTATAATCAGAAAAAACCATACCTCAACCAAAAATATCTCTTTACAGACAACATAGAAACTACAGCTATAAACAGTCTGAACCTCACCAATCTTTATGTCTTAACAACAAGAAGTACTGCTTCGGCAAGTGAGCTTATTATTAACGGACTTGATCCGTATATTAATGTGATTCAAATAGGTGATAATACTTATGGGAAAAATGTAGCTTCGGTTACCTTATACGATTCTCCTACCTTTACTAAAACTAATGTGAATCCATCCCATCGCTATGCCATGCAGTTAATCGTAGCAAGATCTCAAAATTCAGTTGGTTTTGGAGATTATTTAGATGGTTTAGTACCTGATTATAAACTAACCGAAAGAATAAAAACATTAGGCGTCCTTGGAGATCCCAGTGAACCATTGCTAAGTACAGCAATTGGAAAAATCACCGGAACTGCTAAAATGATAGTAACCGAAAAACCAACAACTGATTTTGAATCCATCAATGACTCTAAAACTCTAAGGGGACAAAATCAAATGTATTTTGAACAATCTAATTAATTCATAAAAAAGGCTTTCATTTCTGAAAGCCTTTTTCGAACCCTAAATATCAATCTTATAAATTGATATTCAACCCTAATTTAAAATTTCTTCCTTTAGTGTTATACCCCACATTCTCAACAAAATCTTCATTTAAAATATTAGTCGCTGAGGCAAAAACCGTCATTCTGTTTTTTATTAATTCATACTTAGCCGTAGCATTAAGCAATTGATAAGCATCCAGAACAACCGGAACAGATGAAAAAGTATTCATATCATAAAAAGCATCATTTCTTTGATTAACATATTGGTAAGCTGCATTAAAGAAAGTCCTAACTGTAGGTTGGTACTCAACTGAAACATTTGCTTTATGCTTTGGAACCAGCTTATCTAAAGGTTTATCTACCTGAGTAAAAGTATAATTTCCTTTCAAACTTAATTTCTTCGATAAAGCATAAGAAATTGTAGTCTCTACCCCTCTTGCATTGTTTTTCCCTTTAACATTCATATAAGCAGAAGTAAAACCTATTGAATTAGTTTCTTGTCTATAGAAAGCTACTGAATTTAAATTGATTTTTTTATCTATTACAGTTAATTCAAAACCAACTTCAGCTGTACTGTTTTTTTCAGGTGTCAAATCTAAATTCCCGTAAGTTGGATCATATAATTGATACAAACTCGGTGTGATATAAGCTGTACTATATGAACTTATTAATTTCAAAGGAATATCAGCAAATGAATAAGATGGATTAATATTATACACAAAATTATTTCCATAAGTACTATGAATATTCAACCTCGCACCTGCATTCACATTAAATCCAAAATCAGAATTATAAACCAATGTTGTATAAGGATCTATAATATTGAATTTAGCCTGTTCATTTTGAATATTTCCATAAGGAGTTAAATTAACCATTTCAAAAAACTGAAACTGTGCTCCTGTAACAACAAATAATTCAGGAATTATTTGGTATTTATTAAACAAATCAGCGTTGATATTTCTCGATTGATACAAAGATTTCTGTAAAGCACTTGTCCAGGAATCGTAAATTTCATAATTACGATCAATTTTACTAGCTCCTGCATTTAATACTAATTCTCCTTTATTGTATTTGTATTTTGGAGAAAATCCAACTCTGTATTGCTCGGTAAGAAGATTGTTTCTTGATTCATCCGTAAAAGCACTATCATCAAACTCACTATATATTCTATCATAACCGGCAAAGAAATTTAATGCTAATTTTTCATTTGGTGTGAAACCAAACTTCACAATAGAATTAATTCTGGAAAAACGATCTTCCTCAAATTTATCAGTATCCAAAGTTGGTTTAGCCTCTGATATTCCGGTACTTTCTGAACTATTCAAAGCTGCAAAGTAATTAAACTTATCTGATTTTCCATTAAATGAAAACCCCTGGTTGTAATCCTGAGCCGAATAATCCTTCTCCTTCGCAGTAGTTTGAGTTCCTACATTCATATACACATTCCCTGCAATAGCATTTTTAGCTGCTTTTTTTAATGTAATATTGATTACACCTGTTGCAGCACCTGTGCCGTAAAGCGTACTGGCAGCACCTTTCATCACCTCAATACTTTCTACCTGTTCTGCAGGCAATAAACGCAAATCGTAAGATAAATTAATTCCAGAAGCATCTGTCACAGGTACACCGTCAATCAAAATCAAAAGTTGATTACTCTTTCCTCCTCTAACGTAAAGTCCTAAATCTTTTCCGTTTCTACTTTGATTACCGTTAATTTCAACTCCTGCTACAGTACTCAAAACAGTAGCCACTGATTGTCCCGGTCTTTTTTTCAAATCGTCTGCAGTAATTTTCACAATTACTTTTCCTGATTTTTCTTTAGGTAAAGCAAATTTAGAATCCGAAACAACTACTTCTTTTAGTTCAGTAGTTTCAGTAAGCACAATCCCTTTTTTTTGCGCGAAAGCACAAGTACTTATCAATGCAAAAAACGCACTAATACGAACGACTTTTTTGTTCATTTTAAAACAATTTAATAACAGCATTCTAACTGTTACATGACTAATAAATGGGAGAAAAGCATAGAATTACCCATACCCAAACCTTTTTTCCCGAAAGTTTGATACTCGATGTAATAGGCAGGTCTCCTGGCTTGCTTCTTGTTGTTGACCTTCCCATTCCATTTTAGATTTAGGATTTTTGATTTTAGATATAACTAAAATCTGAATTCTAAAATCTACAATTAAACAGTGGTTTTGTAGATAACAACAAGCTGGATAGCTTACAGTTGCGGGTACAGCTCAGGTATTTAACCTGATTCCCTTTTAATGCTATTTTCCAAATAGAAAAAACAGCAACCTCAATACGGCGGCAAAGTTAAAACTTAATTCAGCTATAAATCAAATTTATTTATACAATTGATTAATTCAAATCAAAACACTTAATACCACCTAATTAAAACTTATTTATTCAAGTTATAATTCCAGTTTTATAACATCGCCAAAATCGACTTTATTATTAAAAGCGTCTTTTAACGGCAAATTTGAAATAGTACATAAGATGCTTCTAATCACTCCGGCATGAGTAACAAGCACTATTGGTTTTGAGGTGTTTTTAATACAATCAGCAGTAAAAAAGTTGGTTACGCGATGATGTAAATCCACAAAGGATTCGCCATTAGGAACGGCTACATTTACAAAATCGGTCATCCAAGGTGTAAAATCAGCTTCGGGAATAGCATCCCATTTTTTCATTTCCCAATCGCCAAAATTCATTTCCATCAATCGGGAATCGGTAATTATCGACGGAGCTAAATGATTTGCCAATTGAACACAACGAATCAAAGGACTCGAATATACAATTGCATCAACAGGAATCTGGCTTTTAATATGTTCGAATTGTTCCCAATAAGGTTGTTTCAAAGTCACATCGGATTGTCCGTAGCAAATACCTTTTTCACAAACCGTTTCGGTATGGCGCACTAAATAAACTTCCATATTGCTATTATTGAAAGATAAAAAATGACTTCACACACTTGTTGAGTTGCTCCAAGACAATCGCCTGTATAACCACCTATCCATTTTTGGAAATAACGAGCCAGAAAAAATCGCATTACAAAAACCGGAATTACTGCCAAAAACAATTGCCATTGAAAATAAGACAAAACCAATAAGGGAATTAGTCCGAAAAAGAAAGCGCCAACAACTTCTCTCCATGTATAATTTTGAGCAATCGGTTTGCTTTTACTCGTCGCGTCTTCCCTTGAATATTCATGGGTAAAAACAATAGAAACAGCAGCCAAACGACTCAGAGAATGAGCGGTTATAAAAAAAAGTAAAATCCCAATATTGAAATTCCAAATTCCAAAATTTGAACTTTGATTCATCTTTATTAACTGAGTCAAACTTTCAAACTTTAATAAAAACAACAACACTATTCCAATAGCTCCATAAGCACCAATGGCACTGTCCTTCATGATTAAAAGAATCTTTTCTTTAGTCCATCCACCTCCAAAACCATCACATACATCGGCAAAACCATCTTCGTGAAAAGCTCCCGTAACCAGAATACCGGCAATTATCGAAAGTACAATAGCTATTTCATTAGAAAAAAGAAAAGTAGAAAGATAAAAAACTACAAAACTTATCCCTCCTACTATCCAGCCAATTAGCGGAAAATACCTCGAAGCTTTATTTAAATAATCGGGATGGTGATCTATATTTTTAGGACAGGGAATTCGGGTATAAAACATTAATGCCGTAAAAAATATATAGAGTTCTTTTTTCATTATTTTATATTGGTAACTTTTATTTTTATTTATTAATCTTTTTAAATCCATATTTCAGAATAAACTCATCATATTCTTCTTGAAATGTTTTCTTTGAATGATGAATCTCCTGATTTTTGATGTAATCCCTAACTTTACCAACAACAGATTCTGAAACCGAAACTGCAAAATACTCATCCTGCCATTCAAATTTCTCTTTCGTTAACTCACTCTTATTAATCCAAAAAGAAGATTCTCCTTTTATGAGTTGCATCACTTTTTGGATATTTTGATCCACTCCCAATGAAATTAGACAATGACAATGATCAGAATATCCATTTATAAAATCTATAAAAATTCCTTTCTGAATTGCGTTTTCACGTATATGCTGCCAAACTTTTTGACGCAATTCGATTGAATCTAAATATGGAATTCTATTTTTAGTACTCCAAACACAGTGAATATAGACTTTTATAAATGGCATCTCTTTATTTTTAATAGTTTTTAAAAATTTGGCTAAAGCCAATCAAAGATTATCTTTTGTTCCAATAGCTAAAGCTATTGGCAATTCATAAAAAAGCTTCATACCTCAATTAATTATCTCTCCAAAACAAATCCAGTATTGAATTGCCTCCAGATTTATCTGGAGGCATATGGAGTTCTTTCCAAAGGCTTTAGCCAAACTATTTTTTACTCACACCGGCACTTTCAAAACTAGCCATTTCATTTAAAAATGCCACAGCCGACTGAACTATTGGAAAAACAAGGGCACAGCCTGTACCTTCGCCCAAACGCAAATCGAGTTGAAGCACAGCCGAAACTTCTAAATAATCCAATAGTTTTTTGTGTGCTTTCTCAGCCGATTGATGACTGAAAATAGCATTTTTCAAAATCGCAGGATTTTTTTTGAAAGCCACTAAAAAAGCGACGCTGCAAATAAAACCATCCACTAAAAAAATCATATTGTTTTGATAAGCCTCAAGCATTCCACCAGCCATTTGCAAAATTTCAAATCCTCCAAAATGAGCCAAATAACTATCCAAATCCTTTGAACCCTGATAATTTTCAATGGCTTTTCTTAAAATATCAATTTTGAATTCCAGCTTTTCATCACTAACTCCTGTGCCTCTGCCTACACAATCTTCGATAGAAAAATTACAAAGCACACTCATTAAAACTGACGCTGTAGCGGTATTTCCAATACCCATTTCACCAAAACCAATACAATTGCTTCCTCCTTTTGCAATAGCAGAAACAATTTCACTTCCTTTTGTAAAACACAATTCCATTTGGCTTTTACTCATTGCCGGACCACTTAAAAACGAATGGGTTCCTTTGTCAATTTTTGCCGAAATTAATTCGGTATTGGATGGGAAATCATAATTTACACCCGCATCAACAATCGAAAGCTCGATTTTATTTTGCTTACAAAATACATTTATTGCCGCGCCACCTTCCAGAAAATTAGTCAGCATCTGGCGGGTTACATCCTGCGGATAAGCACTCACTCCATGCTGTGCAATGCCGTGATCGGCAGCAAAAACCACTATAGTTGGATTGTTTATTTTAGGTTCCAATGTTTGAAAAATGAAGCCTATTTGTTTGGCTATTTTTTCCAAAACACCTAAAGAACCTGTAGGTTTTGTCTTTTGATCGATTTTCTGCTGTAAAGCTTCCAAAAAAGAATCTGTAGCCGAGGGAAGAATTTTATCAATTTCTACTTGCTTTTCTTCTTCTTGAAAAAGCTGAGTAATTTCTGCCACACAAGGTGCTTCTGATTTATGTTTCCAATTCAGCTGTTGCAACATCGGTTGGTTGCCATAATCAGTAGCTGGTTTGCCTACGCAAAAATACCCCAACGGTTCTATATGTTCCGGCAAGCCCAATATCTTCTTGAATTGGTAATAATTCAAAATCGAAACCCACCCCATCGAATAGCCCTGTTCGGTCAATGAAAGCCAAATATTTTGAGCCGCACAAACCGCACTATACTTAATCGCTTCGTTACTTCCCACAGTTCCAATGGTAAAATGATTCAATACCGAACGATCGTAAGCTATCACCAGCCCCAAAGGAGCATCTTCAATCGCCTCGAGTTTCAAAGCCTGATATTGTGCTTTTTGAGATTCATCATCGGTAGAATTAGCTGCTTTTTTATCATATTCTAAAAACAACTCCTTAACTGCTTTCTTAATTTCAGCCGATTTGATAGTATAATATTTAGTTGCCTCGGTCAAGCCAACAGAAGGAGCCCAATGTCCCGCCTGCAATGCTTTTTCGATTACCGCATCAGGGACTGCATCATTTGTAAAATGACGAGTGTCACGGCGTGATTTTATTATTTCATCTAAGGTCATCGTCAATTATTTCTTTTTTTCAACGGATTAATCCCGAATGCTTTCGGGACGTTGCTACAATATAAGCCATTCCTACGGAATTTGCACATTTTACCAAACTGAAATCTGCCTTCTGAATACTGCTAACTGAGCTCATCCCAAACCACAAAACAATAATCTTTATACACTTTAGTTACAAATGGCGGCAAACTTATCTTTTCTGAAAACAAAGGACAATTAATTACCATCGTATGAAATTCTCCGTTTTCACCGCAAGGATCAATTCCTTTTTCCAGTAGTTCCAACGCTAATTCTTTGGTTAAAATCTTTCCCAAATAATCTTCGCCCATTGTTGTATTACAGGAAACAATCATGGTTTCGATACCATTCTCAATCATTTCATTGACTAAAGCAATTCGGTCCTGCTGCCACAAAGGCAAAATTGCCTTTAATGAAGCGGCTTTACAAACTTTGTCTTCCCAATCTTTATGGGGTTGTAAATCGATATCACCAAAAACCGTCGCATCCAAATCATAATTGGCTTTCAACGATTTTAAAACAGCTATAAACTTCTCCTCATAATCGCCCCAAGTAGCCGGAACGGTTTCTATAGGCAATTGCATTTTTTGGGCCTGCTGATTTAAAATTGACAACGGCAAGCCATGAGAACGCGAAATCTTTCCATTTTCGTTCATCATGTTGAGTAAAACCTTTGGCGCAAAGCCTTGTTTTACAGCCTGCATCATAGCATAACAGCTATCTTTTCCACCAGACCAGGAAGTTACTAAATTCATAATCCTCCTTTTATTGTTACCGGAATTCCGGAAACCATCAACACTACTTTATCTGCTTTTTTAGCCAAATACTGGTTCATCCAACCTTGTAATTCGGTGAATTTTCTACCAATATGGGTTTCAGCATGAACCCCCATCCCTATTTCGTTTGAAATAATAATGATAGTCGCATTGGGTTGATTGGCCACCGCTTCAAATTCCGCTTTTGCCTGAATCAAACTCAGCTCCACATCATTTTTAGTATCAATAAAAAAATTAGTAAGCCATAAAGTTACGCAATCAATTACAGCAACCTGTCCCGAAAAATCAATTTCACTTAAAAACTTTTCTTTCTCAATGTTAATCCAACGTTGGTCTCTGTCTTTTTGATGACGGTCAATTCGCTTTTGAAAATCATCATCCCATTTTCGAGCCGTAGCAACATACATGGGTCTGGCTGATAATTCTTTGGCAATATTTTCGGCATAACTACTTTTCCCTGAGCGTTCGCCTCCTGTTATGAAATAAATCATTTTTAATTATAAATTATAAATGGTTAATTATAAATTTTAAAACTATTGTTTGTTATTTATTTGTCCTTTAGAAGTTTTAAGAATACTCGTTATTAATTTTAGAATCACTACTGCTTCTTCTTCAATACTTTCATATTCTTTTTCATTCAGGTAATCGGTAGCTTTTAATAATTCTAACCAATAAACTACTTCATTCGCTTCTTTTTGGGCAATTCCAAACTTATGAATAAAATCCTGTTTACTTTCTGCATGTTCCGCTTCCCGAATCAGTGCGCCAACAGCTGTACCGGATCTTAACAGTTGTTTTGAAAGCACAAACTCTTTTTTATCAGCACACAAATATTGATAGAGTTTAACAACTCTAACTGCAAAACTGAAACTCTTACTTTTCACTATATTATCACCCATAATTAACCATTTATAATTTATAATTAACAACTATTTAGTATGGACAATGACGGCAACCATTTCCACAACAACTCCCTCTTTTGAGATGGAACCAAGGTTTAAAAACATAATTCCCATTTTCCAAATAATAATCAATACCCTCAATTAAATTCGTTGTTTTCGGTAAATCTTTGGCTTTATTATCCAAAGCGGTTTCGGGTGAAATTGTGGCTACATATGCTGTGATTTTTGTTGCACAACTATTTTTAAAACAATCCGGACAAAGACAATCAGCTCCTTCAGAAAGAGTAAAAATAGGCGGAAAGTCATTGCACCAACATTTCTTTTCGGGAGAAATATCCCCACAATCAAAGTGTGCCCCGCAATTGGAACATTGTTTTACTTTTATAGCATTCATGAGGTAAAGATAGTGTTTGTTGATTTTTTTATCCTAAAAAACAAAGAAGATATTTTATGGATTTTCTTATACCTTTGCCTTAAATTTTGAAAATTACTATGAAAACCTCTTTATATAAAATCTTTTTCATTTTGCTTATTAGTTTTTTTGTAAGCTGTAAAAAAAACGAAAAACCTGGCAATAAAACTATTACAGCTGTAAAAAACGAAATCGAATATTCGAGCAATCTTGCCATTTATAAATACAACGGTTATTCGATAGTTAAAGTTTTAAATCCATGGCCGGATGCCAATAAAGATTTCACTTATATCCTGAAAGAAAAAAACGCCAGTGTTCCTGATAGCTTGCAAAAATATACGCAGTTATCCGTTCCGTTAAAATCTATTGTAGTAACTTCTACTACTAATGTGCCTTTTTTAGAAATGCTTGGTGTGGAAAAATCCTTAGTTGGATTTCCACATACCGATTATATTTCTTCTGTTAAAACCCGAAAACTAATTGATGCAGGAATAATTAAAAATGTGGGGCAAAACGAACGCTTAAACATAGAAAAGCTAATTGATTTAGCTCCCGAAGCCATCGTAACCTTTGGTGTAGACAACAACAATCCGATGATTGCCAACTTAGAAAAAAGCGGTTTAAACGTGATTATCCAGGCCGACTGGATGGAGCAATCCCCGCTGGGAAAAGCCGAATGGATTAAATTGTATGCGGCCTTATTTGGTAAAGAAAAAGAAGGAAAAAAACTTTTTGACAATATTGTAAAAAATTACAACGAAGCGCTGAAATTAGTAGCCAATCAAAAAGCGGCATCAACCGTTTTATACGGTTCGATGTACCAAAATCAATGGTTTGTAGCCAAAGGAAAAAGTTGGGTAGCCCAATTTATGAAAGACGCCAAATCCAATTATTTATGGGCTGATGTTGAAGGCAGCGGAAGTTTAGGCTTAACTTTCGAAAAAATATTAGATAAAGCAAAAAATGCCCAAATTTGGATCGCTACAGGTTCTTTTAAAAACTTAAAAGAATTAGCCGACAGCAATCCGCATTACAGTCAATTTGATGCATTTACAACTAAAAACATATATACTTTTGAAAGCAAGTTTGGCGCTACCGGAGGAACTATTTATTATGAATTAGCTCCCAGCCGACCGGATTTGGTCTTGAAAGATTATATCAAAATTTTTCATCCTGAATTATTGGTTAACTATAATTTTACCTTTGTACAAAAACTAAATTAGGCCCTCTTGAAAAACCAAAAACGAAATACAATTCTATTTTTCTACCTTGTTACAGGGCTGTTTTTTTTATTTTTTATAAATATCAGTTTAGGTTCGATAACAATTCCTTTCAAAGAAATTTATCAGAGTTTAACTGGTGGTGAAGCCAGCAAATCAACCTGGGAATATATTATTGTCAATTATCGTTTACCCAAGGCAATTACAGTGATTTTAGTGGGAGTGGGACTTTCAATTAGTGGATTATTAATGCAGACCTTATTCCGAAATCCATTGGCCGGACCCTATGTTTTAGGACTCAGTTCGGGAGCGAGTTTAGGAGTAGCATTTGTGATTTTAGGAGCCAGTTTGCTTCCTCCTTTTTTACGGGAAATTGTACTTTCGTCATACGGAATTGTTTTAGCCTCAACCATCGGGAGTTCCTGTGTATTATTGGCGGTATTATTGGTTTCTATTCGCCTGCGGGATACCATGACTATTTTGATTGTGGGATTGATGTTTGGCAGTTTAAGTAGTGCCATTGTGGGAACTTTAAGCTTTTTTAGCACTGCCGAACAGCTGCAAAAATTCACTTTTTGGTCTTTAGGAAATTTAGGGAATCTTTCGTGGACATCGATTGTCATTTTAGCTGTTTGTGTGCTTGCAGGATTATTGTTGAGTTTAGCCAGTATCAAAGCTTTGAATGCTTTGCTTCTGGGCGAAAATTACGCCCGAAGCCTGGGGTTGAATTACAACAAATCCAGGTTGATAATTATTTTTGCTACCAGTATTTTAGCAGGAAGTATCACGGCTTTTGCAGGTCCTATAGCGTTTATCGGGCTGGCAGTTCCTCATATTGCTAAGCTGGTTTTTCAGACTAGCAATCATACTGTTTTATTCTGGAGTACGCTGCTTTTTGGAGCCATCATCATGCTGATTTGCGACACCATTTCGCAGGTTCCCGGTGGCGATATTACATTACCTATTAATGCCGTAACTTCTATTTTTGGTGCACCAATAGTGATTTGGTTGTTACTAAGAAAACAAAAAATGGTGGGTTGATTTTCTTTCTATCTTCTGATAATTTACCGCAAATTCGCAAATTAAAAAAGCATTCTTCAAATAAATAATTTGCGAATTTGCGGTAAAAAAAATTGTCCTATCCTCTAATTAACCAAACAACACCATTGACATATCCCTAAAATTATTTAAGAAACCGAGCCTATTTTGTTAGATTTCGAAAAATCATCGTTTATAAACAGCATTCTGTTAAAAGTTTGTGCTTATGTGCGTTTCAAAAACAGAATAAATCCTTAAATTCGCAGTCTCAATTAATCTAGAAATAGATCATGAAAAATGAAGGCTGCTTTGGCAAATTTTATTTTTAAAACTTAAAAAAATAAATAAAAAACATAGAAATGAAATACGACGTTATTGTTTTAGGAAGTGGTCCTGGCGGGTATGTAACTGCTATTAGAGCATCACAATTAGGCTTTAAAGTAGCCGTAGTTGAAAAAGAAAACCTAGGTGGAGTTTGTTTGAACTGGGGATGTATCCCAACAAAAGCATTATTGAAATCGGCTCAGGTTTTTGATTATCTAAAACACGCTTCCGATTACGGATTAACTGTTTCTGAATTTGACAAGGATTTCCCTGCTGTAATTCAACGTAGCCGTAATGTTGCTGATGGAATGAGCAAAGGAATTACTTTCCTGATGAAAAAAAACAAAATCGACGTTATTAATGGTTTTGGTAAATTAAAACCAGGTAAAAAATTAGACGTTACTGATAAAGACGGAAAAGTTACTGAATACAGTGCCGATCATATTATTATTGCTACCGGAGCTCGTTCTCGTGAGTTGCCAAACTTACCACAAGATGGTGTAAAAGTAATTGGTTACCGTCAGGCAATGACTTTACCCGAACAACCTAAAAAGATGATTATCGTTGGTTCTGGAGCTATCGGAGTGGAATTTGCTCACTTCTACAACTCAATGGGAACTGAGGTTACTATCGTTGAATTTATGCCAAATGTTGTTCCTGTAGAAGACGAAGATATCTCAAAAGAATTTGAAAAAGCTTTGAAAAAATCCGGAATTACTGTAATGACTAATTCTTCTGTTGAGAAAATCGATACTACAGGAAAAGGAGTAAAAGCATTCGTTAAAACCGCTAAAGGAGAAGAAATTCTTGAAGCAGATATTTTATTATCAGCTGTTGGTATCAAAACTAACATTGAAAACATTGGTTTAGAAGAAGTAGGTATTGCTACTGACAGAGATAAAATCTTAGTAAACGCTTACAACGCAACTAATATCCCAGGTTACTACGCTATTGGTGACATAACTCCGGGACAAGCTTTGGCACACGTAGCTTCTGCTGAAGGAATCAACTGTGTGGAGAAAATTGCAGGTATGCACGTAGAACCTATCGATTACGGAAACGTACCGGGTTGTACTTATGCTACTCCTGAGATTGCTTCTGTAGGTTTGACTGAAAAAGCTGCCAAAGAGAAAGGATACGATTTAAAAATTGGAAAATTCCCATTCATAGCATCTGGAAAAGCAAAAGCTTCAGGAAATGCTGATGGATTTGTAAAAGTAATCTTTGATGCTAAATACGGTGAGTGGTTAGGATGTCACATGATTGGTGCCGGAGTTACTGATATGATTGCTGAGGCAGTTGTAGCCCGTAAACTGGAAACTACAGGTCACGAAATCCTGAAATCAATCCATCCACACCCAACCATGAGTGAGGCTGTTATGGAAGCTGTTGCTGCTGCTTACGGTGAAGTAATTCACATCTAGTATTCAGTCACAGTTAGCAGACTAAAATTATAGAATCCGATTGGTTTACACCAGTCGGATTTTTTTATGAATTTCTTCAACAAAAAAGTACACAGCCAAATCATAATCAACAACTTAAACACAAAAAACACTACATTAATTTCTCTTCCAAACGTAATATTTCGTAAATTTAAACTGAAAAAAAAAAAGAATCGCACCATTGTACTTCACAATTCCTAATGAAATTATTGAGTACAAAAATTATGAGTGATTAAGCAATCCCCAAAGACTTTATATCTCATAAAAAAACGGATAAAGAGGACAATCAATATTCACGATTTTCTCTACTACATTACCGACCGTATGGATAACTAACCAACAACTACTCAAAAAAATAGTCCAACCAAAAGACTTATGAGTAGGACAAATTGCTTGTCTCTAATTCACTTCTAAAAGGCATTTAAACAGTCAATGATTATTGCAGGCAATTGCTCTAATCAGTAGCGAAATTACAGACAGACGAAAATTAAATTAGTCAAAAAACTAAAACTCAAACAAGATGAAAACAATTAAAACGATAATAATGGCATTAATCTTTGGGATTTTCTTTTTTCAGAGTGCCAGTATGTATGCTCAGGATCCGATGAAAGCGGCACACAACGTCTATAGAAAAGTCTTATTAGAAAATGATAAAGTAAGAGTAATGGAGGTTGTTTTTGCTCCGGGTGCAACCGCAGCCATGCACAGCCACCCTAACCATACGGTATATGTTGTGGATGGAGGAAAAATTGAAATTACCGAAAAAGGCAAAAAAGCCATGGCTATGGACATAAAAGCCGGAACTGCTATCTATATACCTGCGGTAAGCCATATGGCAAAAAACACCGGTATGACCACCTTAAAACTGATTGTTACCGAGATGAAACCGGCAAAAAAATAAACTCTGTTTTTTTCTGGATAAAACTATTACTTTTTAGCATTTTGCAAACTCATTAACAAATCCGACTTAGCTCGGATTTTTTTATGTCTTATTTTGGGCGTGCCCCTGCTTCCACTCCGTTCCAGCAGCGTCGGGCTGTACGCTCCCGCTTTTATAGTTTCCCTAAAAAGGAAAAACTATAAAGAGCTCCGCTGCCATCCCTCACGCAGTACAATTTCCACAATAGCGAGTCATTGCGAGGAACGAAGCAATCACATAATATATTGTAAGAATATTTAATATATTTGAATCTAAATAATACAAGAAAGACTTAAACGAAAGTAGTAATCAAGAATGAAACTAATAAAAACTTCTATTTGCATACTCTCATTAATCTTATTTCAAAGTTGTCTTGATTTAAGAACTTGTTCCGAAAATTTATCCGGAAAATATATTTGTGAGAATAACAAAAAAGCAGAAAATTATTTGCTACTTAATGAAAATGGGACTTTTTTGCATCATTATAAACAAAATGATAAAACCTTTGAAGATAAAGGTATTTGGAAAAAAAGTAAGAATGGTTACTGTGAAATTGAATTTAGTAATTGGAAAAACTTTAATGAACTTGGCGAAAATTATCATGATTTTGCAAACGGAATTTTATGGATTAGTGGAGATTATTTAGACAATGGTCCAGATGGAGAATCCTCAACAAGTTTTAAAAAATATAGAAAATGATATAAGCCCTTCCTATAAAAGCTACTTCAACAGATTTGGATATTTATGGATTAATCTGAAAATGGTTTTCTATTTGGGTGATTTAGACAATCCGAAAATAATAAGGTATAATTTACCCTCTTGCAGTAAGAGAACATTAACTTCAAAAACAGAACTTAATAACAACTTAAAAATGAAAACATTCAAACTTATTTCTGGTATTTTTTACTGATTTTTTCAATTATTTTATCTCTCGCATTAATTTCATCTACTTGGAAAAACATTGTTGACATTCAGTTCCAATCTAAGCTATCACAGACCGAACAACGTGCAGAAACCGCAGGAAGTATTTTCTTTTTTTGTGTAATGGTAATTACAATTTACTATTTATCAAAGTATAGCTTAAAATTGAAAAAAAACAAGTCAATCAATAAATCAGAAATTGATGAAATTGGTAAATAAAATTGATTATACTAACAGCTAACTAGAATAACCACAAGCTGCCGCACGAATCCTTTCTTGTGGCTTATATTAATTTAGACCAAATTTTTGATATTACTCTAAAATCCAACCATTCGTAATTGATGATGTGGTCATTAAATGTATGATATTTAAACAAGTGTCTCGTCCTTAAAAAAGTTTACATGTTTGTACTTAATCCTAAAATAGATTTACAACTGTAATTGATGCCTTGAAAATTTATCTGGAACACGGAATTGAACCCAATTTCGTTGCAGACAAATTTCTAAGAAAATAAGCAGGACTTTTTCTTCGCGAAAAATGCTATCTTTATTAGAAAATCATAGCATGAGTACAATTCTAAATACCTTAGGTATCGATTATCCCATTATTCAGGCTCCTATGTTTGGAGTGACAACTCCTGAGATGGTGGCAGCCGCTAACAAAGCAGGATGTCTGGGTTCGACAGCCTTAGGCGATTTAGACTACGACAGCTCATTGAAAATTATCCGTGAATGCAAAAAATTAACGAGCAACACTTTTGCAGCAAATATTTTTGTCAATCACATTCCTCCCATTAGCGATGAATTAAAAATCAGCTACAACCGAACAAAAGACTATCTCTATCAATTGGCCGAAGAGCTGCATCTTGACGTTGAATTACCCGAAATCGAAAAAATAAAACCCGCTGGATACCATCAGCAAATTGAAGCCATATTAGAAGAAAACATCAAGGTTTTGAGTTTTACTTTTGGAAATCTGGACGATGCTGCTATTGCCCAACTAAAAAACAACCACGTCATCCTGATTGGAAGCTGTACCAGTGAAAAAGAAGCCCAACTTCTTATCAATTCGGGAATTGACATCATTTGTATTCAGGGAATTGAAGCCGGTGGTCACCGCGGCTCATTTGACAATGAAAAACTGCCTCAGATAGGCGGCATATCCTTATTGCAAAACATTCGGGAAATGACTCCGCTTCCTTTAATTTATGCCGGAGGAATTGGACGTAAAAAAACAATGGAATCACTCCAAATCTTAGGTGCTGATGCTTTCCAAATTGGAACTTTACTTTTATGTTCGGAAGAAAGTGCGTTGACAGCATTTGAAAAACAAAGAATGTTGAATGTTGACGAACAGGAAATTATGTTAACCCGTAGTTTTTCGGGACGCTACGCCAGAGGCATAAAAAATAAGTTTATCGACTTATTCGAAAATTCCGATTATATATTGCCCTACCCTTACCAAAATAAATTGACTGCTCCCTTTAGAAAAGCTGCCAGAAACGCTCAACTAATAGAGTACATCAATTTATGGACAGGTCAAACATTCCGGAATCTGAGTTTTGAATCAACAACAGCAATTCTCAATAAGCTGAAATAAAAACAAACAATTAAAAATACTAATGGTTTTAGCGGATCTTGCAAAATACTCGTGACTGTTAGAGATAAAACATAAACTCCTCTAAAAAACTAACACACTGATATACAATTAATTTAAAAAACATAAGAAAAACAATTCAAAATTGTTTCATTAATTTTATTTAGAATAATTAAAAATAATTTGTTTAAGAAAATATTAGCATTTATTTTTGCGAAGAATAATTCTAAATAAGAAATAATGAAAATATCTTCTGTACAAAAAATTTTATGTTTCTTCCTATTGCTAGGCTCTATTAGCATTAAAGCACAAAATGGGAAAATAAATGGTAAAATCTTACTAAGTGATAATACTCCTGCCGAAAGTGTTGCTATTGCTTTAAAGAATACGAAATACAGCACTATTGCAAATTTTAATGGATTCTATGAAATAAAAAACATCAAACCTGGAAATTATATCCTGAGCATTAATGGCTTAGGAACTAAAGCAGTTTCAGAAAACATTACCATAAACAGCAACCAAACGCTTACTAAAAACTTCAAACTAACAGAAAACAAGGAAGAGTTAAACGAAGTAATTATTAAAAGAAACAAATACAAACAGGACAAACCTTCATTATCATTACGCTTAAATACGCCTGTTTTAGAAATCCCACAAAACGTCCAGATTATTAGTGGTCAGACATTAAAAGACCAACAAATTACCAGCATGAGTGATGGTGTAATCCGCAATGTGAGTGGCGCCGTTCGTTTAGAACACTGGGGCGATTTGTACACCAATATTACGATGCGAGGCTCACAGATACAAGCTTTTAGAAATGGTTTTAACGTGGTATCTTCTTTCTGGGGACCACTTACTGAAGATATGAGTTTTGTAGACCATATCGAATTTGTAAAAGGACCAGCCGGTTTTATGCTTTCCAGCGGAGATCCTAGTGGTTTATACAATGTAGTAACTAAAAAACCAACCGGAATTACCAAAGGTGAAGCTTCGATAATGGGCGGAAGCTTTGACTTCTATCGAGCCAGCATCGATTTAGACGGAAAATTGGATAAAAAAGGTAAATTATTATACCGTTTTAATGCAATGGCGCAAAATAAAGGTTCGCACCGTAGTTTTGAACACAATGACCGCTATGTAATTGCTCCTGTTATTTCATATAAATTTGATGATAAAACAAAAATTACTGCCGAATACAATTACCAAAGAGCCAATATGACCGAAGTAGGTTCGTATTATGTTTTTGGTACTGATGGATACGCAACAACACCAAGAAATTTCACAATGACGCAACCTGGTTTACCGGATACCAAAATCAATGATCACAGTGCGTATTTATTATTTGAGCATAATTTTAATGATAACTGGAAACTTACTGCCCAAACATCTTATTTTAAGTATTTGCAAAAAGGATACAGTTCATGGCCATCGGCTGTAGGTCCGTATAGTATTGATACTAATGATGACAATATTCCTGATACTCAGGTGTTAGATTCAGGCGAAATTATTAGAAACGTTGGAATTTGGGACGCTGACGGCAATATGTATTTAGGACAAATATTCGCAAACGGAAAATTCAATACGGGTGCAGTAACTCATAAAATATTGGGAGGAATCGATTTAGGAAGCAAAGATTATATGGCCGATTGGGGACAATCACATGATTTGGATACTTTTGCTGATCCTTTTAATGTAAACAATCCCGATTATGGAACTCCTGCTAACGGAATGCCAAATTTTGACAGAGATACACCTCTTAAAGAAAGAGCCGGTGGAATATATGGTTCAAAATATGCAGCAGGGTATCTGCAGGACGAATTAGGTTTCTTTGAAAATAAACTAAGACTTACATTGGCTGCACGATATACATGGATCAAACAAACCAGCAGCTATAGTAATCCTGCTTCTGATAGCCATATCACACCTCGTGTGGGACTGAGTTTTTCGCTTACTCCAAGTACTGCTATTTATGGTTTGTATGATCAGGCTTTTACTCCACAATCAGGAGTTGTAAAAAATGGTGATGTGAAACCATTAACGGGTAACAATGTAGAATTCGGTATCAAACAAGACTGGTTTAACGGAACCTGGAGCACTACTCTTTCTGCTTACAGTATCTTAAAGAAAAACGAATTAACTTCAGATCCTGCCAATACTCCCGGACAAAACTTTAGTGTGGTTTTAGGTGAAAAAAGAGCGCGTGGAATTGAGTTTGACGTAAGAGGTAAAATTGTGGAAGGTTTGAATCTTATTGCGAATTATGCGTTTACTGAGTCAACCGTAAAAAGTTCGAATGTGCCTTCTATCGTTGCCGGTTCTACGGTTCCTGGTTTTGCTAAACACACTGCAAATGCCTGGTTAAACTATACTGTTGTAAACGGAAAACTAAAAGGATTAGGCGCTTCTATTGGAGGAACTTATCTTGCAGGACGCCAAACGGATACCTGGAGTACAGGACTTGAAAGATTACCTAACTATTTCAAAATGGACGGTGGCATATCTTATGAAACAGGAAAATTAAAATTTACTGCCAATATGTTTAACATTCTTGACAAATACCTTTATAGCGGTTCCTACTATGCCTGGCTGGGTGCTTACTACTGGCAATCTGAAGCTCCTAGAAATGTTAGAGTTGGAGTAACTTACAAATTCTAAAACAGTCATACTAATACTAAAAAGCCTGCGAATTTAATAATTCGCAGGCTTTTTAGTTTGTATCGTCCTGAAATAAGTTAACAAAAAAACTTTGCTATAATCTTATCTTTAGAAAAATTAAAATCCAATACTATTTCCACCATCTACCGGTAAAACAGTTCCTGTTACATATTTCGATTCGGATGTAGCATAAAAATAAGCAGCATCGGCAATATCATCCGGTTCTCCTAAAAACCCCATTGGGGTTCTTCCTAAAACCTTATTTTTTCTTTCCGGATCATTATCTAATGCCTTGGCTGACATTTTAGTTTTGATGAATCCCGGAGCTATACAGTTCACACGAATTCCAAAAGTAGCTAACTCAACAGCCATAGCACGGGTCATCGATTCAATAGCTCCTTTACTGGCGCTGTATGCAATTACTTTTGGGATTCCGTATTGAGAAGCCATCGAACTAATGTTGACAATACTTCCGTTTTTATGCTCTTTCATGTTTTTTACAACCTCTCTGCTCACAGTAAAAACACTTAAAAGATTAGTGTGTATAACAGACAGAAAATCGGCATCAGTAACATCGGTAAATTCTTTTTTCAAGTTAATACCAGCGTTATTTACTAAAATATCAATTGGTGCTTCTTTAGCAATTTCGGAAATCATAGCCGGAATTCCTTCTAAATTATTCAAATCAAAAATTACAGGAATAGCATTAGCACCTATTTCAGCACAGGCTGCTTCGGTTTTATCTTTGGTACGTCCAATAATATAAGTTTTAATACCGTTATCACATAATTTTTTTGCTGTTGCAAAACCCAAACCCGAATTTCCTCCTGTAACTATAGCAGTTTTAGCACTCATAATATATTTTGATTAAATAAGTTGATTAAAAAGCCCAAAAATAGTCATTTTTTTAAGCTGATTAATGCAAAAGCAGCACACTAATTTAACCGTTTTTAGAACAAAAATGACAATTATGTAAATTCATTCACTAAGTCTTTTATAAATTTCCCAAATAGTATTCTGCTTCACATTCCGGAAAATGTACAATCGGGAAATTACAGGAATTCGCAATAAAACAAAGTTCATTTGCTTTGGCATGTAAATTCAAAGCTTCGTTAATTTTTTCGTTTTGTTTGATGATTACTTTAGGATACAATCGAATTTCTGTAAAACGACCAGAACCATTTTCTGAAACTTCAAGAGTTCCCTCGGCATTATCCTGATAGCGAACAACATCAATTCCATTTTGAGAACAAACATACAAATACGACATCATGTGACAGGAAACCACACTGCTTAACAGTAAATCTTCAGGATTGTATAAATTAGGATCTCCTTTAAATGCTTTGGCTGCCGAAACATTAAGTATTTCTTTTCCCTCGATGGCAATTTGATGGCTTTTTTGATATCTTTTTGATATCAAATTCCAATCTAATTTTGCTTTGAATAAATGTTTAAATGCCATAGCTCATCTTTAAAAATCAAATATAAGTAAAAAGAAAAGACTGCTGTTACACAAAGATTCACTAAGAACACGCTAAGTTTCACTAAGTTTTTCTCCTCATGATACATGTTTTTCTTCTTTAATACCTTAACTAAATATTGCTTTGAGACTCTCTGTGCCTTTCTTTGTGAATCTTTGCGGAATAAAAAATTAGGAAATTATAAACAACGAATCAGTAAATGCTTTTTTATATTTGTAATAAGCAATACCTTCAATTTCTAATTGCTAAAATTCCCCAATTAAAAAATCAAAAATGAAACATTATTTAATTACAATTAGCCTGTTAACAATCACGTTGGTTTCGTGTAATACTACTCAGAAAGTTAAGCCCAATAAAAATCAGGAGATAACCGAAAAATACTGGAAACTAATTGAAATTAACGGTCAAAAAGTTACCGCTGATAATTTTGCCTCTAAAGAACCACACTTCATTTTAAAATCAACCGATAACAGAGTAAATGGAAATGGCGGCTGCAATTCTTTTTTTGGAACTTATGAACTGCAAGCCGATAGCAATCGTATTTCTTTTTCAAAAATAGGTGCTACAAAAATGGCTTGTATTAAGCCTACAGTTGAAAATGATTTTTTTAATGTACTGGAAACTGCCGATAATTACACCGTGAAAAACGATACCTTGCAATTAAACAAAGCCCGAATGGCTCCATTAGCCAAATTTGTAGCTGTATATCTTAAATAAAAAAACTATGCTAAACTGGAACGATCTTATAAAATTTGCCACTCACGGCAATCCTACTCCGCCAAAAAGAGTAGAAAAAACAGCAAAAGAATGGGAATTAGAATTGACTCCTGAAGAATTCTACGTGACCCGCCAACATGGAACTGAAAGAGCCCATAGTTCTGAAATGTGCAACTTGTTTGAAGCCGGAAAATATGCCTGTAAATGTTGTAAAACACCTCTTTTTGATTCTACAACCAAATTTCAAAGTGGAACAGGTTGGCCTTCATTCACCCAGCCAATTACCATCGAAAATGTAGCTTATAACAAAGATGTGAGTTATGGAATGATTCGCATTGAATGTGTTTGTAACATCTGCGATGCACACTTGGGACACGTATTTCCTGATGGTCCTGAACCAAGCGGATTGCGTTATTGCATCAATGCTGTTTCATTGGAAAAAATAAAGGAATAATAAAATTATTTTCACAAAGATTCACGGAGAAAACACAAAGATTCGCAGCGTTTTTTTTTCTAATTTTGAATTGTTAAAAGTCATTTTCTTTTTGTTCCATTGCTGAATTTCCTTAAGTCAAATAATTTGTTTTTTATTTTCACGCAGATTTTGCAGATTTTCAATCATAATCTGCAAAATCTGCGTGACATTTAATTTTAATATTTAAATCATGAACATTGTCTTTTGCGGTAAAATCTAAAACAAAAAAAATCGCCTCGTTATTGAGGCGATTTCGTTTTATACAAATATCAAGAATAAATTATCCCATCAAAAACACGGTTAATCCTCTTGCTCCGTGAGCTCCCAAAACTAATGATTGCTCAATATCGGCAGTTTTAGAAGGTCCGGCAATAAAAGTTCCAAAACCATAATCTAAATCTCCAATGCGCTCATAAGCCTGTTGCATTGTAGGAACAATATCATTCTTATTGACAATAATAGCTAAATATTGCGGAATAAAAGGAGAAACTCTTTGTCCTAAAATAGCATCCGTTACCCAAAGACCTGAATTTTCAGCAACACCTAAATGTGCTTTTATAACAGCTAATTCTACATTTTGTAAACTATGCGGATCATCACTTGTCCAATCGGTTTCAGCAATATCAGCTAATTCCGAAATGGTAGTAATCATTCTTTTTTCAGTTGGATAATGTGTTGCAATATAGTTTTTCACTTCGTCTAAACTACTCACTTCTTCACAAAAGCCTCCAATACCTTTAAGAACCGTTTTATAGGTTTCAATAACGTCAAATTTTTCTAATCCCAAAACACTCAGATCAGGCAATTCATTGACTGAAGAAGGTTGATTGCTTTTTATCTTATTTAAAATACTGTCTCTGCTGCTCATTATTTTTTGTCTTTAGATTCTTTTTGCCTTTTAGCATACCATTCTCTAAATGATTCTTGTGGAGGCGTTGGCATTTCTCTTTGATTGTACCAGGCATTCATGCTATTATTTACCATAAAAGGCATATTCTTAATAACAAACCTTCCCGCTTTACCAGCAATTTTAAAGACGCTAGGATTTGCTAAAACAGCCGACATTCCTTTCATAGCAACAGTTTTAGAAGTAGGTGTATAACCTTCTTTTACTAAAACCTGACGCCATTTGTACAACTGATCGTGAATATCAATTTTTACCGGACAAACATTGGTACAAGAACCACAAAGCGTACTTGCAAAAGGCAAATCAGCATTCTTTTTCATGTCTAAATTGGGTGCCAAAATAGAACCAATAGGACCTGCCACCGCATTGTGATAACTGTGTCCTCCACTTCTTCTGTAAACCGGACAAGTATTCATACAAGCCCCACAACGGATACATTTTAGTGAATTTCTAAATTCTTCACGTCCTAATTGGGTACTTCTGCCATTATCAACAATAACAATGTGCATTTCCTGACCTTCTCTTGGTTTTTTAAAATGACTTGAAAAAGTGGTTATTGGCTGTCCTGTAGCACTTCTGGCTAAAAGTCTCAGGAAAACACCTAAATGTTTGCGCTCAGGAACTAATTTTTCAAATCCCATACAGGCAATATGAACATCAGCAAGATGCGCGCCCATATCGGCATTTCCTTCATTGGTACAAACCACAAATTCTCCTGTTTCGGCTACCGCAAAATTCACTCCGGTAAGGGCTACTTTTCTGGTTAAGAACGTATCTCTTAATTCTTTTCGGGCTGCTTCGGTTAAATATTGCGGATTATTATTCCCTTTTTCTGTTCCAAGGTGCTCATGAAAAGTATCACTTACATCTTCTTTTTTAAGGTGAATAGCAGGCAATACAATATGACTTGGCGGTTCTTTTCTTAATTGAACAATAAATTCCCCTAAATCCGAATCAATTACTTCAATTCCATTATCTGCTAAATATTCATTCAAATGACATTCTTCTGTAAGCATTGATTTGGATTTTACCATTTGGGTAACACCATGCTTAGCAATAATAGAATGTACTATTTTATTGTGTTCGTCTCCATCAGCAGCCCAGTGAACGATGATTCCGTTTTCTTTAGCTTTAGCCTCAAACTCCTGCAAATAATGATGCATGTTTGAAAGCACATTGTTTTTAATATTTGAAGCTGTCTCACGAAGCGTTTCCCATTCAGGAATAGCGTGAGCTGATTTATCTCTTTTTGAACGAACAAACCAAAGCGTTTCATCATGCCAGTTGACACGTTCTACATCTTTGTTAAAAGTAGCTGCCGCTGTACTGTGATCTATTGTGTTTTCTTTCATATATGTGAAAGTTTATTTTTTAATTGTCATATATGTTATCGCCTTCCATTCATAGGTATTTGTTTTCAACAAATTTTTTAATAGTGGCGATTTCATATTGAGTTTAATATTTCGGCAATGTGAATCACTTTAATATTGCTTTTTTGTCTTTTTAAAATTCCTTCCAAGTGCATTAAGCAGGACATATCTCCACCGGTAATATAATCCACCTGGTGTGCTTCGTGGTCTTTTATACGGTCTTGTCCCATTTTTACAGATACTGCTTCTTCGGTTACACAAAAAGTACCACCAAAACCACAACATTCATCTTTTCTGCTTAAAGAAACTAATTCCAAACCTTTTATCTTCGTCAATAATTGTTCCGGTTTAGAAAAAGGTGCCGCATTTAACTCACTCATTTGAGAAAGCTTTAATCCACGTTGACCGTGACAACTTTGGTGCATTCCTACCTTATAAGGAAAATTTCCTTCGATAGCTTCTACTTTTAATACATCGGTTAGGAATTCCGTCAGTTCATACACATTATTTCTAATATGCGTAGCAGCAGCTTCATTCTCCTTAGAATGAAGGTGATCCTTCACATGCAGGGTACAACTTCCGGAAGGACAAACGATATAATCAAATTCAGAAAAATTATTCACAAAATTAGTATCACATCCGCCGGTTAAATGAGCATATCCGCTATTTGCCATTGGTTGTCCGCAACAGGTTTGATCCATTGGAAAACTTACTTCACATCCTAATTTTTGTAATAATTCTAAGCTTGCAATACCTATTTGCGGATAAAACTGATCCACGTAACAAGGTATAAAAAGTCCAACTTTCATATGCAAATATTTATTTTTTAAAGGTCGTATATAATTTGCATAAGCTTTAATTGGTTCTGTTGACTAATTAAAACTTATGCAATTACATAAGATTATTTTTAATTGTTTAACACTTTATGTAAAATTGCCTATCAATATTCTTTTGTTGAATGATGATAGGCAAAGTTAGATATTAATGCTTGTAAAATTTCAAATCTATTAAATCATTTTGAATTGGTTTCGTATTCCAATTTTTATGAATGGCTAAGGCTGCTCCTAACGAACTGGCCTGCGCCATGGATGCGGCGTACACTTCCATTGTAGGGTAAGCTTCCGCTAACAAATTCATATAAATCGAATTTTTACTAAAACCTCCGTCAACAAAAACTTTCTTAACCGGACTATTGTGAATCACTAAATTGGTCGAAACAATTTGTTGGGCTATTAAATCCAACATCAACTGATGGTAAGCTTCATCGTAATTTTCAAAATCAGATAAGCTTCTTTCATTGAAAGGGCAATCTTTTAGAATAGCACTATCACCATTAGTATACTGTTTGAATTTAGTTCTCAATTTAGTAATAATGTCTTTATCATAAAGAACGTGTTTGTAAGAATCGATTGGAGCATCAAAATGTTTTGCCAATTTTACCGACTGAATTTCATGCTCATTTCCTGCAAACAAACGGGAAGCCTTAACCGGTTTTCCTTTATAATGTAAGAAACACAAGCAGTCATTTTGCAATTCGTCAAAAGTAAGCTTTTTACTATTGAAAGGATTCATTGTAATTACCCAGGTTCCTGTTGACAACAATACAAATGGATCTTCAAAATTGATAATGTAAGGAATCAAAGCCGAAGAACTGTCGTGTAACCCAATCCCTACTGCGATATCACCTTCAACGGTAATAGCCTCTTCAGAATCGTGAATTGGAGGCAATTTCTCAGTTATTCCTTCCTTTTTAATCCATTTGTGGTATTTCATTCTATTGAAATTCCAAAGATTAGTATGACAACCAATGCTGGTGATATCAGTAAATCCTTCTTTGGTTAAAAGAAAACTCATGTATTGCGGTAAATGCAAACAGTGTTTTACTTTATCAAAAACAGCTGGGTTTTCGTTTTTCAAACGGTAAATCTGCATTCCTGAATTAAGACTTCCTAAAACAGGAGAAGCCGTTTTCACTGCGAAAACTTCTTCTCCTTTATATTTAGAATAAAACTCATTTTTAAGATTTTCAGGATATGGTTTTAGATAATTGTACAATGGTGTCAAAGGATTTCCTTCTTTGTCAACATATACAAAACTAGCACCATAAGTACTAAAATTAACTGCTTTTAAATTATATTGTGTTTGCGATTTCATCGCTTCCCAACAACCCAAAAACCACTCTTTTAGTGCTACAATATCTTCGCATGGAAAACCGTCTTCATCAACTGTTTCAGGAAGGTTTACTGAATTTTCCCAAACAATTTGATAGCTTTCATTAAACAGAAAGGCTTTTTTATTTGTTTTTCCAATGTCGAAAATCGCTACTGCATTCATTAGCTAATTATAAATTATGAATTATTAATTATAGAATTAAGGAATTATGATTTCACTCAAAGAGTTCAACGTTATTAAGCTAAGTCTTTTTGTTTTTAATATTAAACAAAAAGACTTAGCCTATAACTCATAATTCATAACTCAAAATTATAATCCTGTTGCTACAGTTTTCAATCCTCTTGATCCAATTAAAGCATCACGTACTCCTAATTCACGGTATAAAGCAACCGGATTAAGAGCTGCACCAGCACGTAAACGAGCCTCAGCTACTAATGCACGAACATCAGTACGGAAAGCATTTTGTAAAATTTCCTGAGCTTTAACAACATCATTTTCTTCTTGTGCAATTTCTAATGCTTTTCTGTCAACTGAAAGTGCCTGAGCATAAGCAATCATAATCGCCTCAACAGATTGTAATAAATCTTCCATTGGATCTTTTACGTTGTGAGAAGCATCGATCATCCAACCTAAATCAGTTGCATGGTTCATTCCTCTGGCATCCATTCCTTCAACTAATTCATTGAAGATCAAGAATAATTGGTAAGGTTTTAATGCACCGGCAGTTAAATCATCATCTCCGTATTTAGAGTCGTTAAAGTGGAAACCTCCTAATTTATCTTCCATCAATAATAAAGAAACAATTTGCTCAATATTAGCGTTTGGAAGGTGGTGACCTAAATCAACTAAAGTTTTAGCTTGTTCACCTAATTTTTTCACGTAAGAATACGATTGTCCCCAGTCAGCAACTGTAGTTGAGTAGAAATTAGGCTCAGCACATTTGTACTCTAAGAATAATTTCCAGTTAGAAGGCAATGCTTCGTAGATTTCCTGTAAACTTTCTAAAGTGTTTTCGTAAGCTTTACGGAAGTTCAATTGTCCAGGGAAGCAAGATCCATCAGCTAACCATACCGTTAACGACTCAGAACCTAACTCAACACCTTGTTGGATTACGTCGATATTATGTTGAACCGCTTGTTTACGGATTGATTTGTTTACATTTTGCAATGAACCAAATTTATAAGAATAAGCACTATCAGCCTGATCTTGAAAAGTGTTAGAGTTAACAGCGTCAAATTTCAAACCGTGTTGCGCTGCTAAAGCTTTGATAGCATTACGGTCAGTTGGGATATCCCAAGGAATGTGCAATGAAATAGCTCCTGAAGCATTGTTCAAAGCGTGTAGCAAACCTACATCTTCAATTTTTTCTTCTAAAGAACGAGGCTCTCCACCACCTGGAAAACGTCCAAAACGAGTTCCTCCAGTTCCTAAAGCCCAAGATGGGATTGCGATTTGGAAATCGATTAATTTTTTAATGATGCTTTCAGTTTCTGCAATTTCAGAAGCTGTGAAAACTAATTTATTTTTATGAGCTGTATAAAGACCGTCATTATGAGCAGCTACTTTGTTAGAATCTAATATCATGATAATTATAATTTTTTAAGGTAAATAGAAAACTTCTTTGAGTGAAACACTCACTGGGGAATTGTCCGGATTTGCATCCATAATATCGCCCATATATTTCCACCATTTTTGCATAACAGGATGCTGAGGCAGTGTGTCTAAACGACTTGGATCTTCAATTTTTAAAACACCAAAAAGGGCATGTGTACTTTCATCAAAAAAAATAGAGTAATCTTCTACTCCTACGCTTTTTAACAAATCGGCTAATTCCGGCCATAATTCATCATGTCTTTTTTGATATTCCTGAACCTGACCTTCATGCAACTGCATTTTAAATGCTACTTTTTTCATAAGCGGAAATTATTGTGGTAGACTCAAACAATTTTTGAAACCCTAAATTGTTATGAATAATTGTTTTAAAATAGAAGGAAAAAAATTTAAAAATGCAGTAATCAGATTAAGAAAAATCTAACGCCCGAAACAAATCGGACGTTAGATAAATCAATCTAAAAACTAACATCTAAAACTATCTATAAAAGCCCATAGATACTCCACCATCAACATTTAATGCATTTCCTGTTGATTTGCTTAACAAACCTCCAACAAAAGCGTAACATGCGTTAGCGATATCGTCCGGTAATATAATTTCATTTAATAAAGTACGCTTAGCGTAGTAAGCTGGTAATTCAGCAACTGTAATTCCGTAAGCTTTAGCACGTCCTTCAGCCCATCCTCCTGACCAAATGTTTGAATCAGAGATTACAGCATCCGGGTTTACAGTGTTCACACGGATTTTATCAGCTCCTAATTCAGCAGCCATTAAACGAGTCAAGTGAGCCTGAGCCGCTTTAGCAGATCCGTAACCAGGGTTGTTTGGTCCTGCAACAACTGCATTTTTAGATACAATGTTTACGATATCTCCACCAAATCCTTGTTTACGCATTACTTCGATTCCTGCTTTAGAAACAATAAATTGTCCTTTAACCAAGATATCATATAATCTGTCCCACTCTTCTAATGAGTGCTCAGCAATTGATTTAGAAATACTGATACCGGCATTGTTAACTACAATATCAACTCCTCCAAATGCTAAACAAGCAGCATCTAAAGCTAAAGCTGTACTAGCATCATCAGTTACGTTTAATAAAGTACTTGAAACCGCATCTTTACCAAAAGATTTGATAAAATCAGCTGTTGCTCCTTGTAAACGCTCTTCGTTGATATCATTGATTACGATACAAGCACCTTCTTCAGCAAATTTCTTAGCAATAGCCTTACCAATTCCTCCTGCAGAACCTGTAATCAAAGCGATTCTTCCAGATAATGCTTTTGGTTTTGGCATACGTTGTAATTTAGCTTCTTCTAACAACCAATATTCGATATCAAAAGCTTCTTGGTGAGGCAATGAAGTATATTCAGAAACAGCTTCAGCACCTTTCATAACGTTTACAGCATTTGTATAGTATTCAGATGCTAAACGAGCCATTGTTTTATCTTTTGCAAAAGTAAACATACCTACTCCTGGATATAAAATTACAACCGGGTTAGGATCACGCATTGCTGGTGAGTTTGATTTTTTGCAAGTATTATAATAGTCAGTGTACATTTGACGGTATGCTTCAAAAGCCGGAGTTAACTTCGCTTTGATAGCGTCAACGTCTGATAAATCTTCGTTTGGAGCCAATTCGATTACAAGAGGACTAATTTTAGTTCTCAAGAAGTGATCCGGACAAGAAGTTCCAAGAGGAGCTAATTTCCCTAAATCATTAGAGTTGATGAATTCTAAAACTCTTGCATCATCAGTATAGTGACCAATCATTTTACGCTCAGAAGAACAAAAACCTCTCAAGATTGGAGCTAATTTTGCAGCTTGCAATTTACGAGCGTCAACCGGAAGGCTTTCGATTTTTTGACCTCCAAAAACCGGACGTGTTTTTCCGTAGTTAGACTCTAAATACTCAGCACATTTTTCAATTACTTCAAGCGTATTGATATAACTTTCGTATGAAGTATCTCCCCAAGTAAACAAACCGTGAGATCCTAACATTACTCCTTTTAATTTTTTACCTTTTGCAGCAGCTTCTTCAAGGCAAGCACGCATTTGCAAACCTAAATCGAAACCTGGACGTTGCCATCCAACCCATCCAATCTCTCCGTTGAATAATTCTTCAGTGATTTTAGCACCGTCTTTTGCAGCAGCAATAGCAATAGCAGCATCCGGGTGCAAGTGATCGATGTGAGCGAATGGCAAGAAACCGTGTAAAGGCGTATCGATAGAAGGCGCTTTAGAAGCTAAATCAAAGATACAGTGGTTGAATAATTCCACCATTTCGTCTTCATGTTCGATTCCTCTGTAAACGTTTTCTAAATTGCGTAATCTTTCTAAGTAAAGAGCAGCACAACCTGATTTTGTTAATGTTCCAATATCACCACCAGAACCTTTAATCCACATTACTTCAGTTGCAGCTCCAGTTAATGGATCTTTATCAGTAATTTTTACAGAAGTATTTCCTCCTCCATAGTTCGTTAATCTCAAATCAGCTCCTAATAAATTAGAGCGATAGATAAAAAGTGCCACTTCATCTCCTGCTAATTCAGCAGCTTTAGCATCATCCCAAAGGTAACTTACGTGTTTAAAAGTCATTGTATTTGTATTTGACATTGTTATATTAAATTTAAATTGTTATTCTATATTTATTCCATTGAATTCCCAAAACCTACCAAAACGATTGACAAAAACATTAGGGCAATACCAAAAAAGAATACTTTATAGGTCTTATCAGACACTCCTTTCCATTCTTTTAAATAAAATCCCCAAAAATTAGCTGTCAAAATAATTGTAGACATATGCAAGATCCAAGAGCTTGCTCCATTTCCTAACTTACTTTCTCCCATTCCGTAGAAGAAGAATTGTAAAAACCACATTGTTCCGGCAATACCTGAGAACAAAACATTTCTGGCAATTGGCGTATTTTTATTGGTATAATCACCAAAAGTTTTATTTTTAAAGTTAAGGTACATACACCATATAAAATTGATGGTCAATCCACCCCAAAGTATCACGATATAAGTTACATTATTTTGAAACAACGGATTAAAACCCTGAGCAACAGCCTCATCAGCCATTGGCTTTCCAGCTTCGATTCCGAAATTGAAGAACGAACTTAAAATACCTGAAATAATTGCAATAACAAGACCTTTAGTCAGGTTAAAATCCTTATCCTTATCTTCGTGACCTACTGCAAAATCTTTTTCTTTAAGTGTACCTGCTTTTCCTAAAAAAGCAATACCTATTATACAAATCAGAACTCCGAACAAAACCATTTGGCCTCCCGTATTCTGCAACATATCGGTAAAAGAAACTTTTCCTTCCGTTGGATGAAAATTATAATAAATCGAAGGAACCAATGCCCCAAAAGCCGAACAAAAACCTAAGGTAATAGAGTTACCTAAAGACATTCCTAAATAACGAACGCCTAAACCATAAGTCAATCCTCCAATACCCCAAATCAATCCCATAGTATAAGTAATCGTTTTTATAGACGAATCTGTATTACTGATAATATCAGCAAAACCAGGAATAGTTAAATAAGCCGCTACCGGCGGAACAATTAACCATGAAAAAAATCCTCCTACAATCCAGTAGCTTTCCCAAGCCCAACCTTTTACCTTTTTAAAAGGCATATAAAAACTTCCGGAAGAAAAACCTCCTATTGAGTGAAAAAGAATACCAAGAATTGATTCCATAAAATAAATTTGAGTTAAAGGTTAATTAATAGAGGTGTAAAATAAAAAAAAAGGAAAATTAAAACTGTCCTGTACAGTCCTTGTATTAACATTATTTATACTTTTTTTACACATTTATGACAGATTTAATACTAATTGTTAAAATTAAATATGAAAAATACTGCATATTTTAATACAAAACAGCAGAGCATTGAGAAAAATTTTAAAAGTAAATTACAATGATCCCCTGAGAATCAATTTAAAGGGGTTTTCGATATGTTCTTTGGAATTATTTAATACCAAATTAGCGGCTGTGATGCCCATTGTTTTAAAATCAGTAGAAATTGTGGTAAGTCCGCTCATAATGTAATTCTTAAGAGGCGTCTCATTATAAGAAATCAAACCTACCTGTTTTCCAAGAGTTAGATTCAAACTTATAATTTTATCTAAGATTTTAACCAAATCCTCTTCCATCAAATTAATATAGACTTCGCCTTCGCTTACCTGCTCTTCGTCAAGATTGTGGACTATTTTAAAGTTAAAAGCATAGTTGTAGCAAAAATTCTCAAAGCCTTTTACTATCTCTTTAGAGAAATAACTATTGACCGGAAAAATTAGTTTTAAAGTATGGTATTTACTTAATGGTTCTAAAGCCTCAGTTAAGGCATTGTAGATATCCTGTTCAAAATTTTCATAAACTGCAGCATAATCCCCTGTGATGTCTTTTATTTTTTTACCAACTAAAACAAGTTTCTCTTTTGGCAGCTCTTCAATCAGTAAGCGGTAAGCATCTGATTTTTCAATAAAATGGGGAATGATTACATAATGGGTATAATCGGTTTTTTGTTGTTTCAGCAATTTTTTAAACAAAGCATAATCGTTATTGTAAATGTAAAAATCAATCGCTGCTTTATCTCCCAAAGTTTCAACAAAGGCATCATAAATGAGTTTTTTATGTGCACTCAACTTATTGAACATTAAAAATATTTTGATATCCTGCGAAACATCAGTATTGGCAATAAAATACCCCTTGCCATGAAAGGCTTCTAAAATCCCCATTTTTCTAAGGGTATTATAGCCTTTTTCGATGGTTACTCTCGAAATTTCATATTGAAAACTCAATTCATTAATAGAAGGCATAGCATCTCCTTTTTTCAAAACACCCTGCTTAATTGCATTCAATATGGCATTAACCAACTGTTGGTACTTGGGTGTTGCTGAAAATTCGTCAATAGTAAGACTGTCTATTTTAGAAGTTTTTTTCATTAATTTTATAACTGAAATTAAAAAAGAGACTCCAAATATAGTAATTTAAAAAAAACTCTAATCCATAAATTGAGTGACTAAATCAGTACTTCCTTTTTAACCATTCTTCAGGAACCGGAATAATACAAATATTCATGCTCTTGTTATCTTCACTCAACATAGCCGACTGGATTTCGATTTTGGTTCCATCAGGGCTCATCGTCGGATGCGGATGATCGGAAGCTGTGACTTTATGTCCTGTAGAAAGCAATAGCATCTCATGAGTGTGGCGATCAATCAAATAAATACTTCGCAAAAAATCATCCCCTACCGCCCATCGGCCGTCCGGTGAGCCGCTTACGTGCCATAAGCCACTTCCTTTTTCGGTTTGTCCTTCTATTCTCATTTCCCTTGTACGCAAATTCACGATAGCCAGTCCGGTAGGTTTTTCTCTGGTTCCCGAAACTCCCCAGGCAGCTTCCTGACCGGGATTAGCCCCACCAACCGCTGTACCTGTAGCATCAGCACCCTGAATTTTACGGTGTCCCATAATTGCCATAGCTACTTCATCTTTACTAATAACAGCTTCGTGGGTTACCCATTCGTATTCAGACTCCGGATACAAAGGTCGAAGACCGGTTCCGTCACTCATAACTGTCCAGGTACGTTGTGGCGATTTACCTCCCGTTTCCCAACAAAAAACAATTTCGCCGGGCATCCATGGATTAGTTTGAATATGTCCTATTTGAAAAGGAACCGATACCACATATTTAATTTCTCCTGTATGCACATTCATCGCAGCTATACCGGACGGTCCTGCTCCCATATTTCTGGGACCATAATTTTTTTCCAGCTTTGTATCAGCAGCCAAATGCCTTGCTGCCTCTTCTTTTCCTACTCTAAAATAAGCCCAATTTTCATCTCCATCCAAAGCCAAGTCTCCACCTGCTCCCATTTCGGGTTTAGTTGAACCACAAACCCGCTGGTAGTAATCTGCTTTTTTAAGTTTTCCATTCTTACTATCAACAAATAATTTGGCTAAATCTACCTCTACAATCTGCATTGGTGTCGACTGGGATTTCAAATTTTTATCATCTTGCTTAGCGATACTATCGATCGGTTTTCGCATGAAAAAAAGTTTCATGCTATTGCGGGCTACATTTAGCATCCCAACATAACCACCCTGAGTCACCTGAACCATTTCACCGGTTTTTTCATTTACAGCCATCGCTTCGCCCTTTGCCCTATTGGAACGAAAAATAAGCCACTCTCCATCCGATGTCCACTGGTTGTGGGTTTGATAAATTTTAGAATCACCCATTTCCGTACTGGTTAAAAATGTTAACATCGTACCTGTAACAGGATCTTTTACCTCTTTCCGTTCTGAAGGAAATCGTTTGCCAATTTGTGCATTTGCATCAGTTATTAAAAATAAAAAACTACTTAAAACGATAATAATAGTACTCTGTTTCATAATATGGGATTATTAATAACTTTTGTTTTTTACTTGTTTTACTTTCCTGTCTTTTAATGGTGCACTGTCTTTTACAGATAAATCACTTACGTTCTTCATTACGAGCGATGCGGAATTTGTTCCTTTTTCTAAAGTTACATTTCTAATTTTTAAACCATTAACATTGTTTACTATCATAGCAGGACGAGTTTCGTTACCCATCAAATAAAGATTAATATTATTCAATTCTATATTTTTAGTATGACGAATAAAGAATCCATAGGCAGGGATGATACCAAATTTCTGGGGCTCAGGATATCCTTTTTCAAATTCAGGAACTTCTTGCTGAATAGTGTCTTTTGATACAGCATCAAGAGGACGATACCAAATACTAATATTACTCAAACGCACATCCTCAATATCATAACCGGGAATACCACTAATTAAAGTCGCAAATCGCGAATCGGCGTTATACACATTGATATTACTGATGTTGATACGCCTCAAAGCTCCTACAGGAGTTCCTTCAGGAGCGCGCATTCGTCCGCCCAAACGTAAAAAAATAGGCGAATTGATAATATCCCGCATCGTAATATTAGTAATTGTTACATCTTCTAATAAGCCTCCATCAACTGTTTCGAGTGCCAATCCGCGACAATATTCAAAAACACAATTACTAATACTAATATTTTTAAAACCGCCATTTGATTCTGTTCCAAATTTAATACGTCCGGTAGGTCCTTCCTTATCAGGTACTAAACCAGCTTCATTGCGCTGATAAGTCCCATTATAAAATGTACCACGATCAAAACCGCTTACACTACAATTAGTAATTGTTACGTTTTCTGTTGGTCGGGCAAAACCCAATGCAAAGGAACTTTTTAGGCAAATTCCGTCATCCCAAGGAGAATTGACGCTACAATTAGAAATTCGAACATTTTTACAACAGTCTATATCCATACCATCACGATTGGTATCAATCTTCAGATTATCAATCGTTAAATTATCAACTCCCGTGGCCAGTATCCCAAAATGACCACCATATAATATTGTAAAATCTTTCAGCGTTACATTACGGCAAAGCTTTAAGGCAATAGCTTTATTTCCGATTGGCGCTTTAAAAGGTCCATTTCTGGACAATCCTTTTCCATGAATTATTCCCGGACCAAGAATGGAAATATCTTCTAAATTCTCGCCCCATATCAGACTATTATGCCAATGACTGTGTCCAAAATCCTGAAAAGTGTCATTTACTGCTGTTTCAGGTGCATCATAGCCCACATTACCAGAAGGTGTTGCAGCCAAAATAGTAGCTCCCTGATCTAAATAAAGCGAAATATGACTTTGCAGCCGGATAGAAAAACTAAGATAGGTTCCCGCAGGAAAATAAACAGTGCCGCCTCCCACTTTTACTGCCGCTGCTATAGTATTATTAATGGCTTGTGTATCCAGTGTACTACTATCTCCTTTGGCACCAAAAGCTTTAACATTAAAAACGGTTTCCGGTGCTGCCTGAGCATTGCTTAAAATTAAAAATAAAAAACACAAACACAGTTGGAACTTAAGCAAAAACTGTCGCACAAAGCCTCTATTTTTTTTCATTTTTCAAACAAATTTTAATACTAATTCCATGCAATTTACAATTTGAAAACAAATATTCATCCTGTAGCATCCTGTATTTAAAAATGCTTTTAAATAAAAAAACCAGTAAATAGTATTATTTACTGGTTATATTTCAAAATTTCGAATGTACTTTTAATACTTCACCAACTTCTTTTCTCCATTTGCGAAAGACACATTCACGGCATTTTCTGTTGGAGAAAAACTTATTTTTTTCACTGGTACTAATTCTTTATCAGTCCATTTCTCAGCTGATTTTTTCCAAAGCATCAAAGTAGCATAAACTTTGGATTCCTCTTTTTGAGAAATAGTATTTTTCGAAAGATTAATAACTGAACTTTCATTAGCTTCAGGATGTAAATCTTTAGCCTGAACCACTTCTGATTTATCCCAGCCTAAAAGCGGAATCATAGCCAATTGGTATTTTCCGTTATCAATAATGGTGACTTCATAGTTTTTAATTTTTCGAACAGTCGTTTTAATCTCTCCATTCAATTTTGGTAAAGCATAATGCCCTAAACGCATCGAAATGGGCACAGCACTATTATTTTTATCTACTCTCAAAATTCCGTTTGCCAATGGAATATCGGCCAGATTGAATTTTACATTTTCATCCGTTTCTAAAACTACATCTCTGTAATAGATTCCGTCTTCAAACTTTTTAAACATATACAATCTAAAGGCTTCCCAGGCATTCAATTTATTCTTAATAACATAATTCATCGCGACTTCGCCATTTTCGCCATCAGCCTGCCACGGGAAAGCGCTACTGTAAGAAAGTCGGTTGTAATTTTCTGTCGAACGGAATTTTTGCCAGTCGTCTTTTACTTTGGCATTACACCAGGCTCTTACTTCAGAAGCGCCAATATTAGGATAATCGGTAATCAAAATTTCAGAAGCGCCCTGGAATTTATTATATACTTTGTTTTTCTCGAATTCCTTCTCCCAAGCACCGTTATTTTCCTTAGCCGCCCAAAACGGATTATCATCCGGAACTAATAAACCCAAAAAGATTTTCCCCATCCAATACACACTTCCGCGACAGCTGTACACCTGAACCGCAGGTTCGAAAGGACCATAAAAACCAAGTACAGGAACATTATCCTTCATAAAATCAGGATGCGTAAAAAACTGTTTGATTACTCCTGAAGCGATTCTTCGCATCCAGCCATAATTAGTACTAGCATCACCCTCAAATCCCATCAACGGAAATGGAATAACAGCTCCAGTTCTATAACTGATACTTCTACCCCACATAATCATTTCGCCATTTTGACTGAACAAATACGGGTAATTATCTTTTAAATCTTTAAAGTTATTCAGAAACTTAGCAGCATATTCCGGATAATGTTTTTTTCCAAAATATTCAGACCAAATCATGCCGTACATCTGAAAAGCCCACATGCTGTAATAATCATAAGCGGGACTGTCGTTGTACCAGCCGTTACCTCTGTAATTCTTTAGCGATTTATCTAAATATTCGACTAATAACTTTTCGTTTACCGCATAGCCTTTTTCTTTGAAAAAACTCAGCACAAAAACATTAAAGAACTTCCAGTTCGAATCCACTGTTGGTCCATCGCCGTAACTCAGCATCGTTTTTGCCAAAGCATCTTTTTGTTCCTGAGTTAATGGATCCCATAACACTTCAGGATTAGTTAATAAAGAAATCGATAAGGCGCCAAATTCTACTAAATTTTGACTCGGTCCGCCATTTTTAGAACGCGGAACAATATAAGAAGCACTTTGAGAATTAGTTAATTGAGTGATTTGGTGTCGGTAATAATCAGCAACTTTGATATTATTAATCACTAACGAAGGATTTTCTTTTAAAAGCGGAGCCGCAATAAACAGTGTTCTGCATAAACCTTCCAGTTTTTCAGTTGGCACTTTTCCCTCATCCTGCGGATAACTTTTCCCTTCCTGTTTAGGAAATTTCATTGGATCGTCAAGCGAATGAATATAACCAAAAGCGCCCTCCAGAAGATACATTGCAGCATCTTTCCAGTGTTGTTTTGTCATTCCGGTTTGAGGACTTAATTTAAAATCAGGGTTCTTGATTTCAAAGACAGCATTATTGTTTTTTAAATTTTCTGATTGTTGTGCGAATATTGGTAAACCCAACAGAAATAACAAAACTAGAAATTGGTTGGTTTTCATAATAGTTTATAAAAATTAAAAGCTCTTTTAATAGAATATTTATACTAAAAAAAGAATTTGGTTATGGTTGTTTTCCAAAGATAAAAAGTCAATGCAACAAACAGTACTACTCCCTACCAGTTTATGAATTACATAAAAAAAGGAAAGCAACTTTATGAGATCGTGCTTTCCTTTTTTGAGGCAAAAAATGATTCTTTATTACTTCTTCACAGGATTAATTCCTTTGTGAGTAGGGACAACTTGCTTGATTGTTCCGTCAGCATTGAATTCCAGTTTATCAATACATACTTCTCGATGAAAACCGGCTGCATCCCCCATACTTATTCCGGTAGGGTATGAAAAACGGTGATACACAATATACCATTCGTCTTTTTTAGGGACTTTCACAACCGAATTATGTCCTGTTGCATAGATTTCTTCTGCTTTATTTCCCTGAATGACAATGTTATCTTTTGGCATTTCCAATGGCCCAACAGGCGATTTAGAAATGGCATATCTCACTTTGTAATTCGGGCTTCTGGTATCGTCTTCACTCCAGAAAAAATAATACAAACCGTTTCTGTAAATTACATAGGTTCCTTCACGGAAACTCTCATTTACTTTGATGATTTTAGTAGTTCCCGGTTTTAACGAAACCATATCCGGATTTAACTCGGCAACAGCCATATACATATTTCCCCAGTACAAATAACTTTTACCCGTTTTTGGATCGGTAAAAACGTCCGGATCAATTTCCTGACCGTCTTTTATGCCTTCCGGTCTGCCGGCTACAATTGGTTTTCCACTATCTTTAAAAGGACCTGTAGGATTATCCGAAACGGCAACTCCTACTTTTTGAGCTCCCGTATAATAATAGAAATATTGGTACTTTCCTTTTATTTTTTTCTCGACAATACAAGGTGCCCAGGCGTTTCTTCCAGCCCAAGGGACATCTTTCTTAAGATCTAAAATTGTTCCTTCCGCTTTCCAATCAACCAAATTATCAGACGAAAAAGCTTTGAAATAATAACCGCCCCAACCATCAAATCCGTCGCTTGTTGGATAAATATAATATTTGCCTGTTTTCTCAGCATACAAAATCTCCGGATCGGCATGATAGCCTTCTAAAACCGGATTGTTATTGATTTGAGGATAAGCTGCCGGCTTACCCCATTTGGCAATTAATCGTTTTAATTCCGTACGGGTAATTGGCAAAATCGTTCCGTGACGCGGATGAAAATCCATTGAAATTTCGCTGTCAATCACCGTGAAATTTTCTAAATCTTTCGTTTTCGTAAACTGATATTTTCCTTTCATGTACATATCATACATCAGAATATATTCGTCAGAATGATTTAGTTTGAACACACTGGAACCTTCAACACCTTCTTTAGTCTGTTGCAAATAATTATTATTTTCTGTCCAGTTTCCGGATGTTAAATCGGTGGTTGTTGCCACTTTAATCCCAGGCGTATTAGTTTCTGTTTTATAAAAAAGATGATAAACTCCGTCTTTTTCGATAATATCTCCGTCAATACAGGCATTTCCTGATTTTGGAACAAATAATAATTTTGGTTCACTTTCTAAAGCCGTAAAATCTTTATTGGCGTAAGCGTAATAAATTTTGTCCGGACTACCTTCATGCATCAAACTAAAGTAAATCATATATTTCCCAGCTTTGGCATCATAAATGGTTTGCGGCGCCCAAACCCTTTTTAGGTTTTCATTTCCTGGAAATGTTTTCTGAAAATTGATTTTACTGCTTTGCCAGTTTACCAAATCGGTACTTTTTAACAATATCATACCACGATTACTGCTCCACCCTTTTGACGAAGTCATATCGGTTAAAACCATATAAAAAGTTTTGCCATCTTCGCCACGTAAAATATGCGGATCGCGAACACCGCCCGTTTCACTAATAATTTTACTGTCAATTACCGGTTTATTATCATTCAAATGGTAATAATGATAGCCATCAGCGCTGACAGCATAACGTACCGCTTCTTCTTCAACAGAATTCCCTGTGAAATACACAAACAAATAAGCTGTTAAATCTTTTTCGGCAAGTACCGGCGGAACTCCGCTTTTATTTTGAGCTTTCGAAAATTGGAATAGCATTAAAAATAATGCGAGACTAAAACATACTTTCTTCACTATTTTTTACTTTTTAATTGATACAAAACCGAAGCATGCGCATTCAAGGTTACAGCAACTTCGTCTTTAACCGCTCCTATTTTTTCCCCTGTCCACATATCAGTAACCTCAGCATTTTTGATACCCAAATCAGCTAAACGTACAGCTACTTTTTCAGAAGCATTATCTGAAATATTGAACAACGCTAAGTAAATACTTCCGTCTTTTGGATTTTTAGAAGTAACAGCTACTTTTCCGTCTTTTTGAAAAAGTTGTTTTACATTAGTCCCTTCACGGTGCATTTTTAAAACTTCAGCATTGGTCAACAATGATAAGGTAAAAGCATCATTACTAGGCATATCTCCACCAAAAAACAACGGTGATTTAAAGATGTTAAAGAAAGTCATTAAAGTATACTGCTCGTCTTTTGTTAAACGGGACATACGGTCTTTGCCGCGTTCTCCTCTTAACGAAATTCTTCCTAACGGAATCATATCGCAATCAGGCCATGTTCCCGGAGCAATATGCGGATACCATTTTTGAGCAACATCCATTAAATGGGTGATGTGTGGCCAGGTATCCCAAACATCGTCCACCATACGCCACATATTCGCATGAGAACCTACGTGAGCAGCAGCCGAAATTGGCGTTTCTCCAGGTGAAGTACTCAAAACAATTTTACGACCACATTTGTCGATTGCTTTTCTAATCAAATTGATTTCGCCTTCGTGATACGGTCTTGATAAATCGTCAATTTTGATAAAATCTACTCCCCATTGTGCGTACAATTCGAACAAAGAATCATAATATTCCTGTGCTCCCGGTTTATCAGCAAGAATAGTATAATTGTCTTTTAACCATTCGCATTGTAATTCGTTAGTATAAATTTGATCGGCAGTAATTCCGTTTGCTCCTTTAATTGGTAGTTTTTCTTCTACTGCTTTTTTAGGAATTCCGCGCATAATGTGGATTCCAAATTTCAATCCTTTGCTATGAATATAATCAGCTAATGGCTTGAATCCCTGTCCGTCTTTAGCCGATGGAAATCGGTTCAATGCTGGTAAATATCTCCCGTATTTATCCATTACATAACGTGGATCTTTCTGATTGTAGCCTCCCGCTTTATCATTTTCCACAAACCATCTGATATCTACTACGATGTACTCCCAACCTGATTTTTTTAAATTTTTGACCATATAATCAGCATTGGCTTTCACCTCATGTTCTTCAACCGTTGAGCCATAACAATCCCAACTATTCCATCCCATTGGCGGAGTTTGGGCCCATTGTTTGAATTCGTCCTTCTTGAACGCTGTTTTTTGGGCATTGGTCGAAACCGATACTAAAACAACTCCTAGTGCCAGAGCAATTTTATTCTTTAATTTCATTTTTTGGTTTTTATATGTGTTAATATTACACTTCAAATATAATGAACTTTTTTATTATAAAAATTAACCTGTCTGCTAAAAAAAAGCAAACAGGCTAATTCTTTAAGAAACACTATTTTATTTCTTTCTTTTCTACTTAGAGAAATAACTTATTTTACATTAATAGTAACCTCAACGGCTTTTAACCATGGGCTTGAAAATTGAACTTTAATTGGTTCATTTTTGCCATTTGACTGAATGTAAGCTAAAATATGTCCGTTAAAAGCACGTTGCACATTATCGGTATAATCAGTCATATCCGAATTATTTCCTGCTTCCAATCCTAATAAAGTTGCAGAACCACTAACGATTTTACAAGTAATTTCGTTATCCGAAATCATTACCGGAACGCCATTCTCATCTACTAATTGTAACATGATTTCGGCAACTCCTTTGTCTTTATTGATTACTTTATCAGCAGTTTTTACAACAATAGCCTGAGGCTGTTTAGAAGAAGTAATCGCATAACGGCTCACTTCTTTATTATTCTTATCCAATCCTACTGCTTCCAGTTTTCCTGATTGAAAAGGAATATCCCAGGAAATAATTCCCACTTCTGCATCATAGCTTTTCACTTCGCCCACCACTTTTCCGTCTAATTCAAGACGTGCTTTAGCAGCATTCGTATAACAAACTACTTTTACTTTTTGACCTTCGTTGTAATTCCATAATGGCCAGGCGTCCATAGAAAGGTCTTTTTTGTTTGGATTATTAGAAAGATACGTTCCAATGTAAATCATTGGTTTCTCTGACCAAAGTGACTGACGGAAATAACCTCTCGGTTTAATCTGTCCGGCAAAATCAACCAATCCCGAATAAAATCCTCTTGATGGCCATCTTCCAGACTCTCCTAAATAATCAATCCCTGTCCATAAAAATTGTCCAAAAATATGCTCGTTATTTTTTACCGCTAACCAGGCATCATAATCATGACGGTTTTCACTACCAAAAATCACACGTTTTGGATATTTCTTGTGATCAGACTGGTATTTACTTTCGGTATAATTGTATCCTGTAATGTCCAAAGCTCCCGGATATTCTGTTTCATTAGACATCGCAACTCCGGCTAAACCTGCCGTTGTAGGACGGGATTTGTCATATTTCTTTACTGCAGCAACTAATCTTTTTGCAATAGCACCTAAACGCATGGCATCCGGAGCATCTTTTTTATAACCTCCGTAAGCCGCTTGTGAGAATCCTGTATCACCTCCTCCTGCTAATACCGGGTGAGAATAAGGATCATTAGGATAATCTACTTCGTTACCAATACTCCAGGCAAAAACAGAAAGGTGATTTCGGTCACGACGCACAAAATCTTCTAAATCTTTCTCTGCCCAATCAGCAAAAATATCAAAAGAACCTTCAAATCCAGGTGTTCCCTGGTTCCATCCTTCTAACCATTTGCGTTTAGGGAATTCCCATTCGTCATAAGCTTCGTTTAAAACTAACAAACCTAATTGGTCACATAATTCATAAAAATCAGGTGCCTGCGGATTATGACTTGTACGCACAGCGTTTACTCCAATTTCTTTTAAAGTTTTCAATCTTCCTTCCAAAACTTCGCGAGGAACTGCCGAACCTAATACTCCCGCATCATGGTGCAAACAAACTCCTTTTATTTTCATCCATTTGCCATTTAAAGCAAATCCTTTATTAGCATCGAATGTAAAATTGCGGAAACCTGTTTGAGTTGTAGAATGGTCGATAACTTTACCGTCTTTTAATACAGTCGTTTTTAAACTGTATAAATTAGGATTTTCCAAATCCCATAACTTAGGATTAGTTACTTTTATTTTTGCAGCAATTTTCCCTGATTGATTAGCCGCAATTGCTACAGTATTCAAACTTTTTGCTACTGTTTTTCCATCATTTGCAATCAATTCGTTAACAACAGTCAAATTAGTTTTGGCAGCAGAACCATTTTCTACATCAACCTCAACATTTAAAGTTCCTGTGTTTTTATTCACTTCCGGATAAGCATAAACGCCCCATTGTGCAATATGCACCGGATTAGCATACACTACCCAAACATTTCTGTAAATTCCTGAACCGGTGTACCAACGAGAATCGGCACTCTTGCTATGATCTACACGAACAGCAATGGTATTTTTTTCTCCATATTTAATATAAGGAGTCGCATCATAAGCAAATGAAAGGTATCCATTAGGACGTTTTCCTAAAGAATGTCCGTTAACGAAAACTTCGCTTCGGTTATACACACCTTCAAAATACAGGAATACTTTTTCTCCTTTTTTTGCTGATGGGACATCCATAGTTTTTCTGTACCAGGCAATTCCTCCCGGTAAAAATCCGGTAGCACTTGCAAGAGTTGGACTCAATTGTCCTTTAATACTCCAGTCGTGAGGAACAGCAACAGTTTGCCATTTGCTGTCATTAAAAGAATTATCCTGAAAGTCTTTATTGTCTTGCAGAATAAATTTCCATTGTTCATTAATTTTTTGGGAATCTCCAAATCCTATTTGACTAAATGCAGAAGTGCAAGAGCAAACCAGAAACGATAGAAAGATTTTTTTTGTTGTTAACATAAATTGTATTTTTTAATAAAATAATTTTGATATCGAATTTCCCTGTATGTCTATTTCAGTTTGGAATAAATACCAAAAATTATCCGGAAAGCAAAGAAATGATTAAACTTCAATAATTATGAGGGGCAAATTGGTAAAATAAGTACTATAAAATTACCCAAAGTTATCTTTTTTTAATTTTATAGTACCAAATTTTATTTATAAACACCTACATAAGTGACTACTGCTCTGGCCGGAATTTCAAAATTAGTAGCTGTTACATCAGTTCCTTTTTTCAAACTCTTCAATTCAGAAGTTACATACGGAGTCAATGCATTGTTTACCAATGTACCTCCTGCAAGATTTAAATTGTATGTTCTTGCCGAACTACTGAAATTAACTGCAACAATAACCAGTTTTTTTGCTACCTCATCTTTGTAAGCAGTAACCATAACATCAGTAGTAGCTGTTGCATTATCTAAATTAGGTATTTGAACTCTTTGCATTCCCGGTTTTACAAAGAAAGAGAAATTTCCAAAAGCCCAAAGAATTTTAGAATCCCTAACATAACCATCGTATTTACAATAATTAGCATCTCCGGCACCTTTAGTAATTCCATCGTCAACGTGAACCAAACCATCTTTATAATCTCCACGGCTTACCGCTGTCCACCATTGCCAAGAAGTTACACCTCCAACTGAAATATCGGTACTGATAATACGGGCAACCCAAAGGGCTGTCTGCATTCCTAAATCTCTTCCCGGACCAGCTCCACCAGGAAGTTCAGCCGTTCCCGGACTTTCAAGAATAGAATATTCAGAAGCCCAAACACTCAATCCCGGAACTGCAGTTGCTCTGGCAGCAACAGCTTGTCTTGACGAAATTAATTCACTTATTGGCCATGCCTGCCAGTAACTATGTCCTGAAATTGTTTTCTTTACATTCGTTAATCCAGCAATATTTTTAGTCGAATTAACTCCAAAGAAATAGTCAATTTGATTCGAACGGTTTTCTTTTCCGCTAACTGTTTTATACAAAGGTTCGAAAGCACCAGCTTCACCTACAACAATTTGTGAGCTCAATCCTTTTGCCTGTAATTTTGGAGCCAAAGTATTTACAAAACTGTAAATATTAGCATTCGAAGCCGGAGAACCTTCCTGTCCTGAACCATCCCATTCGTATTGCGGTTCGTTAAACGGACTTACATAATCAATTGTTAAGTTATGAACTGATTTTAATTTATCAATAGCATTTACCCAAAAATCAGCCAGTTCAGGCATTTTACCATCTTTTAAATTATAAAAAGTGTTAATGCTGGCATGTGCTTTTCCGTTTTGAGTTAAATAAACAGGTGCACTGTTAGTAAAAGCCAATAATTTGTCAACGCCACGTTGTTTAGCTGCTTTCATAAACCACACCTGTCCTGCCTGTTTGTTCATGTCGTAAGTTACTCCATCAGTAGTAAAACATTCTGTGCGTCTCCACTCATCGGTTATATCACTGGCATTACCCTGTTCAGTACTTCCGGCACCAAGGTTAAAACGCCATAATGACAAACCAATTCCTTTAGGGTTTCCATCGGCATCTACTTCTTTACTAAACAACAAATCGGCAATAGCATTTTTCTTATCCGTTGGCCAGTTTTTCCCGATATTGTTACACTGCCAGGCATCAGAAGCACCAAAGCTTTCCATTGTTTGCAGATTAGCATCAAGATTAATTTTCAATTCTCTTGTCGTTTCAACAACTGGTTCTGAATTTTCATTGTTGTCCGACGAACAGCTAATGAATGCTGTACTCATTGAAAATAAGCCTGCAAACAGCAGGCTTACTTTATATTTTTTCATCAAATTCATATTAATAATTTGGATTTTGTTTAATAATTCCTCCACTTAAATCGATTTCTAATTGTGGTATTGGCCAAAGTAAATGCTTCGCAGGATCAAAGTTGATTCCTTTATCTTGAGCTTCTTTAGTATTGGTAGTTTCGTAAGGATCAGTCGAACTCAGGTTGTATTTTACAAAAGTTCCGTTAGGTCCCATCAAAGATTCGATAACCGGTTTTCCTGTACTTGGATCTTTTTCTCTTCGAATATCAAACAAACGCAATCCTTCAAAAGCCAATTCTAAACGACGCTCTTTGTAAATTTTTCTCAAAAGATTTGGACCAGCCATTCCTAGAACTGGATCAAGACTTACACGGGCTCTAACCACATTGATATCTCTCATAGCTCCATCAGCATCATTTAAATGATAATTTGCTTCGGCTCTTGTAAGATACATTTCGGCCAAACGAATCAATGGCACATTTAATGGTAAGTGTCCGTCTTTCTTGTCTAAAGCTCTACGGGTAGCAATTGGAATATAATATTTACGACAAATACGTCCTGACTTATTATCGCTCAAACTGAATTTGTGTGTTGGATTCAATACTTCGTCTCCATAAGCCGCTTCTCCCCATTTAGTGATAGTACTTCTGCGACGAATTACGTCACCTTCAGAAATATAAGCATTTTCCAAATCACTTGTAGGCATACACCATCCCCATCCATCAAGTACATCAGCGGCATCATTACTTGGAAAGTTCTTTTTATCTTCCCCTCTGGCTCCTGATAAAGTAGGCAAAGCACATCCTAAACTCTTATCCTGAACACTTGAAGACTGTGCTTCAAGAATAGATTCTACTCCATTATGATTGTTAACATCCCAAATGTTTAAGAAATTTGGTTCTAATGAAAAAGGTCCTTCAGTAATTACTTTATTAGAATATTGCTTAGCTTCTGCCCATTTTTCCTGAAACAAAGACACACGAGCTAATAAGGCATAAGCAGCCCATTTATTGATCCTTCCGTTTCTGGCTACTTCAACATTCTCTAATTTTGCAGCCGATTCTTTAAGGTCGGCCTCAATTTGAGCATATACTTCGGCAGCTGAACTACGTGCCAATTTCAAATCGCTGGTTCCTAAAACAGTAGTATACAATGGCACACCTCCGTAATTGTTTACTAATTCATAGTAGCAATAAGCGCGTACAAATAAAGATTCACCAACATATTGATTTCTTTGAGACTCACTAATTGGTGCTAAAGCCATTTTTGCTAAACCGATATTACAAGACTGAATGGTATAGAAATGCGCAGTGTACATACTGTTCATATCCCCCATATTATCAGGAGTAATAAAATATTGAGAAGCTGGTCTGTGAGCCCCACTATCCTGACCGGTATTTCCCATCCAGGCATCGTCAGTTGACATTTCGTTAGTTACTCTTGGTGCAATCAATGTCCACCAATCGTTAGGCAACAACAATCGATGTGTCAACTCATTTACATAATTCTCACACTCCTGTGCTGTTTGAAAATAATTTTCTAAAGTTTGAGTTCCTCTGGCATCTTTCTCGATAAAATCACTACAGGAAACTGCAAACGCAGCAAAAGCTATTATTGATACTATTATTTTTTTCATTTTCGTTTTTTAATTAAAATGCTACATTAAGCCCCATCAAAATGGTTGGTTGAACTGGGTAATTCCATCCTCCGAAACCAGAACCTAAAACACCCCCGCCAACTTCAGGATCTACTCCTGTATATTTTGTCCATGTCCATAAATTTTGACCTGATAATGAAATTCTCAATTTATCAAATCCAAATTTGTTATAAAGAGAATACCCTAACTGAAGGTTTTTCATACGCAAGAAAGAACCATCTTCAACATATAAAGAAGAGAATTTTGTGAAGTTCTCATTGTTGTCATCTTTAGAAAGTCTCGGAATAGAATTAGAAGTTCCTTCACCATGCCAAGCCATTTGATCTAATCCACTTACTTTATTTGTCAAACTTGCTCCGTTGTATAAGTCAGAGATATTTTGGTTTACCAAATCATTTCCAATACTTGAATAAAAGTTAGCCACCAAATCAAAATTCTTGTAAGCAAAATTCAAATTCAAACCAACATTATAATCAGCCCAAGGTGAACCAATTTTTGTACGATCTTTGTCATCTAATTTTCCATCACCGTTTACATCCTTGAAACGAACATCACCTACTTTTGCATAAGGCTGTAATTTAGTTCCGTGTTCATCAGTATGAGAATTTAATTCTGTTTGATTTTGAAACAAACCATCAGCTACATATCCGTAGAAATACCCCGGTTCTTCTCCCTGAACAGTTAAGGTTCTGTTACTTGCTCCGTATAATTTTTCTCCATCAGTAGATAAAGAAACCATTTTAACATTCACAGTGGTAAAAGTCAAATCGGCACCATAAGAGAAATCTCCTTTTTTCTCTTTGTAAGATAAAAGCAAATCAATTCCGTTAGAACGCATCGAACCAACGTTTGTCCAAATAGTTGCATAAGAAGGAAAACCACTATAAGTAGGGAACTGTTTTACAAACAACATGTCTTTTGTTGTTTTTTGGTAATATTCTAATGTACCTGAAATTTTGTTTTTCAAAAGTCCGAAATCAAGACCAAAGTTGACATCTTCCACCATTTCCCAACGAATGTCTTTGTTAGCCATAGTTGAAGGATAAGAAGTATCGACAACATTACCATCGATAACATAATATCCTTGTCCAATATTAGACTGATAAACTGAAGCTGGTAAATTTTGGTTACCCACTCTACCCCAACCTGCTCTAAAAGTCAAATTATTCACTATTGAACTGGCATTAGTCATGAAATCTTCATTCGAAATTCTCCATGAAGCTGATGCTGCAGGGAAATTAGCCCATTTATTTTCAGCCATAAATTTAGAAGAACCATCACGTCTAAATGAAGCTGTTAAATAATATTTACTGTCAAAATTATACGAAAGACGAGAAATGTATGACATCAAAGAACTTGACCAACTTGTTCCGCTACTGTTACGGTTTTTAGTTGCAGCACTCACTTCTCTCATCGATTCTGAGTTATTAGGCACGCCTTCTCCATATCCCCAAACATCTGATGAATCGTAGTTTTCCATAGTAAGACCACCCATTAAACTTACATTGTGTTTTTGGGCAAATGTTTTAGAATACGTTGCCGTAGATTGCCAAGTCCAATCCACATTTGTAGTTGCTTTTCTTTCTACACTATTAATTTCGGCTTTTTCATGAGCCGCATCAATTACGAAATCCGGGCTGAATTTATTCCAAACTTTGTTTCCAAATTCAACAGATCCTTGAGTTCTAATAATCAAACCTTTTATTGGCTCGTATTGCAAATAAGCATTCGAATTCAAATTATACAAATCTGTATAATCATCATATCTTTTTACAGCTGCTACAGGATTCCACACATAAGAAGGAGAACGCGCATAAATACTGTATTCATTTTCTGTTCCGTTTAATTGGTCAGCCGGTTTATAGATTGGAGTAATTGGATCAATCTTAACAAAATCTGCCCAGTTACCTGGTGCTCCCCAGGTTTCATAACGTGGATTTAAAGTTACCCCTGCCGAAAATTTATCGGTAAATTTAAAGTCGTTTGCAATTCTGGCTGTAACTCTTTTCCATCCTCCAACATCGTAAAATGAATCAGAATTATAATAATTTAAACTAATAGCATAGGTATTCTTTTCAGAACCTCCTGTAACACCAATAGAAGCATTAGTTACCGAAGAATTTCTGTTGATTCCTGCTCCCCACCAATCGGTAGTTTTTCCTTTGTATTGCGCAGCATTAGGTAAATACTCTGAATAACCTGAATTTGTATAAGCCGTATTTAAGATAGTTGCATAATTTTCTGCATTAGCCATATCATAAGGCTTATTCATAATTTGGAAACCGGTACTCATGTCAACAGTGAATTTAGTTTTCCCTGCTTTTCCTTTTTTGGTAGTAATCAAAATAACCCCATTAGATGCACGAGAACCATAAATAGCACTTGCCGAAGCATCCTTAAGGACATCCATCGATTCGATTTCGTTATTACTAAGGAAATTGATACTGGTTCCCATTGGAATACCATCCACAACATAAAGCGGATCAGTACTTAAGTTTACAGTAGAAATTCCACGGATAAGAACTCTAGGCTGAGCACCAGGACCACCTGCACCTGTAATTTGAACCCCGGCCACTTTTCCTTGTAATGATTCAGTAACATTACCTACTGTCATTGTTTGAAGTTCCTTTCCTTTTACAGAAGCAATTGAACTGGTAACATCTTTCTTTTTCACCGTAGCATAACCTACTACTACAACTTCATCAAGAGTTTGATTGTTATCACTCAAAACTACATCAACAACAGTTCTTTGGTCAACTTTAATTGTTTGGGTTACAAAACCCATAAAAGAAAATTCAAGTTGGGCTTCTTTATTAGGAACTACAATAGCATATTTCCCATCAAAATCAGTTGAAACCGAAGTTTGTGTTCCTTTTACAAAAACGTTTACTCCGGGAATAGGCACCGCTGATTTATCCTTAACAGTTCCTTTTACTGTTATTTGTGCAAAGGTTGCCGCACTACATAATACAGCTATAAGCAACCCTATAAATTTATATTTCATATCTAAGATAATTTTTAATTAATGTTATCAACTATAACAAACTATTTTTTAGTGATAAAAGCTCTTTCTAATTCAGTATCCAAAATCACTTTATACACTCCAGCAGCAGCTGAATATGCGCCATTTCCATTTTCTCCTGGTGACATGGTAGCAATTCCGTTTTTAATCAATCTCCATTGTGGATTCCACCACTGACCTGAGAAAGTAATTTTTACACTTGATCCTGTAAGCGTAACCTCTCCAACTAATTGATATGGGTTATCCGAATTATTGACTAAATGTAATCCTGCTTGAACCCAACCATTCCAAGTATCCCAGTTGGCATCTTTGACACCTTCACCACAAACACTAACAAAAGGTTTTCTCAATGCTTCATTATCATTCCATACACCATTTGCCACATCTGCCCAAACTTTAGATGTTGGTGTGTATTTAGTGACAGTATATGCCAAAGTGCTTGGATTAACTTTTATTTTATAATAGCCTTTAGTAGGCAAAACAATAGGAGATGCTGTAACATTGTCAACTAAATTTCCTGAACCATTTAATCCGAAACAATGTGGGGCAAAATCAGCTTCCTGACCTAAGAAATAAATTTCTTTATTATTACTATCTGCATAATATTTGAATTCAAAATCCTGTCCCGTTTTTTCATGGAAATACATTGGTACTCCTACTGCATCTGTAGTAAGGTTCGTTCCTTTCGGCTGATCGCATAAATAAATAGCAGGATACTCATTGGTTGCAACCACATTAAGATTTAAAGTCCCTGTATTTGGTATAGCAAATTTATCTCTAGCAGTAATACTTAAAACATAAGATGCAGCTGTTACCGGTAATGTATAGGTTTTATTAAATGTATATGATTGAGGCGCTCCTGTTAACTGAACCATTTCGTCAATTCCCAAAGCAGCACATTTTACCTGAACATAATCAATTCCTGAATCGTCATTAACAACAAAATTTACCGGTAATTGATTGCTTGAAGACAATAAAACCACAGCTCCCTCTTTTGGTGTAATCATGTTAATAGCCGGAGCACTGAATTCACCGTCTAAGCGTAAATTAATATCCTGATCAACAGAATTCCCTGAAACATCCGTAATAGTTAATTTGATTACAAAAGCTTCCGAAACACCTCTGTCAGCAGGGACTTCAAAAAGGTAACTTAAATTGTAAGATGTCAATAAAGGATCGGTAGCAAAATTGATTACTTTATCTAAATTTAATTCCGGAATTTGAATTCTTACATTCTTTAAACCTAAATCATCTGCCAAAGTGGCTTTAATCTCAAACTTTCTGTTTGGGGCTCCATATATTTCAGTGGTTGAAACGGCAACCGTTGGATTATCCGAAGAAGGAAAATCGGCTTCATCATTTTGACATCCTGTAAAAAAGATGGCAAAAAAAGTAAGCAAAAATAAAAACGAGAGTTTTTTCATATCATTGATTTTAATTTTAGTTGTTGCTTATGTAATTCCCTAAACAACCTTTTGATTTTAATAGTAGTTTTAATTTTATAGCAATTCATCATTTTATTGAGTTCCTATACTTTTCATAAGCTTTAATTTTAGTTAGTTTGGTTAATAAATTGGTCTGTGAACGTTTATGCTTTTTATGATAATTTAACTTAAAATAAATTCCAAGTCAGAAATATTAAATAAGCATCTTAGCAAAGAAATGACTAAATAGCAGTGTTAAAAGGGGGGTAAATGGAAAAAAATGGAGGGGAAATTGGAAAACTACAAGGACAGATTAACCAAAAAACAGTATTTAACAAAAAAATCGCTCTTTATTTATCTAATACCGAAATTAATCGTGAAAATTTCTAAAATCAATAAAAAATCCTAATCATATTATTGATACGATTAGGATTACAATATAAATCAACTATTTATTCTGAGAAATATGTTTTTGAATTAAAAATAACTATTTAATTACATTCAAATCTTTGTTAAATGAGTCTTTGTATTTTTTCACATACATAGAAGGAGTCATTCCGAACAACTTTACAAACTGTTGCCTGAAATATTTTTGATCTTCAAATCCTACTTCGGCACTTGCCTGGGTAATATTCATGTTTTCAGTAAGCAATAACATCGCTGCTCTTCTTAAGCGAATAGACCGGATAAAAGCATTCAACGTATCTCCGGAAATGATCTTGATTTTAGTATACAAAGTACGGTGACTCATCCCCATTTCAATAGCGAAATTTTTAATTGCAAAATCCCGATTGCCCATATTAGCTTCGATAATAGTAATGCATTTATTTAAAAAATCCTGATATTCAGCCGGCACTTTTTGTACATTTTCTTTCAAAGTAATACTATCTAAGAAATACTTCCTGAGATTCCCTCTGTTTCTCAATAAAGTATCCACACGAGCCACGAGTAAATCATCATCAAATGGTTTTGTAATATAATCATCGGCACCGTCTGTTATTCCCTGTAAATGAGTTTCAGGATTATTTGATGCTGTTAATAATATTACTGGAATATGTGATAAGTCTTCACTTTCTTTTATTTTTTTGCATAACTCCAAACCGTCCATAACCTCCATTGCAATATCAGAAATCACAATATCAGGCATGTGTTTTTTAGTCAGTTTTAATCCTTCATGACCATTTATAGCACTATAAACCAAATGAGTCCCTGAAAACAACTGAATTAAATAATTTCTGATCTCAGTATTGTCATCAATTATTAACACCGATTTTTTATCAGTAAGCATTTTTTTGTTGAGTTCTTCATTCAAATCATTGCTATCTACTTCATCATTTCTATCCAAATCATCAAATAAAAGTTCTTCTACTAATTCGCTCATCTTTGGAACATTCGAACTAATTGGCAAATCATCAAAATGCTCCTGACCTTTCAGAAACGTCAATGTAAAACAACTTCCTTTACCTAATTCACTTACACAAGTCACATTTCCTTTGTGTTTATCTACAAAATATTTCACTATATAAAGTCCGATACCGAAGCCCGTACTTACTGAGACTTTCGAATCTAATTGCTTGAATTTCTCAAAAACAGCTTCAATATTTTGCTGGGCAATACCTGTTCCTGTGTCGGAAATAGCTACCGAAACTTCTTCTTCAGTTTGGATTAGCTTAACGGCAATACTTCCTCCGGCAGCTGTATATTTAAAAGCATTGGAAACCAAATTGAACAATGAAATTTCAATCTTTTCATAATCTCCGATGATTTGAAGCGTTTCACCAGGAATTTCAATCGTATAATTTATAGCCTTATCCCGAGCTTGTGTCACAAAACATTGATACACTTCCTGACATAAATCATTCATGTTTATTTCAGAAAGTCGCAATACATCAGCATCGTTTTCAGCCTTACGGAAAAGCAATAACTGGTCTACAAGACTTAAAAGTCGTCTTGCATTCCTGTATGCAATATGCAAATCGTCCTTAGGGGAATCATTCTCAACTTCCTCTTTTTTGATTACTTTTTTCAACGGATTAATAATGAGTGACAGCGGTGTACGAAATTCATGAGAAATATAAGTAAACATCGACGATTGTTTTTCGGCAATTTCTTTCTCTTTTTCTCTTTCCAGTTCGGCGATTCTAACTTTATATTTTAATCGTTCTTTGTATTTGCTGTATTTGATATAATTATAAATGATTGCTCCGCCAATAATTAAATACAAAAGGTAAGCCCACCAGCTTCTGTACCAGGGTGGCAAAACTACAATCCTAATCAAAGTTTCGGCTTTGCTTAAATCATCCTGAAAATTCGAATTTTTGACTTTAAAAAGATAGGTTCCTTCAGAAAGATGCGGATAATTAGCTTTTCTGTTTTGTCCTACAATACTCCACTGATCGTCCCAACCCTCTAAGAAATAAGCATAATTAATTTTATCGGCACCCGAATAATCCAAAGCAACAAATTCTATCGACAAAGTAGTCTGATCATAAGGCAGTCTGATTTCTTTAATTTGGTTACTAGGAGTCCATTCAGAAATTAAATCAGGTTTAGATTCAATGGGTTCATTATTTACATTTAAATCCGAAAGAAGAATCTTTGTATTCGAAATGTCATCTTTTATTAATTCAGGATAAAACAAATTAAAGCCATTGATTCCTCCAAAGAAAAACTCACCCGTTGCTAATTTCAAACAGGCATTAAAACTAAACTGATTGCTTTGTAATCCGTCATTTTTAGAAAAATTCCTGAAAGTTTTAGTTTTGGTATTCAACCTGCTCAAACCATTGTAGGTACTCATCCATAAATTACCATTTTTATCTTCCAATATTCTCAAAATGGTATTAGAAGCCAAACCATCAGCAGTAGTAAACCTCTTGAAAGTATTGTTTTTTCTATTAAATAACAATAAACCTCCTTCCTGGGTTGCTATCCAAAGTTGTTTATTCCTATCTTCATGTACAGCACGTACAGGGTAACCAATATTGATTTTTCCATGTTTTCTATGAGCATTATCTATCCATACAATCGAAGTATAATTACCGCCCCAAAGCTTACCATCTCTGGTTTCCGTCAAGCATTGTAAATTATTGATATTCTTGTCATAAAGCTGAAATGAATTTTTAGCACGATTAAAAAAGTACAAACAACCCTCATTAGTAGCACTTGCCCAAAGATTCTTTTTAGAATCCTCATAAACAAACCAAATATTTTTCTCTACTTGCTTTGTAAACGGATTATAACAGGAATAACGGCTTATAGAATTTGTCTTAGGATTGATTCGGTTAACTCCACCTGCCCATGTTGATAGCCAAATCTCATTATTACTGTCGCGAATAACGTTGGTAATAAAATTACTCGAAATAGAATTTGCTGAATTTAAATTAGTGTTATAAACGGTATAAGTATTGGTTTTTCGATTCCAATAACGCAATCCTGCTCCATCGGTTCCTATCCACAAATTGTGCTTTTCATCTTCACAACTGGATAAAATAAAATTCTGAGCCAGATTGTTATCTTTAACATTGTATTTGATGTTTTTAAAATACTTGGGAGCGGAACTAATCATACTAATTCCGCCACGCAACGTACCAAACCAAATGTTTCCAAAGAAATCTTCGTAAATACTCCAAATCGAACTACTTTTTACAATTGGCTGCGAATTAACACTGGTATAAGGAATGAGTGTTTTATTAATTTTATCTAATTTATAAATCCCCCATCCATCAGTAGCAACCCAAAATTGATTTTTCTTATCTTTAAGAATATTGGAAACAATACATTTATTGGAAAAATAGTTTTTTGAGATTGAAAAAGTGTTCGTATCAAAAAGAAAAAGTCCTTCATCGGTACCCAGCCAAAGATTTCCATCATTATCCCTTTCCATACATTTTACTTCCATAGACAATGGAGTAATCAATGTCATTTTTTTCGAAAGGTAATTATAATTGCAAATCCCTAAGTTTCTAACATAGACCCAACAAGCTGTTCCCTTTGCATTGTTTTGAATCGTTACGGCATCATAGCTAAATGCTTTCTTTAATTTATTAATTGCTACCGTTTTTCCGACAAACGAACCTTTTTCAAATACAATTAATCCTGAATTTTGTGTAGCCAATAACACTAATTCATTCGAAACTGCTTTTATCTGGTGAACGACATTTTTTAAAACTACTGCCGCACTATTTTCCTTTTCTTTATATTGAATAGTATAAAACAAGGCTTTTGATTTATCAAAAACGCTTGCTCCTTTATTTCCCCCTATCCAAATATTTCTTTTTGAATCTCCATCTAAAGAATAAACCGTATTAGTTGATAAGGAATTTTCTTTATTGATTTCATTTCGAAAAACCTTAAATGTATATCCATCATAACGATTTAAACCATCGTAAGTTCCAAACCACATAAATCCGTCCTTATCCTGATAAATCGTCGTGACAGAATTATTTGACAATCCATCTGAAATATCAAGAAACTTCACCGAATACTCTTGTGAAAATCCTGAAAAACAAGAAAAAAACAGCATTAACAATAAAACTAAATACCTCAAAATAATTGGTTTAAAATGTTTTTGGTTGATTTTAATTCAACAGCACAAGATATAATAAAATTAGTTAATCTCATAAACTCATCGCCTTTTTCAAATAGAAATTATGAATCAAAAATGATTTTAATGCATAAAAAAATGTGAAATCAAATTGCTTCGATTTCACATTTTTAAAATTATAATATTATTTATTTATCCTACCAGAACTTCACGTATAAAGCAGCGATAATTAATAATGTAATAATGATTAATACTGTAGTTTGTGGTTTTACTTTAAACATTTCAGTATCTAATTCAAATGCTTTAGGGTTTACTTTTGGTCCTGCAAAACTCACTGCAACCATCAAAATCATTGTGAAGAAGAATGATAATCCCATACAAATATGGAACGGAATTTCAAAACCACCTTTACCGTTTGGCCACGCAGTGTATAATAAAGTTTCGTTTCCAAACATTCCAGGTGCATATTCGTTGAATAAAACAGATAATAAGAAACCTGCTAACACTCCCACGATAGCTGCTGTTCCTGTAGTTCTTTTCCAGAACATCCCTAAGAAGAACATCGCGAATACCCCCGGACTAATGAATCCTGTATATTTTTGAATATAAGTAAACCCTCCTACTCCACCAATTCCAAGTAAATCATTCCAAGTAAATAATACTGCAAGAACCATAGAAGCAAAAACAGCATATCTACCAATATTCACCTGAGATCTGTCTGAAGCCTCTTTTTGAATATATTTTTTATGTACGTCTAAGGTATAAATAGTAGAAATACTGTTTACTTTACCTGCTAACGAAGCAACAATCGCAGCGGTTAAAGCCGCAACTGATAATCCTTTTAATCCTGTTGGCAAGAAAGTCAACATCGCTGAATAAGCTCCGTCTTTTCCTCCTACTAATTGTGGTAAATGCCCTCCTTGGTACAATACATAAGCAGCAATACCTGGTAACATTACAATTACAGGCATTAATAATTTTAATAATCCTGCAAACAAAATACCTGTTCGTGCTGTTTGTAAATCAGCTCCAAGTGCTCTTTGCGTAATGTATTGGTTACATCCCCAATAATTTAAGTTGATAATCCAGATACCAGCTAAATAAGAAAGTACTCCAGGGAAAGTAAGGTATTTATCAATTTCTAATTGAGTAGAAGAAGCTGTTGGTCTTGGAATAATCATTTTGAAATGCTCAGGAGCTTCTTTCATCAAAACTTTGAAACCAGCAATTGCATCCTGACCTACTCCAAAATATTGTCCAACAGTTGTTAAAGCGATATAAGAAGTTACCAAACCTCCAATAATCAATACTGCAACCTGAATAACGTCAGTATAAGCAACCACCTTCATTCCTCCAAGTGAGATAATTAATGCAAAAATAGCCAGACCCAACATGATAACATGAAGGTATTCACCACCTGACAATCCGTTAATAGCAACGGCTCCTAAGTATAAAATAGAAGTTAAGTTTACAAAAACATACAAAAACAACCAGAACACAGCCATAATCAAAGCCGTAGTTTCGTTATATCTCGTTTTTAAGAATTGCGGCATGGTATAAATCTTGTTTTTCAAATAAACAGGAATAAACCAAATGGCGATAATAATCAACGCAATCGCAGCAATCCACTCATAAGCAGCAACAGCAATTCCTAAAAAGAAACCTTCCCCACTCATTCCGATAAATTGTTCTGCTGAAATGTTAGAAGCAATTAACGAAGCTCCAATAGCCCACCAGGTTAATGTTCCTTCGGCTAAGAAATACGCCTTAGCATCATGTTCGTTTTTTTCGCGTTTGCGATAAATAATATATCCGTAGATGGATACAATTAAAAAGTAGACAATAAAGACTGCATAATCTGCAAATTCGAGACTTGAGCTCATAAGAAAATTGGTTTTTAGTTAATTATAGATTTTAGATTAATAACATTTCTTTATTCCTGAAATTGAACTTTTTCTTACTATTAAGAATAATATATATTTCAGTATTTATTACTTCATGATTTCGTTAAAAATTACATTATAAAATAGCACATCAATTATATTCAGATGTTTTTTTTACGAAAAAAGAAATCCAAAAGTAAAATAAAAATACTTATTTACACCATGATTTTAAATGTAATTTCAACATTTAAAAACAAATTAAAACATAAATAATTAAAAAACAACAACTTAACAAACAAAAAATCTGGTATGGTTAATAAAAATTAACTAAAAACAACCTCAATAAATTCAAAAAAAAGAGACAATTATCCTGAAAAACCAATCATAATCACGACTAATTAAAGCCTCAATATAACATCTGAATTTCTTTAAGACCATATTCCACAATACTATCATTTTCTAACAGAACAATTAACTTCCCTGTTTTTGAAACTCCCTGTATAATTCCCATGAAAGCTTTTTCAGTTTCTGTTTTAAAAGCCATCGGAACTCCTTTTTTAAACAATAGTTTATTGTATTCGTCCCACAAATATTGAGGATTGGAAGCAACAAGAGCCAAATTATCTTTTAATCGTTCTACAATCAAAACAACTAATTCGTCTTTATCAAAAGTGGAATTGGCAATAACTGCCATAGAAGAAGCTTTAGGCAAATTTTCAAAATTGGTTTGATTGACATTTAGACCGATACCTATGACAGAAGAAATAGTACCGTCACTTTTGAAACTATTTTCAATAAGAATGCCAGCAATTTTAAAATTAGCTGACATAATGTCGTTAGGCCATTTAATACTCAAATTAGGAATATTAAAAGTTTTCAGCACCTGAATCAACGCCAAAGCAGTGGCAATATTAAAATTGTAAATCTCCTCCGAACTCACTAATAAACCCTTAACGAAAACACTCATTATTAGATTCTTATATTTTTCAGAATTCCAAACAGCCCCCATCTGACCGCGTCCTTTTGTTTGATTTTCAGCAGTGACCGCAGTAAAGTTTTCAAGCTCCTCAGTTGTCGATAATCCTTTTAGAAAATCATTTGTCGAATCTATGGCACCGAGTTTGATTAGTTTCATTAGCAATTATTTTTGTAACATTATTTAATATTATGTTAAGGTTCAAAAATAATCACAAAAAATGGTAACTTTACACACTTATTATAAAAATAATTCATGGCAAAAAAAACTGTAAATAATGATGACCTATTGGCTAACATTATCAAAGGAATAGAAGAAGTAAAAGGAAATGACATAGATATTCTCGACCTCAGAGAAATCGATACCGCAGTTTGCGACTATTTTGTTATCTGCAACGGAAATTCAAATACCCAGGTTAACGCAATTGTTAACTCCATCCAAAAAATTGTTTCAAAAGAAATTAAAGATAAACCCTGGCATGTCGAAGGAACTGACAATGCCGAATGGGTACTTATGGACTATGTTAGCATTGTAGTTCACGTTTTCCAAAAACAAATCAGAGAATATTACAATATCGAAAGTTTGTGGGGTGATGCGAAAATCACTACAATTGCAAACAAATACTAAAGAACAAAAGTAATGGCAAAAGATAACAACCCAAATCCTAATAAATTCAGGATAAGCCCATGGTTAGTTTACACTACCATATTGCTTATTTTCCTGTTTATTAGCTTTGTAACTGGCAGTTCCAGTTTACAAGAGCCCGCTCAATTGAAATCGTCTAACATAGACAATATGTTGGCTAAAGGGGAAATTAAAAATATTATTATTTTCAATAATAAAGATGCTGAAATTTACCTTTCAGATAAAGGTTTAAAAGATCCTGCAAATAAAAGTGTAGCTAAAGATATTTTTGACAGACCAAATAAAGGACCACATTACACTACAAAATTTGGTGACTTAAAATCTTTTCAAGAAAAACTTGACATCGCTAAAGCTGAAAAAAAGTTAGTTGATTACGATTTTAAAGAAGCCAGCAATTGGTCTGACATCCTGATTAGCTTACTTCCTGTAATCATCATCATTGGAGTATGGATTTTTATCATGCGTAAAATGTCAGGCGGTGGTGCTGGCGGTGGCGGACAAATTTTTAACATCGGAAAATCAAAAGCCAGACTTTTTGACGAAAAAAACGATGTTAAAACAACTTTTAAAGATGTTGCCGGATTAGAAGGTGCTAAAGAAGAAATACAAGAAATTGTTGAATTCCTGAAAAACCCTGAAAAATTCACCAACTTAGGAGGTAAAATCCCTAAAGGAGCCTTACTGGTAGGACCTCCGGGAACAGGAAAAACCTTGTTAGCAAAAGCCGTAGCAGGTGAAGCTCAGGTTCCGTTTTTCTCTTTATCAGGTTCTGATTTCGTTGAAATGTTTGTGGGTGTAGGTGCTTCGAGAGTACGTGATTTATTCAAACAAGCCAAAGAAAAATCACCGGCAATTATTTTCATTGACGAAATTGATGCTGTAGGTAGAGCCAGAGGAAAAAACAATATGTCTGGCGGAAATGACGAAAGAGAAAACACACTGAACCAATTACTAACCGAAATGGATGGTTTTGGCTCTAACTCTAACGTAATCGTTTTGGCAGCAACAAACAGAGCCGATGTATTAGACAAAGCTTTAATGCGTGCCGGACGTTTTGACAGACAAATTTTCGTAGACTTACCAGACATTCGTGAACGTGCTGAGATTTTCAAAGTTCACCTTGCTCCTTTGAAAAAAGTAGAAGGTTTAGACTTAGACTTTTTGGCTAAACAAACTCCTGGTTTCTCTGGTGCTGACATTGCCAATGTATGTAACGAAGCTGCCTTAATTGCTGCCCGTAACAACAAAACTGCAGTTGACAGACAAGATTTCCTTGATGCAGTTGACAGAATCATTGGTGGTTTAGAAAAGAAAAACAAAATTATTACTCCGGAGGAGAAAAAAGCAATTGCAATTCACGAAGCGGGTCACGCAACAGTAAGCTGGATGCTGGAACACGCCGCACCATTAATCAAAGTAACTATTGTGCCTCGCGGACAAAGTTTAGGTGCCGCCTGGTACTTACCTGAAGAGCGTCAAATTGTGCGTCCTGACCAAATGCTGGACGAAATGTGTGCTACTATGGGAGGTAGAGCTGCTGAAAAAGTAACTTTCAACCGAATTTCAACTGGTGCTTTAAGCGATTTGGAAAAAGTAACCAAACAAGCCCGCGCTATGGTTACCATCTATGGTTTGAATGACAAAATAGGAAATGTAACTTATTATGATTCATCAGGTCAAAGTGAATACAGTTTCTCTAAACCTTATTCTGATGAAACTGCAAAAATCATAGATACCGAAATATCAGCACTTATCGAAAGTCAATACGAAAGAGCGATTCATATCTTAGAAGAAAACAAAGACAAGTTGAATCAACTTGCCGATATTCTTATCGAAAAAGAAGTGATTTTCAAAGACGATTTAGAAGCTATTTTCGGAAAAAGAAGTTTTGACAAAAATCTCGAAGAGGTAGTCTCATAATTAGATAGTTGGCATAAATTATTTAAAATCTTAATTCAAAACCGCGTTTTGAATTAAGATTTTTTTATCTTTGGACGGTTACAAATAATATTTCAAGTACCTACAAAGTATGAGCCTCTTTAGAAAAATATTCGGTTCCAGTGTTTCGGCATCAGATGAGGAAAAAGAAAGTCAAAGCAACAATTTCTTTCCTGAGAACAACATATCTGTTGACGAACGGTTTATCTACAATTTTAAGAAAAACGGAGGTAAATTTTTGTACTGTGAAAATGCTCAGGAAGTAAAGGATCAATTTGAGAATATATTAGAAGAAAACGACTGGTTTGAAAGTGAAGTATTGTGTTATGATACGAACCTTTTTGGATTACTGGACGAAAACAAACTTTCATACAACAAACCTGCCAACCCAAAATTCTTATTATCGAGTTGTGAAAATTTGATTGCCGAAGAAGGATCGATTCTTTTTTCATCAAAACAAATCAAACAACACAAACCTAACGAGTTACCTACTAACATTGTCATTTTAGCAACTACAAGTCAGATTCTTGCTATGAAAAGCGACGGACTTAGTGCTATAAAAAAGAAATACGAAAGAGATTACCCTACCAATATTACAGCTATAAAATATTTTGAAAAAGCAAAAGAGGAAGACTTTACCCAATATGGCAGTTCTCCAAAAAACCTTTATTTATTGCTTTTAGAAGATCTTTAAAATGAATGAAACTCTAAAAAGGTCAATATCGGGTGCTGTTTATATCCTATTATTGTTAGCTTCTATCTTATTTTCAACCGAAAGTTTTTTTACACTCTTTGGCATATTTTTAGTCATTGCTATATATGAATTCTGCAATTTAACCCAAGTAAAGAAAGCTCTCCCTTTAATTATTGGAACTTTATTGTATTGCACCATAACACTGGTTAGTCATTACAATAAAATCACTACCGAAACAATCAATCAAATTTTTGATACGAATATTGAAATCACTATCAATATTCAGCAAATGAATATTGTTTTATTGGCTACCACCTTAGTCGTATCGGTAAAATGCATACTTTTTTTATTTTATGACAATATTCAAAAGATAAGCACATCATCAAAATACTTATATTTATTTGGCTACATCATTTTACCTTTTGTGTTTATCACCAAAATTTCCTTCGGAATAAAGGATTACAATCCTAAAATCATTATTGGATTATTCATTTTAATTTGGACTAATGACTCCTTTGCTTATGTAGTTGGAAAATCCATTGGAAAAAACAAATTATTCGAACGAATATCTCCTAAAAAAACCATCGAAGGATTCATTGGCGGAATACTTTTTGCTATTTTAGCAGGTTATTTAATATCAAAATATTACATCAAAGCCAAACCTGAATTCAGCGCTCAATCGATACTAATTTGGACTTCTATTGCAACTATTGTTGGTATATTTGGAACAATTGGCGATTTAATCGAATCCAAATTCAAACGAATTGCCGGAGTAAAAGACAGCGGAAATATCATGCCTGGACACGGAGGTGTACTAGATAGACTAGATAGTGTTATATTTGTAGCACCAATTATATTTTTATTTTACCAAATTTTAAATTATGTTTCATAAAGAAGGAACCCCATCTATTTTATTAGGTACAATTTTTACTGTTGCTGTGCTTTTACTTGCTGACAAATTTATCGATATCAATTGGCTACAGATGTTGGTTCAAATCTTTGCCGTTTTGGTTTTAATCATCATTTTACAATTCTTTAGAAACCCTAAAAGAACAGCAATTATTAACGAAAATCATATTCTGGCTCCTGTTGATGGAAAAGTGGTAGTTATTGAAGAAGTTTACGAAGGCGAGTATTTCAAAGACAAACGTCTTCAGGTTTCCATCTTCATGTCACCTATCAACGTACACGTTACACGATATGCAATGAACGGAATTATAAAATTCAGCAAATACCATCCGGGTAAATTTTTAGTTGCCTGGCATCCAAAAGCCAGTGAAGAAAACGAAAGAACAACCGTTGTAATAGAAAACAATACTTTTGGTGCTGTTTTATACCGTCAAATTGCCGGAGCATTAGCACGCCGAATTGTAAATTACGCACAAGAAGGAATGCAAGTGGTTCAAGGTACCGATGCCGGTTTTATTAAATTTGGTTCCAGAGTAGATTTATTTTTACCTTTAGGAACTCCAGTAAATGTAGTTCTTAATCAAAAAGCGATTGGAGGAAAAACTATTATTGCAACAAAAGAATAATAAATGACCCAAAAAGATTTAGATACTAGGTTTAACGAAGCGGTTGAAAAAGCCTCTAAAATGACTCAAGCATCTTTACCTCAAGATGTTCAGTTACGCCTTTATGCCTATTACAAACAGGCCACAATTGGCACCGTGGAAATTAGACAAACCTCTAATTTCCATCTAAGAGACGCCTTTAAAATCAATGCGTGGATGCAAATAAGTCATATCACGGTCGATGAAGCCAAAGAAAATTATATCGAAATCATCAATTCTCTTTGAAACAGTAATCACTATGAAAAAAATTATTTATTCTGTAACAAGCTTATTGTTAATTGGTTTTCTAATTTCATGCAACAATAAAAAACTAACAGAAGTAGTTGAAGTCCCTCTTCCTACTGCTGAAGAAAAAGTAACCCTTGGATTTCCTGATGACGTAAAGGCCGAACCGGGTTCTTTTTTATTGGATAAATTACCTTATTCTTATGATGCCTTGGCACCTGCTATTTCAGCTCTAAATTTAGAAGTTCATTATTCTAAACATTATTTAACTTATACGAATAATCTAAACGCTGCCATTGCCGGAACGGAATACGAAAATATGTCTATCGAGGACATCTTAGCTAAACTGGATGTAAACGATACTGAACTTAGAAACAATGCTGGAGGTTTTTACAACCATTCTCTTTACTGGAAATCTATGGCTCCTAATGCCGGAGGAACTCCTAAAGACACTATTGCCGGAGCTATTGATAGGGATTTTGGTTCTTTTACCGATTTTAAAAATGCATTCAAAGAAGAAGCAACTAAACAATTTGGCTCGGCCTGGGTTTGGTTAATTGTAAATAAAGCCGGAAAATTACAAATCACCAGTTCTCAAAACCAGGATAATCCTTTAATGCGAAACGCTGCAGTTCCAGGAACACCTATTTTAGCTTTAGACTTGTGGGAACATGCTTATTACCTGGGACATCAATACCGCCGTGCAAGCTACGTAGATTCTTTCTTCAATATCATCAATTGGGAAAAAGTAAACGAAAATTATCAAAATTCATTTATAAAGAAATATTAGTCTGTTTTTCAAATAAACAAAAAAAAGCTGATGCACTACTCTATAGTATTCATCAGCTTTTTTGTTAGAAAAGCCAAAGCTTATAACCGAAAAAGATCCCTTTTCAAAATCATAAATAAATAGTAATATTTATTGGGTTTGTTTCCTTTTTCATAAATTTGACAAAAATATACACCCTTGAATAAATCGCTATTTTTCATCTGTTTTAGTCTGTTTTTACTTCTTTCGATAAAAGTAAACGCACAAACACCTAAAAAAATAATTGTTGAACATTCTGATTTCGCTGATGTCAATCAAGCTGAAATGCCCGATGCTTTTTTACTAACCGGAAATGTGGTTGTCAATCATGACGGAGTGGTGCTCACTTGTAATAAAGCTTATTATTTTCAAAAAGAAAACTACATCAAAGCCTTTGGAAATGTTCAATTAGTACAAGGTGACACTCTTTATTTAAACAGTAAATATGCCGAATACAATGGAAATGTAAAAAAAGCATTCGCTACCGGAAACGCTGTAATGAGTTCGCCCGATGCCACTTTATCAACCGATACAATCAGTTTTGACCGAAATACTCAGGAAGTTTTCTACAACAACAAAGGAACAATTGTCAACAAAGAAAATACCTTAGTGAGTAAATCCGGAAAATATTATGTTGCAGAAAAAAAATTCCAATTCCTTACCGAGGTAACAATTACAAATCCTAAATATGTTATTAAATCCAACCATTTGGATTATTACAGTAATTCAGGACATTCGTATCTTTTTGGACCATCTACCATTACCAGTAAAAACAACTACATCTACACTGAAAAAGGTTTTTACGACACCAAGAAAAACCTCTCTCATTTTCTTCGAAAATCATACATTAAATACGACAACCGACTCATAGAAGGCGATAGTTTGTATTATGATCGAAATAAAGAATTTGCCTCGGCGACACGGAATGTAAAAATTACCGATTCCATCAATAAAGGAATCGTAAAGGGTCATTATGCCGAAATATTCCAAAAGAAAGATTCGATGTTTGTAACCAAAAGAGCCGTTGCTATCAATTTTGTCGAAAATGATTCAGTTTACATTCATGGTAAAAAACTGATGGTTACAGGAAAAGAAGGCGACCGAATTATCAGGGCTTTTAATAATGTTCGTTTTTACAAAACCGATATGAGCGGAAAATGTGATTCGATACATTCCAGCACTAAAACAGCACTCACAAAACTCATAGGAAATCCAATACTATGGAATGGCGAAAACCAAATTACCGGTGATATAATGCACCTCATTGGCGATAAAAAAACGCAAAAACTGGACTCCCTCAAGGTCCTCAACAACACCTTTATCATATCTAAAGACACCTTAGGAACAGGCTTTAATCAAATTAAGGGATCAAATCTTTTTGGTAAATTTCAGGAAGGGAAACTCCATGATGTTGATATTGTAAAAAATGCCGAAGTCATTTATTACATGCGAAATGACGACAAAGAGCTCATTGGTATCAATAAAAATGTAAGCAGTAAAATCAATATTCTTTTCGACAAAAATACTATTGAAACCATAACTTTTTTCCAACAGGTGGATGGAGACATTTTCCCCGAAGAAGAACTGGACGAACATGACAGGAAATTCAGGGGATTCAAATGGCGTGCTGATGAAAGAATAAAATCAAAAGACGACATCTTTACCAAAGAAGACAATGAATTCAATGACAAGATGATTGAAGAAGGCAAAAAAGAAGAAGCCGAACAAAATGTTCCTATGAAAATCAGGAAAGAAACGCTGGATTACGATAAGAAGAAAAAGAAGTAATCAGATTGCAGAAGGCAGATTTCATATTAATAAAATGCTGTGAACTTTGCGACAGACTTTATAAACTTTGCGGTAAAAAAACAAAAACGTGAACAACGACTTTATAAAATACCAGGCACAAACTTCTCCTTACCCATTGGGTATGGAAGTTTCGCACGCCATAGGATCTTATATCTACGACACTGATAACAAAAAGTATTTAGATTTTGTTGCCGGTGTTTCGGCATGTACTTTAGGACATCAGCCTCCACGGGTAAATCAGGCAATTAAAGACCAATTAGACAAATATTCCCACGTGATGGTTTATGGCGAATATTCGCAAAGTCCTGCGGTAGAATATTGCAAATTGATGGCTTCGCTCCTGCCCGCTCCATTAGACAAAACCTATTTGGTCAACTCAGGAACTGAAGCTATTGAAGGTTCTCTAAAACTCGCTCGCAGAGTTACCGGCAGAAGTCAATTGATTTCCTGTCATAATGCTTACCACGGCAACACTATGGGTTCTATGAGTGTTATGGGATTTGAAGAACGTAAACAGGCTTTTCGTCCCTTAATTCCAGACGTAGAATTCATCACCTTTAATAACGAAGCCGATTTAGAAAAAATAACCACTAATACAGCCGGAATTTTACTCGAAACCATACAAGGTGGCGCAGGATTTATTGAGCCACAAAATGATTTCCTGAAAAAAGTTCGCGCACGCTGTACCGAAGTAGGTGCTATGATGATTTTGGACGAAATCCAACCTGGATTTGGTAGAACAGGAACCTTATTTGGTTTTCAAAATTATGATGTTGTCCCTGATATTATTGCCATGGGAAAAGGCATGGGCGGCGGAATGCCGGTAGGTGCTTTCACCGCTTCATCGGCTATGATGGATTTATTAACCGAAAACCCAAAATTAGGTCACATCACTACCTTTGGCGGACATCCTGTCATAGCGGCAGCCTGTCTGGCTACTTTGAAAGAAATCACTGAAACCAATCTGATGAATGAAGCTTTAGAAAAAGAAAAGCTGTTCAGATCACTTTTGGTACACCCTTTGATACAGGAAGTTAGAGGAAAAGGATTGATGCTTGCTGCGATGACTGCAGATGCCGCAATCACGAATGAAGTTATTTTAAAATGTCAAGACAAAGGACTGATATTATTTTGGCTGCTCTTTGAAGGATGCGCCATCAGAATCACACCTCCTTTAACCATTTCTAACGAAGAAATACGTGAAGGATGTAATATAATGCTAGAAGTAATGGACGAAATTCAGATGTCACACAACAGAATTTAGATTCTAGAATCAATTTGATATTGTTATTGAGATTCTTTGTTAATTAAATTGTTCACAATAATTCATTTTTTTCTTCTAAAACAACACAAAGGATGCCTAACTTTAAGGTAGGCCAAATTCTAAAAAAACAGAAAGTATGCAACTCAGTGACGAAGAAGAAGAATACAACTTATCTCTATCCAAATTTGAGTCTATGTTGAAAACCAACAAAGTGCTCTTTTTTGATTCTGAAGAATTTGAAGAAATCATACTTCATTATCTCGATACAGGTAAGGCCGCTTTAGCTAAAAAAGCGCTTAAATTAGCATTAGACCAACACCCTAAGTCTACAGGCTTAAAACTCGTTCAAGTTGAAATGCTGGTTTATGATGATAAATTGGATATAGCCGAGAAATTACTCAATGAGCTATATGCCATAGAACCGAACAATGAAGAAATTTATATTCAAAAGGCAAATATCTACTCTAAAAGAGACCAGCATGAAAAAGCCGTTGAATTGCTTAAAATTGCTTTACAATACACCGATGATTATGCCGATGTGTATAATTTAATCGGGATGGAATACCTTTTCATGGATAATCTGGAAGCCGCTAAGGAAAGCTTCATCAAATGTCTGGAAGAAGATATCGAAGATCAATCTGCCTTGTATAACGTAGTGTATTGTTTCGAATTTTTAGACCAAAACGAAGAAGCAATTACTTACCTGGACAACTATATTGAACGAAATCCTTATAGCGAAATTGCCTGGCACCAAAAAGGAAGATTGCATTATGGCTTAAAAGATTATGAAAAAGCCATCCATGCTTTTGAATACGCCACACTTATAGACGAAGAGTTCTTAGGTGCTTTTATGGAAAAAGCCAAAGCCTTGGAACGTTTAGGTAAATATGACGAAGCAATTGAAAGTTATAACAGAACCATCGAATTAGACGATGCCACTTCTTATGCCTTGCTTCGAATAGGAAAATGCTACGAGAAATTAGGTAATAAAGTATTAGCGCTTAAATTCTATAACGAAACCGTACACGAAGATCCGCTTTTGGATAAAGGATGGATTGCTATTACTGATTTCTATTTGCGTGAACAAAACTTTCAAAAAGCCTTATTTTATGTAAATAAAGCCTTAGCCATAGACAACCAAAACCGCATGTACTGGAAAAGATATGCTTCAATCAATAAACAAATGAACTTTTTTGAAGAAGCTGAATTTGGTTATAGAAAAGCAGTCGAATTTGGAGATACCGAATTAGAAACCTGGTTATTCTGGGTTGATATTTTACAGTTTCTAGGTGAATTTGAAAGCGCTATTCACACCTTGTTACAGGCTGCCGAATATTTCCCGGAAGAAAATGAAGTAGAATACCGTTTAGCCGGACTTTATTTTATGATTCAGGATACCCGAAAAGCCAAATTCCATTTGAGTAATGCCTTGCGATTAAATTTTGACAACTATGTCTTGATTGAAGATTTATTTCCTGTGGTTTGGACAAAAAAAATGGTGCAAAATTATATCGAAAAACATAAAAAACAATAATGACCCAAAATTTAAGAATGCGCTTCGGACTACTGGGGCGCAATATTAGTTATTCCTTTTCTAAAGGACATTTTACAACAAAATTCGAAAAAGAAAATTATCTAGGTTATACATACGAGAATTTTGATATTCAGGAAATCAGCGTATTTCCCGAAGTTATTAAAAACACCGAGCATTTAAAAGGCTTAAATGTAACGATTCCGTACAAAGAAGAGGTAATTCCTTTTTTAGATAAATTATCAAAAAAAGCAAAAAAAATTGGTGCGGTCAACACCATTAAAATCACCAAAAAAGGCAAACTAAAAGGTTACAATACGGATTATTTTGGATTTATGAAATCTCTGAAACCTTTATTGCAATCACATCACAAAAAAGCTTTGATTTTAGGAACAGGCGGCGCTTCAAAAGGAGTTGCTTTTGCTCTGGAAGAATTAGGTATTGATTATACTTTTGTTTCCAGAAACGCATCTGAAAAAGCCATTGATTACAGCCAAATTAACACCGATACTTTCAAGGAATACCAAATTATAATTAATTCGACTCCTATTGGCACCAGCCCTAACATAGAAGCTTGTCCTGATATTCCATACGAATTATTCACTGAACAACACATTGCTTATGATTTGATTTACAATCCTGCAGAAACCCAATTTTTAAAGAATGCCAAAGAAAGAGGCGCTCAAATAAAAAATGGTTTGGATATGCTTATTTTTCAGGCAGAGAAAGCTTGGGAAATCTGGAATAAATAAAAAAATAACGCAAGTTTTTTATCACTGCCAGTTCAAGTGCAGTCGGAAATTTAATTTTTAACAAAAAAATATTTCGACTCCGTTTGAACTGGCATTATTTATGTTAAAACGTTTTAAAAAAAACTTCTTTTTACAAAACTTATGAATTCCAAAAAACTCCTGTTTCTATTAGGCGCTTTCGTCTTATTTACCTCCAATATTTTTGCCGATGTAACACTCCCTAAAATTTTGGGGCATAATATGGTTTTGCAACAAAAGAAAAAAGTCGCAATATGGGGAACTGCGGCTCCTGCCGAGAAAATAGCAGTTGCTTTTGCAGGGCAAACAAAAACTACCGTTGCTGATAAAAAGGGAAATTGGTCAGTAAAACTCAATCCGATGCAAGCTTCATTTACGCCTCGCGAAATGACCATCAAAGGAAACAATACAATTGTACTGAAAAATATATTAGTTGGCGAAGTCTGGCTTTGTTCCGGTCAGTCCAACATGGAGTTTGCAATGCGCAAATACAGTAAATTCCAGACAATGACCAAAGGAAACAAACCTCCGGAAGATGATTTAAATACCGCTAACAATACCAATATTCGCATTTTTCTGGATCGCAGAAAATATATGGATCCAAGTCCGGAACATTTAGGTTGGGATGCAGCAATGGGAAAACCATTAGTTGATTTTTCGGCTGTTGGTTATTATTTTGCTAAAGATTTGTACGCCAAATTACATGTGCCAATCGGAATGATTTCGGCAGCCGTTCCCGGTAGCCGCATTGAACCATGGATTCAGGCTTCTAAACTGGAAATAGAACCTAAACTAAAAAACGGCAAAATCCTCGACAAATTAAAGGCCGATGATAGTGATACCGGTAAATTTTACAATACGATGATACAACCTCTTATTCCATTTACACTGAAAGGAATGTTATGGTATCAGGGAGAATCCAATTGTTTTCTAAACGAAAATATTCGTTATGCTTATAAATTTAAAACACTGATAGAAAGCTGGCGTAACGATTGGAAAGACAAAAAAATGCCTTTTTATTTTGTTCAGATAGCTCCTTATAACTATTCCGCTTCAAAAGACAGACCAATTACCACCGAAAACCTTCCTGAATTCTGGGAAGCACAAAAACTGGCATTACATTTAAAAAACACCAATACGATTGCAATTACTGATTTAGTAGATAGTATCGCCGATTTACACCCGATAAACAAATGGGAAGTAGGCCGCCGTTTAAGTTTGCTTACCGCAAATAACGCTTACGGACAAACAAATGTAGTATGGTCCGGACCTACTTATCAAAAAATGAAAATTATAAACAACACCATTGAAATCACTTTTTCAAATACAGGAAGTGGTTTAGCAAGCCGCGATGGAAAACCACTCACTTGGTTTAGCATTGCTGGAGCTGAAGGCAAATTTGTACCGGCAAAAGCAGAAATAAAAGACAATAAAATAATTGTTTCAGCTTCTCAAATCAAGCATCCTTATGCAGTACGTTTTGGTTGGAATGAAGCAGCTCAATCTAATTTTATCAATAAAGAAGGACTTCCTGCCGTTTCTTTTAGAAGTGATAATCCCTGGGAAAAACTTTTTCAATAAAATCAATATCCTCAAAACTAAAAATCCCATTTTGGCATCTGTTCAAAATGGGATTTTTATATGAAAAATGAAGAAAAATTAACGATTCACACCACATAATTTCTAAATTGACAATTCTTCAATCTAACTAAAAATCAACTATATTTACTATCAACTAAATAGTGAATTATGAGAAAAATATTTTTTAGTACACTACTTATACTCTTTTGTTTATTTTCCAAAGCACAGGAAAAAATCCCTTATTATTCCCTCGATCCCAAAAATCCTATTGAATTTACAGGAAAAGCGATTATTTATAAAGGAAAAACAATTCCGTTAAGTCCAAAAGCTATTTTTATTGATGCCCAATTGAGCGATGCCCAAGTTGCAAAATATCCCTATGTTTATAATTCGATAAACGAAGCGAGCAAGCATCTTACAAATGGTACCGAAAGTGCTCCAATGACCTTATATATTGCCCCTAATGTCTATTGGATTGACAATCCCGACGATCCCGAAATTAGAAAACCCGAAGGCAACGCAACTGTGCCTTATGGCTTGGTCATAAAATGCGAATGGTTGCGATTTTACGGACTGAGTGATAATCCCGAAAATGTGGTACTAGCTGCTAATCGGGGACAAACCATCGGAGCCGTTGGGAATTTCACCCTTTTTAAATTCTCAGGACAAGGCACCAGCTCCGAGAATATCACCTTTGGCAACTATTGTAATGTTGATCTCAACTATGCTTTAAAACCATCACTCAACAGAGCGAAACGCGCTTCGGCAATTGTTCAGGCACAGCTCATTCATTGCGATGGCGATAAAATTGTAGCCCGAAACACAAGATTTATTAGCCGTCTTAATCTTTGTCCGTTTGTAGGTGGTAAACGCGTTCTTTTTGACCGTTGCCATTTCGAATCAACAGACGATGCTTTATGCGGAACAGCAGTTTATCTCAATTGTAGTTTGGATTTTTATAGCTCCAAACCTTTTTATTCGACTCAAGGTACAGGAGCCGTCTTCTTAAATTGTGACATCAAATCATTTACTAATGGCAATCAGTTTTTCACCAAAGCCAATGGACAGCTAGCGGTTGTTGATACCCGATTTTCAGCCAACAATCTGAGCTATTTAGGTTGGAATGACAACCTGCCAAAAGAAACCCGCAATTACCAATACCAGGTCAGCATCAACAAAGAGCCTGTTTTGATTGAAAAAAGCAATCCAACTGCTACCGTAAACATGAGCAATTTGAAGCTTCTGAACGCCTACCGTTATAATTACAATGGAAAAACCATTTACAACACCTACAATCTCTTAGCCGGGAATGACGATTGGGATCCTATGCAAATTAAAAATATAGTAATTAATGCCGAAAAAGAACAACAACAAAAATTCAGCCTTCTCCCTACCCAACTATTAATTAGTCCTTCCAAAATTTCGATAGAAACCAACAAAGACAAAGCCGTTTTAAAAGCTACAGTCAATCGTTTTGGCAATTATGAATTAAAAAATGAAAAGATAACCTGGTCTGTCGATGATAAAAACAAAACGATTCTAAGCCTGAATCCTAATGAAAACGGAAGCGAATGCGAAATAATCCCTAACAATACCAACAACGAAATTAGCACCATAATTATCACAGCAAAAACAGCTTCAGGTTTGGAAGCCGCTTCAGTAATTTATGTGGCTCCGCCAAAACTGGCGAGTCCTGAATTTACTCAAGCACCCCAACTTTCGAAAATCAATAACGGAATTATAAAATTGCAGTACCAAATTGAAAATACTTTTAAAGACCAAAGCCAAATCAGTTGGTATCGTTGTATTGATAACAAAGGAAATCGTCCAATTGAAATTACTGTATCAAGGAATAATATTCCATTAGTTGAATATCCGCTGACTATTGCTGATGTGGGCTATTATATCATGGCATCAGTAGCTCCAAAAAACATTCGCAGTGATGTCGGAAAAGCTTTTACGGTAATAACTTCAAAACCGATTACAGCAAAAGACATCACGACTGATAAAAACACGCTTTCCACTAATTTTAAAAATAGTTCGACTAAAAATCAATTAGAAATCATTCCGGGTTTCTGGACTTTTGGCCCATTCGAAACAGAAGAAAAAGGCAGCACAATTTCTAAAGATTCCTGGTATTATGGCGAAGGCATTGATGGCGCAGCCAATGAGGTCGGCCTTTTACAAACAGGACGTAGTGCAAAGCTGCTTTACACGCCAATTGAAGGCAACTATACCGATATGAAGCTCAACCTTAACCTTACTCCTTTTAAAACTGCGGGACAAGGTTTCAGTGTCGCCCATATGTATATGGATGTACTTATAAAATACGACGGCAAAACCGGCAGTGGCTATGCCCTACGTCTGATTAGAACTACTAAACACCATGATGCCATAGATTGCATTTTACTAGAATATAAAAAAGGAATTCCAACTGAAATCAGCACTCCTATAACAACTAATGCTTTTAAGGGACTATGCTCAATCAGTATTGAAGTAATCGCAAACCAGCTAATCGCAAAAATAACTAATGCTGATTCCAACACGAATACCGCAACCTCAGATGGTGTATTTCCCGAAGCTTCTTTAAAAGCAACAATCAACGCTAATAATTGGGGCGGTTTTGGTATACTTTACAATGGCGGTTCGCCAACAATGATAAATGAAATAAAGGCCGAATGGAAGTAAAACTTCATCAAAATTAAAAGCACAAAAAAAGCCTCTTCTTTCGAAGAGGCTTTTGCTTTTGGGTGGATGACCGGGTTCGAACCGGCGACCCTCGGCACCACAAACCGATGCTCTAACCAGCTGAGCTACAACCACCATTTGCTTTGCGGTTGCAAATATACAACGTTTATTGACTTCTGCAAACTATTTTTTCAAAAAAAATGAAGAAATTTAAAGCAAATCCCCTAAGCTATTGACAGCCAAACATCTTTCAACTGTAAAACCTTCGGCAAAATCCAGTCCTGATAATCTACCAAGGTCTCTGGAACGGTAATTTAAGCTCTCAAAGAAGTTTTTTGAGGTAATTGGAGACTCCGGTTCTGTCGAATTTGGATCATAAAACTGGGAACGATAGGCTAAAATAGCTTCGATCTTCTTATCGGTAAACCCTGTAATATCGACTACAAAGTCCGGTTCAATGTTTTTCCATTGGATATAATGATATACTAATTTAGGTCGCCAGGCGCTTTGCTGCTCTCCGTTTAATTCGGTTTCAATTTTCATCAAACCTGATAAAAAACAGGCATCCGAAACCAACTTACTCGCTTTTCCGTGGTCAATATGACGATCGTCAATAGCATTGCACAAAACAATTTCAGGTTGGTATTTACGAATCATTTTGATAATCTCGATTTGGTGCTTTTCGTCATTCACAAAAAAACCATCTCTCATCCCTAAATTCTCCCTCACCGAAACTCCTAATATTTTTGCAGCAGCAGCAGCTTCTTCATCTCTAATCTCCTCCGAACCACGGGTTCCTAATTCGCCACGAGTCAAATCTACAATACCTACTTTTTTCCCTAAGGAAACTTCTTTTAAAATGGTTCCCGCACAACCTAATTCTACATCATCGGGATGCGCTCCAAACGCTAATATATCTAGTTTCATTACTCTTTTTTCTATTTTCTACTCTCTCTATTCTGCCTTCTGAAATCTGCTAACTGAACACTAACTTCAAAGAACACTCTTCATTGTCATCGATTTATTCACGCTTTCATTCCATTCTTTTTCGGGAATACTCTCTTTGGTAATACCGCAACCCATATACAAATGTGCTGTCTGTCCTTTTATTTGCATGCAACGCAGATTTACATACAAATCGGATTTTTGTTTTTTCTCGGCAAAATCTTTCTTGTTTAATTCGCCCAGAAAACCCGTATAATATTTTCTGTCGTAGCCTTCATTTTCCAATATAAATTGCTTCGAAAGCTCTTTTGGTAAACCGCAAACAGCCGGTGTAGGATGTAAAACAGAAACCACCTGATTCAACTTAGATGTTTTATTAATGACTCCTTCAATATCAGTCTTGATATGCAGTACATTCCCTGCCTGAACTGTATAGGGACTGGAAATAGCTACTTCAGAAGTCAATCCTTTTAGATTTTCTAATATAAAATCGGTAACATATTGTTGTTCTTCTATTTCTTTTGATTCCCAAATCACATCCGTTTTGCCTTCAAAATTTTGTGTTCCCGCTAATGCCATTGTACAAAACTTCTTTTTACTGGCTTTTAGCAATCGCTCTGGAGTTGCCCCCATCCATAAACCTATTTTTGGGTGATACCAACAATAACAAAAAACACTTGGAAAACGCTGAATGAGTCTTGTAAAAACAGTGACCAAATCAAAATCAGGAACCTCTAAAATTTCTTTTCGGGACAAAACAACCTTAACAAATTCCCCCTTTTCAATAGCCTTAATTGCCTTTTGAATTAAATTTTCAAAATGCGCTTTTTCCTGTTGATTTTCTTCAGTAACTAAACCAACGGTATGATTCTCTTCAAAAGAATCAATTTCCGACTCCCAAATTACCGATTGATTTTTAGGTATCAATATCATCTGACTGCCATTAAAGGGAGCAAAAACAAAACCTGTTTCGTCCAAAGTTTCAGCAAAATACAGATGATCATTTTTTTGAAAAAAACCTCTCACCTCCGACTTATAAGGCTTACTATAAATAACAAAAGGTAATTTTTGGGCTTCCTGCTGCTTTACTTTTATAAAAAAATCAATCATACGTTAATTTTATTAAAGGTTTGTTTTATTCAAAAAGTCTAGTGTGTTTTCTTTCTTTTTGGCAAAACCATATTCGTCAGTTTGCAAAGCGAAATCAGATTATCTCTTTCGTCCACAATTCTAATTTCCCATAAATGAATGCTTGCTCCCTGATGAATGATTTTTGCCGTTGCAGTAACTACGCCTTCGCGCTTGGCTTTTAAATGATTGGCAGAAATTTCTATACCTCTCACTTCGCTAACTTCCGGATTGATGAATATAAATGAAGCGGCGCTACCTACACTTTCGGCTAATGCTACCGAAGCACCTCCGTGCAATAAGCCCATCGGCTGGTGAACACTTGGATTTACAGGCATTTTAGCGACTAAAAAACCTTCGCCAGCATCAATATATTCAATATTTAAGGTTTCCATTAAAGTATTTTTCGAAATACGGTTACAGTATTCCAGTATTTTTTCTTTATCGAATGTCATGAATTTTATTTTAATCGATTGTAAAAATAAAGAAAGAATAGATACTAGCATCCAAATAATAAGCATATTCTGCTATCGATTTAAAAATAAAGTTCCGACAAATAAGATTTTTTCTATTTTTACAAAAAAACCAAACCGATGCGTCCTTTTTCGCTACTTTTTATCTTCAGTATTCTAATAACAATCTGCTCTTGCCGTTCCGATTTTTCCACTGTACCCAGTTCCGGAAAATTGGCTTTTTCAAGAGATACCGTTTTTCTGGACACTGTTTTTTCTACAATCAGTTCGAGCACTTATCTTTTGAAAGTCTATAATTACAGTAAAAACGATATTAGCATTCCAACGATTAAATTAGGCAAAGGATTAAATTCTAAATACCGCATGACCATTGACGGCATGCAGGGCGAAAACAACAAAATTTTCAATAATGTGACTTTGTTAGCCAAAGACAGCCTTTATGTTTTTATCGAAACTACGCCTAACATCGCCGATGCCAATCCCAACGATTTTTTATACACCGATGACATTGAATTTGACAGCGGAAGCAATTTGCAAAAAGTTACCTTGCTGACCTTAGTAAAAGACGCTGTTTTCCTTTATCCAAAACGTTTATCTGCAGATAAAACTGAAACCGTAACTTTTGACAATACGGAATTAAGCGGTTTTTATTTAGATGAAAACGATGCAACTAATGGCAACGAACTGCATTTTACCAATCAAAAATCGTATGTTATTTATGGTTACGCCACGGTTCCCGAAGGAAAAACAGTTGTTTTTGATGCCGGAGCCAGAGTTTATTTTCACGCTAATTCAGGACTAATTGTACCGCAAGGAGCCACTTTACAATGCAACGGAAGCGTTTCAAGCACTAACAAACTGGAAAAAGAAGTTGTTTTTGAAGGCGATCGCCTCGAAGCCGATTATGCGAATGTTCCCGGACAATGGGCTACTGTTTGGCTGCGTGATGGCAGTACAGCTCACAACATCAACCATCTTACAATTAAAAATGCGACTATAGGCCTGAAGATTGACAGTCATGACAACACTACTGTTTCGATAAAAAACAGTCAAATTTACAATAGTTCTAATTATGGAATTCTGGCTCAAAATGTTCGAATAAAAGGTGAAAACATCGTAATTAATACCGCGGGACTAGCCTCTTTAAGCTGTACTTACGGAGGAAATTATGAGTTTACCCATTGTACTTTTAACAACAGCTGGAGCAACGCAAGCCAACTGGCATTAGCAATAAACAATTACAAATCAGGTGCAAATCCGGAAGCAAAAGATTTAACCAAGGCCACTTTTAACAATTGTATTATTTATGGTGCTTATTCCAACGAATTCAGCTTGAGCAAAAACAACACAGCCCTTTTTGAATACCAATTCAATAATTGCCTAATAAAATCGGATACAAACAGCACAAATCCTTTGTACAATTTCACTGCTGATGCAACGCATTATAACAACATTATCCTAAACCAAAATCCCCGTTTTTTTGACATTGCAAACAACAAACTCAATATCGACAATACTTCTGCCGCTTTCGCAAAAGGAAATCCGGCTTATTTAATTCCTCTGGACATTAACGGAAAAACCAGAACTTCTCCTCCTGATTTCGGAGCTTATCAGAGTATGGCGTTTCCTAAATGAGTTTAAAAATTACCGCAGATTCGCAGATTTTTCAGTTTAGTTTGTCATTCCGACGAAGGAGGAATCTCATCAAGTAACTCACACAACGGAGATTCCTCCTTCGTCGGAATGACAAGATTGAGTAAACACTACAAATCAAACTATATCTAAATTCTACCTTTTACAACCTTAATAAAGAGCACCAAAACATACTAAAAACGACTACTTTAAAAAGTCTTTTTTACACTTGTCCGTCCTGTTTTTTTAACGTAAATTTGCACCGCAATTCATCAAATACAAAACAATGATTCATTTCTTTGAAAACCAAAGCAACGCAATTTTTGCCGTACAAACACAAGGCGAGATTTCGGCTCAAGATATTTCTAAACTGAACTGGCTTTTTGCCGATGCAAATAAAATAGAGAAATCCGTATTATCGGATTTTTTTGTTGGTCCCCGCGCCACTATGATTACGCCTTGGAGCACTAATGCTGTAGAAATTACCCAAAACATGGGGATTTCCGGAATCATTCGTATCGAAGAATTTTACAAAGCATCGGAAGATTTCACTGATTTCGACCCAATGCTTTCTCAAAAATACAGCGAATTAAATCAGGATATTTTCACTATCAATATTCAACCGGAACCAATTCTGGAAATTGACAACATTGACGCTTACAACAAACAGGAAGGTTTGGCTTTAAGCTCGGAAGAAGTGGAATACTTAGATAATTTGGCAACCAAATTAGGAAGAAAACTAACGGATTCTGAAATTTTTGCTTTCTCACAAGCCAATTCAGAGCACTGTCGTCACAAAATTTTCAACGGAACATTTGTAATTGACGGTGAAGAAAAAGAAACTTCTCTTTTCAAATTAATCAAAAAAACATCACAGGAAAACCCTAACGATATTGTTTCGGCTTACAAAGACAATGTGGCTTTTGTAAAAGGACCAAAAGTGCAGCAATTTGCTCCAAAAACGGCTGACAAAGCTGATTTTTATGAAATAAAAGAATTTGATTCGGTTATTTCGTTAAAAGCTGAAACACACAATTTCCCAACTACAGTAGAGCCTTTCAACGGTGCTGCAACGGGTTCAGGAGGAGAAATTCGTGACCGTTTGGCTGGTGGACAAGGTTCATTACCATTGGCTGGAACTGCGGTTTACATGACTTCTTATTCTCGTTTGGCTGATGACAGAAACTGGGAAAATGGAGTTGCCGAAAGAAAATGGTTGTACCAAACGCCAATGGATATTTTAATCAAAGCTTCGAATGGAGCTTCTGATTTTGGAAATAAATTTGGACAGCCGCTTATCACGGGTTCTCTTTTAACATTCGAACACGAAGAAAACGACCGTAAAATTGGTTACGATAAAGTAATCATGCAAGCGGGAGGAATTGGTTTTGGAAAATTAGACCAGGCTATCAAACACAAACCAAAAGAAGGCGATAAAATCGTTATCCTTGGTGGAGAAAATTATAGAATCGGAATGGGTGGTGCTGCAGTTTCTTCAGCAGATACTGGTGCTTTCGGTTCAGGAATTGAGTTAAATGCAATCCAACGTTCAAATCCGGAAATGCAAAAACGTGCTGCTAATGCCATTCGTGGATTAGTAGAAAGCGACAATAATCCAATTGTTTCTATTCACGATCACGGTGCAGGTGGACACTTAAACTGTCTTTCGGAATTAGTGGAAGAAACCGGAGGTTTGATCGATTTAGACAAATTACCTGTAGGGGATCCTACTCTTTCTTCAAAAGAAATTATTGGTAACGAATCTCAGGAAAGAATGGGATTGGTTATTGGTCAAAAAGACATCGATACGTTGCAAAGAATTGCCGACAGAGAGCGTTCTCCAATGTATCAGGTGGGTGATGTAACCGGAGATCATCGTTTTACTTTCGAATCAAAAACTAACGGAGCTAAACCAATGGATTATGCTTTGGAAGATTTCTTCGGAAGTTCGCCAAAAACAGTGATGACTGATGCAACAGTTAAATACAACTACAAAGATTTAAACTATTCTATAAAAGAAATTGCTACTTATTTAGAAGCTGTTTTACAATTAGAAGCAGTAGCTTCTAAAGACTGGTTAACTAATAAAGTAGACCGTTGTGTAGGTGGAAAAGTGGCTAAACAACAATGTGCAGGACCATTGCAATTGCCATTGAACAACTGCGGTGTAATGGCTTTGGATTATTTAGGAAAAGAAGGAATTGCAACCTCTATAGGACATGCCCCTATTTCGGCATTGATTGATCCTGTTGCGGGAAGTAGAAACGCAATTGCCGAATCTTTATCCAACATTGTATGGGCACCAATTAAAGACGGATTGAAAGGAATTTCATTGTCTGCTAACTGGATGTGGGCTTGTAAAAACGAAGGAGAAGACGCTCGTTTGTATGCTGCTGTTGAAGGTTGTTCAGAATTTGCAATCGAACTGGGAATCAATATTCCAACCGGAAAAGATTCACTTTCGATGAAACAAAAATATCCAAATGACGAAGTAATCGCGCCAGGAACGGTAATTATCTCGGCAGGTGGAAACTGTACCGACATTAGAAAAGTGGTAGAACCTGTTTTACAAAAAGACGGAGGTTCTATCTATTATATCAATTTATCTCAGGACGAATACAAATTAGGAGGTTCTTCGTTTGCACAAATTCTGAATACTATTGGAACAGAAACGCCTACAATTAAAGATGCGGCTTTCTTTAAAAATGCTTTCAATACGATTCAAGAATTAATCACAGAAGGAAATATTGTTGCAGGTCACGATATTGGAAGTGGTGGTCTAATCACTACTTTATTAGAAATGTGTTTTGCTGATGTAAACTTAGGAGCTAAAATTGATTTCTCTGTTTTCGAAGAAAAAGACATTATCAAATATCTTTTTGCTGAAAACATCGGAATTGTGTTCCAGGCTAAAGATGATGCAACTTTAGAAAGCAAATTAAACGCTGACGGAGTTTCATTCTATAAATTAGGAACTGCAACTAACGAAGCTACTTTAGACTTTGGTCCATGTAAATTAGATATTGCTAAATACAGAGACATCTGGTTTAAGACTTCGTTCTTATTAGACCAAAAACAATCTAAAAACGGAACAGCTCAAGAGCGTTACGACAACTATAAAAATCAGGCATTAAACTTTAGTTTCCCTGCTCATTTTACAGGAAAAAAACCTGAAATTGATGCTTCAAAACCAAGACCAAAAGCGGCTATTATCCGTGAAAAAGGAAGTAACTCTGAGCGTGAAATGGCAAACGCCATGTACTTAGCCGGTTTTGATGTAAAAGACGTTCACATGACCGATTTGATTTCGGGGCGTGAGACTTTGGAAGACATTCAGTTTATTGGAGCTGTGGGTGGTTTCTCTAATTCAGATGTTTTAGGTTCTGCTAAAGGTTGGGCCGGAGCTTTCAAATACAATGAAAAAGCCAATACCGCTTTGAAAAACTTCTTTAAAAGAGAAGACACTTTATCTGTTGGAATCTGTAATGGTTGCCAATTGTTCATGGAATTAGAAGTAATTAATCCTGAGCATGAAGTACACGGAAAAATGCTGCACAACAACAGCCACAAACACGAGAGTATCTTTACTTCGGTAACTGTACAGAAAAACAACTCTGTGATGTTATCGAGTTTAGCAGGAACAACTCTTGGCGTTTGGGTTTCTCACGGTGAAGGTAAATTCAACTTACCAATGGGCGAAGAAAACTATAACATTGTAGGTAAATATGGTTACGATAGCTATCCTGCAAACCCTAATGGTTCTGATTTCAACACGGCAATGTTATGTGATGCTACAGGACGTCACTTGGTAACCATGCCACATATCGAGCGTTCTGTTTTTCAATGGAACTGGGCCAATTACCCAAGCCATAGAAACGACGAAGTTACTCCATGGCAGGAAGCCTTTGTCAACGCCAGAAAATGGATTGAAAACAACTAATTTTAGTTTAAAATAAATGAAAAGCGTTCTCGAAAGGGAGCGCTTTTTTTGTGAGATATTTTTTAATTACCAAATTATAAATCATTACTTTTAGAACTTAAATCAATCATTAGACAAACTAAATAAATCAATGAAAAAATCACTACTAATACTAAGCTTCTGTATATTATCGTTATCAGTAAATGCACAAAACAATTCTAAAACAGAAAAAATAAAACAACTATTAGAATTAACCGGTTCTGGAAAAATGGGAATTCAAGTTATGAACCAGATGATGGATTCATTCCAAAAATCTTTTACTAATGTACCTCAGGAGTTTTGGGATGAATGTAAAAAAGAAATGAAATCTGAAGATATTTCCAACATGATTATTCCAATCTATGAAAAATATTATACAGAAACAGACATTAACCAATTAATCACTTTCTACAATTCTCCTATTGGTAAAAAAATGATTGCCACTATGCCTCAGATAACGCAGGAATCTATGACTGCAGGACAAGCCTGGGGAAAACAAATAGGCCAAAGAGTGCTGGCGCAGTTAAAAGAAAAAGGCTATTTGAAAAAGTAAAAGGAGCTAAAATCAAATGTAATCCCAAAGAAATGACTAAAAATTCCACGTTAATTCCATTCAAAGAAATGCAGGAGGTACTTTATAAGCTCTTCCTTAAGCATCAATTTACCGATGCTAAAGCTAAATTAATGGCCGAAGTCTTTACTGATAATTCTTTATCAGGTGTGAATTCTCATGGAATCAATCGTGTTTCTCCTTTTGTTAAATATGTTGAAGAAGGTTTAGTAAAAAAAGATGCTGAAGCCGTGAAAGTAGAATCTTTTGGCAGTATCGAACGATGGGATGGCAACTTTGGTCCGGGTATCATTAATGCCCAAATTTGTACCAACCGGGCAATCGAATTAGCTAAATCACACGGAATGGGGTTAGTTGCTTTACGTAATACTAATCATTGGATGAGAGGTGGCTCTTATGGCTGGCAGGCTGCCGAGGCCGGTTGTATTTCAATTCTTTTTACCAATACAAAACCTAACATGCCGCCTTGGGGAGCCAAAGAAAGCCGACTAGGTAATAATCCATTTATTATATCAATACCCAGAGCGGAAGGTCATATCGTATTGGACATGGCTATTTCTCAATTTTCTTTTGGAAAGATTAACGAATATAAATTAAAAGGCGAGCAACTTCCTTACCCTGGTGGTTGGGATGAAAATGACGAATTATCCAAAAATCCTGAAAAAATTCTGTCTAAAGAAAGAGGATTACCTATTGGATACTGGAAAGGTTCTGCCTTATCAATGGTTTTGGATATGCTGGCAACAATATTGTCTGCAGGAAACTCCACCTCTAAAATAGGCCTGAATGAACATGAAACCGGAATTTCTCAAATATTCCTTTGCATTTATCCTGAAATATTTCACGACCAGAATTTACAGCAAAAACTTCTGAATGAAATTATCGATTACACTCACAATGCAGAACCTATCCATCCTGAAAATAAAATTTATTATCCGGGAGAGCGGGCTTTACAAACCAAAGCCAAAAATCTGAAAGATGGAATTCCTGTAAGTAAGGAAATTTGGCAAAATGTAATAGAATTATTAGTCTAAAACTCGGACTTAATATTGTGTATAGAATTACAATTATTATCTTATATTCGTCATTCAAAAAAAGTCCAATAAAATAAATAAAAAAATATGCCATCACCAGTTTCAGAATGTTCGTATTGCCAAAAAAACGAAGCATTATACAATTTAATGATTAAAATTACTGATTTAAAAGTATCTGAATTGTTTATTTTCAAAGAACAATCTTATACTGGACGTTTAAATGTGGTATATAAAGATCACGGAATTGAATTTCATGAGTTATCTGATGAGCAACGTAATGCTTTTATGGACGATATTGCTACAACTGCCAAAGCTATTGCTAAAGTGTTCAATCCGGATAAAATTAACTACGGTGCTTTTTCTGATAAATTATCACATTTACATTTTCATATTGTTCCTAAATATGTTGATGGTTATGGATTTGGAAGTGTTTTTGAAATGTTTCCTAACAGAGTAACGCTTACAGATGCCGAATATGATGCTATAATTGAAAAAATTAAAGCGGCGCTATAAAATCCTGCAACAGATTTACAAAACAGAATCCTCTTTTTAATTCAATTTAAAAAGAGGATTTTTTTATTTTATTACCATACATCTGTAACCACAAACAAACTCATTTCTGTATCTGTAATTGATTTTTAACAATTAATAGCTTTACATTCTAAATATGTAGAGCATGGAATCAAATTCAACACAACAGCAAAATCTTAGCTTCAGAGCAGTTACTCTTTCTGATCTTAATGCAATTGTAAAATTGTACCAACAACAGCAAACAACAGTTTCAACTGATAATTCACCACTTACAAATCACTTTGGATTACCGCTTTATGTAGCCGAATGCAACAATCAAATTATTGGCTATTCGTATGCTGCTACAAACCAGCCAAATGATTATTGTTTGAAAACCCATATTGATACTAACTTTTCTAAATCTCCAATTAACGAAAGTTTGATGCTGGAATCGGAAGTATTTTTTAAAAATGAATGGCAAAATGCTTCCAATAGAAACCTAACTGTTGCTATTGACCAATTGGTAAATTGGTTAAACAATTCCAATTTCCAAAACTAATACGGTTACAGTTAAATATTTACTACTTTTATAAGGCACAAATAATTTTGTAATACAATGCAGAGAGAAATTTTATACCTGAAAATTGCAAAAATAATCGAAGAACAAATCACTTCGGGAACCTTAAAAACAGCTGAAAAACTGCCTTCGATTCGTACGGTGCAAAAAATTTACAACGTAAGTATCAATACGGTAAAACAGGCTTTTTTAGAATTAGAAAGTAAATCGCTAATAGCATCACGTCCAAAATCGGGGTATTATGTTAGTCAAACATTTCACTCTAATTTAGCACTTCCTTCGATAAACCAACTTAAATTATCCGAACAGGAAAAAGCTCCGGAAGACTTAATCAGTAAGGTTTTCAACACTTTTACCGATAAAAACATTACACAATTCTCATTGGGAGTAACTGACAAAAGTCTGTTGCCCATTGCCAAACTCAACAAAGGAGTTATAAAAGTATTACGCAGTTTAGAAGACAGCGGAACCGGTTACGAACCCGCTCAGGGAAATATTAATTTGAGACGAAATGTTGCCAAATGGGCTTTTACCTGGGACGGACATTTAACCGAGGACGATATTGTAACCACTTCAGGAGCACTCAATGCCTTATTGTATTCGTTAATGACAGTAACAAATCCAGGGGATACCATTGCCATTGAGAGTCCTGTGTATTTTGGTATTTTGCAAATGATAAAATCATTAGGATTAAATATCATCGAACTTCCTACCCATCCTGTTACAGGTGTTGCTATCGAAGATTTGAAAAAAGTTTTACCTAAGATTAAGGCCTGTTGTTTAGTGACCAATTTCAACAATCCAATAGGAAGTTGTATGCCCGAGGAAAACAAAAAAGAAGTCGTTCGATTACTCACGCTGCATAATATCCCTTTGATTGAAGATGATTTGTATGGTGATATTTTTTTTGGCACCAACCGACCAAAACCCTGTAAGGCATTTGATGAAGCAGGAATTGTCATGTGGTGTGGTTCGGTTTCTAAAACCCTGGCTCCCGGTTACAGAGTAGGCTGGGTTGCTCCCGGAAAATTCAAAGAAAAATTAATCCGTCAAAAACTGATTCAAACCTTATCCAGTCCGCCATTGTATCAGGAAGTAATTGCTGATTTCATGGAACATGGCCGATACGATCATCATTTAAGAACTTTACGAAATACATTATATTCTAACTATTTACACTTTCAACGCACAATAGAAAACTATTTTCCCGAAAATACCAAAATTTCAAAACCACAGGGAGGCTTCGTGCTTTGGCTGGAACTCGATCCAAAAATTGATACTGCCGCCTTATATGACATTGCGATACAACAAAAAATAAGTTTTGCCCCGGGAAGGATGTTCACCCAACACGATCAATACAATAACTGTATGCGATTAAATTTTGCCGTAAAATGGGATGAAAAAGTCGAAGACAGTCTAAAGAGATTAGGCACATTAATCAAACAACAATTATAATGAAACTCTATCAAATTGATGCTTTTAGCAAAACCGTTTTCTCCGGAAATCCGGCTGCAGTTTGTCCGCTGAAAGAGTGGTTAAGTGATGCTATTATGCAAAAAATAGCCGCCGAGAACAATCTGGCCGAAACTGCATTTTATGTGAAAACTGGGGATAAATACGAGATAAGATGGTTTACACCCAAGATTGAAGTGGATCTTTGCGGTCACGCGACATTAGCGGCCGCTTTTGTATTGTTTAATTACGAAAACCACAATGATAATCACATTACTTTTTTTTCTCCCAGAAGCGGCAAATTAACCGTTACTAAAGAAGCTGATTTATTATCCTTAAATTTTCCGGTCGATGTATTGGAAGCCATTCCGTTAACTTCTCAAATAACGGATGGATTGAATATAAAACCTATTCAGGCTTTTAAAGGAAAAAGTGATTATATGTTCCTTTTTAACAACGAAGAAGAAATTCTGAATTTAGAACCCAACTTTGAAAAACTTTCAAAATTGCAAGTAAGAGGAATAATTGTCACTGCCAAAGGCGAAACTTCCGATTTTGTTTCCCGATTTTTCGCACCACAATCCGGTATTAACGAAGATCCGGTAACAGGTTCTGCACATACTACGCTTATCCCCTATTGGGCAAAAGAATTAAATAAAACCAAATTATCGGCTATTCAGCTTTCGGAACGAAGAGGTTATTTAGAATGTGAACTTTTAGAAGACAGAGTTCGCATTAGCGGATATGCTAAGTGTTACTTAATTGGAGAATACTTTTTATAAAAAGAAAAGCCGCTTTTAAAATAAAAAGCGGCTTTCTTTAAAAATTTATCAAACCCTAAAATGACAAATTCTATTTTTATATACTATACTAATCTATTTCTACTAATGCATTTTCCATAAAAATTTCCGGTTCTCTTTCATTTTGCCAATAATCAGCCAGAATACTCAAAACAACATCTTTTAATCCACTGAAAGAACTCTCTAATTGATTCTCTTCATCTTTGATTACTTCAATAAGCAATTCATTTACTTTCTTAATCTTCTCTGAATTTGTCATCTTGTCTATAAATTAATTGTTAATTAATTCCCTCTTTTAATCTGGAATAAAAGTATATGAATTCGCTTTTTACAGCAATACCCACTTTTAGTGATTTTTTGACAAGAAATTAAGAAAAAACAAAGTATTATCTTACTGCGTATCAAAAAACGTTAAAATTACACTTTTGAGGGTACTCAAACGCTTCAACCAAATTTGATATAAGACAAACAATTGGATTACAAAAATGACTAAAATAAAAGCCAGCAAAAAATACTTAGTAGTCGTAAAATGAATATTGTAAGAAAAAAATAATAACAATCCTGAAACAAACCCCACTCTGGCAATAATTGCAATCAAAGCATAGTTTTTTAACCTATTATAAAGTTGTTTTAAAGCAGTTTTGATATCAGAACCATCCGTTAAATATTTATTGTAATAATAGCCGTAAAGCCCGTGACCGATTGGTAAAATAAGACTGATTACCAAAATTAAATTAATCCATAAAGGCTTTCTCGCCCCGTCAAACATCGAATAATAAGCCACTAAAAATAAAAACCAGGCCGTTACCTCAATTACAATTTGCTTTCGAATAGATTTTAAAACAGGATGCTTGTTTTCTTGTAAGAGCGATAACATTTCTTCATCGGTTTTCAAAATAGGTTTTACAGCATTCCAATCTGATTTTAAATCGTCTATTTCCATAATTTATTTCATTAAGGTTTTAATTTTGGCTTTAATCCGATTGAGTTTTACCCCAACATAATTCTCATTGATACCTGTGATTTCAGCAATTTGCTGATAAGACAGTTCTTCAAAATACAAACTGATTAGCGCTTTTTCGCTATCGTCAAGCAGTTTCAAAACAGCAAACAATCGTTCTTGTCTTAATGCTACTTCATCATTGGGGTGTTCTTCGGCAAAATCAGGCAATTGATTCGAATAATTTATTGGCATCGTTTTTTTCCGAAAAGAAGCCAGAGCTGTATTTAAAGCAATCCGGTACATCCAGGTACTCAACTTGGATTCTCCTTTAAATTTGGGATAGGATTTCCAGAGTTGGAAAACAATTTCCTGAAATAAATCTTCCCGATCTTCAAGACCATCCCGGTACAATCGACAAAGTTTATGAATCATCGCATTGTACTGGGAAAGTGTGGCTAAAAAATCTTTTTCGATAGATTCCATTTACAAGTATTTCATTTTCAAATACAAACTAAGATAAACCAATTTTAGTTGTTTTCTATATTTAATTCTTTCTTTATCAAACGGATATCTTTCATAATTTGCTCGTTTTGAAGCTTCAGACTATCAATTTTTTCCTGTAATTTTTCATCTCTGATTTTTGATCTTCCTTCTGGTGAAGATTCTTTTCCACAACTCACTACTACAAAGAGCAGCATAATAAGTATTGTTTTCATAACGATTGATTTTTGACCTATTAGTTGTTCGAATTTTAAAAAACTTACAACTTTTATAAAAAAATATTTTAGCAATAAACAACTGAGCCCAAAACAAAAACATAACTAACTAATTTAAAACCATTTAAAAAATTTTCAGCGTTTTTTTTTGTAAATTTATTTAGTCCCTCAAGCACTCTAAAAAAACGGAATAATCTAATTTATAAAACAAATTCAAAGATGGAACCAGAACTACAACAAATCCGGGAGCAGCAAAAAGACTCCTGGAACAAGTTTTCCCCCGGATGGAAAAAATGGGACGACTTAATTATGGATTTTTTAAAACCCATAGGCGATAAAATGATAGCACTAATCAATCCTAAAGAAAATGAAAACGTGCTCGATGTTGCATCGGGAACCGGTGAACCCGGCATTAGTATTGCTGCAAAAATTGGAAACGGCAAAATAATATTTACCGATTTATCAAGTGGAATGCTCGAAATAGCTGAAGAAAACGCCCACAAAGCAGGAATTCCAAATTTTGATACTCAGACTTGCGATGTTTCCGAACTTCCTTTTGATGATAACAGCTTTGATATTGTTAGTTGCCGACTCGGGTTTATGTTTTTTCCTGATATCCAAATGGCGGCTAAGGAATTAGTAAGAGTTCTCAAACCCGGAGGACGACTCACAACATCAGTATGGTGCGGTCCTGAAAAAAACTTTTGGGTAACCGCCATTGGTGGCACCATAAACAAAAACATGGGACTTACACCTCCTCCTGAAGGAGCTCCGGGAATGTTCAGATGTGCAAAACCCGGTTTTCTGGCCGATATTTTTAAGGAAGCCGGACTTAAAAACGTTTCAGAATCCGAAGTAGCAGGAACAGTAAATTGCGGAACTGCCGAAACCTATTGGGATATGATGACTGAAATCGCCGCTCCATTTGTGGCCGCACTAAGTAATGCTGATGATACAATGAGAGCAAAAATAAAACAAGAAGTTTATGAATTAGTGAATGAAAAATTTCCTGATGGAAACGTTGCTATACCTTCAAGTGCATTCGTTATTTATGGTGAAAAATAATATTTAGACATCTGCCCTGCTTCTTTTTTGAAGCTCAATTCAAAAAATATTCAAAAAAAATTGCGCAACCAATTAATTGCATTATATTTGCAACTGATTGGTTTCGTTTTTTTTTTATTCCAAATGAGAAGAGATATATTTCAGGCAATTGCCGACCCTACCCGACGCGCCATTATAGGTCTTATTGCTGTTCAGGCAATGACGCCTAATGCCATTGCAGAACATTTTAACACGAGCAGACAGGCCATTTCTAAACATTTACGCATACTTTCGGAATGTGAGCTGCTGCAACAAGAACAAAAAGGCAGAGAAATTTATTATCAATTGGAATTAAACAAAATGAAAGAAATTGACCAATGGCTGGCACAATTCAAAGCTATTTGGGAAAACCGTTTCAACGAATTGGATAACATATTAGCAACTCTTAAAAATAAAACAGATGAAAACGAATCTACAGTTTGACTTTATTATCAATAAAGAAAATAACACCGTAAACGTAACAAGAGAATTTGCAGCTCAACTTTCTCTGGTTTGGGATGCCTGGACTAAGCCGGAAATATTAGATTTATGGTGGGCGCCTAAGCCTTATAAAACCCAAACCAAATCGATGGATTTTAGAGAAGGAGGTTCCTGGTTTTACGGCATGGTCGCTCCTGACGGATTGATACACTGGTGTAGAAATGATTATAAAAAAATAGACGTTTTAAAAAGTTTCTCAGGATTAGATGCTTTTTGTGACGAAAACGGTGCAATCAATACCGATTTTCCGCGTACGGTTTGGAACAACACTTTTACCGAAAACGGAGAAACCACAACCGTAACTATCGTTGCCCAATACGAAAAACTAGCCGACTTAGAACAAATTATCGCAATGGGATTCCAGGAAGGATTCACGATGGCATTGGGCAATTTAGATGAGTATTTAAACGAAGTAACTAAATGAATTTATTAAAACGCTTCAGTCCAATTGTTGTTATTTTCTTTTGTAGCCAAATAAATTTTGGTCAGGTCAATCTAAAAATTGAATCCGACAGAACTTATTTTACCGAAGGGAAAGACAGTATTTTAACGTATCAGGCTTCGGAAAAATCAATCAACGGAAAGCTCGTTCGTTCTAATTATATTCATCCGTTATACAGCCTGGATGGTGCAGTTCTAACCGAAGACTTCCCTGCCGATCATTTGCATCATCGCGGAATATTCTGGTCTTGGCACCAATTGTATATTGGTAACAAAAGAATAGGAGACGCCTGGGAAATACAAAATTTCAAATGGGAAGTTAGTTCTGTAAAAAAGAAAAAACAAAAAGACCGCAGCAAATCAATACAAACGACTGTCCTTTGGAAATCGCCTTTATGGACTGACAAAAACGGTGCAGAAAAAGCCTTTGTAAAAGAAACAACAACCATTAAAGTTTATCCAAAACAACCACATTATCGTTTAGTTGATATTGAAATCGTATTATTGGCTCTCGAAGCCAATATGAAAATTGGCGGCTCAGAAGACGAGAAAGGTTATGGTGGTTTTTCGCCCCGAATAAAATTGAGTGATGATGTTGAATTCACCAGTCCAGCTGGAAAAATAATACCTACAAATCTACCTATTCCTGCCAGCGAGTGGATGGATATTTCTGGTTCTTTAATCAAAAATGGCGTAGCTACCGGAATGACGGTATTGTGTAATTCTAAAAATCCCGGATTTCCAAACCCTTGGATTTTACGGGCTAAAAAAAGTATGCAAAACGCTGTCTATCCTTATCCGGGAGCAAAAGCAGTTCCACTTTCCAATAAAAAACCAACTGTTTTGCGCTATCGATTAGTTATTCATGATGGCAATGCGAATGCGATCCCAATTGCTGAAATTTATAAATCATATATAAAGAATTAAATCGCTGTAGTTTACACAATAAAAAAGCAGAACTATTAAACACAAATTGCACAAATTTTCACGAATTAGTATGTGAAAATCTGTGCAATTTTCGATTTTAAAAAGCCTAAATGTTAGTTGGAAACCACCTCATACGTAGGATCTTCGATAATATTTACTTCAATAATTCCCTCGGCATTTTGTAATAACTGACGGCAGTCTTCACTTAAATAGTGTAAATACACTTTTTTGCCTGCTTTGGCATAACGCCCGGTAATTTTGTTTACCGCATCAATAGCACTCATATCGGCAATTTTACTTTCTTTAAAATCAATCACTATTTCTTCAGGATCGTTCAATACATCGAATTTTTCAGCGAAAGTAGTAGTCGAACCAAAAAATAGAGGACCGTAGATTTCGTAATGCTTCACACCTTTTTCATCAACATATTTTTTGGCACGAATGCGTTTGGCACTTTCCCAGGCAAAAACCAAAGCCGAGATAATAACTCCAATCAATACAGCCAAAGCTAAATTGTGCAATACAATCGTAATAATCGCAACGGTAACGCCAACGAAAATATCCTGTTTAGGCATTTTATTAATGATTCTAAAACTCATCCATTCAAAAGTACCTATTGCCACCATAATCATCACTCCTGTTAAGGCTGCCATTGGCAATCTTTCAATAACCGGAGCGCCAAATAGCACAATACAAAGAATCGTCAACGCTGCAACAATCCCCGACAAACGAGCTCTGGAACCAGCCGATAAATTCACTAAAGTCTGCGCAATCATAGGACAACCTCCCATTCCAAAGAAAAAACCATTTAAAATATTAGCACTTCCCTGAGCCACACATTCCCTGTTGCTATTTCCTTTCGTTCCTGTAATTTCATCTACTAGATTTAACGTCAAAAGACCTTCCGTTAGGCCAACACAAGCCATAATCAATCCATAAGGAAGAATCAATTGTAAAGTTTCTAAATTCAATGGAATATTCGGAATATGGAAAGGCGGAAATCCTCCACTCACCGAAGCAATATCGGCAACGGTTTTCGTTTGGATTCCGAAACCTAAAACCAACGCAAAAACAACCATAATAGCCACCAAAGAAGCAGGAACGGCTTTTGTAATTTTTGGAAATCCCAGGACAATCCCGATGGTCAAAGCCACCAAAGCCAACATTACATACAACGGACTTCCGGACAACCAGACACTTTCACCATTAACAACTGTTTTAAACTGTTCTAATTGCGACATAAATATCACCACAGCCAAACCATTCACAAAACCATACATTACAGGCTGAGGAACTAAACGAATGAATTTACCCAATTTGAACAAACCAATTAAAATTTGGATGACTCCCGCCAAAGCCACGGCTGCAAAAACATAATCCAATCCATGTGATTTCATCAGCGCAATCAACACAATTACCGTAGCTCCTGCCCCGCCCGAAATCAAGCCCGGACGACCTCCAAAAACAGCAGTTACCAAGCCCATTATAAAAGCAGCATACAATCCTACCAATGGCGGAAATCCAGCCAGAATAGCAAACGAAAGCGATTCGGGAATCATCGTCATGGCGACGGTAAATCCGGCTAAGATTTCCGTTTTGTAATTTACTTTTTGCGAAAAATCAAATAAGCTAAAATATTGTTTCATGCTGTCAAATGAGAATTTATAAAATGAAAGCTGCTTTTTAAAGAAGTGCAAAAGTAAGTTTTTTAATCTGCTGAACCTGCAAAATCGGCCTGAACATTTTCAGCTAATTCTGTATCCAACTATTTCAAAAACTCATTCTTAATCGTTTTTTGATTATATTTAAAACTGAAAACAATTGAATTGTTAATACAAAAATCATCAAATGGAAACCAACGATTTTTTCGAAGACGCATTCGAATACACCTATCATTTTAATCAAAAGCTAATTCAGTTATTCGAAAATGAAAAAGAAGCCATTCCTGAAAAATCAATCCAGTTACTCAACCATTTAATTAATGCGCAGCAAATTTGGAATGAACGCATTCTGGGCACGAAACCCAGCGTTGCTGTTTGGGAAATCCAAACTTTAGAAAGCTTAAAAAAACACAACAAAACCAATTACAACCAAAGCCTAAGGATTTTAAAAACCATTGATTTAAGTCAAAAAATCACTTATAAAAACTCAACCGGAAACACTTTTTCCAATTCGGTTCAGGAAATCCTTTTTCATATCATCAATCATGCTACTTATCACAGAGCACAAATTGCAACTGATTTAAAGGCAAATGGTATAGCCCCAATCAATACCGATTATATTTTTTATAAAAGGAAATAGAAGAGGTTATTTTTTTATATGTTCTGATAAAATGCTAGCTGAAAAAATTTATTTTAAACATAAGATTATGATTAATAACATTTTAACACATTTGATAATTATCAAAATCTCATATACAGTTGAGCTAATCTATCCCAAAAAAGATATATAAACTCATAAAAGAAAAAACTGAGGATATAAGAGTTAGAAACTACCAAATCGCAACACCAACAAATATTGCCTTAAAAAAAAGATACAAATAATAAGCTATGAAATATAAAATACTGACCATTCTGATTGGCTTTTTTTGTGTAGTGACAAATCTATATTGGTTTTTCAACAAAAACATTCAACCAGAAATTTGTATGCGAATAAACATTTGGACTGCTTTCCTACTCTTCTTAGTTATACTTTTACCAACCATTCAACAGCGATTAAAAAATGAAAAATAAGAAATCATTTTCATCAAAACTTTTTAGTAGTTGGAAAAAACTTGGTCCCGGACTTGTAACAGGTGCAAGTGACGATGATCCATCAGGCATTGCTACTTATTCTCAAGCCGGTGCTGCATTTGGACTCTCAACATTATGGACTGCAATAATTGCTTTTCCACTCATGGCGTCTATTCAGCAGATGTGTGCCAGAATTGGGTTAGTAACATCCCATGGATTAACAGGTACACTTAAACAACATTATCCAAGACCTATTTTATATCTAACGTTATTGTTTAGCTTCCCTGCCATTGTAATGAATATCGGTGCCGACATTGCAGGTATGCGAGCTGTTGGAAATCTTCTATTCCCATCCATTGATGCTAATTATTTCAGTGTTGTTTTTACGATTATCCTTTTGATTCTAATTGTCTATTTACCATATCAAAAAATTGCTTCAGTTCTAAAATATCTATGCATTGTTATGTTGGTTTATTTTATTGTTCCGTTTTTGTATAAACAGGATTTTGGAGAAATTATTAAAGCAACATTTATTCCTACAATAAAATTTGACAAGGATTTTATCGCCATTCTGGTAGGCATTCTTGGCACTACCATCTCACCCTATCTGTTTTTTTGGCAAGTATCTGTAGAAGTTGAAGAAATGAGGCATAAGCGTAGGCATTTGATTGTAGACAAAAAGTTAATCCATGACATGGACCAGGATGTAGATTTTGGGATGACCGTTTCGGGTTTTGTTATGTATTTTATTATTCTTACTACAGGCACCGTTTTGTTTAAAGGCGGTATTCATCAAATTGATACCGTCGAGCAGGCTGCCTTGGCATTAAAACCTTTAGCCGGAAATTTGTCATATCTCCTTTTTGCCATTGGTGTCATTGGAACAGGGCTTATTGCAATTCCTGTATTGAGTGGTGCTATTTCATACATCATTACCGAAACTTTTGGCTGGAAAGAAGGACTTGACAAAAAATTTCATGAAGCCAAAGCATTTTATATCATCATTGCCATTTCATTAGTATTGGGTTTATCTTTGAACTATGTAGGCATCACTCCTATTCAGTCATTGATTTATACAGCTATCCTTTATGGATTAACCGCTCCCGTCTTAATTGCAATTATCCTTCATATTTCCAACAACAAAAAAATAATGGGAGAAAATGTGAATGGAAGAATGACAAATATTCTTGGATTTACTGCATTAATTATTATGACAGTTACTGCTGTAGCGTTGATTTACATGCAATTTTCAAATTAATGAAACTATTGATACACACATCACCCACTCTGGCTCGTTTGCAAAGAGTACCTACTTTTATCTTTATAATCTAATTTAGGTACTCGCCACAGGTAAGCACCAGAATTGTAGGTGTAAGAGAAATAAAAAAAAAAAACAGATTACACAGATTTACACAGATTAAATTCTGCTAATCTTAATTAACCTGTAGCTAAAAAAGATTCTTAAACACATCATTTTTACTTAATTTACAAGCAAGCTCTTTTATTCATTTAAAAGGAGGGTTCTTTTTTGGGCATTCCTCTCCGTAAAAACTTCGGGACAGGCTGTCCACTATATTCCCGATTTGAAAAACTACGGCTGGCGCCTTGTTTTTCTAAACCGGGAGATGCCTCTTCCATCTTTAACGCAAACAAACTCCATAATCAAAGTCATTGCGAGGAACGAAGCAATCTCACTATCAGAATCCTCAATCTAGAAATCTAGCTTAAAACCTTAAGAGAAATTACCCAAAATAATTTCCCTCTCAAAATATTTGTAAGAATATTTAAATATATTTGAAGAATAAATAAGTCTGATGTTTATCAGGCTTACACACCCAAATCAAAGTATATAAGTCTGATTTTGTCAAACCTATATATAAGTTAGTGGCAAGCACCTTGCAGAATCGAAAATCTAACGCAATTTTAATTAAAATACTATTTGTAAAAAGTATAAAATACAAATATAAAACGATGGAAAAAGAAAAAAAATACGTAATATCAGAAGACGATAAATTACAACAAAATTCAAAAAAATATTTTTCAAATATTTGGAAAGATTCAGTTTTTAGTAAAATAATTGCAAATGGTATTTTACTTCTGTTTACATTGATTGCAATAATCATTGGACAATTAATTAATGTTTCAACAGCAGAAGAATTTATTAACTACTTTTTTAACTTCGAGGTTAAACTTTACGCATTAGCAGTAACTGCTGGAATAATAACTATTGGATATTATTTATACTTAAAATTTTTGAAGAAAAAAGATGATGGCTATAAAACATTTTTGTCTCAAAAAATTGGACATTATAGGTTTGCTGACTTAAATAATATATTATTAACCTCTTATCAAGAAATTCCAGCTGTTTTACAGATGGAAATGGGTCACAAAAAATTAGATTTGTTGACACTATTTATAATGACAATACCGCTTTACTGTTCTGGAATGGATTGGGATAATCCTAACGATGAATCTGGTTTCCTATATTATCGTTTAGGTCCAAGATTAATAACTTATGGTCTTTTAGAGAGAATTCCTTCTCTTGATAATAACACTGAAGGAAACATAAATTCCTATACAATTCAACCTAGTGAAAATGGATTCAAATTTTTCGCTTTACTAGAAACTCTAGAAAGAATTGAAAACACAAAAGAATACGAAAAAGAATTTGATGAAAAAACAGAAAAAAAGCCAGCCACTAACCGCTAGTAAGTGATAGTCGGGAATTAGGCTTAATTTGAAAATAGTCTTGCATTTGGAAATTTTGGTAAATCCGAAAATAGGGCTTAATTTAATTATAAACATCTTGTAGCAAGGGAAGGATAGCGATAATTCAGAGAAAACATTTAAACTAAACTACAAACTATGAGAATCTTTCAAGGATTAATATTTTTACTGTTTTTTAATTATTCCTCAGCGCAATTAATTGGTGAAGGTGATTACAAAATATTTTTCAAAAAGTTGACCAAGATTGGACAATATAATCTTAAGGACAAAGAGAATAATTGTACACAAAGGATCAAATATTTGGGTAAAATTATTTCAACAGACAAACACACTTTCAAAGTATTAACTTCACATAAAAATCTTAGTGGAAAAGGTGTAAATGATTTAGTTTTTATATCCGCAAACAATATAGAATATATTTATCGTTTAAATTTACCATCAGATTTCCCAATATATATTTCAAATAACAGATTGTATTTTAAAAATGAACGGAAATTAAATGTAAGTATGAGTATTGGTCCTCTAACTGAAGAATTTTGTACACCGGTTGAATGTTTCTCTAAAATATAGTAACCCAGCTCTTCAAAGTCTCCTGACTTCGAAAAATTAAAATAACTTAGTAAAAAATAACTCCTTCCCGGGTTGTTTTTTTATTTCCATTATTTTCTATTATTTTCGAAAATTATTTATTTTCTTCGAAAAATAACTAATTCATTTGTAATTGTAATTTTAAGTCTTAATTTTACAAGAATACTAAAACGATAACACAAAGTAGCTCAATAAAAGAAATGGAAAGAATTTTTGCAGAATATTACATTGAAACCCCTTATGAAGTAGAACAGGCTGCAGCCGTATTAGCAGGGGAACAATCATCGGGAACATTTGTTTCAGTTCCGGGAGAAACTGCCGAACTAAAACAACGTTTTGCTGCCCGCGTAGAAAACATTGAAAAACTGGATATTGTTGACGAACCTTCGATTCCGGGAAACAGCATTCCCGGTAAAAAATACCAAAGAGCCAAAGTTCAGGTAAGCTGGTCTATTGAGAATTTCGGTTATAATTTACCGGTTCTTATCAGTACTTTACAAGGAAATTTATACGAAATCAGTCAGTTTACAGGTTTAAAACTAATGGATTTTGAGGTGCCTGATTCTTTTAAAAATCATTACAGAGGACCTCAATTTGGAATCAAAGGTTCTAAAGCTTCTTGTGGTGTGACCGACAGACCGATGATTGGAACCATTATCAAACCAAGTGTGGGTATGGGTGTTGACGAAACAGCAGCTTTGGTAAAAACATTAATCGACGCAGGTATCGATTTTATCAAGGATGATGAATTGATGGGATCTACCGCCAACTCTCTTTTTGACGATCGTGTAAACGTTATCATGAAAGTAATTAATGAGCACGCACACAAAACAGGGAAGAAAGTAATGTATGCTTTTAACATCAGTGACGAAATTGACCAAATGCAACGAAAATACGATCTAATCAAGAAACACGAAGGGACTTGTGCGATGATTAGCATCAACAGCGTGGGATTGAGTGCGACGAAAAAAATATGTGATCAGGGTGATTTGGTTATCCACGGTCATAGAAATGGCTGGGGAATGTTAAACCGTCATCCGCTGTTGGGAATTGAATTTCCTGCTTATCAAAAAATATGGCGTTTGGCCGGTGTGGACCAAATGCACGTTAACGGAATCCAGAATAAATTCTGGGAATCGGACGATTCGGTTGTAAAATCGATACAATCCTGTTTAAAACCATTTGTGTGTGGCAACAATCCTTTACCGGTAGTTTCTTCGGGACAATGGGGCGGACAGGCACCTGAAACCTATAGAAGAACCCAAACCACCGATTTATTATACATGGCCGGTGGCGGAATCCTGGCTCATCCTATGGGAGCAACAGCCGGAGTAAACGCCTTGCAACAAGCATGGAAAGCGGCCGTTGATGGATTGTCAGTAGAACAAGCCGCATTAGAATATCCTGAATTTGAAGCATCAGTAAAAAAATTCTCAAAATAATGAAAGAACATCCTTTATTATTGGCCTATTATGGAGATGATTTCACAGGCTCCACGGATGCTTTGGAATTCCTGACTTTAGCCGGTATTAAAACCGTTCTATTTCTCCGGTCTCCACTTCATAAAGACTTAGCGCTTTTTCCCGGCGTACAGGCTATTGGTCTGGCTGGAAAAAGCCGTTCGATGTCTCCAACAGAAATGGAGGGCGAATTATATCCTGCTTTCGAAACCTTAAGAGATTTCAATCCGGAACAGGTGCATTATAAGGTTTGCTCTACATTCGATTCGGCGCCACATGTGGGAAACATTGGTAAAGCCATCGAAATAGGCAGCGAAGTTTTTAATCAAAAAACAACCTTAATCTCCCCTGCTGCACCACATTTAGGACGCTATTGCGCTTTTGGAAATTTATTTGCACGAATGGGAACCATCGGAAATGGCGAAATTCACCGCATTGACCGCCATCCATCGATGAGCAAGCATCCTGTAACACCAGCACATGAAGCTGACCTGAGATTGCATTTGGCACAGCAAACTTCAAAATCAATTGATTTAATCAACATTACTACAATTGAAGCGGGTACAACATCAGTTTTGAAAGAATTGGAATCCAAAGAGGGAAAAGAAATTTTGTTTTTTGACGGATTGAATCAGGCGCATTTAAAAACCATTGGAGCCGTTTTTCATCAAAAAGGAAAAGAAAAAACACTTTTTACAGTGGGTTCCTCCGGAATCGAAATGGCATTAGGATTGGCTTGGAAAGAAGAGCAATTAATCCAAAAAGAATTCCAGTTTAGCCATCCGGGAGAAGCCAGTCCACTTTTAGTGATTTCGGGAAGCTGTTCACCAGTAACGGCCAACCAAATAGAATATGCATTGGAAAATGGTTTTGAAGGCATCGCTTTAGAAAGTAAAGTCATGCACCACGACCATCAGGAACAAAGCATTGCCGATGTTGCTAGAGAAATCATTGGCAATATTAAAAAGGGAAAAAGCACCGTTTTGCATACCAGCATTGGAACAAATGACAAAAGAATTGCTGAAACCGAAGATTATTTAAAACACAGCGGTCTTAACCATAAAGAAATCCAAAAACAAAGCAGTAAAATTTATGGCCGTGTTTTAGGACAAATTATAAAAGACGTACTAAAATCAACAAAAGTGCAACGAATACTATTTGCCGGAGGGGATACTTCGAGTTATGCAGCTTCAGAACTTAGAATTTTTGCCTTAGAAATGATTGCGCCACTTGCACCGGGAGCACCGCTTTGCAAAGCCATTTCGGAAGACGAATTGGTAAACGGTTTGGAATTAAATTTCAAAGGAGGTCAAGTAGGCACTCCGGATTATTTCATAAAAGTTTTAAAAGGAGAAAAATTAACATAAAACAGCAATAGCAGCTATACGCTGTAAAAACAACAAATTAACACATGACAGCAAAAACATTAGGATTCGTCCACACCTCAGCTACATTAGTGCCTTTATTCCAACAATTGACTTCAGAATATCTAACTGGAGTAGAAACTTTCAACATTGTAGACGACAGCTTGATTAAAGATGTAATCAAAAAAGGAAAATTAATGCCAAATACGGCGGCAAGAGTGGTAAACCACGTTAAAGCAGCCGAAGAAGCAGGTGCCGATGTAATTTTGGTAACTTGCTCTTCTATTGGCGTAGCCATAGAAACTGCAGCCACTTTATCCAGCGTTCCTGTAATTAGAGTGGATCAGGCAATGGCTGACGAAGCCGTACAAATCAGTGAAAAAATTGGTGTTATTGCTACTTTACCTACTACCCTTGAACCAACGAGTGATTTGGTACGAAGAAGAGCCTTAGCTGCTGGAAAAAATGTAACTATAGTTTCTAAATTATGCGAAGGTGCTTTTGAAGCTTTAATGAGTGGCGATGCTGCAAAACATGACGAAATGGTTGCTAAAGCATTAAAAGAATTGATGCAGGAAGTGGGCGTTATTGTTTTAGCTCAGGCTTCAATGGCTCGTGTTGTTGACGGTTTGACTGATGCTGAAAAAGTAGTACCTATCTTGGCCAGTCCGGCAATTGCGATGAAAAAATTAGCCGAAATTTACTTTTAATAAATCTCCTATGCGTAAATTTTTTCTTTGGGCTAGCCCTGTTTTATTTATCGTTGCAGCTATTGGCTGGTTTTTAGAAATTGACCCAGTTTGGAAAATGAGTTTAATTGCAGCCTTTTCAAGTCTGGCTGTTGGTATTGGCCACAGCAAACTTTTAAGTGGTTACCAATACACCTTTTGGATTATCACTGCCGTATGCGCTGGTTTAATTTATCCGCAAACTTTTTTGCACATTGGCTCGATAGATTTACGCAATAAATGGCTCATTCTTATCATAATTCAATTGGTAATGTTCGGAATGGGAACTCAAATGAGTATTGAGGATTTTACCGGTATTCGAAAATCAGGAAGAGGAGTTATCATTGGACTTTTAGGGCATTTTACCATTATGCCTATTACCGGTTTTATACTGGCAAAAACATTTCATTTCGAACCCGAAATTGCAGCGGGAATTATTCTCATTGGCTCTTGTAGCAGTGGTTTAGCTTCGAATGTAATGACTTATATTGCCAAGGGAAATCTGGTTTTATCAGTTACGGTAACCGCCATTTCTACCTTAGCTGCTCCGGTTATGACTCCTTTTTTAATGAAAATATTTGCCGGAACCATGGTTGAAGTGCAGTTTTTCAACATGATGATGGAGATTATCAAAATTGTTTTGGTACCATTAGCAGCAGCTATGATTCATGATATCCTTAAAAACTATGGAGCAACAGCCCGAAAAAGAATTGATGTTTTAACTGCAATAGCTGCAATTTGGTTAGCTACATTGTTCTTTTTCAATGATTCTCTTAACTATAAAGCTGACAGTGCAATTGCTCATATAATCGAAATTAGCTGCTTTATAGCCGGAGCATTTATTGTTGGAAAACTATATCATGTGTTGTATAAAGCCTATCCAAAAATAGACAGCTTAATGCCATATTTTTCTATGTTTGGAATTATTTATTTCACTTTGGTAACCACCGCAGCGGGAAGAGATAATTTATTACAAATAGGATTTTTACTTTTCGTAGTCGCTATTCTTCACAATGGTGCCGGATATTTCTTTGGTTATTACCTGAGCCGTATTTGTGGCTTGGACAAAAACAGCAGCCGTACCATTGCATTTGAAGTAGGTTTACAAAACGGAGGAATGGCTTCGGGATTAGCGGGAGCCATGGGCAAATTAGCCACTGTAGGTTTGGCAGCAGCAGTTTTTAGTCCCTGGATGAATATTTCTGGTTCTTTATTAGCCAATCATTGGAAGAAAAAAGCAGAGGTTGAAGAAAAAACGGAAGCTAGTTTATGTAGCACCTAAGAAATTTTCATTTCTATCATATAAAAATCATCTGGTATCTATAAAATGATATCAGATGATTTTTTTTTACAAAATCTCTTTTATTATCCTTTTCCGAAGCAAACTTATATTTTATTTAAAAGCAATACTCTCTCCTCTTTTAAAATTGTTGTTTTTTTTAATAAAACCTATTAATTATAATTTTAAGCACTTGAAAATTGTTAAATTTTAACTTTAAACTAACAATTCCATCCAAAAACCCCTTTTTAAGAATAATAAAAAAATAAACGCTAATTTTTATATTATATATATATATAGTTTGTTTTTTATATAAATAAAACTATTTTTAACTAAAATTTATTTTGGCATTAATTTCTTTTTATTACTTTAGCCTTGTTCTTAATGTTAAATCCCTAACTTTTAATTAAAAATGTAATCGATTACCTAGTAAACAGCGAAAAAAAATTTCTCAACCAATGTAATCGATTACCCAAATATCTTATTATTGCTCAAATAAAATTTTCACTAACCCTAACTTTTAAAATCTAATTGATTTCTAAAAAACAGCAAAAAAATTTCTCAACCAATGTAATCGATTACCTAAAAGATCTTATTATTAACAAATCAAATTTTTTACTAACCAAAAATTAAATCAATATGCGGAAAAACTAAAAAACACATCACTCACTAATTACTCATTAAATTAAAAATTTCAACTACCAAAAAAATATGGATACAATAAACAGGAAGTATTACTTCATTCTACTTGGAATACTATTTTATTTACCAATGTTTGGACAACAAACAAACATTAAAGGTGTTGTCAAAGACGCTAAAACCGGAATGCCTTTACCGGGAGTTACTGTACTTATTAAAAGTACAACTAAAGGTACTTCTACCGATTTTGATGGAAAATATAACATCAATGTTGACTCTAAAGGGACTCTACAATTTAGTTATATTGGTTACAAAACCACTGAATTATCAGTAAATGGAAAAAACACAATTAACATTAGTTTAAACGAAGAAAGCAACCAGCTTGAAGAAATTGTAGTTGTTGGATACGGTACTGCAAAAAGAAAAGACCTTACGGGATCAGTTGTATCAGTAAAAGGTAAAGATCTTGCAGCTTATCCTGTAGCAAACGTAGCTTCAGCCATGCAAGGAAAAATGCCCGGAGTTACTGTGACAGCTTTAGATGGTCGTCCAGACTCAAAAGTTTCAATCAGAGTACGTGGTGGTGGTTCTATTACTCAAAGTAATGATCCTTTATTTATTGTTGACGGCTTTCCTGTAAGCAACATTAATGACATCCCTGCTTCTCAAATTGCAAGCATCGATGTATTAAAAGACGCTTCTTCAACTGCTATTTATGGTGCTCGTGGGGCTAATGGAGTTATTCTTGTTACTACCAAAACACCAATTGCTGGCAAAACAACTGTTACTTATACTGGTAGTACACAAATTAAATCGCCTGCAAAATATCTGGGAGCACCAAATGGCTATGATTTTGTAAAACTAAACTGGGATTATGCAACTCTTTTTGGTAATGCTAGCGCATGGGCAAGTGAATACGGACTTGGAACTGCCAATAGCAGCTTAAACCCAGCAGGTATAAATGCATACAAAAATGCCCCTTACAGAGACCTGGAAAGAGAAGTTGTCAGAAGTACAACAGCACAAAATCATAATATCACTATAAGCGGTGGTAATGAAAAAACTAAATACAGTGTTTCATTTGACAAATTAGATGATAATGGTTTAAAAATAGAATCTTATTACAAAAGAACGAATGTATTAGCAAAAATAAAAAGTGAAATAGCTAAAAATCTTGATTTTGAAGCAGATATGTATTACAGTAATCAGGAAGTTTTTGGAAGTGAATCTCAATCCAGCGCAGTGGGCTCCAGACTAACTACTGCTTCACGCTATACCCCAGTTACTCCCTTAGGTGACCCTACCACTATTCTTGGACTCTATGAATCCTATGTTAAACCACAGTATGACCCAATCTCAGTGATTAAGGATATATATGATAAAACAGAACGTCAAAAATACAGAGCCAACCTTGCTCTAAACTGGAAAGTTACTGATGCATTAACCTTACGTACTGATTATGGTACATCCAGAAATTACAGTACACGTTATCAATTTACTGGTGCATTTGCCAAAAACACTGTAGGTGTAAAAGGAGGAGATGCAACAATTAGTAAAACTAACGAAACAGGATATCGTTTAGTAAATACTCTTAATTATAAATTCTTAAAACTAGGAGACAATCATAATTTGAGTGTATTAATAGGACAAGAGATAAACAGTAAAGAAGGCGAAAACACTAGCCTTTCCGGTATTAATTACCCTATTTCATTTGATTACAACAGGGCATTTTCATTAATGAGTCAGCAGGGAGATCAAACTGCCGTAAAAATTGAGAATACCTATGATGTTCCCGGCCATTTAGCCTCATTTTTTGGGCGTGTAAACTATACTTTTAAAGACAAATATATATTTACAGCAACATTACGTGCTGATGGTTCCAGCAACTTTGCTCCTGCAAACAAATGGGGTTATTTTCCAGCGGCTGCCTTTGCCTGGAGAGCATCAGACGAATCATTTTTTCAAAATTCAAAAGTAATCAGCAACCTGAAATTTCGCTTAAGCTACGGTCAGGTAGGTAATGACCAAATTTCTCCTGGTCTATGGACAGAAAATTGGACAGGAAGCACTGGATACGCCTATAATAATATCAATAATGGTATTTACATTCCTTCCACTTCTATGTTAATAAATCCTGAATTAAAATGGGAAACTACTATAACAAGAAATTTTGGTATCGACTATGGATTGTTTGACAATAGATTATACGGTACCGTTGATGCCTATTGGAATACGACCAAAGATCTTTTATTACCAAAAAGCATACCTGCTTACACAGGTTATTCTAATCAAATGGATAATATAGGACAAACTCGTAATATTGGTCTTGAGTTTGCTTTGGGTGCAGATATCGTTAGAGATGGAGATTTTAAATTATCCGCTAATATGAATATTTCTTTTAACAGAAATAAAGTGGAATCACTTTCAGAAGGGATAAATTACAGTTATTACAATAGCGGATGGGCATCAACGTCACCATCACCTATTAATGGAGATTATACTTTTAAAGTAGGTGATCCTGTTGGATTGATTCGTGGATACAAATACGATGGATTCTACACAACAGCTGATTTTGACTACAATCCTACTACCAAAGCATACACGCTAAAATCAGGGATAGCTGATTCAAGTGGTGTACTGGGATTCCCTGGTCTTCCAGCTAACGCAGCTTACCCTGGTATGCTAAAGCTTGAAAAAGTAGGCACAACAACTAATCCTACAAAAATTAACGAAACTGACGATGCCACAATCATAGGTAATACCAATGCTAAATTTACAGGCGGATTCAATATTAACGCCTCTTACAAATCATTTGATTTATTATTAGGATTTAATGGTTCTTATGGTAATGATATATACAATGCCAATAAATTAGGAAATTCTTTCGGAAACAAATCACCATTCCGAAATTTTAGCGCATCTACACAAAATGCCTATACTTTATTTGATGTTAATTCAAGTGGAGATTTAGTACGTGTTTATGATCCTGCAGCTTTAGACGCTTTAAACGCAAATGCCAAAACCTATATGCCATTTCACGAAACTGCAGTAATACACTCAGGTGGAATTGAAGATGGATCATTTTTAAGATTAAACAACGTAACTTTAGGATACACTTTACCAACTGAAATTTCAAAAAAAGTAGCTATTCAAAATCTAAGAGTATATGCTACTGTTGTAAATGCTTGGATCTGGACAAAATATACTGGATACGATCCTGAGGTTGATTCTGGAAATGGTAGAAATGGTACTTATCCAACTCCCGGAATGGACTTTGGAGCATACCCTAAAGCACGTACTTTTACTCTTGGATTAAGTGCTAAATTCTAAGTTGACAATTAATTAAAAATATATAAAAATGAAAAGAAAAATAATATACTTAGGACTCTTATCAGCCTTGATGTTTACCTCATGCCAGGATTTTCTTGAAACTCAATCGGATTCCAATTTTGATACGGAATTTGTCTTTCAATCGGCATCCGAAGCAGACAAAGCATTATTAGGAGCCTATCAATTAGTTAGTACTGAATCTGGAATACATTCCGCTAGATTATTTTATGAATCAATTGGTGTGGGATCTGATATCGAATTAGGACCAGAATTTCCAGTAAATTTCGGACGTTATAATGCAGAAAATTTATACTTTAAAACCCCAACTTTAGCAGACAACTTACCAGATGGCTGGAATGGAATATACAAAACAATTAATCGTTGTAATGTAATTATTGCGGCTTTTGAAAAAAATGCTGCTTATATTGAAGCTGATAAAACAAAAGCTTCTGCCCTAACGCATTTATATGGTGAAGCCGTAGCTATTCGTGCAACCATGTATTTTGAATTGACCAGAAACTGGGGAGATGTAATTTACTTTAAAAAACCCATATTATCTGAAGCAGATTACAAAAATGAAGGTTTGACAGATCGAAACACGATTCAGGAATCAGAATTAGATAATCTAATTAGAGTGGAACCGATGATGTATCGATTAAATTCAGGCGGTAATGCTACAACAGCAACCCGTATGACTAAGGAATACGTTCAGGGACTAATAGGACGTTTGGCTTTAATCAGAGGAGGTTATGCACTTCGTCCGCCTAGCTATAGCGGTGATGGAGATGTAATTCAATCCCATAGCACCAGAGGAAAAATGGTGCGTAGAGCGGACTATTTAAAATATTACACTTTAGCTAACACTTATTTAAAAAAGCTAGTATACGAAGGAAATGCCTCTTTGGTAACTACAGATCCAAGAACACCACTTCAAAAATTCAGTAACCCTTTTCAATCTATTTTCCAAAACGGAATGGACTATAAAATAAGTCCTGAAATGATTTTTGAGGTAAGTCAAACAGCAGGAAGTTCAACAGAACGTCCTTATGCTTTTGGTCGTCCTTCTGCTGGAGGTAGTACAGCCTACCCTCCAAAAGCTTATGGCCAAATACGTTTTTTCCCAACCTACTATTTTGGTATGTTTGACAACAAAGATTTAAGACGTGATGTTACAGTTACCACAACAGGATTAGGTGGTGTTGCTGACGAAAAAATGCTTCTGTTTAAAAAAGGAAGTACCACATCAGGAGGTCTATCTTTAAACAAATGGGATTACTCACGTATGACAGATAAAAAATACGCAACTGTACAAAGAGTAGCGGGAATCAATGCTCCTGTAATGCGTATGGGGGACATGATATTATTATTAGCAGAAACCTATTCTGTATTAGGAGATGATGCTAGTGCCAGAGCTGAACTATTAAAAATCCGTCAACGTGCATTTAACCCAAGTGATGCTGAATATGCTTTAAAAACTACTACCTATGTTAATAGCAAATCAGGAGCAACGCTTTTATCAGCTATTCAGGATGAACGTGCGTTTGAATTAGGAGGAGAAGGACAACGTAAAATGGATTTAGTACGCTGGGGAATATTAGGAAAAAAAGTAAATGAACTTCAAATGCAAATGACTTTAATGGCAGATGCGCTTCGTGCTACTGGTTCTTATACATTTCCAAATGGTAACGTAATTTCCAGCTATATCTACACTAAAACCTATACTCTTGCACAAGCACAGGCTTTAGGTTTAAATGATATCCTAACAGGTAATAATTATGTTACTGAATCAGATCCTTTATATCCATTATTATTCCCAGGATGGAGAGGTACTGCTACTGATTGGGTTACTCCTCCAGCTGTTACCTTAAAGAAAACAATGTTAGCAATAAAAGGATTATTCAAACCATTAACATCTCCCGAGATTACAGCTGCTACAGCAGCAGGTTATGCTAAAGTTGCGTATGGAATTGACCTTATTAATGATGATTCTAAACCTTGGGAAGTGAATACTAATGGTGTATTTGGAGGTTATCTTCCAGCAGATTATACAGCTAATTATTCCCCACTTTATTTATTAGCTATTCCTGCTGCAACTATCCAGGCTTCAGGAGGTAATGTCTCTAATAACTATGGTTTTCCAAACCAATAATTAATTTAAAACATTTATAAAATACAATAACCCGTCTCGTTTCAGAACAAGACGGGTTATTTTATACAAAATATTTTTTTTCAAAAACAAAATACCATAAGACTTTAACTATAAATTGATTATATTTAAAAACCTTTAAAAAACCACATATCAAATCTATTAATCAACCTTAATTAAAAAACCAAAGTTTTATGGAAGTTACACGAAGAAAATTTTTAACGTCAATAAGCATGCTTGCGGCTTATACAGCATTTCCTCTTAGTTCTTTTGATTTTGACACTACTACAAAACTTCGAATTGTTCTTGTAGGAACAGGAATCAGGGGGACTAGTTTTTGGGGCAAAAGATTGGTTCAGGAATATTCAGATATACTTGAATTTGTTGGCCTCAGTGATATTAATCCCGGAAGATTAGAATACGCAAAAAAATACATGGAGGTCAATTGTCCTACATTCGTAAATTTTGATGAAATGTTACAAAAAACAAAACCGGATTTAATTATTGTAACTACAAAAGATTCAACCCATCATCAATTCATCATCAAAGGATTGACTTCCGGTTATGATGTACTTACCGAAAAACCACTTACCACCGACGAAAATAAATGTCAGGAGATTTTAAATGCTGAAAAAAAATCAGGTAAAAATTTGATTGTCGGTTTTAATTACCGATGGAGTCCGTATAGCACTAAAATAAAAGAACTGTTAGCCAATAACACTATTGGAAAAATCACTTCTGTAGATTTCCATTGGTATTTAAACACTTATCATGGCGCTTCTTATTTTAGAAGATGGCATGGTCAAAAAGAAAGCGGTGGTTCACTTTGGGTACACAAAGCCACACACCATTTTGATTTACTTAACTGGTGGCTTGATTCCGATCCAACTGAAGTTTTTGCCTTAGGCGATTTAGAACATTATGGAAAAAACAATCCTTTCAGAGGTAAAAATTGTAGAAGCTGCGAACACAAAACAACCTGCAACTACTATTATGACATCACTAAAGACCAGCAATCGATGGATTTGTATGTAGCCAATGAAAAATACGATGGTTACATCAGGGACAACTGTCTTTTCAGAGAAGAAATTGATATTTACGATAAAATGTCGGCTCAAATAAAATATGCTAACAATGCTACTGTAAATTATTCACTTACCACCTACTCCCCTTTTGAAGGCTGGCGATTAGCTTTTAACGGTACCGAAGGACGCATTGAAGCTTCATTAGATATTCCGTATGATAAAAAAACAAAGGTGGATCAGGCTGAAATGCACGCCAAGGAAATGGAACAATCAGCCTTAGAAGAAGCAGATTACGAAACAATTATAGTACATAAACTTTGGAAAGATTTTGAAAAAGTAACCATTCCAACGGAAAAAGGCGGACATGGTGGCGGTGACCAGCGTTTGCATGACAAAATTTTCAAAACTCCTACTACTGCTGATCCATTTGAAAGATCTGCCGGAAGCAGGGACGGTGCTATGTCGGTTTTAATTGGTATCGCAGCCAGAACTAGTATTGAAACAGGAAAACCTATTAATATCACCGATTTAACCGACTTGACACCTATGCCTAACAGAGGAAAATAACGTTGTGATAAATGAAAGAAAAGCTACTGGTTTTATACTTTATTGTACTTATTTCAACACTATCTTACAGTCAAAAAAGAGGAAGCTGGGGAGATCAGGGAAATGGTACTTATATTAATCCCATTATAAATGCTGATTATTCCGATCCGGATGTTATTAGAGTTGGAAACAAATACTATATGATTTGCTCTGAATTTCATTACATGGGAATGACTATTCAGGAATCGGACGATATGGTGAACTGGAAAATTGTTGGTCGGATTTATGATCATTTGGATTTTCCGGCTTATGATACTTTCAAACGATATGCCGGAGGCAGTTGGGCTCCGGCAATTCGCTATCATGATAATAAATTTTGGGTTTATTTTTGCACAATAAATGAAGGTTTGTTTATGACCAATGCGACTGATCCAAAAGGTCCTTGGTCACCACTTTTGCTGGTTAAAAATATTGAAAAATGGGAAGATCCTTGCCCATTTTGGGATGAAGATGGTCAGGCTTATTTAGGACATAGTGTACATGGAGCAGGCCCGATAATTATTCATAAAATGAGTGCTGACGGGACAAAACTTTTAGATGAAGGCAAAACAATATATACAGGTCCGGTTGCCGAAGGAACTAAAATCTACAAGCGAAATAACTATTATTACATAAGCATCCCGGAAGGTGGCGTTTCTGAAGGCTGGCAAACTGTTTTACGCTCCAAAAACATTTATGGCCCTTATGAGAAAAAAGTAGTGCTGGAAACAGGAAGCACGACAATTAATGGTCCACATCAGGGAGCAATTGTGGATACCCCAAAGGGAGAATGGTGGTTTTATCATTTCCAATCCGCTGGCGCTTTAGGTCGTGTATTGCACTTGCAACCTATGTTTTGGCATGACAACTGGCCAGTTATTGGAATCGATATTGACAGAAACGGAATTGGCGAACCCGTAACCGTATGGAAAAAACCTGACATAGCTGGTAATTTCCCCATCGTTGCTCCGCAATCAGATGATGAATTCAATTTAGCTGAATTAGGACTTCAATGGCAATGGAATCATAACTCCATAAATGCAAACTGGTCTTTAACCGACAAAAAAGGATGGCTCGTTTTAAAAGCAAAAAAAGCAGCAAACATCATGGAAGCTTACAATACTTTGACTCAAAAAGTAATTGGAAATACCGGAGAAGTTACTGTTCAAATGGATGTTCACCAAATGATTTCCGGACAAAAAGCAGGATTAAGCAGTATGTCTAAAATTTATAATTCGGTTGGAGTTCAAAATAAAAATGGAAAACTATATGTTTATTTTGAAGGTAAAGACAAACCTTCAGAAGAAATTTTAATTACTAAAAAGAGCATTTATTTTAAGTTAAAATTAGACCTTGTTCAACAAAAAAATCATTTTTTCTACAGTTTTGACAACAAAAACTTCAAAACTATTGGTCCCGATTTTAATGCTGCTTTTGGATACTGGAAAGGCAGCCGAATCGCTTTATTTAATTACAATCAATTAACCGATGGTGGCAAGGCAGCATTTAATTATTTCCACTATAACTATGATGGACCAAAATAGTACAATCTAATTTCCCTGACCAAAATAAAACCAAATCTATTCTAATAAAACGATGAAAAAAATCAGCATTACACTTTTAACATTCCTTTCCTTTTTATGTACCCATGCTCAAAACAACAAAACAGTTTATAACGTTTATGATTTTGGTGCCAAAGGAGATGGCGTAACCAATGATCAGGCGGCTATACAAAAAGCAATAGATTCCTGCAAAGAAAATGGAGGGACAGTTGTTTTAGAAAAAGGTATTTTCCTAACCGGACAATTATTATTAGTAAATAATTTGACTTTAAAAATTAATTCAACAGCAACTATTTTAGGAATAAAATCAGATGATGAAAAGGATTATCCGCATCATCTTATTGACACCAAATACCCCAATAGAATGCTCCAGGATTGTCAAAGAAGATTAATTTATGGAAACAAAGTACATAACGTTACCATAACCGGAGGAGGAACCATTAACGGTCAGGGCGATTATGAACCCTGGATGCATGTAAAAGAAATTGGCACCGAAAAAGACCGCCCTTCTATTCTGGCGTTTGTAGGCTGCAATGCTATTACAGTTTCCAATATAAGCCTTATTAAACCCGCTTGTTGGACACAAGTATATATCGAATCGGATAATATTACTATTCAAAAAATTAAAGTAGACACAGGACAACTAACTCCTAATCGCGATGGAATAGACATTGTGGATTGCCATAATGTACTTATTGAAGATAGTTTTATCCAATCGGAAGATGATGGAATTTGTTTTAAAAGTGGCAGCGAATATGGCTGTAAAGATATTGTAGTCAGACGTTGTCTATTAGATAAACTAAATGTTAAAGCCGGTAATTGCTTTAAATTAGGAACGGATGGTTTAGGAAGCTTTATGAATTTTGATGTTTCCGAATTGATGCTACAAAATGCTTATCAAAATTCTGCTTTCTGCATAGAATCTATGGATGGAGCTGTCATTGACAATTTAAATTTTCGTGATTGCCAAATTACTAACTGCGGACAGGCTATCTTCATACTTTTAGCCAATAGAAAAAGAACCGTTCCTAACCGACAAACACGTATTGGAACTATTTCAAATATCCAGTTTAAAAATATTGTTGGAACTAATTTCACCCAACAATATCCTTCGATTATTACCGGAATAAAAGGACATAATATCCAGAATGTAACTTTGGAAAATCTAAATTTCGAATTAAAGGGAGGAATTCAAACAAATGATCAAACCGTTATGGAATATGACGGTAAATATCCTGAAGGAAGTTATTTTGGAAACACTAATGCTTTTGGATTTTTCATCAGACATACAGACACTGTTACTTTCAAAAATTGTAAAATAACAACAAAATTATCGGATAAAAGGCCTTGGCTTATTCAAGAAGACACCAAAAATGTTTATCAACTAAATTAGCTGCATAATTAGATTTTCAAAAAAATATTTAAGTACTTTGAAGCACTTATAAACAAAAAAACATGGAAGTAACTAAAAGCACCGAAGGATTTGAAGCTATCAATCCCAATGGGTCATTAATGCGCAAAGTGATTCACTTAGACCATTTGATGATGACTATTTTTGAATTTCACAACGGCCCAATGGAAACTCCTGACCCACCGCATCAACACGTTCATGAGCAAATTACCTATGTGGCTTCGGGTTCGTTGAAATTATTTGTAGAAGACCGAGAATACCTTTTAAAAGAAGGCGATGTTTATAAAATTGAATCTAATTTAAATCATAGCATTCAAACCCTCACAGAATATGTAAAACTGGTGGATAGTTTTACTCCTTTGCGTGCGGAATTTTTATAAACCCGAAATTTTCAAATAAAATAATTATCCTTATGAATACTTTTTATCGTTTACTAATAATCACTTTATTTTTTGTTTCACAAAATAATAACGCCCAAAAACGCATTGCTCTTTTTAATCAAAAAGATTTAAAAGGCTGGTATGCTTTTGGCGAAGAAGCCGGAAAACACACTAATGCCGCCGATCTTTTTTCGGTAGCAAACAAAATGATTCGCATGCATGGTCCAAAAGCGGGTTACCTAATGTCGGAACAGTCTTTTCGTAATTTTGAACTAACGGTAGAATACCGTTGGAATACCGATGCTAATGCAGTTCGAAAAAACAACAGCAAAAACAGTGGTGTAATGTACCTTGTTCCTGCCGAAACTCCCGATGTTTTATGGCCAAAAGGAATTCAGTTCCAAATAAAAGAAGGTGCTACCGGCGATTTTGTTTTTCTTCAGGAAGTAACTTTAAACATTAATGGTAAAAAATCAGAGCCAGGAAAAAGTGTTGTTTCAAAACGTTTTCTTGATGCCGAAAAACCTATTGGAGAATGGAATAAATTAGTTGTTATATCCAAAAATGGTGTAATCACTCAAAAACTAAACGGAAAATTAGTAAATCAGGGGACCGAATCTTCGGTTACTGAAGGAAGAGTTTTATTGCAATACGAAGGTTTCCCGATTGATTTTAGAAAAGTGTGTATTAAAAAAAGTAAATAAATCCTCTTTTTTAATTACCCGCAAATTTCACAAATTAACACAGGCAGATTTGCGTTAATTTGCGAAATTTGCGGTTTATTTTTTAAATTCTATGTGGTTTCAAATTAAAGCTTACTTAAAATTCCTTTGGCATTCTAAGAACGAACATGCGGTGCACTCCCCTTTTGTATTCAGTTTGATTACCAAATGTTTTTATGATAAAAAAACAAAACCCGAGTACGCTATTTTACAGCAATACCGCAACGCACTTTTAGAAAACAAAAACACGATTGAAGTCACCGACTTTGGTGCAGGTTCCAGAGTTTTTAAATCAAATAAAAGAGTCGTTGCTCAAATTGCTAAAACAGCAGGAATTTCACCTAAACGTGCCCGCTTATTGTATCGAATTGTCAATTATTTTGAACCGTCAAGCATTTTAGAAATAGGAACTTCATTAGGATTAACCACTTCAGCCTTAGCATTAGGCAATCCGAAGGCCTCAATTGTAACATTAGAAGGTTGTCCAAGCACAATGGCAATTGCTAAAAATCAATTGCAATTAGCCAATATCAGTAATGTAGAATATATTACGGGTGAATTTTCAGAATATCTCACTACTCACTACTCACAACCCACAACTCACGATCTAATCTACTTCGACGGCAACCATTCTAAACAAGCTACTTTAGACTATTTCGAACTTTTATTACCTACCATCACTAACGATTCTGTTTGGATTTTTGATGATATTCATTGGTCGGCCGAAATGGAAGCAGCCTGGGAAACGATAAAAAAACATCCAAAAGTCAGCGTTACCATCGATACTTTTCAATGGGGATTGGTTTTCTTCAGAAGAGAACAACCTAAAGAGCATTTTATCATTCGTGTATAATCCTTTTTTTGTCTTATAAATCATAAGATTTTCACAATATTACCTACATATTAGTAAATGATTTTTTAGCTTTGGTTTTTCGAAAATAATTTCAAAATTATGACCCAGCCATTAATTAAAATATCCAAGATAAAACGGGATTTTGTTCTCGGAAACGAAATTGTTTATGTTTTAAAAGGAATCAATTTAGAAATTAACAAAGGAGAATATGTGGCATTGATGGGACCTTCAGGTTCAGGAAAATCAACATTGATGAATCTTTTAGGCTGTTTGGACACTCCTACTTCAGGAACTTATATCTTAAACGGAAAAGATGTAAGCAAAATGAAAGACGATGAACTGGCCGAAATTCGCAACAAAGAAATCGGTTTTGTTTTCCAAACTTTCAACTTATTACCCAGAACCACAGCCTTAGACAATGTGGCTTTACCAATGATTTATGCCGGTTATCCTAAACCCGAACGCCATAAAAGAGCTGTTGAAGTATTAGAACAGGTAAATCTTGCTGACAGAATGGATCATCAACCGAACCAGCTTTCCGGAGGACAACGCCAGCGGGTAGCTGTAGCCAGAGCCTTAGTCAATAAACCTTCTATCATTTTGGCCGATGAACCTACGGGAAATCTGGATAGTAAAACATCAGTAGAAATCATGAAACTTTTTAATGAGATTCACGCCAATGGTAATACGGTTATTTTAGTAACCCACGAAGAAGAAATTGCCGCTTACGCACACAGAGTCATTCGTTTGCGCGACGGCCTGATTGAAAGCGACACTACAAAATAATTTTAGATTTCTGATTTTAGATTATTTTCTAAATCTTAATTTTTAGATTACAACATTTAATCTAAAATCAGAACTCTAAAATCTAAAATTTTTAAAATGAAAATATACACAAAAACCGGAGATAAAGGAACCACAGCTCTTTTTGGCGGAACCAGAGTCCCTAAAGATCACATCCGCATTGAGAGCTACGGAACCGTTGACGAATTGAATTCTTATATCGGACTCATTCGGGATCAGGATATTAATGCGCATTACAAAGAAATCCTAATCGAAATTCAGGATCGTCTTTTTACTGTTGGCGCTATTTTAGCAACACCGGCAGAAAAAGAAATTTTAAAAAACGGCAAGGCCCGATTACAAAATTTAGGAATTATAACAAGCGATATCGAATTATTAGAAAACGAAATTGATGCCATGGAACTGGAGTTGCCACAAATGACTCATTTTGTTCTGCCTGGTGGACACCCTACCGTGTCACATTGTCATATTGCCCGTTGTATTTGTCGTCGAGCCGAACGATTAACGGTGCATTTAAGTCATAACGAAGCTGTCGCAGAAATAGTTATTAGCTATTTAAACCGACTTTCTGACTATCTTTTTGTATTGGCACGAAAGTTGACCCTTGATTTGAACGCTGAAGAAGTGAAATGGATTCCGAGGAAATAGTATTCAGTTTGCAGTGGTCAGTTTACAGGAAAAACTGAATATTGAACACCAAATACTAATTACTAAAAAACACGTTCTTAATTTTTTTTAAAATAAATGGTTTTTTACTTGTCTTTTTCAGTAAAAAATTTATTTTTGCACAAAACTAAATCGACAAAAGATGTATTGGACATTAGAACTAGCATCCTATCTTAGTGATGCCCCATGGCCTGCTAACAAAGACGAACTTATTGATTACGCTATACGTGCAGGAGCTCCATTAGAAGTAGTAGAAAACCTACAGTCTATTGAAGATGAAGGCGAGATATATGAGTCAATGGAAGAAATTTGGCCAGATTACCCTACTGACGAAGATTATCTTTGGAATGAGGATGAATATTAAAAAAAACTAAGAAAAAGTCTCAAAAGAGGCTTTTTTTTTGGTTCAGCATAGAGATAAAATTAAATTTAGAAATACCAACTTATTATGAGTTTCATAAACAGCATTATTAAAGCTTTTGTCGGAGACAAATCGGAGAAAGATGTAAAAGCTTTGCAACCTTATATCAATAAAATAAAATCTTTCGAAAGCCAGTTGGCTTCTTTATCTCATGACGAACTTAGAGAAAGAACCGCTTACTTTAAAGAAACTATCAAACAGGCCCGTTCTGCTGCCGACACTAAAATTGCTGCTTTGAAAGCTGAGGTGGAAACTATTGATGATATTGATAAAAGAGAAGATATCTATGTAGAGATTGACAATCTTGAAAAAGAAGCTTATACTATTTCGGAAAAAACCCTGATGGACATTCTTCCGGAAGCTTTTGCTGTGGTAAAAGAAACCGCAAGACGTTTCAAAGAAAATTCGGAAATCACTGTTACTGCAACAGCAAAAGACCGTGAATTTTCGGCAACAAAAAGCTATATCTCTATAGAAGGAGATAAAGCTATTTGGCAAAACAGATGGAACGCTGCCGGTAAAGACATTACCTGGGATATGATTCACTATGACGTACAGCTGATTGGTGGTATTGTTTTACACCAAGGTAAAATTTCTGAAATGCAAACAGGAGAAGGTAAAACATTAGTGGCTACCCTGCCTCTTTATCTTAATGCACTTACCGGAAACGGAGTTCACTTAGTAACGGTGAATGACTATTTGGCAAAACGTGATAGTACCTGGAAAGCACCTTTATTTGAATTCCACGGTTTATCTGTAGACTGTATTGACAATCACCAGCCGAACTCTGAGGGTAGAAAAAAAGCTTACGATGCTGATATTACTTATGGTACCAATAATGAATTTGGTTTTGACTACCTAAGAGACAATATGGCGCATTCGCCATCAGATTTGGTTCAAAGAAAACACAACTTCGCGATTGTCGATGAGGTGGATTCGGTATTAATTGATGATGCCCGTACACCTTTGATTATCTCTGGTCCGGTTCCACAAGGAGACCGTCACGAATTCAACGAATTAAAACCAAAAATCGAAACACTTGTTGGATTGCAACGTCAATTAGCAACAGGTTTCTTAACAGAAGCTAAAAGATTAATCAAAGAAGGAAACACTAAAGATGGTGGTTTCATGCTTTTAAGAGCTTACAGAAGCTTACCTAAAAACAAAGCTTTGATTAAGTTTTTAAGTGAAGAAGGTGTCAAACAATTGCTTCAAAAAACCGAAAACCAATACATGCAGGACAACAACCGCGAAATGCCAAAGGTTGATGAAGCATTGTATTTTGTTATCGAAGAAAAAAATAATCAGGTTGAATTGACTGATAACGGAATCAAATTCCTTTCAGGAGATACTGATGCTGACTTTTTCGTATTACCGGACATTGGAACTGAAATTGCCAATATCGAAAAGAAAAAACTGGAAAAAGATGCCGAAGCGGAAGAAAAAGAAAGATTATTCCAGGATTTTAGCGTAAAAAGCGAGCGTATCCACACGCTGACTCAGTTATTAAAAGCCTACACTTTATTCGAAAAAGATGTAGAATATGTAATCATGGACAACAAAATTTTGATTGTCGATGAGCAAACAGGACGTATCATGGATGGTCGTCGTTATTCTGATGGTTTACACCAGGCTATCGAAGCTAAAGAAAACGTAAAAATCGAAGCGGCTACCCAAACTTTTGCAACGGTAACTTTACAAAACTACTTCAGAATGTACAGCAAATTAGGTGGAATGACCGGTACTGCTGTTACTGAGGCTGGCGAGCTTTGGGAAATCTATAAATTAGATGTTGTTGAAATCCCGACTAACAGAGGAATTGCCAGAAAAGACAAAGAAGATTTTATCTATAAAACTACCCGTGAAAAATTCAATGCGGTGATCGAAGATGTAACTCAATTATCTAACGCTGGTCGTCCGGTTCTTATTGGTACAACTTCTGTTGAGATTTCTGAATTATTAAGCCGTATGTTGAAAATGCGTGGTGTAACTCACAACGTATTGAATGCTAAAATGCACAAGCAAGAGGCTCAAATTGTTGAGGAAGCAGGGAAAGCCGGTGTGGTAACAATCGCTACAAACATGGCTGGTCGTGGTACCGATATCAAGTTGACTCCTGAAGTAAAAGCGGCAGGTGGATTAGCAATCGTAGGTACGGAGCGTCACGATTCTCGTCGTGTTGACCGTCAGTTACGTGGTCGTGCCGGTCGTCAGGGAGATCCGGGGAGTTCTCAATTCTATGTTTCTTTGGAAGACAACCTAATGCGTTTATTTGGTTCTGAAAGAGTGGCGAAAGTAATGGACAGAATGGGGCTTGAAGAAGGTGAAGTGATCCAACATTCGATGATGACTAAATCTATCGAGCGTGCTCAGAAAAAAGTAGAAGAAAATAACTTTGGTGTTCGTAAACGTTTATTGGAATATGATGATGTAATGAATGCACAACGTGAGGTGGTTTACAAACGTCGTCGTCATGCTTTGTTTGGTGAGCGTTTGAAACTGGATATCGCAAATATGCTGTATGACACCTGCGAACTTTTTGTTCAAAATACCAAAGCAAACAACGATTACAAAACTTTCGAATTTGATTTAATCCGTTATTTCTCTATCACTTCTCCTGTAAGCGAAGCTGAATTTACTAAATTGAACGAATTGGAATTAACCGGAAAAGTATACAAAGAAGCTTTAAAATTCTATAACGAAAAATGTGAGCGTAGCGCCAGAGAAGCTTTCCCTATCGTTAAAAACATTTTCGAAGATCCAAACAATCAGTTTGAGCGCATTGTGGTTCCATTTACTGATGGTGTAAAAACATTAAGCGTTGTAACTGATTTGAAAAAAGCTTACGAAACTGAAGGAAGACAATTAGTAGCTGATTTCGAGAAAAACATCACTTTATCTATTGTTGATGAGGCATGGAAAAAACACTTACGTAAAATGGACGAATTGAAACAATCAGTTCAGTTAGCCGTTCATGAACAAAAAGACCCATTGCTTATCTATAAATTTGAAGCTTTCAACTTGTTCAACAGCATGTTGAACGGAATCAATAAAGAAGTAATTTCATTCTTGTTCAAAGGTGATTTACCGCAACAATCGGCTCCGGAAATCGAAGAAGCCAGAGAAGTAGTTCGTCCAAAAGAAAAATTACAATTGACTAAAGACGAAATTCCAAATAGCGAAAACATTAATCGTGAAGCCGGAGAAACGCAACAACGTCAGGTAACAGAAACTATCGTACGTGAGATGCCAAAAATCAACCGCAACGACACCGTTACTGTTCAACAAATAGCTACCGGAAAAACGGAATCTATGAAATACAAAAAAGCAGAAACCCTTTTAGCAACTGGCGAATGGGTTATTGTGAATGAATAATCAGTATTCAGTAGCAGTTAGCAGATTACAAATTGCATAAAAATAGAAAGTCCCCGATTACTAAAATAGTCGGGGATTTTTTTTTTGCTATTCCTTCATAAATACTAACAAAAATAATTTATAAGATAATTTTTATATATTTAAACAAAATATAATACGCATCGATAGTTAATAAAATTTGCGCATAACATACCTTTTTAGAACATAATTAGTTTAGTTTATTCTCCAATAAAGCCGTTAGCCGTAATTTAATCCAAACAACATTTCATGAAGCCTGAAAATTTGATTTATGTAGATTGGAATCTTTTCTCCATTTTGAAAGATCCAAAACTTGATGTCCATTTAATGTTGAATGATTTTCTTCGCAATAATTCGGATAAAATAACTTTAACATATTCAGATGCTCACCTCGGAGATTTGCATCGTTCGACAAATGCATCTCTCCGTTCAAGTGATTTAGATTATTTATCTAACAGAACAAAAGATTTAACCATCGTTAAATCTTTTGGCCGAGGATATGTTGACGTAGAAAATCGAAATGCAAATGAATTCTACCAACAAAACGTTTACGATAATTCGGACGAAGCGTTAAAGCTGTTTCAAGTTGCAGTAAAATCTGTAACTGACAATTGGGGAGGTTTAAGAGACAATTTAATTCAAACGCACTTCAATACTGACCCAAAAAACATCTGTAATTTTTCTCCTGAACAATTAGATGAACTAATTAAAATGATCGGTCTTAGTACTTCGTTGAAAGAATTTATCGAATTTGGTTTATCATTACGAGGTGATACTCGCAGCAACCCATTGACACATATTGATTATTATACTACTGCATATATGAATTTTGATTTAATCGGTTTTTTTCCTGATACTATGAATGAAAATCAAGGATTTGATAATCTACTCAACGATTCAAAGCATTCGGCTTACGGCTCAATCTGTAAAGCGTTTATAACTAATGACAACAAATGTTATCATAAATCAAAATTCCTATTTAACTATTTTAAAAGTGAATCAAAACTGATTAAGACTTGTAAAATCAAAAATTTGAAAGAATTAGAGACACAATTAAATGAGTTGATAATATAAACTAAGACTAACAGCGGCTATGCTCAATCGGTTGGTTAAGTCGTAGATTCACGTTCTCGTTTTTTACTACTTTAGCCAGCTCTTCGAAGTCTCCTGACTTCGAAGAGCAACTCATCACAAACATTAATACTTTGCAGAATTACTTAATGAGATTGCTTCGTCCCTCGCAATGACTAAACCGTTCAATATGTCATTGCGAGGAACGAAGCAATCACACTTAGCGTGTCATCCTGAGCTGGTCGAAGGACTTTTTAATCTTTGCGGTTAAAATTTTACCAGATTTAGTCAAGGGATTTTTTCTGTTAAAAAAACACAGTAAAAAAATATTTATCCCTACTTTTGCACTCGGAAACAACAAAGTTATTTTTTGAAGTCATTATTTAGCATAGTACTTTCGATTCTTTTATTACTACCTTCTTTTGGTAGTTTCTTTGTTTACACTTCCTTCAAACTCAATCAGGACGAAATTGCTAAAACCATTTGTGTACAGCGAAAATTGGTTAACAATAGCTGTAATGGTCGATGCGAATTGCAAAAAAGTCTTAAAAAATACGAGGACAACGAAAAAAAGATGCAAAACAATCTGGATAACAAAATAGATTTCGTTTTCATCCAAAACACTATTACTGCTGCTGATTCTAAGACAATCACAGTTGTACCTATAGCAAAACCTAATTTCTATACCTTAGAAAAGAAAACCATCTCGGTTTCGCTTCCTTCATTTCGACCTCCCTCCCATTTGATATAAATTCTAATACTGCTTTTCAATATTCATTGAACTGCTTTTTCTTGGATTCATTCCGGGGAAATACCGTTATTTTTTAAATTTATATCGAATAGAATGAAAAATATATTTCTGGCTTTTGTCCTAATCAGCCAATTTGTTGTCGCGCAAAACAAACCACAAAAAGATACTACTAAGATTGTAGAATTGGAAAGCGTTTTTGTAACCGCTAACCGCACTGCCACTTTGCGCAAAGAAACGCCTGTTGCCATTAGCAAATTAACAGCCAAAACCATCAACGAAACTAAGGCTTCGGCTATTTACGAAATAATCAATAAAACTCCCGGCGTTTTAATGGTAAATTTAGGTAATGAGCAAAACATGATGGCTATTCGCCAACCTATGACTACTAATGCTTATTATTTATATCTTGAAGACGGATTGCCTATTCGTCCTTTGGGAATCTTTAACCACAATGCTTTATTAGAAATCAATCAGTTTAATCTTGAAAGCATTGAAGTAGTAAAAGGACCTACTTCATCCTTGTATGGACCGGAAGCGGTAGGCGGAACGATTAATTTAATTTCGCAAAAACCTTCTTTTTATCCTGAGTTTAAATTTGGTATCCAAGCCGATCAATGGGGATACAAAAGAATTCAGGCTGCCGGTAGCGCAACAGTTGGAAAAATAGGATTCCATATTTCGGGGATTTCAAGTCTTCAGGAAAATTCCTGGATGACTTACTCTGATTACAACAAAGACAATCTGAATATCAGAGTAGATTATAACATTAATGACAAAACACGATTGATCAGTAACACCATGATTGGGAAATACTATTCTGATATGAGTGGTGGCGTAAATGAAAGCGATTTTAACAACAGAAGTTACAAAAGCACTTCTGATTTCACCTATAGAAAATCAGATGCTTTACGCACCAGATTAACTTTGGAACACGACTGGAATGAAAATGCAAGCAGCTATTTGACAGTCTATCACAGAGACAACAAACTGGGGCAGAATCCTTCTTATGGAATTCGTTGGAGTGCCAGTGTCAATCCTACAGCAGCAACCGGAGAAGTAAATTCCAACAACTTTAAAAGTTACGGAGTTATTGGTCAACACACCCAAAAATTTGATTTTTGGAAAACCACGATGGTAGGTGGCGCATTATACGATTATTCACCTGTAACTTATTGGGCTTATTTAATTAATCTTAAAGCCACTTTAAATCCCGGTGCAGCAGGACAACAAACCGTAAACAAATACGAAATTGTAGCCGAACATCCTGAAATTAAACTAGCTAATTATACCGCTGATATATACAATAGTGCCGTTTTTAATCAAATAAGCTTCTCGCCTGCCGATAAATTGATTTTTACTGTGGGAGGTCGATATGACGCCATGAAAATTGACTACAATAATGCCTTAGACAATTCGGCAGGAAATAAAAACTACAATAAATTCACCTTCAAAGCAGGAGTTAATTATAATCCTGTGAAAATGGTTGGATTTTATGCTAACTATTCTCAGGGATTTTCGCCACCAAGCATTACTTCTATTTTCAGAGCCAGAACCGGAACTGGCGGAAACACAGGAAAACCTGCCGAGTTTTATTATAATCTGAAACCGGCTACGTTTGAAAATTATGAATTTGGCGGATGGATTAATTTATTGGATAATAAATTGGCAATTGATTATGCCTTTTATTATATGAATGGAAAAAACGAATTGCTGAATGTTCGCCTTGAAGACAGCTCAACCGATTATCGTTCAGCAGGTGAAACGGATCATAAAGGGATTGAATTGGGTTTGAATTACCGACCTAACGCACAATGGAACTTTCGCATAGGAGGAACAGTGGCTAAACACCGTTATATTGACTTTCAGCTTTCAGACAATTCAGGCGATGCTTTACAAAATTTAGGAGGTTACGAAATGCCTAATGCTCCTAGATGGACCGGAAATTCAGAACTGAGTTATTATCCAAACTGGTTGCCTAATTTCAGAACTTCTGTAGAATGGCAATCGGTGGGCAGTTATTACCAAAACCAAATCAACTCGGTGAAATATGACGGTTACAATATCTTTAATGCCCGAGTGGGTTACAAATACAAAAACGTTGAAGTTTACGGAAATGTGATGAACCTAACCGATAAATTATATGCTTACAATTTAACCCGAGGAAATACAACCAACTCACAAACGACTTATGTAGCTGCCGCTCCCAGAACTTTTTTACTGGGGATACAATACAATCTTTGTTTAAAAAAATAATTATTTGAAGCTATTTCCCGTCATCCGCTGTATCATTAGGTTCTTAAAGAAAGAACCTAATGGATGCCGCTACTACCGGGGCTAAAAAGAATAACCATGAGCAAAAAAAACACCAAAAAGAAAGACTCTAAGCTGGTCAAAAAAATAAAACAGAACATGTACCAATGGCACAAAACCATTGGAATCATCACCATCATTCCGGTTATTTTCTGGACGCTGTCGGGATTAATGCATCCATTTATGGCCCACTTTTTCAAACCTGAAATTGCCCATGAAAAACTTGAAATCAATACTATTCATCAAAGTCAATTACCGCTTTCTATTCAGGAAGTTTTACAGAAAAACAAGATTCAGCAATTTAAAAACTTCCGAATCGTTTCATTCAACAATGCGACTTATTATCAGGTAAAAAATATAATTGGCGATTTGTTGTATTTTGACGCTTCTACTGCAAAAGAACTCAAAAACGGAGATAAAATCTATGCCGAATGGCTTTCACGTTACTTTCTGGACGATCAAAAAAGCCCTGTAAAAAACAGCGAAATCATCACCGAATTTGACAATCAGTACAAATATGTTAATCGCTATCTGCCGGTTTACAAAATCACTTTAGACCGCCCGGATACAATGGAAGTTTATGTAGAAACTTCCTCAGGTAAACTGGCAACTTACAATCCTACTTCGAGACAATTTTTTATCTGGTTTTTTGATGTTTTTCACAACTGGTCATTTATAGACGCTATCAGCAACAATAGCATCCGCATTATCACGATGATTTTCTTATTGTCTATCATTGGATTTTCAGCCATCAGCGGAATTGTGATTTATGGTTTGCTGTGGAAGCAATTCAAAAAAACAGATAGTTTAGCATCTAAAAAAGGAATCAGAAAGTACCACCGCCAAATAGGAATTTGGGTTTCACTTTTCACGTTGACCTTTGCTTTTAGTGGTGGGTATCACGCTACAACCAAATGGAATCCTTACACCTTGGACCAAATGGTATACGAACCTACTTTTAAAACTGAGGAAATTGCATTAGCCAACAACAAACTCGACTTGGACTGGAGTCGTTTTCAAAATGCGAGCCTTATTACATTTAATGACAGTACTTACTACCGTTGTCAATTAGAAGAAAAACCGACCGGAAAGTTCAAAAAACCAAAATCCGATTCGGGTTCAAAATGGAATAAAAAAGATAGTCCAAAATCAGAAGTGGTTTACATCAATGCGGCAACTAACAAAACAATTCCAAATCTGGACTTGCAATATGCCGAATTTCTGGCCTATTATTTTACTGATGGCGCTCCAAAAGCCGCTTGTTGCGAAATGATGACTCCCGAAATTCCGGATGAAGCTGAAACTTCTTTAGAAAATGCAAAATTGTTGGAATCTAAGGTGCTAACTGATTTTGAAAGCAGGGAATACGGCTTTGTCAACAAACGTTTGCCAGTAGTCAAATTAGCTTATGACACACCGGAAAAAAGCACTTTTTTTATAGAAACTGCGACTTCCAGACTAGCAGCAAAAATTACAAATGCAGATATAGCAGAAGGTTATTCATTCGCTATTCTTCATAAATTTTTGTTTATGGACTGGGCAGGAAAAAACATCCGTGATTTAACCATGGTTTTAGCTGCACTTTGTATCTTGATTGTGAGTTTATTGGGGTTAATTCTTTTTATAAAGAAAAAGTAAAAAAGTTGTGAGTTATGAGTTGTGAGTTGATGATGATAACTCATAACTCATAACTCATAATTTATAACCCATAATATCTGGCTTCAATTCGCTTAATGTCTTTAATTGATTTTCGCGCCCAGTCTAAACGTTTTTCCAGAATTTCATCATCCGTCAATTGCCAGTCAATATCTGATCTTCGGAGTCTGTTCGTCAAATCCTGAATGATAATCGCTGCCGAAACCGAAATATTCAAACTCTCGGTAAAACCTACCATCGGAATTTTCAGGAAACCATCGGCTTTTTGCATCACCTCTTCCGACAAACCTTCTTTTTCAGTTCCAAAAAACAAAGCGCTAGGTTTAGAAATATCAAACTTTTCTACGGTACAATCCATTTCATGCGGAGTTGTTGCAATAATTTGGTAGCCTTGTGCTTTTAACGAAGAGATACAAGCCGAAACTGAATCATGCCTGTTAATATCCACCCATTTTTGAGCTCCCAATGCAATTTGTTTATCGATTCTTTTCCCAAAACGCTCTTCAATTACATTCAATTCCTGAATTCCAAAAACCTCGCAACTACGCATCACCGCAGAGGTATTATGCAACTGATACACATCTTCAACGGCTACAGTAAAATGCTTCGTCCTGTTTTTTAAAACTTCTAAAAAACGTTCTTTGCGATTATCTGTTAATATATTTTCAAGAAAAGCGAGGTAATCTAAATCAATCATTATACTTTTTATTTTTGGCGCAAAAATACATTTTTTATCTTTCTTTTTATTTCAGCCAAAAAAGAATGACTACTTTCTGTCATCAAAAACTTTAATTAAATTCGTAGAAAAATAGCAGAACATGGAAGCAGTAGAAATAAAAAAAATAACAGTTTCAGAAATAGAAAAACTACAAAAAATAGGCATACAAACATTTCTGGAAACTTTTGCTGAAGTGAATTCTGAAGAAAACATGAAACAATATTTAAAAGATAAATTTTCTATTAATAAGCTTACATCTGAATTATCAAATCCAAATTCTGAATTTTACTTTGCTATACGCGGCAATGAACCTCTTGGATATCTAAAGGTAAATTTTGGTGATGCTCAAACGGAACTAAAAGATAAAAATGGTTTGGAAATAGAACGCATTTATGTTTTGAAAGAATTTCACGGCGCTAAAATTGGCCAGTTATTATACAATCAGGCATTACAAATAGCTAAAAAACACAACTTAAATTATCTTTGGTTAGGCGTTTGGGAAGAAAATCACAGAGCTTTAAATTTTTATAAAAAGAATGGTTTTGTCGAATTTGACAAACATCTTTTTAAATTAGGCAACGATGAACAAACCGATTTACTGATGAAATTAACCTTGAAATAAAATGAAAAAAAAATTAGTAGTCTTAACCGGAGCCGGAATAAGTGCCGAAAGTGGTTTAAAAACTTTTAGAGACAGCGATGGACTTTGGGAAGGACACGATGTCATGGATGTGGCTTCTCCGGAAGGATGGCGAAAAAATCCGGAATTGGTTTTGGATTTTTATAACCAAAGAAGACGACAACTCAAGGAAGTAAAACCTAATTTAGGACATCGGGAATTAGCACAGCTACAAATTCACTTCGACGTTCATATTATTACCCAAAATGTAGATGACTTGCACGAACGCGCCGGAAGCAAAAAAGTATTACACCTGCATGGGGAACTTTTAAAAGTGAGAAGTACTAAAAATTCTAAATTCATTTTAGAATGGGAAGGCGATTTGAATTTAGGCGACGTAGATAGCCAAAAACACCAATTGCGTCCGCATATTGTATGGTTTGGCGAAGCCGTCCCTGCTTTTGACGAAGCCATTGCCATAGCTAAAACTGCCGATTATTTTGCCGTTATTGGGACTTCGCTACAGGTGTATCCTGCAGCGGGTTTAGTTGATTTTGTCCCGGCGAACATTCCTGTTTTTTATGTTGATCCAAACCCTGTTCAGATTCCAAATTTGAGAAATTCTTTGGAAACAATTCCGTTGCAGGCCACTGAGGGAATTCCGTTTTTAAAAAACAGATTATTAGCCGAATTTCAATAAAAAGAAGAAAAAAATCCAACTAAATTGTAAAAAACTTCCAACTTCTAACTTCTAGCTTCTAACTTCTCATTATATTTGTGCCTTTCGAAAAAATAACAATACAATGACGACTTTAAACGAATTGAATGCTATTTCTCCAATTGATGGAAGATATAGAAATAAGACCCTTTCATTAGCCCCTTTTTTCTCTGAAGAAGCCTTAATCAAGTACCGTGTACTGGTAGAAGTTGAATATTTTATTGCTTTGTGCGAAGTGCCTTTGCCACAATTAAAAAACGTAAACCCTGCTATTTTCGACAGTTTACGTGACATCTATAAAAATTTCTCTACTGCAGATGCGCTTTGGATAAAAGAAACTGAAAAAGTAACCAATCACGATGTTAAAGCCGTTGAATATTTTATCAAAGATGCCTTTGAAAAATTAGGTTTATCAGAATACAAAGAATTCATCCACTTTGGATTGACTTCTCAGGATATCAACAATACAGCTATTCCGCTTTCTACAAAAGAAGCTTTTGAGAAAGTATACATGCCATCCTTAATTACTTTAATTTCAAAATTAAAAGAATTAGCAATTGAATGGAAAGACGTGCCTTTATTAGCTCGTACCCACGGACAACCAGCCTCTCCTACCCGTTTAGGAAAAGAATTTGGCGTTTTTGTAGAGCGTATCGAAGAGCAAATGCGTTTGTTGTTCAACATTCCCTTTGCAGCTAAATTTGGTGGAGCAACAGGAAATTACAATGCACACCATGTGGCTTACCCACAAATTGACTGGAAACAATTTGGTACTAAATTCGTAGAAGAAAATTTAGGATTACACCATTCTTTCCCAACAACACAAATTGAACACTACGATCATTTTGCTGCGTTTTTTGATGCTTTAAAAAGAATTAATACTATCATCATCGACTTAGACCGTGATATCTGGACTTATGTTTCGATGGAATATTTCAAACAAAAAATCAAAGCCGGAGAAATTGGTTCGTCGGCTATGCCACATAAAGTAAACCCTATTGATTTTGAAAATTCAGAAGGAAACTTAGGAATTGCTAATGCAATTTTCGAACACCTTTCTGCCAAATTACCTATTTCAAGATTACAACGTGATTTGACCGACAGTACGGTTTTAAGAAATGTGGGAGTTCCAATGGGACACACTATCATTGCATTTGAAGCTACTTTAAAAGGATTGAACAAATTGTTATTGAACGAAGCTAAATTCCACGAAGATTTAGAAAATAACTGGGCTGTTGTAGCCGAGGCTATCCAAACGATTTTGCGTCGTGAGGCATATCCAAATCCTTATGAGGCTTTGAAAGGTTTAACCAGAACTAACGAAGCGATTACTAAAAAATCAATTCATGAGTTCATTGGTACATTAGAAGTTTCGGATGCTATTAAAGCAGAATTACTTCAAATTACACCAAGTAACTTTTTAGGAATATAGTTTCAACTACATACCCTATCATTTTTAAAAAGTCCCGATAACCTCGGGACTTTTTTTATAAATATCTGTTAATTGCCCCATAAAATTGCACATAAACACTGCTTTTATTATATTTAGCAGAATTGCAATAATTAAAGAATAATATATGAGTACAGTATCGGCAGTGGCTGAAGCATCACACCATTTGAAACCCTTAATTAGCGATTTAGGTTTAATCCTTATGACTGCAGGAATTGCTGTTTTAATCTTTAAAAAATTAAAACAACCCTTAGTTTTAGGTTATCTGATTGCTGGTTTTTTAGCGGGAAACCATTTTGATTTTTTCCCATCGATAAAAGATATTAAAAGTGTTGAAATTTGGGCCGAAATTGGAATTATCTTTTTACTGTTCAGTTTGGGATTGGAATTTAGTTTTAAAAAACTAATGAAAGTAGGCGGAACTTCCTCTATTACCGCCATTACCCAGATTATATCGATGGTAGCCATTGGTTTTTTAGTTGGAAAATGGATGGACTGGTCTACAATGAACAGCATATTTCTTGGCGCTACGCTTTCGATTTCATCCACAACCATTATTCTTAAAACCTTTGACGAACTAGGAGTAAAATCTCAAAAATTTGCCGGAAATGTTTTTGGCGCTTTGATTGTCGAAGACATTGTAGCCATTGTAATGCTGGTTTTATTATCGACCGTTGCCGTAAGCAAACAGGTTTCCGGTAGTGATTTATTACTGTCCGTTTTAAAATTAGTCTTCTTTTTAATTATATGGTTTCTGGGAGGAATTTTTATTATCCCAACCGTCCTTAAAAAAGCAAAACATCTTTTGACAGACGAAATGCTATTGATTATTTCATTAGCACTGTGTTTAATGATGGTAGGATTGGCAGCTAATGTTGGTTTTTCTCCTGCATTAGGTGCTTTTATTATGGGTTCCATTATTGCCGAAACTACCCAAGCCGAACATATTGAACATTTGGTAAAACCCGTAAAAGATTTATTTGGAGCGGTTTTCTTTGTATCTGTCGGAATGCTTATCAATCCTGACACTTTAATTACTTATGCTTTACCGGTTACGATTATTACGCTGGTAACGATTTTTGGAAAAGCAACAAGTTCAACATTTGGTGCCTTATTATCAGGTCAGCCGTTAAGACAATCCGTTCAAACAGGAATGAGTTTGGCACAAATTGGTGAATTCTCTTTTATTATTGCTTCTTTAGGAATAAGCTTAAAAGTAACCAGTGATTTTTTATACCCTATTGTTGTAGCCGTTTCGGCAGTTACCACTTTTACCACTCCTTTTTTGGTAAAAATGACTGATCCTTTTTCTGCTTATTTAGAAAAAAAATTACCCCGAAAATGGATACGAAGAATTGACCGATATAGTGCCAATGCCCAAGCAATTCGCTCGGTAAGCACCTGGCAAGTGGTTATCAGAGCGCATTTACTGCAAATTGTACTCCATACCATCATTATTACTTCAGTGATTCTGTTATCTTCCAAATTTGTATTGCCACTGGTTGCAGATTCTAAATTTGGAAATGCCATAGCAGCATTAATCACTATCGTAATTATTTCTCCTTTTTTATGGGCACTTTCACTACGCCGGGTAGCTGTAAAAGAAGTAGATCAATTATTTGAAGAACGAAAATACCGCGGTCCTATTTTGATGCTGTTCTTTTTCCGTATGGGATTAGCCGTATTCTATATTGGATTTTTGCTGAATATCTTTTTCTCTCCTTTAATTGCCATGTTTGCTTTAGTAATGGCTATTGTAATCTATTTGTTATTTCCAAAACAACTACACGAACAATACCACAAAATTGAAAATCATTTCCTGACGAATCTTAACGATAGAGAACAAAAGAAAATCGACCGTCGTTATGCCAATTTAAATCCTTGGGATGGGCACATGACTACTTTTGAAATTTCGAAAGAATCTAATTTGGTCGGGAAAACGCTTCGTGAAATTAAAATGAGAGAATTGGTCGGAGTAAATATCGCCTACATCAAACGTGGTGAAATCATCATTCAAATTCCTAATAAAACCGAGCGTTTATTTCCGGGAGATGAAATTTGCGTCATTGGTACAGATGCGCAGACTAAAGAATTTTCGAAGTTTTTAACCCAACATGAAGTTGAGCCTCCTAAAAAAGTAACTGACGAGATTATCTTACGCCAAATAGAATTGATTGATGAAGATTTCATCGGTCTTAGTGTTGGACAATCTAAATTAAGGGAACGCACCCACGGCTTATTGGTAGGTATCGAACGAAAAGGACGACGAATCCTGAATCCGGAATCGAATATAATTTTAGAAAAAAACGATTTGCTGTGGATTGTAGGTGACAAAAAATTAATGGCAGGAGAATTCAAAGAATAAACTGTTTTTTACCTTTAACTACAAAAATCAATGCCTGGATTAAGATAAATCCAAGCATTGATTTTTTATTTATTAAACGACTTAAAGCCTGTAACTTTCTTTTAAAAAAAGCGTATTTCTAATTAAAATTTGAGTAAATTTATAATAGCAAGACAGATTAATCCTATCTGTTTATCTTGAGATTTCCCAAAGGAAATTCTATAATAGCACTAACAAGAATAGTAATTAAAAAAGCAATTCAACATGGCATTTATAGACTATTATAAAGTATTAGAAATAGACAAAAAAGCCACGGATACCGAGATAAAAAAGGCTTTCCGTAAATTGGCTCGCAAGTACCATCCTGATGTTAATCCGAATGACAAAGAGGCTGAAAAAAAATTCAAAGAAATAAACGAAGCCAACGAAGTCCTTGGCAATGCTGAGAACAGAAAAAAATACGATGCTTACGGCGAAAACTGGAAACACATAGCCGAGTATGAAAAAGCTAATCAGGGACAAACCTATTATAATCAAAGCCAGCCTCATGAAGATTTCACTTCTTATGGCAGAGATGCTGAGGATTATTCTGATTTCTTCGAATCTCTTTTTGGAAACAGCGCCAGAGGTCGCCACAGAAGCCAACAATACAAAGGAACCGATTTTAGTACCGAACTAAGTCTGGATTTACATGATGTATATACAACCCACAAACGAACCTTAAACATCAATGGTCAAAACATTCGTTTTACCATTCCGGCCGGAGTTGAAAATGGTCAAACTATTAAAATTACCGGGCATGGCGGTGATGGTATTGGCGGTGGCCCTAAAGGTGATTTATACATTACTTTCTCCATAAAAAATCATCCTGATTTTAAAAGAGACAAAAACAATTTATACACCACCGTTAGCGTTGATTTATACAAAGCAGTGTTGGGTGGCGAAATTACAGTTAACACTTTTGACGGGAAAGCAAAATTAAACATAGCTCCGGGAACGCAAAATGGCACCAAAGTAAAACTAAAAGGGAAAGGCTTTCCCGTTTACAAAGAAGAAGGACATTTTGGCGATTTATACATTACATTCCAAATAAAAATCCCCACAAACCTTTCTTCTAAAGAACTTGAATTATTCACCGAACTATCTAAATTGAGAACATCATGAATACCGAAAATTTTATTCCGATAAATATCTTATGTCAGCATTATAAACTGGAAATTAGTTTTTTTGATAATCTCAATGAAAACGGATTAATCGAAATTCAACTAGTCGATGAAATTCAGTATGTGCATAAAGATTCTATTTATGAAATAGAAAAAATCGTTCGCATGCACAAAGACCTCGATGTAAATATTGAAGGAATTGATATTGTTCTTAATTTACTTCAAAAAATTGATGCCCTGCAAACCGAATTACATAAGGTTAGAAACCGATTATTATTATACGAAAACTAAATAATCTTAACAATCAATCAGGCTAAAAAACACAAAAAAGCAGGAAAGCTAAACCGATTATTTTTTATATTTTGGCAGCCAATCAAAAAATAACCAAATAGCTATTAATGAAACCTATAAAACAATTCCTCACCCTATTACTTCTGTTTTTTTCGTTTATACAAATCAATGCTGCCAACCCAAATGCCCCTTTTAATCTTCGAAGCTTTGACAAACAAAATCCTATTGGAACTAATGACAAACCTTATTTTGGCTGGTATCTAAGCGATCCCGACGCAAACGAAATACAATCCGCTTACCAAATCATCGTTTCTTCAAGTCTGGCCAACCTTAAAGCTAACAAAGCAGACATCTGGGATAGTAAGAAAACCAATTCCAGAAAACAAAATTACATTTACGTGGACAAAACTACTCTTAAGGCTGCAACTACTTATTATTGGAAAGTGCGTTGTTGGGACAAAGACGGCAATGCCAGTGCTTATTCAGCTCCTGCCAATTTTACAACAGGCTTATTAAAAAACGAAGACTGGGCTTCGGCACAATGGATCAAAAGAGATTCTAAAGACAATGACGATTACACTTACTTTAGAAAAAAATCCATTCTCTCAAACAAAGCCATCAAAAGAGCAATCACCTACATTTCTGCCTGTCATAGCTACGAATTATATGTTAATGGAAAATTTGTAGGCAAAGGATTCAACCATCATTATCCGCAATACAGCTATTACAATGCCTGGGATATTACCACCTTATTGAATAAAAATTCCGAAAACCTATTGGCTTGTCTTACGCACTGGTATGGCGGAGGTCAGGGACGCGCCACAGGAAGCCGTGGTATGATTTTAAAAACGATTATCGAATATAGTGACGGAACCCAAACTGTTGTTGGTTCGGATAAATCATGGAAACAAACACAGGCCGCACAATGGGCTGTAGGACAACCGCAACGTGGTGGTGAAGGTGTTGGAAGAATCGAAACCATAGATTCCCGTAAAAATAGTATCAATTGGAACAACTTAAAATTAGACGATTCTAATTGGAAAAATGCTGCCGAAATAGGTTCTCCACCTGTTGCTCCGTGGACAGCCACTTTACAATCGGATTTAACCCGTGTTATTGAAAAAGAAATTAAAGCTAAATCCATCCAAAATTTAGGCGACGGTAAATACCTTATTGATTTAGGAAAAATATATACCGGTAGTTTTAAAATTGCTTTCAACGAACGTATTGCCGGAGATACCATCAAAATGCTGGGAGGTTATGCATTAAATCCTGACAAAACAATTGCTGTCAAATCCAATCAGTCTACTAATTTGAGCTTCAATTTCGTTCCAAGTGGCAATAATGCTGTTTTTAATCCAAATGTTTACTTCGGGATGCGTTATTTACAGCTTGATAATGCGCCAAACGAACTGAATCAAAATAACGTAAGTTTTATTAATCGTCATTTCGAATTAGATCCTTCCAAATCTTCATTCGAGTCTTCAAATGAAATGCTTAATAATGTATGGGAATTAATGAAGCACACCTTAATTCTGGGAGCGCAGGAAAATTTTGTTGATACGCCTACAAGAGAAAAAGGCGCTTTTTTATTAGATAGCTGGTCGCAGGCAGTTCCTTGTATGAGCGTGATGTACGATCGAACAATGAACATGCGTGTGCTGAACGAATTTTTAGAATCTCAGGATCAATATTGGCCTGATGGAAGACTAAATGCTGTTTATCCAAATGTTGATGGCGGAAGAGACATTCCTGATTTCACCCAAGCTTACCTGTTATGGGTTTGGGATTATTATACACAAACTGGAAATATAGAATTCTTAAAATCCAATTATTCCCGTCTAAAAAAAATAGCCGATTATGTGGATACTTATAAAAATACCAACACTGGATTGATTCACCAGTTAAAAGGTGGAAAAGGCCCTTATGAATTTGGAATTATAGACTGGCCGCCTACAATGCGCTATGGTTATGATACCGCTACTGATTCCAGAACAGTTATTGATGCTTATGCTTATGAGGATTTCAATATTCTTTCAAAAATTGCCGAAGTCATAGGTAATACGACCGACCAAACGCTTTACTCCAACAAAGCCGAAGCCATCAAAAAAGCCATTAATACTCATTTAATCAATCAAAACGGACTGTATATTGACGGGATTAGTAACAATCAAACTGCGAGTACTCATGTTTCGCAACACGCTAATATTCTTCCTTATGCACTAAATATTGTTCCTGAAAACAATAAAAAACAAGTCATTGACGAAATCAAAAGACAAAAAATGAGCATCGGAATGGTATGCCTGCGTTGGTTGCCTGAATCTCTGGGACTAGCCGATGAAGGAGAACATTTGATTGATTTGTATACTAATACCGAATGGGATGGCTGGGCAAAAACCATCGCCCTTGGAGGTACTGCCACCTGGGAATCCTGGGATGCCAACACCAGCAACCAAAGTATGTCACATCCTTGGGGAACGGTAGGTTTGTTGGCTATGCAAAATTACATTTTGGGAATAAAAGCCTTAGCTCCACAGCACGAAAAAATCCAAATCAAACCACTTTGGTTTGGAAATAAACTGACCTATGCCAAAGGAACTTATCCAACAGACAAAGGTGATATTAAAGTAGACTGGAACTATTCAAACAACAAATACACTTTAAAAATCAGCCTTCCTGATAACTGCAAGGCAAAAGTTTATCTGCCAAAATGTGGAAAAACAGGAAATACAATTAAACTGGATAATAAAGAAGTTGTAGCTATCGAAGAAGGAAACTACCTTTATATTGACGCTATTGGTTCGGGAGAACACCTTTTGGAGAGATAATTCATTTTTGAAAAAACAATATAAATTCCTTATTTCTATAATCGCAAAATTAAAATGTACACAAATATAAATTGAAATGTACATTTTTTTACCAAACTTAAACAATATTTAAAGACTATTTAAACACCCTTTAACCCACATTTAAACTAAACTTAACCGCTTCACCCGCTAATAGCTGCTGTGTGGCTTCAAGATTATTCTCATAAACGTGAACGTTACCCAGAAACAAAGTAATAGACTTCAATGGCAGTGCAATCTGTTTACTTATCAGGTACAAGTGATATATATCACTCGGAAGGCCTAAGTTAGCATCACTAGAACGTTGATAGGCACTAATAACAAGCTTCCCTTTTTCTATCTGGAACTGTATGAGGCTAAGACACGGCTGTTGGTTACTCTCGGTGTTGTTAGACCCCAGAAACAATACATAATTCTTTGATGAACGTTTCTCTTTGTTGATGCGTTCAATAAGCTTTGGCAGCTGCTCAAAGTATGTTGGATAACTATTCACTAAAATAGGACCACAATAATCCCACCACGTGACGCCTATTTCACGATAAGCCTCCGTAGAGCGTTCGCCTTGCATAAACAATAATAATTCATCCTTGAGCTTCTTTTTGGCTACAGCGTGTCCCTCAAACAAATCCAGCAAATCAATTGGCTTCAATATTAGCTCCTGATTAAGTAAATAAGTTATATTTCCTTTCTTATTTTTTTGAACCTTTCCTTTGGTCGTTATTTTGTTTAAAATTTGATGGTATTTATTCATTTCATTTTTTAATTAATATTCTATATTTGCAGCTCTCACGATAATTTAAAACATAGGAAAGCCACAACATTAGAAGACCTATGTCCTCCAACGTTGTGGCTTTATGCTTAATTAAATTACCGTGAGAGGTTTTTAATTTCGGAGGACTATTTTTACTTCCCATCCTCCTGAGAACTACACTAAACCATCAATGCTTTTCAGGCAATGATTATCTTCTATTTTGTCCAGGACAAAGACAACAAACTTTCCCGCCTTGGTTAAGGTATTATCCCGTTGATTTTTACCCAACGCACTCGAAATAGTCTCTTTTCGATTGCCAAATTGATAACCTCCTTTTTTGATTAAAACAAGGTTAAACAAGTCTTTACAAATCACATTTCCCGAAGTGTCAACGCTCGTGGCAATGCTTAAAAATTGCCTGTCTAAACGTTTAAAAGAAAACTTCCAACGCCGTTTATACAAATTGATGACAAATGTTATCACAAGCCCCAAAGGAAACAACAACACCGCCATAATCATCGAAACAAAGGCTAACAGCGTTCCCATTCTTATACAATTTCGTAGTTTGCTGGCAATAAGTTCCAAACAACTTTCCCCGTACTAACTCCGTTATCGTCTAGCAAAAAGTCCGTTTTAATATACATCAGCAAACCGATTTTTAAACGTAATTGCTCGATCTCAAAATCATTCATTCCCGTGGTGTCATAATCCTCCAGTAAAACATTTACCGCACCCGAAAATTGATTATACTCTGCAATAGACAATTCTTTACTAGAAGTGGCGATTAAGGTTTTTGCTCCCGTTTCGTCATTAATTATCGCGTAATGTTCGATATTATAAAACACAGAAGCTTGCTTCA